>ERZ1034569.930-NODE-930-length-10122-cov-6.145823_pt1 | contig 10122 bp, 4 predicted proteins | sample MGYA00520706_ERZ1034569 | MGnify/ENA primary metagenome ERZ1034569 (study PRJEB33760, sample SAMEA4777722) | hypersaline lake metagenome | biome: hypersaline environment; feature: brines | place: Spain | collected 2014-08 | depth 0 m ...
GCCGCGCTAAACACATTCACTATGGATAGATTGTGAGTCGTGAGTGCCGAGGCCACGTTTCTATCTATACATTCCGGGAGAGAAGTAAACGAACGTCGGAGAATCGCGTCTGCTTCTGGGAGAGGCGACAGTTGTTGTGGAGACTTTCTGTGGCCACACTGTATACAGCTCTACGGCGAGACCCCGGTCGGATTCCTGCTGGGCAGGCAGACACGGATCTACAGACGGTGCCGAGTGATCACACCGCATGGCCGCCGAAGTTTCCGACCGGGTTCGAGAAATCGCCGAGGCTCGCGGTCTTCTAGAGTCCAAAGTGTTCGAACGGACAGTCGAACGCGGACTCGGAGATCTGTGGGGGAGCTCGCACTGGCACAGTACCTCGACGACGAGGGCCCTCACGTTCGGTGACTCGGTCGTTACTCGACTGTCCGATCAGCTCCTTCTGTCCCATCGGGCTCTCGGCACCCGCAGACAGATCTCTGTTCTCTCGGTCGTCGAGTCGACCCACACGTCACCCCCGGCCTGCGTGACGACCATTCGAACCATCCACAACCCGAGCCCCTGCCCGTGATTGAGCGGTGTCTCTTCCCCGGTCTCGAGCAGATCCGCCTCCATCGCCGGCATCCCGGGACCGTCGTCTCGCACGTCGACCTCGACCCACCCGTCCTCCGAGTAGGTGAGTTCGACCGCGATTGTGGCGTCTTCGCTCGCGTCTGCCGCGTTGCCGACGAGTTCACGAACGGCCTCGAGTAGCGACGCGGGCAGCTGAACCCCCTCGCCGCTCGGCAGTTCGGTCAGGACTGTCGTATCCTCACACCCCTCTCGGACCGGAGTAACCGCATTTTCGATGAGTAAACGGGAGTCCATCGTTGTCTGGTCGCCGTTCTGGGACTGGAGAATCTGACGGATATCGTTTATTCGCTCGGTCATCGACTCCCACTTCTCGAGGACCCGTTCGACGATCTCGAACTGTTCGGCCCGTTGTTTCGCATCCGACTCCTCGGACATCAGCCGTGTCCAGGCTCGCACCTTGGTCAGGTCGTTTCGCATATTGTGACGTATCACACGCTGTATGACCTCCAGATGGCGTCTGACCTGTTGTTGTGCCGTGATGTCCCGTCCCTCGACAACGAGCAGGGACACATTGTCGTTTTCATCCCACACGGGTTTCACCGAGAAGTCGATCGTCGCGAGACCGTCACCGCCGCGCACCTCCGTCTCGTAACGGACAAACTCTCCGCCTGCAGCCCGTTCGATCGCCTCCCGGGTGTTGTTCCTGACTGTCTCGGAGTGTGTCCACCACCGGGCGTCGAAAAACCGGTTCCCGACGATCTCCTCGCGTCCGACGCCGCCGAACTCGAGGGCAGCGTCGTTTACTTCGACAACCGTTCCGTCGGGCTCCAGTAATCCGGTGAACTGGAAGGTCTGGTTGAAGATACCCTCGAAGCGCCGGGCTCGCTGTTTGCTTTCGGTCACATTCCGGAGGTAGATGAGTATCCCGTTGATCGCCTCATCGTCGAGCATATTCCGGCACCGGGTTTCGATGTTGAGCCACCCGTCGTCAGGAGCGGAGAAACGGCATTCGGCCTTGGCGCTGTCTGCTCCATCGACACACGTATAGAATGTCTGCAGCGCGTGTTCTCGACTGTCTGGATGGAGGAAGTCAAAGAGATTCTCCTCGACGAGCTCCTCGGGGTCGTAACCGAGGGTTCGCTTCGTCGAGCCACTCGCGTACCTGATCGTCCCGTCCGGGTCGACGATTGTCACCACGTCGGTGGACTCCTCGACGAACAGTTCGGTCCGGCGCTGCCGGCGCCGTCTGTCGGTCATGTCGTGGACGACACCCGCGTACCCCTGGAACCTGTCGTCGGATTCGAGCGGAGCGTACCGAACGTCCGCGTAGAACTCCGACCCGTCGGCGCGAACCTGATAGCCCTCGTGGGCACTCTCACCCCCGATACGCGCCTGCTGTAACAACCGCCCGGGCAGGCCTGACTCACGATCCGACTCGGGGTGGAGTTCGGATATCGACATACCGATGGCCGTGTCAGCGTCGTACCCGAAGAGGCTGGCCGCGCCCGGGTTCCACGTCTGTACTGTCCCGCCCTCGTCGACAGTCAGAAAGGCGTACTCGTCGACACTCTCGGTCAATAGCCGGAACCGTTCCCGTTCCTCAAGCAGTTCCTGTTCGCGGTTCACCTCGTCGGTGACGTCCTGTGCCAGCACTAACCCCTGGTTACTCGTCGAGTCCGGGTTGTCTCTGTCGACCGGGACCAGGTGAACGCGGAGGGTCCGGTCGCGGATTTCGACCCGGCGGTCCGTTCGCTCTCCGTCCAGCGTTGCTCGGAAACGCGGGACGAGGTCGTGGTTGCCGTCGGCGAGTACCGTTCCGACCGCTTTCCCGGAGATGTCCGACGTTTCGAGACCGAACACCGACAGGAGTTCGCCCGCCGCCAGGACGTACTCGAGATTATCGTCGAACGTGAGAACGGCACCGTTCGGGATGTTCTCTGCCAGACTGCGGTACCGCTGCTCGTTTTGTCGCCGTGTCCGTTCCTCGATCTTCTGCTCGGTGATGTTGGTTCCGGTCGCGAGTACACGGACCGGGTTCCCGTCGTCGTACACCGGCGTTGCTCGCGTCGATAGCCAGGTCGTGTCGTCGCCATCACCGACGATCCGGAACTCGCCGGTCCACGGGTCGCCGGATTCGATCATCGAGTTCAGTTCCCGCCGGACGCGGTCACGGTCGTCGGGATGGACGGCCTCCCTGAACTCCTCGACCGACTCGATGTCTTGGCCGGCCAGGTCGACGAGCGTCTCGTCCCAACGCATCGTGTCCGTCCGAAGATTCCACTCGGCGATACCGGTGTTCGTCCCCGACAGCGTCAGCCCGAGTTTCTCCTGCTGTTGTCGCAGTTCCTCGTGGGTGTTTCTGCGGTCGATCTCGTAGCCGGCCCACCTGCCGAGGAGACTGACGAACGTGCGTTCGAACTCGTCAAAGGGTGACTCTCGTTGCTCACCCGATGCGAAACACAGCGTGCCGTACACGTCGCTGTCGACGCTGACCGTACTCCCAATGTAGGTTTCGAGTCCGAACGTGTCGTACGCTGCTTCCTTTATAAACTCACTCTCGGCAGCGTTCGTGAGTGCAAACTCACCGTCGCGGTCGACCGTCTGCTGACAGTACGACTCCGAGAACGGCCCCGATGCACCCGGTCGGAGGCGTTCGTGAGAGCCAACTGCGTCGAGAATCGTCTGTGTCCCGGCGGCCAGGTCACTGTCTACGTCGGTCCGTGTCAGAAAGCCGTACGGCAGCTCCAGGTAATCACGCCCCGCTTTCAGGAGCCCGTCGATTTTCTCCTCGAACCCGGTCTGCTGATCGGTTGTCACCTCGTAGATACGTTCGAGCAACTCGACCCGCGCTTGTGCCTCCTGCCCGCGCTTTTTTCGTTCCGTGACATCCTGCTGGATGCCGATGTAGTTCGTCACTGTCCCGTCTGCGTCCGTCACAGGCGTGACAGAGAGCCGTGACCAGTACGGCGTTCCGTTTTTGCGGCGATTTCTCAGTTCGAGCGAAACTGGTTCCTCGGAGTCGATCGCCTCCCGGAGCCGTGCTGCCTGCTCGGGGTCGGTTTCCTCGCCCTGGAGAAATCGGGGGTTCCGACCGATCGCCTCCTCGCTCGTGTAGCCGGTCATCCGCTCGAACCCGTTGTTGACGTAGACTAATGGGTTGTCGTCCTGTGTCGGGTCGGTGATCTGGATGCCGACGGTCGCCTCGTCCATCGCCCGTTCTTTCAGTTCGAGGTCGCGTTCGCGCTCTCGGCGCTCGGTCTCGTCGCGGACCGTACAGACGAGTCGGCCGTCATCGACGATGGTCAGGGAGAGCTCGGCCGGAAACGTCGACCCGTCCGGTCGACTGCCAGTGACCATCCCACGCCAGTGGCCGTCGGCTTCGAGCGTCGGGAACGCCTCCGTCTCCAGCCGCTCGATCTCCTCGTCGTCGTACAGCTTTCGCCACGTGTTCCCCAGCAGTTGGTCTTTGCTCTCGAACCCGTACATCTCGACGTGGGTTTGGTCGACGTAGCTGTACTCCCCGCCGTCGAGGATCGCGATTCCGTCGGCCGCTTTCTCGATCACCTGCTGGAACGATTCGAGCTGTCGTCGTCGTTCTTTGCGGTCGGTGATGTCCCTGAGAACGCCAGCAGTGCCGCGGAACTCGTTGTCTCCGATCAGTGCGAGTCGGTTCTCGACAGTCTTGTGACCGCCGTCGGCCGTTTCGAGTTCGAACTCAGCGGTCGCCGACCGGGTGTCTGTAGCGAGCAGCGTCTCGATCTGTTCTTGCAGTTGTTCGACGTCCGAGTCGTCCATTCCGACTGACGGCGACCTGCCGAGTATCTCCGTGTCGTACCCGAACTCGCGCTCCGCCGACTCGTTGACGAACGTAAACCGTCCGTCGGCGTCTAAGGCGTACACCGGGTCGTCAACAGCTTCGAGGATTGTCTCGTACCGCTCTAGCTCCTCGAGTCGGTGACGACGGGCGATCTCGGTGCCGACCCACTGTGCGAGGAGTCCGACGAACGCCTTTTCTTCTGGTCGAAACGGCTCCGAACGCGGTCTCTCCATCGAGAAGTTCAGCGTCCCGTAGCTGTCACCGTCGACGACGACAGACGCTGCGACGTACGCCTGAACGTTCTCGGCTGCTGGATGATCCTGGTGTTCGGTGTCCGTGATGTCGGCAAACGCGAGTGTGTCGGTTGCGTCGCCGGCGAGTGTCACATCGCACATCGTGTTTCCGAGGTCGTACGTCGCGCCCACCTCGTGCGATCCGGTGGCGTCGGCCACGGCTTCGACCTCGTAGTCGTCTCCGTCGACGTTCGCGAGGATTCCGGTGTCGAGGCCGAGATACTCACAGCAAAGAGACAGAAGCCCCTCGACACTGTCATCCAACCCGTTCGAACCGGTCGTGAGTTCGGTCAGACGGCGCAACGCGGTCGCAGCAGCCTCCGTTCGGTTCGCCGCCCGTCGACGTTTCGACTCTCGACCGTCGAGTCGACGCAACGCTGTTTCGAGATTCGCCGCGATCCCCCTGACGAGAGCCACGTCTGCGTCATCGAACTCATCCGACTCCGTCGTGTCGAGGCGCAACACTCGATTGCGACCGAGAGGGACGAACACCGCCCCCTGTGCCGACCCGCCGGGGTCGGTGTCGACAACTGCCTCGGGAGCGGAACCGACAGACTGGCCGGCCGTGGGCCCGCTGACTCGTTCGACAACCGCCGCCGGTATCTCGTCCGGATGGCCCACCGTCTGGCCGGGAGACTGCTCGGCTGACCCGATCGCGGTGAACGTCTCCGTCTCGGGGTCGTACTCGCCGACAGTCACCACCGGTCTGTCGAACGCCGTTTTCGCCAGTTCGGCCGCGTGTGTCGCCGCAGCGTCGACCGTCTCGGCGCCGTTGAGTCTCGCGGATACTGAGAGAATATGTTCAGAAGACTGATTACTTGTGTACATTACTGTACTGAGAGGAAGGTCCGTGCCACATTGACTGTTTCGACTGTCCTGGCACCCGGCGGCCGTCGGTTCCGGCCCTCCCGAAACTGTGTATCTGTCTGCCCCGGGAGTAGAGAGTCGAGAGACCCACTCTCGGCGAGGCTGGGTGACAGCGAGGCCGTTGTGCTGTGTGCAGCTGCGAATCGGTGGTATCGGCCCCGGATACCGACTACATCGGTTACTCTCCGGTAGGGCGTCGTCCCGGAGTCTCACCGCTACACCCCGACCACCTCTCGAACGGACCGGTCGAAACGAGCCCGAGGATACGACACCACAAAGAGACTTGAGACCGATTGCCACGGAGGTCGGTGTGTCCGTCCGACACGTCCCGGGGGCGGAAGGCTTGAAAGCTCTCGTGGTGTATCTGGTGATAGATGACCTGGACCCGGAGGGGTGTGCTGGCGGCGGGCATCGCGGGGCTGGCAGGCTGTGTCGACGGGGGTGGATCGGCGACGCGGGCCCCGTTCGAGGCGGGGAGCGCAGACGCCACTGTCGGGTTCGTCGGCGACGTCATGCTGGGCCGGGGTGTGACCGACCGCTGGGTCGACCGCGACCCGGCCGGCGTGTGGGGGTCGACCCTGGAGCGACTCCAGGCGCTCGACGGCCTCGTGTTGAATCTGGAGTGCTGTCTCGCCGAGGGCGGACGCCGCTGGCCCGAGAAGGTCTACTACTTTCGTGCAGACCCCGGGTTCGCGGTGCCGGCACTCCGGGCCGCGAACGCCACCGTCGCCTCGCTCGCGAACAACCACGTTCTCGACTTCCGGGAACCGGGGCTCGAGAGCACACGCAGCCACCTCACGGAGGCGGGTGTCGCACACGCGGGGGCCGGTCCGGGGCTGGAGGCCGCACTCGCCCCGGCGGTGACAGAGGTCGGTCCGCTGACCGTCGCGACAGTCGGACTCACGGGCCGGTACCCGTCGTACGCGGCCACGACAGACAGTCCCGGCACCGCCTACGTGAGACCCGACCCCTCCGCCAGTGACACCCGCAGGACGGTCCGGCGGGCGCTTGCACGGGCGGAGGAACACGACCCGGACCTCGTTGTTGCCTCGCTCCACTGGGGGCCAAACTGGGAGACGACACCGGGTGAGACACGGGAGGCGTTCGCCCACTGGCTGGTCGAGCAGGGTGTCGATGTCGTCCACGGTCACAGCGCACACGTGCTCCAGGGCGTCGAGATTCATCAGGGACGCCCGATCATCTACGACGCAGGGGACTTCGTCGACGACTACATCGACAAGAACGGGCTGTACAACAAGCGGAGTGGGCTGTTCGAACTGGTGGTGACCGACGGCTCGCTCGAGCGACTGCGGATCGTCCCCGTCGAGATCGAGAACGAGACGGCAACAGTCGCCGACGGGGCGGCGGCCGCGTGGGTCGGTGAGACGGTACGAGCCCGGTCGGACCCGTTTGAAACGACCGTAGAGCGCACAGACGAGGGGGTGTCGGTGCCGATAGACGAGGACGACGCCGGGAGCCGACCCTGACAGCGACCGAGGACAGCAGGGTCAGACGAGATCGTATCGGGCCTACGCGCTGGGTTGTGTCGCCGCTCGCGCGCAGCGCCACACCGAGGAGACCGAGCGAAACTCCGGGGACCCCCGCGACGTCCGTCCTCCGTATGCCTAGGGTATCTCCACACAGACGGATCTGGATAGCTAGCTCGTGGAACAAAGTGTGTAGAGGGCGTACCGGTACGTATGGGAGTTGTCGGTCGGTTCAAGACAGGGTTCGTGCTCACGAAACAAAGTGTCGAGATGCTGTGGAACAACCCACGGCTGGCGGTCTTTCCGGCGGTGAGCGGTGCGGCGAGTCTCGCGTTCATCGCGGCGCTCCTCGCACCGCTGCTCGGGGTGTTCGTGCTCGATGCCGACGGTGCCGTTGCGGTGGTCGGGTTGCTCACCGTCGCCGGACTGTATCTCGGGACCGCGTTCATCTCGGCGTTTTTCGCCGCGGCCCTCGTCGACCAGACCCGGGCCGTTCTCGACGGCGATGAGCCCTCGCTCCGACAGGGGGTTCGCGCCGCCTGGGGTGTCAAGCGCCAACTGTTCGTCTGGGCGATTATCAGCGCCACTGTCGGGTTCGTGCTCGACACCATCAACGAGTCTTCCAGCTCCGGTGTCACACAGATTATCAGCGCCGTCATCGGAATGGCCTGGACGGTGCTGACGTTTTTTGTCGTCCCGGTTATCGTCTTCGAGCGGCCGTCGGTCCGGGGGATGTTCACCCGGAGCGGGGAGCTGTTCAAACAGACCTACGGCGAGACGCCGATCAGCCTCATCGGGACGGCGGTGCTCGCACTACTGCTCGGGTTGCCGCTGCTGGGACCGGGTCTGTACGCACTGTTCGAACTCGAACTCCTGGCCGTCGGTATCCCGCTGGTGGTCGCCGGGTTGGCGGTGGTGCAGTTGACGGCCTACACCCTCCGCGGCATCGTCAAGACCGGGCTGTACTTCTACGCGGCCGAAGGGGACCGTCCGGACGAGTTCGCGGCGATGTTCGACGAACTCGACACGGTCCGAGGGGCGGAGAGCCAGAACAAGGATGTCGGTCCCGGGCTCGGGAGGTTCCGCTGACTCGACGGACCGGGCAGGATTCAAGCACGGCGAGCCCCTCGTAGGATACACCGATGGGAGACACCGCGGAGGACAACACGAGCGTCGGTGCCGACGCGGGGGTGGCGGCCCCGGTGCCGTCGGAGATTCCGACGCCAGCGGCAGTCTGTTCCGGGGACGACGTCACGGGGTACGTTGTCTGGCACCGGAAACACCTCCGCACCGACGACCAGCGGGCACTCGCTCAGGCGGTCGCCGACGGTGACGTTGTCTGCCCGCTTTTTATTTTCGACCCGCAGTTCTACGAGGCGGGTGGGCTGGCGTGTGACGCCCGTCTGCGCTTTCTCCACGAGGCGGTCACGAGTCTCGACAGACTGTACGCGACGGTGCCGGCAGAGACCGTCACACGAGGGTCCCGGGGCCGACAGTCCGGAACGGGACCACAGCAGGCGCAGACAGACACGCTCACACGGGCGGGGTCGCCGGGGCTGACAGTCGGGTACGGCGACCCAGTCGGACTGCTCTCCCGGTTCGTCGACCGGGGCTGGTCGGTCGTCACGATGGCGACACCGACCAGTCGGTACGGGAAACGCCGGGACGAGCGGGTCCGAACGGTCTGTGGAGACGGTATCGAGTTCGTCTCGGGTGACGGACTCGTCCGGGGGGTAGAGTGGTCCCGGACAGACTGGCAGGACCACGTGACGTCGTGGCTCGAGGGAACACAACAGACACCGGACTGGGCGGAGCAGGCAACGAGACATCTCGTCATCGACACGCCCGTCAGCCCGGCGAGGGTCGACAGGTGGTTCGAGGTCGAACCGACGAAGTCGAAGGTCCCCGCGGGGACACACCAGCAGGCGGCGGAGCGTCTGGACGGCTTCACCGACCGGATCCGCTCGTACCCGGAGCGGATCTCCGCGCCACAGGATGCCCGTGACGGGACCAGCGGGCTGTCACCGTATCTCAACTTCGGCCTCCTCTCGGTGCGGCAGGTGTACCAGTCGGTCACCGCACGGGCCCCCTCGTGCCGGGGGCGTGAGATGTTCACCGACCGGTTGTTCTGGAATCTCCACTACAACCAGAAACTGGTCGACTGGCCTGGGTGGACAGAACAGGCGGTCAACCCGGTGCTCGAGGGGTTCAACGAGGACAACCACGACCCGGAGCTCGTGGCGGCGTGGAAACGGGGCGAGACCGGGTTCCCGATGGTGGACGCGGCGATGCGCTGTCTCCGGCAGACCGGCTGGTTGAACTTCCGTATGCGGGCGATGGGGGCGTCGTTTTTTACACACATCCTCCAGCAGCCGTGGTGGATCGGGGCCGAGTGGTACCACCACCACCTCGTCGACAGCGACGTCGCTATCAACTACACACAGTGGCAGAGTCAGGCGGGGCTCATCGGCAAACCCGCCCAGCGGGTGTACAATCCACGCAAGCAGGTCCGCGACCACGACCCCGACGGCGAGTGGATAACGGAGTGGGTGCCCGAACTGGCGCCGCTACCGAGCGAGTATCTCGACCGGCCGGAGCGGGCACCGCTCGCGGTCCAGGCAGAACACGGCGTGGCCATCGGCGAGGACTACCCCCGGCCGGTGGTGGCGTTCGAGGCACGACGGGAGTCTTTCTGGACGCGGTACGAGCGCCACCGTCCCGAGGCTGCGCGTGCACTCGCCCGACCGGAGATCGCAAAGCGGGCGTCGTTCTCCGGAGGGTACGCGGCCGCCCGTGCCATCGCAAACGATGCAGAGCCAGAGAGTGCAGACGCCGTCCAGCAGTCTCTTGCCGATGTCGGCGACAGGAAGTCGGTCGACACCGGGTCGGCGGGGCCGCCAGCAGAGGAGTCGGAGGCTGCCCCGGAGACCGGGCCGGCCGACGACGTGACACGACCCACCGGTGCCGGGAAGCGTGCCGGGGAGCCCTCGCCGGACGACCGCGCGGCGGTCCCGGACCGAGAGGATGACACGGGCAACACGTGGGCGACGGCGGGGGGGGGGGGCGAGCGGACGGGGCCGCCGCG
>ERZ1034569.931-NODE-931-length-10111-cov-6.076671_pt1 | contig 10111 bp, 10 predicted proteins | sample MGYA00520706_ERZ1034569 | MGnify/ENA primary metagenome ERZ1034569 (study PRJEB33760, sample SAMEA4777722) | hypersaline lake metagenome | biome: hypersaline environment; feature: brines | place: Spain | collected 2014-08 | depth 0 m ...
TCACTCATACCGATATGTGGGCCGAGTAGCGGCATAAACCCTGCGGGTTCCGCCGGCTCCAGGCCGTACACTCAAGCTAAGTCCTGGTGTGGGTACTACGCGAGGTCGGCTTCGGCGAGTGCCTCGTTGAGATCTGCACGAACCCGCTCGCCGAGGTCCCGCTCGCCGGCGGTCGTCACCACGCGGTTCTCCTGGACACTCGACCCGTCCCGCAGGAGCAGTCGGACGTTCCCGTTCGTGTCGGCACGGGTCGCCTTTGCCCGAACGCCGGTTCGTGACCCGGAGCCCCCGGCGTCGATCGGCCCCGGGACGATCTTCTTTACGTGGGGGTGACCGGCGACCACCTTGAGTGCGTTTTTTCCCGACCGGCCACCGACCAGTGTCGAGTGTGCGCCGCCGAGTTTCTCCGCCACCGAGGCCTCGACAACCTCCAGGGCGGGTTCGCCGCGCCGGTCGCGAACGTGCTCGATGGGGTCGTCGGCGTCGATGCGGTACAGCGGGTAGCGCAACTCCGCCCGGACCGCCCGGAGCACCGCCCGCTCGCCGGTCGCGTACACCTCCTCCGGGCGCTTGCGGCGGACCTCCTCGGCGATCTGTCCGGCAAAGGAGCGAAGCTCCGACCGGACCTGTTCGCCGTCACTCTCGGGTGTGGTGGTGACAGTCCGCCGGCCGACCACCTCCTCGTCGTCGAGCACGACGACCGTCCCGCGGCTCCGGCCGAGTTCGAGCACCACCACGTCGGCGTTCGACGTGTGACAGACCAGACAGTAGTCACCCGGTCTGTCGAGCGGTGACCCACACCGACAACACTGCATACCGGATGTAGGGGCTGGAACCCCGATAAAGACGGCGGTTCACAGCCTCTCGGGGTCGGTCTTCAGAAACTCCCGGAGCAGAACCGTCGCGTACGACCCTCGGGGGAGACGAAAGTCGAACCGCAGCGGGTCCCGGGTGTAGCTGAGACCGGGCCGGACGAGCACGGCCCGTCTGGTGCCGGTCGAGTCGAAGGCGCCCGGCAGGTCGAACGCCGCCGGTTCGAGGCCGACGGCCTCACAGACGGTCCGCTCTATCTCGCCGGGTTCGCCGCTCGCGAACGCCGTCTCCGTTCCGACAAGCGGTGCGGTCACGAACGCCCGGTCCCGCTCACAGTGACGGGTCACGGTGTCGACACGTGCCTCTGTCACCCGCTGGGTCCGGTCCTGGTCTGGCAGTGCCAGCCCCGCCGGCGCGTCACTGTCGGCGAAACAGACAACATCACCCGGGACCGGGCGGTCGAACGGGAGCCCCCGCTCCAGTCGTGTCGAGAGGATGCGGTTGAACACGTACGACTGGGCGGCGTTGACGAACAGGCGCTGGAGGTTCTCCGGTGTGGTCTCCAGGGCGGCCCGGAAGTCGGCGGGGTCGTCGTCACCCTCGACCAGGCGGTGGAGCATCGCCCGCTCGTAACGCAGGTGTCCTGGGAACCGGTCGAGTGCGGCCTGCCAGTCGCGAGTCTCCGCGGCGAACGCCCGTGCTTCGCGGGTTCGCGCGGGCTCTCGCTCCGAGGGGTTGCCGACGTAGGTCAGCACGGCCGTCTCCCAGTCACGTCGGACGACCGCGAGCCCGACCTCGTGGGTGACCGCGCGTTTACTCCCGAAGCGCTGCTGGCCAAAGTAGTTCGGCACGCCGGCCCCGTCGGTGCCGGCAAACGCCCGGAGCTGTGTGGTTATCTCGGCCGCGTTGGCCGGCCGGTCGGGGTCGTGGACGGTCACCTCGAAGGCGTTGCCCGCGAGGTCGCCGAACAGGATGGGTCGACCGGCCCGGCCGACGGGTGTGAGTTCGGCCCGGGGGAGCTCCGGTAGCTCCCCGCGGTCGACACCGTCGACGGAGAACAGCTGTGTGGTGACGGCGTGTTTGTCCTTCGTGCCGGCCCAGTTCACCCGCTCCCGGGAGATGCCGAGTCGGTCTGCCAGCCGGTCGGCAAAGGCGTTCGTCTCCCAGCGACGGAGTGTCACCCGCAGTACCAGGTGTGGGTAGGCGTCGGGGTCGGCGTCGAGCGGTTCGGTCCCGAAGGACTCGAGTTCCCGCACCCGGAACGCCTCGGGCTCCGCCCGGAGACGGCCACCCGTGCCGTCGACGTCGGTGACGTACTGCTCGATACCGACCTCCTGCTCGACCGGGTGAGCGGTGCGCACTGTGCCGAACTGGGGCTGCCGTCGGTATATACGTGTCGTCGCACCCCCGATACCACTCACACCCGTGTCGTCGAGTGCCTCTCGCACCCGGCAGTCACCGCAGGGTGTCCACCTCGGCAACGGCTCTCGGGGCACCCGGGAGTGTTTATAGCTCTTTTCCGCCGGTCGTCTCAGAGAGACGAACAGAAACAGCTAATACCGGCACGCCCGGCAGTCGGAGGTATGGACCCACGAGTCCGCGAGCACGCAGAGATTATAGTCGACCACTCGGTCGACGTCGGACCGGACGACGAGGTGCTGCTCCGCGGCCACCCGGTGGCCGAGGACCTGATGATCGCCATCGCGGAGCTGTGTGGCGAGCGGGGTGCGAACCTCTCCGTTCGGTCGTCTAGTTCGCGGGTCGACCGCGCCTACCGCAAGGCGATCGACGTCGAGGACATCAGCCAGTCGGCGGTGTCGCTCGCGGGTGCAGAGGCGACCGACGTGGCCATCGCCGTCCGCGCCGACGCAAACACCTTCGAGACGAGCGACATCGACCCCGAGAAGACGAGCGTGATGGCGAGGGTCAACAAGGAGATACAGGAGGAGATGATGGGGAAACGCTGGGTCGGCACGCAGTACCCCGCACCGGCGAACGCACAGGATGCCGAGATGAGCACCGACGCGTACGAGTCGTTCGTCTGGGGTGCCATCAACAAAAACTGGGCGGCGGTCCGCGAGCACCAGGCCCAGATGGTCGAGATTCTCGACCCCGCCGAGGAAGTGCGCATCCGCTCGGGCGAGGAGACCGACATCACGATGTCCGTCGCGGGCAACCCGACACAGAACGACTTTGCCGAGAGAAACCTGCCCGGCGGTGAGGTGTTCACCGCCCCGGTTCCCGACAGCGTCGAGGGCGAGGTCCACTTCGACAAGCCGCTGATGGCACAGGGCCGTGAGGTCCAGGGCGTCCGTCTGCGCTTCGAGAACGGCGAGGTTGTCGACCACAGCGCCGAGAAAAACGAGGCGGTGCTGACGGCGGTGCTGAACACCGACCCCGGTGCGAGCCGACTGGGAGAACTCGGCATCGGGATGAACCGCGATATCGACCAGTTCACCTACAACATGCTGTTCGACGAGAAGATGGGCGACACCGTCCACATGGCACTCGGTCGGGCCTACGAGGACACCGTCGGCGAGGCCAACGAGCGCAACGACAGTTCGATGCACATGGACATGATAGTCGACATGAGCGAGGACTCCACGATCGAGGTCGACGGCGAGGTCGTCCAGCGAGACGGTGCGTTCGTCTTCGAGGACCACTTCGAGTGACTGTCACGGCAGGTGACCCGACACCGCCGCAGGGCGACCCAACCCGGCGTGTTCTGTGCCGGTATCGGCCGACGGTCGCCAGGCGCTGTGGCTCCGACCCGGTCAGGTGATGACGTGTAGCCCCTCGGTCTCGAACGCCACCTGCACCGTGTCGCCGACCGCCGCGCCGTCGGCCGACGGGTCGAGGTCGACGGTGAGACCGGTTCCGTCTGGCAGTTCGACCCTGGCACGAACGCGCTCTCCGAGGTAGAACCGGTCGCGAACGACCGCCTCGACGTCGCCGTCGCCGACGCTGACGTCCTCCGGTCTGACGATCACCGTTCCGTCGGTCGTCTCCGGCAGTCCGTTGCCGTCGTAGGTGGTAAAGCCGAGGTCGATCTCGCCGTTCCGGACGGTGGCCGACAGCGAGTTCGAGGTGCCGACGAAGTCGGCGACGAACCCCGTCTCCGGGCGCTCGTAGATCTCCGCCGGCGTGCCGACCTGCTGTATCTGTCCGTCGTCGAGCACGGCGAGTCGGTCACACATCACCATCGCCTCCTCCTGGTCGTGGGTCACGTACAGCCCGGTCACACCGAGTTCGTCGAGCAGTGACCCGATCTCGGTCTCGAGACGTCGCTTGAGCTTCGCGTCGAGCCCGGTCATCGGCTCGTCGAGCAGGAGAATCCGTGGCTCGATTGCGAGTGCACGCGCCAGTCCGACCCGTTGTTGCTGACCGCCCGAGAGCTGCTGTGGGCTTTTCTCGGCCTGGTCTTCGATACCGAGCAGTGCGAGCAGTTCGTCGGCCCGGGCCCGGCGTTTACTCCGCCCGACCCCCTGCATCTTCAGCCCGAAGGCGACGTTCCGGCGGACACTCATGTTGTCGAAGAGGGAGTACGACTGGAACACTAGCCCGACGTTCCGGTTCTCCGGGGGGACGTGCGTCACGTCTTCACCGTCGAAGCGCACCCGGCCCTCGGTCGGCGTCTCGAACCCGGCGATAGTCCGGAGCAGTGTCGTCTTTCCGCATCCAGACGGGCCGATGACACCGAGTACCTCGCCGTCCCGCACCGTCAGGTCGATCCCCTCGACGGCAGTCTCCTCCCGGTACCGCTTTGTTATCGAATCGAGTGTTACTTCTGCCATCTGTCTGGTGGTCTCTGTGTGTGTTCTATCGGCGGCCGACATGAGGGCATCGGGAGCCGAGCCCGGCCCGTCCCGGCAGCGTCCAGTTGTCTGCACCCGGTCGTGTCGGTCGCTCCGGGTTTCATTTGCGTTCGACCGTGGTGAAACCCGCCTTTCCGGTTGTCTGCAGGATGAGGATAACGGCGGTCACGATGAGAAAGTACACCGAGACCGCGGCGGCTCCCTGCAACACCGGTGCCCGACTGATGTTCTGGTACAGGAACAACGAGAACGGCCGCGGGCCGGCGGAGTGTACCATGTACGTGAAGTTGAACTCCGCCGCGGCCAGCGTCCAGGTGATGATACAGCCCGCGACGATACCGCTCCTGGCGTTTGGCACGATGACTGTCAGAAACGTCCGGGTCCACGACGCACCGAGCGAGCGGGCGCTCTCCTCGACCCGTTGCAGGTTCATCGACTGGAGCGAGCTCTGGACCGTGAGTATCATGAACGGCGACTTGAGCAGTGCGTAGCCGACAATCAACCCGAGTGTCGACCCGCCCTGCTCCGGGTACATCCGGAGAAACGCCACCGCGAGGACGACCCCGGGAACGATCGGCAGGATGGCGAGTGTGTTGACGATATCCTTTGCGAAGAAATCGTACCGGACCAGCGAGTACGCGATGGGGACTCCGACGACGATGTTGACGAGCATCCCGGCGGTCGCCAGCCCGGCGCTGTAGCCGAGCCCCGTTATAACCCCGTCACGGACACCCGGTCCCTCGGCGAGCCCGAGCACCGTGCGCCAGTTCTCCAGGTTGACGAACCCGCGGGGGAGAGTGCCGGTCCAGGTCGTTCCAAACGAGGCGATCAGCGTCACGAACACCGGCAACATCAGGAAGGTCAGTGTCACCCCGAGCACGAGCTTGACCACGGGTCGACCAACCGTCGCACTGACATCGAGGCGGTGGAGCCCACCACGCCGCTGTCGACCCGCTTCGACGGCCGACTCCACCTGTTTGTCCTGCTGTGTCTCCGAACTCATATCTTCAGACTCTCGTTGTCGATGAGCCGCACCCCGGCGAAGGTGAACCCGAAGATGAACACGAAGTAAACCAGCCCCATCGCGGAGGCCACCGCGAGGTTGAACCCGAGGTCCTGTATCTCAAGATTTATCCGCAGCGTCGCGACGTTCAGTGCCGGCAACACGAGGACGGTCCCGAAGATGGCGAGCGCGGTGCGGAACGTGAGTACGAACGCGGCGACGACACCGGGCCACACCTGCGGGAGTGTCACGTGGTAGAACGTCAACAGCGGACTCGCGCCGAGCGCCCGGGCGGCCTCCTCGGCGTCCGTGTTTATCTCCTCGAAGGTCCCCCGGAGCACCATCGTCGCACGGGGTATCAGCGAGAACGCGTAGCCGAGAAAGAGCCCGCCGACGGTGAGTGCCGTCGCCAGGTCGATGCGACTCCCGCCGGTGAAGAACGCGACCGCGTTCGTGAGCAGCCCGGTCCGACCCAAGAGCACGACGATCATGAACCCGACGACAATCCCCGGGAGCGCGATCGGAAACGACACCATCGCGACAATCCAGCGCCGAAACGGGAGGTCGTACTTCGCCAGGGCGTGCGAGAGCGCCACGGCGACGAGCACGCTGAACGTGGTGGTCACCGTTGCGAACCAGAGCGTGTTCCAGGCGATCTCGCGGTAGACGGGTTCGGTGGCGAGTGTCTCCCAGGCGTCGAGGCTGAACCCCTCGTTTCGAAACTGGTTCTCCGACAGGCTCATCCGGGCCAGCATCCCCAGCGGGAGAAACGCACCGAAGATTGCGAGCACGAAGTACGGCAACGACATGACCGCGACCCGGCGGCGCTCACGCTCGGCTTCGGTCCGCGGGCTGAGGAGTGCACGAACAGCCGCGAGCCGGGCACCGACGCCCGTTCGTGTGCTCTCGGTACCGGTTCCGCCGGCGGTGTCGCGTGCCATCCTGCTCCGTCAGGCCTCGACACCCGGTAGCGGGCTGCGGTTGATTATCTCCGCGACGATATCCTCCTGTTTCTCAAGCAGCTCCACCTGGTCGATCTCGAAGCTCGCCGCCTCGTAGGTCTCCGACGAGGGAAACTCCTCGGGCGCGTCGAGTTCGCTCGCGCGGATCGGTCGGACGAACCCGTCGAAAAACAGCTGCTGAATCTCCGGCGAGAGCACAAAGTCCATGAACAGTTTGACCGCCTCGGGGTTCGGTGCGCCCTCGAGCATGGCGTACCCGTACGGGGCCGCGATGGCACCCTCACCGCCACCGGGGGCCTGTGGGATGACGACCCCGACGTCCTCCTCGGGTATCTCGTCGTCGTTGTACTTTGTCGAGAGCCCACCAAAGTCGTACTCCGCGTAGGTCGAGACCTCGCCGGCGGTGAACTGCCGGTCGAGGTTCCGCTGGTGGCGGGCCCCGCTCTCGCCGATCTCCGCCAGGTAGTCGAACAGCGGGTCGAGGTTGTCCAGATCGCCGCCGTACGCGTAGTTGATCGAGAGCATCGCGTTCAGCCCCGCTCCCGCACCCGGAACGTTGATCGCGAGGTCCTGTGCGATCTCGGGCTGTTTGAGATCCTCCCAGGTCTCGGGCTCCTCGACACCGCGCTCATCGTAGATATCCTTTCTGTAGTTGATAGCGATGGTCATCTGCCGGGTCGCCGTGACGTGGCCGTCGTCGGTCTTGAAGTCGTCCGGCACCTGGTCGTAGCCGGCCGGTTTGTAGTCCGTGGTGAACCCGTCGTTCCAGGCCTGCAGTCCCGTCGGGTAGAACCCGTTGTACGCCGAGTAGTCCTGGTTGCCGGCGTTCGCCCGGATGTTCGACAGCGCCTCACCGGAGGTCCGTTGGTCGTCGAACAGTGAGACCCCGTACTGCGACTCGAACTCCGCCATGACCGCGTCCCAGTTCGACCACCCGGTCTGAACCGCGTAGACGAACAGTTCGCTCGGCAAATCCGCCTCGCTGATGGTGGTCTGGTACTCGCCGTGCCCGACCTCGTAGGTCTCTGCTTGACCGTCTCCGTTGCCGCCGTCGCCGCCGTCGTCACCACCGACACACCCGGCGAGTGTCGCACTCGCCGCCGCTCCGCCCGTGAGCAGCAGTTGTCGGCGCGATACCGAGTCGGGAAGGCCGTTTTCTGTCATCATCTGTGAGGTCTACGAGACTGTGCTTAACAGTTTGTAATATTGATATACTCCGGTCTGACCGGTTGTGACCCGAACCGAGTCGACAGCTCTCACGCATACTACTATATACTGATATATATCACTGCGGTCGGGTGACAGACCGCGGCTCAGTCGTCGGTGGTCAGCAGTGACAGCTTGTGGCCGTCGGGGTCGCGCACCCGGAGTCCGCCCTCGACCGGTGTGACGGCACTGGCGTCGTCGCGGACGGAGTCGACCGTCGCCGCGGGGTCCGTGGCGGCCACGCCGATACCGACGTGGACCCCGCCACGGGCGTCGGCGATACCGAGCCGTGGCTCCCACAGCTCCACGTCGAGGGGTCCGGTCGTCAGGCGGGCCCGCTCCTCGCCGCGGTCGACCACCTCGAACCCGAGTCCCTCGTAGAACGCGACCGCCGGGTCCAGATGCTCGACCTCGAACACCACCTCGAAGACACTGCCGACCCCTTTTTCTCCGGTCTCTCGTTCGCCGAGTTCGACACAGTTGCCCGCCGGGTCGTAAAAGTACAGTGAGCGTGCGTCATCGATTGTCTGTTCGACGAGATTGAACTGTTCGTCGAGCCGGTCGTACCAGGCGTCGTACTTTGCCGCGGGGACCTCGGCGGCGTAGTGGGTGTGGAGCCCGCCGCGTGGAGTGTTACCGGGTGCGCGCAGGACGAGATCGGTGTCACCGGCCGCGAGTGTCACCTCGCCGTCGGTGCTTTGCTCGACTTCGAGGTCGAGAAACGCCTCGTAGAACGCCTGCACCCGCTCTACGTACTTTACTTCCAGCGCGAGCCACTGGAGTTCACCGAGCATACCTACCGGTAGGGTGAGCACCCACATGATACTGTCTCTCCGTGTAGTCCGTGATGCTCGGGCGGGTCCGACAGCACGGGGTCAACCACCGATGTCACGGAACCTCTTGTCGTCACCAGCCCGACCAGTGATACTGTCGGCTGTAACTTCGTGGAACGGGCACCTCAGAGTACTGGAATGTGCCACGGGCTTACAGCCGACAGTATGAGCACGCCCGACACCCCACACGGACCCGTGATACCCAATCCGGAGACAACGACGGCCGTGGACACCGTGCTTTTCGACCTCGACGGGACCCTCTGCGTACGAGCGCCCGCCGGAGGCCGTGCTCGCCCTCGCCTTCGAGCGGGTGGGGGTACCCCCGTCTTTCGACGTGACCGAGTACTACGACCGGTTCGGCGAGTTCACCGACGACAGCGACGACATCGCGACAGCCCGGGCGGACTGTTTCGCCGCCGTCGCGACCGACCACGGCTGCGACCTGGCGGTCGGCCGATGGCGGCCGCGTTTGCCGCCGAGTGCGACCAGTCACGGGTGCGGTTCGTCGACGGTGCCGGTGACGCGCTGGACCGACTGCACGCCCACGGCTACGACCTGGGGCTGGTCACGAACGGCCCACCGGCGACACAGCGGCGGAAACTCGACAGTCTCGAACCCAGTGAGACGCTTCGCACCCGTGTCAGTGGGAACACAGCGACGCTTCCGAGTGCTGGCGAGACCGTCGACCTCACGCTACTCGAATCGGACGGGACCGTAATCAATAGATTCACCGCCTCGATTTGAGCGGAACAGGCGGTGAGTAACTATGTGGGCGACACGACCAACAGGACACACAGATGGCCGACGAGACAGACAACGCCGACGCGACCCAGCACAGACCGGCAGAGACCGCACCCGTCGACGGTGCCGAACTCGCCGACCGACTGGTCGAGGCCTCGGTGCTGACGGAGGACGAACGTGCCGACGACCTCGTGCTCGCCGACCGGTTCCAGTACAACTGGCGCCGGCGCATCGAGCACCTCCGTGACCGGGAGCCAACCGACTTTCTCGGCCTACTGCTCGACACTGACCCGGAGACACTGACCGTCACAGAGGAGGAGGGGCTGACGGTCAGCCAGCAGGGTGTGACCGTCGGGGAGTGGCCCTCGGAGGCGGCGCTCGTCGCCGACGTGGCCGCGTTCGTCACACTCGGCGAGGTGTTCCCGGGGTGGGACGACCTGCGCGGGTCGACCCACGACGAACTGGTGGCACGGCTCCGGGTGTTTCTGGAGTCCTGTCCGGCCTGTGACGGGTCACTGGCCGCCGAGGGTGGTGAGACCGCCGAGTCGGTTCCGACGGTTGCCTGCGAGGACTGTGGTGCGGTGGTGTTCTGAGCATCGGGGTCCCGTTGCGGCCCTCGACGGCGCACAGACCGGCGTGTCCGTGTTGCTCAACTTCGAGGGTCGTATTCGATATGTCGAGTGAGAACGAGACGATACGCTATCGATTCTGGGGGTGTCGACCCCCACCCCCGGGTGT
>ERZ1034569.933-NODE-933-length-10093-cov-85.204025_pt1 | contig 10093 bp, 10 predicted proteins | sample MGYA00520706_ERZ1034569 | MGnify/ENA primary metagenome ERZ1034569 (study PRJEB33760, sample SAMEA4777722) | hypersaline lake metagenome | biome: hypersaline environment; feature: brines | place: Spain | collected 2014-08 | depth 0 m ...
GTGACGAATACGACCGCGCGACGCCCGGACACCTCTTTCAGCCACACCCTCCCCAACCGATTCGCTCGGTGGCTTCGCCACCTCGCTCATCCCTCGCGCGCGCTCGCGAGCCCGCCTGCGGCGTGCTCGCAAGGCGCGCGCCAGCAGCCCGATCACTAGGCCACTTGGAGTTGGGATTGGGGGGTGACCGGTGCTGAACTGGTTGTTCGTCTGCCGGCGCACGGGCCCGAACGTTCTGAACGATATACTGTGGTGAGCACCATGCCGTTTGGCCGCTCGCCCGTTCGTGGGGGAGTGATACTGCGAGTCGTCTCGATGCTCAAGCGGGCGTAGTGCGTCACCGCTCGTCGCTTCGAAGCCACTGCCGTAGTTCGGACTGTGCGTCGAGGTATACCTCGTCCGGGTGCGGCGCTGTATCCTGTCGAATGAACGCCCTGACACCGTCGAACACTTCCTCACAGATCGATGTTAACCGGGCCGAATCCTCGCGAGAGTCGTCGGTCATGATCGGGAACTCGCTCCGATCGGATGCGGCCAGCTCGTCGTAGAGCCGGCGGGCGAGCGACTCGTAGCGCGTCGCAACACGGGCCCAGTCGGTGTGCCCTTCGAGTGACTGCCGCCGGTACTCCGGGTCGTGACAGACCTTCTCGGCGAAGTTCCACATGTACGGCTCGGCCTGCTCATCGAAATAGAACCACCGGTTTATGACCCACTCTGCATCCGCGTTGACGGGAGTGACGATCATTAGATGGTCACTCCCGACCGGGCCACCGGTGTCGAACAGCAGTGTCGCGGTACATCCGTTCAAGATTCGCTCCGCTATCACGTAGCGCACAGGCCTGTTCGCTGCGGCATCGCACAAAAATCGTCACACGCGGGGACACGGCTCGGAACGAGACACATAGAGGACGACCGAACGGTCGAACGAGCGGCCGCGAGAGGAGCCAGGGCCGCGATTTGAACGCGGGAAGTCTCGATTACAAGTCGAGTGCATGAACCGCCCATGCTCCCCTGGCACGGCCGACCGTTCTCGGTCCGAGTATGAGTGCGTGTCGCTTTCGGCGAGCCAGTTCGGTCAGGAACCGTCGTGGTCGTCTGTCGTCTCGGCGGGTGTGTCGTCTGTCGTCTCGGCGGGTGTCCCGTTCGTGGTTCCCACCGACTTGCGCAGCTCGACGCGGTGGATATCGTATCCGTGCTCGGCGTAGAACGCGCGAGCCCGGTCGTTGTTCGCGAGCGCCTCGAGCACCACCGCGTCTGCCCCCGCCGACGACAGCGCCTGCTCGGCCGCGTGGAGCAGCGCCGATCCGACGCCCTCGCCGCGTCGCTCGGGGACGACGTAGAGGTTACTGACGACACCGCGGGTACAGTCCCGATCGTAGCCCCCGTGCTCGAGTGTGAAGCCGACGAAGCCGAGGAGCGCCGCTGTGGCGTCGGTCTCACCGCCGTCTCGGGCCACGAACAGCTCACCGGTGACCGCTCGGCTGGCCGCCCACTCGCGGACGGCGTCGCGGTTCGCGGTCGCGAGCAACGTCGACCCGTGCTGGCGCTGGTCGGCCGCGAGCGCGACCCACAGGTCCGCGACGGCGTCGGCGTCGTCGGTCGCCGCCGGAGCGATTCGCACTCCCGGCGGTCCGGTCACGGACGGTTCGTCGCTCACGAGTGCTCGTTTGTCGCCGTCGGCGTTTGAGCCTGCCGGCCGCTCGTCGCGCCGTACGCGCAGACGTACGGTCGTCACGACGAACCACGTGCGTTGAAGCCCCTCGGGCTCACACGCCCGGTATGACCATCCCCTCGTTCGTCATCGGCATCGCGGGCGGGACCGGCGCGGGGAAGACCACGGTGACCAGACAGGTCACGCAGAACCTCGACGACGACGTCACCCGTATCCCCCTAGACAACTACTACGAGGACCGGAGCGAGCTCTCCTTCGACGACCGCGCCGACCTCAACTACGACCACCCGTCGGCGTTCGAGTGGGACTTGCTCGCGACACACCTCGAGTCGTTGCTCGAGGGACGACCGATCGCGATGCCACAGTACGACTTCGAGACCCATACACGGCGTGACGAGCGGGCGACCGTCGAGCCAACCGACGTCGTCGTCGTCGAGGGGATCCTCGCGCTGCACGATCCGGATCTCACCGAGATGATGGACCTTCGGCTCTACGTCGAGACGGACGCGGACGTGCGCATTCTCCGGCGCATCCGGCGGGACGTACTGGAGCGCGGTCGAGACCTCGCGGGCGTCATCGACCAGTACCTCTCGACGGTGAAACCCATGCACGAGCGATTCATCGAGCCGACGAAAGGCGACGCCGACCTGATCATTCCGGAGGGGGCGAACAGCGTCGCCGTCGACCTCATCCAGGAGAAGCTTCGCGCCGAGATCGACGGAGACACCACACGCGCGTGGGAGCGGGGGACGCTAGAACAGGAGTTCGCGACCAAACGATCGCCCGACATCGGCTCGGATCGTTGAGAGCGCGGCGTGAGACCGCTCCGAGAGTGGCGTGAGACGCCTCTCACGGGCAGTGAACGGAGACACCGGGCCGGTCCTCGCGCGCAGCCACGCCGGCTAGCCGAGCCGCTCGTCGAGGATGAGACGCGTCTTCGTGGACTTCACCTCGTCGAGCTCGCGCGCCTGGGTGATGAGGTCGTTGACCGCCGTGGTGTCGACCGCGTCCACGACGAGTACGACGTCGTCTTCGCCGGAGACCTGCCAGACGAAGTCGACCTCGTCCCACTCGACGAGTCGCTCGCTGACGGCCGCGGTGTTGACGTTCATCTCGACGGAGATCTCGATCATCGCCTTCACGTTTCCCGTCCGGGTGGTCACGGTGAATCGTTCGATGATGCCGTCCTCGGTCAGCCGGTCGACGCGGTTTCGAACCGTCCCCTCGGAGGTGCCGACGCGCTCTGCGATCTCCGTGTACGGCGTTCGCGCGTCTCGACGGAGGATCGAGAGGATACGCCGGTCGAGGTCGTCCATACGGTATCCACGGCGAGCGACGACTTACGACTTGTGAATATCGTAATCTCGCTTCGAACTCCACAACGATACGTCTCGTTGAGTTCGATCTTCGGAAAGACGCGACGCGAACACGGCCGTGTGTCCGAGTTGGTCCCGTCGCGTGCGCATCTCTGTGCCGTGAGCAGCGTCACCCGGACCACCGAACGAGTGCACACCCGCGCCGCCCGCGTTGCGATATTCGTAACTGAGCTTCGAACGACGCATTTAATACTGGACATCCATACGTTTCTCGTAATGTCGGACGCCTATCTCGCGCTGGCCGACGGACGCGTGCTCGAGGCACGTGCCCGTGCACCGGGGACGACGCGCGGAGAGCTCGTGTTCACCACCGCGTACACCGGCTACGAGGAGTCGCTGACCGACCCGTCGTACGCCGAGCAAGTGTTGACGTTCTCGTACCCGTTGATCGGGAACTACGGCGTCCGAGACGAGCGATTCGAGTCGGGGACGGTCCAGCCTCGTGCTGCCATCGCTCGGGAGATGACCGACGAGGTCGCCGCCTGGCTCGAGAGCGAAGCCGTACCCGCCATCGACCATCTCGACACCCGCGAGGTCGTCACGACGGTCCGCGAGGAGGGCGCGATGGCCTGCGGTATCGCGGCCGGAGACGACGTCACGCCCGAAGACGCGATCGCAGAGATGGAGGCGTGTGAGCCGATGAGCGCACACGTCGACATCGGTGCAGACGTCTCCGTCGCGACACCGACGGTCCACGAGGGCGGCGGCGAGGTTACCGTCGCGCTGATCGACTGTGGTGCAAAAGGATCAATCATCGACTCGCTCACCGCCCGCGGTGCGGACGTACACGTACTCCCGTACGACGCAACTGAGGCCGATGTCACCGCCATCGACCCGGACGTCCTCTTCGTCTCGAACGGTCCCGGCGACCCGGAGAACTACGTCGCTGCCCAGGCAGTCGTCGATGCGCTCGCCGGAGAGCTCCCCATGGCAGGAATCTGTCTCGGTCAGCAGATCATCGCGAGTGCACTCGGCGGCTCCACCGAGAAGATGATGTTCGGGCACCGCGGCGTCAACCAGCCGGTCAAGGACCTTCGCACCGGGAAGGTCGTGATGACCACTCAGAACCACGGCTACACCGTCGACGACACCGGGCCGCTCGAGGTCACGCAGGTGAACGTCAACGACGACACGGTGGAGGGACTCGACAGCGGGTCGCTCGACGTGATCACCCGTCAGTATCATCCAGAGGCGAACCCCGGCCCACACGACTCGCTCGGCTTCTTCGACGAGGTCGTCGCGATGGCGACGAACGAGAATCCGGTAACTGCGGACTGATCCGCACCGAGGCGGCGGCCCCACGCACCCGATCTGGTCCCACGCACTCGTTCCCCTGACCAACGGAGTACCAGCCCTCCCCGACGCTCGCTCGCCTCGCGCCTGCCGTCTCGGTCGGTCACTACCGACCGCCGGCCGGGTGCGTTTTTATGACGGGACGCCCAACCGTGAGTCATGACACTCGACGTCCTCCTCACCAACGACGACGGGATCGACGCGGTCGGGCTCCGGGCGCTCCACGAGGCGCTCTCACGCGAGCACGAGGTCACCGTCGTCGCGCCGGCGACCAACCAGTCGGGCGTCGGCGGCAACCGTTCGTGGTGGGAGACGGCCGTCGAGTACACAGAGCGCGACCTCGGCTACGCGGTCGAGGGGACGCCGGCGGACTGCGTCGCCGTGGCGGCCGTCGCACTCGACGTCGAGCCGGACCTCGTCGTCTCCGGCTGTAATCACGGGCCGAACATCGGCGCGCACGTGCTCGGACAGTCGGGGACGGTCGGGGCGGCGATGGAGGCCTCCTTCCTCGGGACGCCTGCGGTCGCGCTCTCGATGTACGACCGAGGGAACCTGCCGATTCCCCCGACGGTGAGCCACGACGACTTCGCGCTCGCGGGCCGGGTCGCTCGGGCGTTCGTCGACCGGGTCGACGCGGACGGCCGGCTCCCCTTCGACGCCGACGTGCTGAACGTGAACGTGCCCGCTGCCGACGACGAGGCGGCCGCGGATCCGACGTATCGGGTGACGGAGCCCGCCCGGGGCTTCGACGTGATCGAGTTCCATCCGGGCACCGACGCGGCCGACGCGGAGACGGCCGGAATCGACGACGACGCCGGATGGGGCGACGGGTTCGGGGCACACCGCGGCGAGATGGGCATGGAGCTTCGAGACCGCTTTTGGCGGGAGTTCCTCCGCGGCGACGTCGCAGACGACCGGGGCTCGGACCGCCTCGCGACGATCGAAGGGGAGGTGAGCGTGTCGCCGCTGTCGACCTCGCGCTCCGTCGCAGGTGCTCGGGCGGGTGACGCGTTTGACGTCACCGACGAGGGAGGCGACGCGAGAACCACACGTCCCGGCGACGAGGCGGAGGTCGTCTCCGGTGTCGGATCCGCGACCGAAGAGCCGTCGCGTCGCTCGCCCGACCGCTGAGTCAGCGCGGCCGCCGCGAGGAGTCGGTGAACTCGGCGGCGAGGCTGCCGAGGTACCACACGAGTAGGAGCCCGAGAATGAACCCCCCGGCGCTCGCAGCCCCGAACTGTAACGGAGTCGGGTCGCCCTGCAGGGTGATGAGTGGCGGCGAGACGGTAACCAGCAACAGAAACCCGACTTTCACCTTTCGATTGCCGGCGTCGCGCTCTTCGCGCGACATCGGCGCTACCATCGTCGGCCTCCGCCCCGCGGCACCAGCTCGGTCCGTGGTGTCGTCATACCCCGACCACGAGCCGGGAGCGTATCAACCTCGTGAAGTCCGTCGTGGACGCTCACCGGTGCGGGCAGCCGATACGTCTCCACCGTGGTGACGCGCTGTTCGGCCGTCGCTACGCGGGCGTGACGGCGACCAGCCGTTCCGCGCAGCTTTTGAGCGAACCCCCACAATCGACGCGTATGGACGACGAACTCCGCGATCGGGTGCGGACGGCCGGCGAACGGGCCGCCCTCTTCAACGCGCTCAAGCACGGTAACGACCCCGACGTCGGGGCGATCATGGGCCCGTTGATGGGTGACAACCCGGACTTCCGCCCGCACGGCGACGAGATCCCGGGCGTGATCGCACCCGTCGTCTCTGAGGTCGCGGCGATGGACGAGACCGAACGCCGCGACCGACTCTCGGAGCTGGCTCCCGAGATGCTCGCCGAGCTCGAGGCCGAAGACGCGACAGACGAGCACGTGCTTCCGGCGTTACCGAACGCAGAGACGGGGTCGGTCGTGATGCGTGCCGCGCCCAATCCCAATGGACCGTGGCACATCGGACACGCCCGAATGCCTGCGGTGATCGGGACGTACAAACAGCGGTACGACGGGGAGTTCATCTGCCGGTTCGACGACACCGACCCGGAGACGAAGCGACCGGACCTCGACGCGTACGACGCCATCCTCGAAGACATCGCGTACCTCGGCTTCGAGCCGGACCGCGTGTTGAAGGCGTCCGATCGGCTCGAGACGTACTACGACCACGCCCGCGAGCTCGTCGACCGGGGCGGCGCGTACACCTGCTCGTGTCCGGCGGAGACGTTCTCCGAGCTGAAGAACGACGGCGAAGCGTGTCCGCACCGCGAGAAGGACGCGGCGACCGTTCGTGAGGAGTTCGAGGCGATGATCGCCGGCGAGTACGCCGCCGGTGAGATGGTGCTTCGTGTTCGCACCGACATCACCCACAAGAATCCCGCGGTCCGCGACTGGGTCGCCTTCCGGCTGATCGACACGCCACACCCCCGCGAGGCGGCGGCCGAGTACCGTTGTTGGCCGATGCTCGACTTCCAGTCGGGCGTCGACGACCACCTCACGGGGGTCACGCACATCATCCGTGGGATCGACCTCCAGGACTCGGCGAAGCGGCAGCGGTTCGTCTACGACGCCTTCGACTGGACGTACCCCGAGGTGCTCCACTGGGGCCACGTCCAGCTCGACGCGTACGACGTGACGCTCTCGACGTCGACGATCAAATCGCTCATCGAGCGGGGCGAACTGTCCGGGTGGGACGACCCGCGCGCGCCGACCATACGGTCGGTTCGTCGGCGCGGCATTCGTGGTGAAGCGCTCGTCGAGTCGATGACCGCGCTGGGCATGTCGACCTCCGACGTCGACCTCGCGATGTCGTCGGTGTACGCCAACAACCGCGACCTCGTCGACGACGAGGCAGACCGTCGGTTCTTCGTGCGCGACCGCGCGGACGAGCCGGCCGTCGAGTACCCGATCGTCGACGGCGACGCCCCGGCACCCGCGGCCGGTCAGCCGCCCGTCCACCCGGACCACCCGGACCGCGGCACTCGCACCGTCCCGGCCGGCCGCGTCTACCTCGAGTCGGGCGATCTGCCGCCGGTCGGTGAGCGAGTGTGGCTGAAGGGGTACGGCTGCGTCCGCCGGGACGCAGACGAGCTGGTGTTCGTCGACGCCGACATCGAGGTGGTCCGGGACGGCACCGTGGACGTGGTTCACTGGGTCCCCGTCGCAGCGTCGCTCGAGACGTGCGTACGCACGCTCGAGGGAGACGTCACCGGCTACACCGAGCCGGGGATCGCCGACACGCCGGTCGATACCGTCGTGCAGTTCGAGCGGGTCGGCTTCGTTCGCCTCGACGCGTTCGACGGTCGGTCGACCGACGAGGACGATTCGACCGATGCGGAACTCGTGGCGTACTACGCGCATCCGTGACCGATCGCACCGGTGACCGGTGGCGTCGTGAGCCGCCGGTGTGGACGCCGGGCGGGCTCGCGCGGACGCCGAGCGGGCTCGCGCGGACACCGTCACGCAGCGTGGCTCGTCGGGGCGTTTAACTGCCGGCGAGTGGAATCGTCCGCTAATGGGAATTGACCCGAACTTCGAGCGGAATCTGGAGCGGACCGGCGAAGAACACGGGGTCGACGTGTGGGGCCCCGTCGACCAGCCGGACGACCTCGGTATCCGCGGCACCCACGTCGCGGTCGACTTCGACATCTGTCTCGCAGACGGTGCCTGTCTGGAAGACTGTCCGGTCGACGTCTTCGACTGGGTCGAGACGCCCGGCCACCCCGAGTCCGAACGGAAGGCGAACCCCATCGACGAGGACCAGTGTATCGACTGTATGTTGTGCGTCGACGTCTGTCCGGTCGACGCGATCGACGTCGACCCTGGCCGCGAGAATCGTCTCTGAGGCGTGAGCGAGTCTGGTCGAGTGCGATGCGGTGAACGGGCGTCACTCGGCGTGTCGAAGGAAGATGGCCGGGGTGGGCTCCGAACCCACGATCTCCGCATGTCCCAGGTCCGAGGCTCGGCGGAGCCACGGAAGGACGCGGACGCTTCCAAGGCAGCGTACCGCACCGAATCTCTGAACCCTATGAGTGCGGCGCTATGTCCAGCTAAGCCACCCGGCCTCACTCACACGTACCGCGATGACACTCTTTAACCTTCCCATCCGGTAGGGGCGTGTCACGCGAGCACACGGTGGCGTCGGGGCCGGCCGCGCGCGCTCGACCCGCGGATTTATGCCTAGTGGCTGGAACTACCTCGCATGAGTCTTCCCGACGTGCTCTCGGGAGCCATCGGCGACGAGCAGGTCGCCACGCGAATCCCGCTCGGAGGAGACGACGTTCTCGTCGTCACGCCCTCCCGGACGCTCGTGTATCGTGCTGAGGGGCTCCTTTCGGGTGAGACCGTAGAGGAGTACCCGCACGACGCCGAACGGCTGGCGGTCTCGACGGGCCGCCGCAAGTCGAAGATCACCTTCAGCTACGGACTCGACGGCGACGAGACGCTCGCGATTCCGTCGAGTCGCCTCGACGACGTCATCCATCCGACCCTCCTCGGCGTGCTCTCGGCCCGAGGGGTCACGGGGCCCGACGAGTCCATCGTACGGGCGTTCCGGTTCTCCGAACTCACGCTCGTGGTCACCGACCGGCGACTGGTGAAACACGTCGGCGCTGCAGTGTGGGACGAGGAGTTCGAGGCGTTCCCGTACGCCGACCTGACCGACCTGTACTTCGAGGAGGGCACGGTCGCGACGACGGTCGTGATCCAGCACTCGGGCCGCTCAGAGCGGTTCAAGACCCCGAACGAATCTGCGCGCTCGGTTCGAGAGACGCTCGTCGAGGCCGTGTGTGCGTTCCACGACGTCGACCGGCTCGAGGAGTTCCGCCGTGCGGTCGCCGTCGACACCGAAGACGAGACCGCTGCGGCCGACGACGCGGCGAGTCCGACCGACTTCGGTGCCGGCCCGGACCCGCTCTCTGCGTCGCCGTCGGTCGACGCGGCCGACGCAGCGGCAGCCGCGACGACGAGCGCGGCAGACGACGTCGACGTTTCACAGGGGGGCCCGTCACCCAACGTCGAGACGGACGCCGACACGGGCGACGCGAGCGAGGGGCCTCCGGCGGACCGATCGGCTACGGACGAGTTCGAGGACGCCTTCGAGCGTGCCACCGTTGAGGACGACTCGCTCGCCGAGGCGGTGGCCGACCTCCGGCAGACCGTCGAGGCGCAGTCGGCGGCGATCGATCGCCAGGCCGACCTGATCGAACAACTGATAGAGGAGCTCCGACAGGGGCGGTGATCGGGCTCCACGCGGGTTCCGATCACTCGGTCGCCCGGCCGGTGACCGTTCGAACGCACGAGGAGCCGAACGGTCCCAGCTCTCCGCTGTCGAGTCGCACGAAGTACCCGGTCGAGATTCCTGTTCCACAGCGCGCACAGGTGAACTCGCCGGAACGACTCGTCACCTGTGACTCGTAGTCGACGACGGTCCCACCGCGGGTTACACGGAGGTGGGCGTCCTCACGGGCGATTACGCCCCGCTTTTCTGCTGTGTCGAGCACTGCGCGGACGACGGTCGGGCTCGTGGTCACCGTCTCTATCCGGTCGACCGCCGCTGCGAGCGACAGTTCCTCTACGTCGAGGTGGGCGAGCAGCTCGACGCCGAGTTCGACGCGCTCTGCTCGGCTCGTCGGCCCGTTCACACGCGCCACGAGAATCGCGGTGCGTATAAATTGGCGGGGCTGACCCCGGGCGAGCCGGTGGGGCCGACCAAGGGCAAGACAGTTACGCGCCGGTCGGCTCCCCCACGTATGGACGTACTGGA
>ERZ1034569.934-NODE-934-length-10082-cov-20.694026_pt1 | contig 10082 bp, 12 predicted proteins | sample MGYA00520706_ERZ1034569 | MGnify/ENA primary metagenome ERZ1034569 (study PRJEB33760, sample SAMEA4777722) | hypersaline lake metagenome | biome: hypersaline environment; feature: brines | place: Spain | collected 2014-08 | depth 0 m ...
CCCTTTAACCCCCATTAAACTTGCGTTCCTCTCGCGGGGGGGTGGGATGGGGGGGGGGTGATCCCCTCATTTTTTTCCCCGCCGCGGGAGGGGGGGGTTAGGTGCAGGTCGGCGCTTTTGGGGGGGTAACTTTCCTTGCTTTAAGCTCCGTCCAGTATCGAACCAAGGGCGCACTCGTTGAGCGACTGGAATCCAACCGCCGGTACCAACCGCTTGTCGGCGCGGCGATGGGGTTGACGCCGGGCTGTGGCGGAGCGATCGTAATGATGCCGCTGTATATTCGCGGGACGGTGAGTTTCGGCACCGTCGTGGCGACGCTGATCGCGACCGCCGGCGACTCCGCGTTTGTCATTCTTGCGCTGGCCCCGGAAGCCGCCCTCTACGCCTACGGGCTGGCCTTCGGCGCGGCGGTCTGCTCGGGGTACGCTATCGACCGCTTCGGGATGGGCGTCGGCCGCGTCGATAGCGCGGTGAGTCACCTACAGATGGCCGCGACCGATGGCGGCACCGCAACCAGCGTCATCGGTCGGAGCTCAAATCCGGCGCACACGTATGCCGGTGAGACGCCCGGCCACAGCCACGAGGCCGGCCCTGACCGCGAGTCGGCCGTGTTGACGCCGCTCAGCCATGCGATACATGTGTTGTGGTGGGTGGCTGCGGTGTTGGCACTCGGATTGGGCGTCACCTATCTCACTCGCGGCGCGCCGGCGGTGCCGCTGTCGGTTGGTGGGTCTTTCGCCGGCCTGTTCACGGTTGTCGGCATCGCCGGCACGACGCTGTCGTTTTACCTCTATCTCATCGGGCGACACTACATCGGTGAGGGGCAGGTCGGCCGTGCCCGGGAGTCCTTTGGGAGTCTGTATAGCACCTTCCAACATGCCGCCATGGAGACGAGTTTCGTCACCGTCTGGGTGCTTGTTGCCTATCTGCTCTACGAGTACCCCGTCGCGCTGTTCGAGATCGATATCGCCGCCGTCGCCGCCGCGGCGGGCGTCTTCGCGCCGGTTGGCGGCGCGCTATTGGGATTGATTCCGGGCTGTGGCCCACAGATCGTCTTGGCGGGTGCCTACGCCCAAGGCGGAATCCCATTCTCCGCGCTGGCCGCCAACGCGATCAGCCAGGATGGCGACGCGCTGTTCCCGCTGATCGCGATCGACAAGAAGGCCGCCATCATCGCCAGCATCTACACGACGATCCCCGCGCTCGTCGTTGGCGTCGCGCTGCACTTCCTGTGGGGGCCAGTTTTCGGGCTGGAATCCTTCGGCTTCGGCGTTCTCGGCGGCTAACTTAGGTTGCGTCTGCGTTACCAGCCGAGACATCGGCTGCGAGATCGACGATAACACCGGCCAACAGGTCGATCCCGACGGCGATATCTTGCGCTTCGACATCGAATGTTGGCGTGTGGTGGCCGCCCGGATGATCGGTGCCGACGCCGACATAGGCTGCAAGTCCGCCCCGTTGTTGGACGCGCTGCATGAGATACGTGGCATCTTCGCTGCCGCCAAGGCTATCAGACGCAACGACGGTATCAACGCCGGTCGTTCGGCGGGCGATGCGGTCGACAACCTCGACGAGTGCGGCGTCGCTGTGGGCACTCGGCGCGTCGCCCAGTCGCTCGATGTCGACCTCGCAGTTGTGCATCGTCGCCGCTCCTGCTAGCACATCCTCGGCGCGATCCCACATGTACTCCATCAGGTCAGTTGTCTCGCCACGGACTTCACCCTCAATGAAGGCTTCTTCCGGAACGATATTGCTCGCGGTGCCGCCGCCGACACGGCCGGCGTTGACACGGGTACCGCCGGCGGAGTTGCGCGACAGCCCGTAGAGATTCTGCACCGCGGCGGCCATCGCCTGCACCGCGTTGTCGCCGGCTTCGGGCCGTGCGCCAGCGTGGGCCGATTCACCCCTAAACGTCGCTTCGAACTGTCGGACAGCAAGAAACTCATCGATGCCGGCGACGACTTCGCCCGACGGGTGGTCAAGTCCGATATGCGGAGCCAGCAGGGCGTCGACATCGTCGAGAACCCCGGAGTCAGCAATGGGTTTGCCGCCGGAGATCGTCTCTTCGGCGGGCTGAAAGAGCAGTTTGAACGTGCCCGTGAAGTCGCTGTCGAGCACCCGATCAAGCACGCCAAGCCCGATAGTCGCATGCGCGTCGTGGCCGCAGGCATGCATGTAGCCCTCGTTCGTCGAGCGAAACCCTGCGGCTGTGGGGTGGTGATCGTCGCTGTCGGCTTCGGTGATCGGCAACGCGTCGATGTCGACCCGGAGTGCGATTGTCGGCCCGTCGCCGCGCTCAACGACGGCGACCGCGCCGGTGACGCCGTCGCCGATTGTTTCGAGTACGTCGTCGTTTGCGCCGGCCTCGCGGGCACGCTGCCGCCACTCGGCGAGCGTCGTGTCATCGGGGACGTTTCGGCGACCCTCGGTCGCGTGGATCGCTGAGCCGTACCGGAGTTCGTCTATCTCGCGCCGTTCAAGTTCGTCGATCAGGCGGCTTGTCGTGTAGAACTCACACCACGCCGGTTCGGGATACTGGTGGAGATCGCGACGAAGCGTACGGTAGCGAGCAGCGAGTGTGGGGTCGCCCATACCAGCATCAAGACGGCAGCGAAAATAAAACGCGGCGACCGTGGCGAGGTGTCGCCCACGGCTGTGGTCGCATCGCTGGTTCGGGTCGTCGATCTATGTTGTCGAGGCCTGTCTGCTACTGTGAGTACGGGATCCGGGAGGGGCGACCCATATTTCGGGTTTCGGCGGCTTCCATCCGGCCGACGACCATCCCGGCGACCTGTACCGCGGCGGCCAACACCGGTTTTTCGATGTCCATGTGGAGTTCTTCGGGGGATTGGCTCGCTAACAGTTCGAGATACTCCTTATTGAGGTCGTCTAACAGCGCCGGATCGAGCTCTTCGAGAATGAACGCCTCCGCCAGCTCATCCGCTAACTCCACAACGTCGGGATCAAACTCGAAGGCCCCTCCATCGGCTGGCGACTCCGTCATATGCTTATCTACCACGCTCGGCAAAGTGAATCTTTCTCCATTCAACCGTTATGTGTGGAATACAGTCCCAATACCACAACAACTAGTCAAATCAGCAACCAGTTGCTCGGTCAAACAGGTTCAGTTGCCGCCCAACGGTTGCTGTTGTTCGACCTCGATTTCGACGTGGATCGAGTCGGGAAACTCCATGTGACCGACCTCGTTGGCGATATGTTCCGCCCCGTGGATATCGATCCGTCGTTCGTACACGCTGTACTCCCAGTTTGGGAAACTGTCGCCGGGCTGGAGCGTCTGATACTGAGGCACGGTGAGCCGGGTTTCGGGGGAGGTATGCGGCCCCTTACACTGGCCACCTTTCCGCTCGACCAGTTGCTTTAGCTCGTTGACCGTCTCCGTAAGGACGGCTCGATCCCCGGATTGGAAGGTGAGTTTGGTGACGAAGGTCATATCCACCCCTGAGACGGCAAGCAGTAAAAGCCCGTCTACCGGCCCGTGGCGTGCGGTACCCTCTCATCCACGATGGCACGGCCGGACTCCGTTCTCGGTCGGTTGCCGGCTGTTCGACCGAGAGCGTGGCACCGCCGCCTCCGATACCCTCTTAGGGTGGGCCTCCGTAGCAGAGCGCAATGACGGTTGAGGCAACCAGTGCTGGAGCGATCCTCTTCCGCGATACCCGTGGCTGCCGGGAGTATTTGCTCCTCAAAAGCCGACCAGGGGACTGGGAGTTCCCGAAAGGCGGGGTCGAAGGAGACGAGGAGCTTCAGCAAACTGCGATCCGAGAGGTAACGGAGGAAGCCGGGATCGAGGAGTTCCGACTCATCAACGGCTTTCGTGAGGACTATGATTACGTGTTCCAGGCCAGCGGCGACACGATTCATAAGACGGTGCATCTCTTCATCGCCCACTCCTTTGAGGCCAGCGCGGAGCTCTCGACGGAACACCGCGACCTGCAGTGGCGCGACTACGAGCAGGCGCTCAATACAATCACCCAAGACGGCCCCCGAGAGATCCTCAAACAGGCCGACGAGTTTCTCGATGAGCGGCTTGAAGCGGAGGGCGATTACATCTAATCCGGGTCGTGTCCGGCCCTGCAACCGCCGACTCGGAGTTTACCTACGAGCTGTGTGTCTGTCGGTGGGCGGAACTCGCGTGGCCGCCCGGCAGCGACACCCAAGCCGGCGATGACGCGGCGTATCTTGTTGCTCGGCAACTCGGCACCAAACACCGGCGCTGGGACACCGTCGTTGTCGAGTGTGATCCGGACGCACTGCAAGCCCGGGCGGCCTTCGGCGACGACGAACTCGATTCCGACCTCCTGCATGTCGTCCGCAACGCGCCCGCTGAGTGGGCATGGTACCGTGACGCACTCCCCGAGCCCGACTATCCGTGGCGATATGTCCGCGAAGCCGTCCATCGTGCGGCCGACCGTGGCGTGGTACAGACCCGCAGCGAGGGCAACCGGATTCAGCTCAAACGGATCGCTCCCTACCCCGACTGGGTGCGGCGGCTGATCGCGATCGAGAACAAACCGGATCTCGACGCCGCGGCGGCCGACCGCTTGGCCGAGCAGATCGATCACGATGTCGAAACCGGCCTCGCCGACGAGGTCTGGGTTGCCACCGCCGAAACCGGGGCGACCGTCGAGCCAGCTTTGTTGGAGGCACTCCCGGTCGAGGCCGGCATCCTGACGACTGATTTCGCCGGTGGCGTCGACGCCGACGCCGCCAGCGTCGCCTGGCATCCAACGTCGGTGACACCGACTCATGGTGACGACGACCGGGTGTCACGCCGACTCGAACTCGCTGAACGCGCCTATGGCCGCGGCTGGCGGGAGTATCAAGCGACGATGCGGCCGGATTGCCGACACTTTGAGTTGCAGCGTGCTGGCCGGCTTTTGATCCCATGGTGTGCTGCCAAGGAGTGCCATCAGTCGTCATCAGTGTGTAGTGGTAGTTGCGCAGCATTCGAACCTGAACCACCGACATGGCGCACCAACGGCTGGCCGATCGACGGCGGGCCGGGAGCCGGGATCCGCCGCCTGTTGGAACAGCGGGCTGAGCGAACGCGCCAACAGCGTTAAAAGAGGACGCGTTCGACCAGCCGCCGCACAAAGCCGGGTTGGTTTGCCTTCTCGGGGTAGACCGTAATCGCCGTACAGTTCGACGGTGCTCGTGGCTTTCGATCGAGGAACGCCCCTCTGAGCCGGTAGTCCGCCCCGCGTTGGATCCGAACATCCGGCGTCGACGCAACGGCATCTGCTGTCGGGGTCGTATCCAACTCGACGGACACCGAGAGCAACCCCGCAAGTTCGTCCCGGTACTCCTGTACGGTTCGTTCGCGTTTCTCGGCGGGGGTGGTCGACGGGAGGAACCGAAGCGTAACTTGGCCGTCGTTGGCGACAGCGACAGTATCGGTGACAGCGATCGCTGTTGGGTCGAACGGGCTTCCATCGCCGAGGAGTTCGATCTCCTGTGGGCTGTCATAGCCCTGATTGTCGACCAACAGCACGTCACAGGGGGCGTGACGAACCATCCAGTCGATCGGGTCGCCGATAAGCCGCGAGCGAAGGCGGAGCCGTTCGTGTTCGGCCACGATCGTGTCGACCCGACGGTGATCGGCGAAGTTGACCATCGAATGTTTCGTGTCGTGGCTGACGATCTCGCCGACATCGACCTCGATCCCAAGCTCCGCGGCCAACTCGTCGGTTTGGCTCTCGAAGGCGACCTCAGCCGGCGTCTGGGTTTCGGCGGCGGTCTCAAGTGGCTCCTGATCCGGCACCTCCTCGAACCAGACGGCAACGACCCGGCCGTCGTGGGGTCTGACCTGATCGGCAGCGAGTTCAAGCAGTGCTCGCTCGCGTTCCCGGCTGATATCACGGGTGATCGCCACAAGCACCTCATATCGCTGTTCGTCGAGTGCGTCCTCGGTTTCGGCGATGCGGCTCCGGCCGACCTCTCGGCGGACGACATCGGCTGCGACCCCCTCACGGTCGATTCGCGTGCTGGCATAGAGGAAATACCACGCGATGCTGCCAACCGTGATACCGACCGCGCCGGTGATGGCGATCGTTCCCATCTGTGTCAGCAAGACGATTCCGCTGAGAACGCCGAAGCCCTGCATCCATGGATACAGCGGTGCGGCGAAACTCGGCTCGTAATCGGTGTCGCCGCGGCGGAACGCGACGAGTGCGACGTTGATGAGAATAAAGACGAGAATCTGGAACGCGCTGGCAAGCTTGGCGATCTCTACGATCGGGACGAAGGCGATCAGCAGCACCAACACCGCGCCGGTGAGCGTGATCGACAGCGATGGTGTTCCGAACCGGTCGCTGACCGCTGCCAACGATTCAGGGACGAGCCCGTCGCGGGCCATCGCAAACGGATAGCGGGACGACGAGAGGATCCCGGCGTTGGCGGTCGAGATCAACGCAAGAATCGCCGCCAACACGACCGCGGCGACACCGAGGGTGCCGAGCGTCTGGTTGGCCGCCGCCGCCACCGGGGTAGCTGAGCCGGCGACCGTCCCTGCGTCGGTGACGCCGACGATGATGGCGACGATCAACACATACAGCAGGGTGGTAAACGCCAGCGAGCCGAGGATCCCAAGTGGAATATTTCGATCGGGTTGTTCGACCTCCTCGGCGATGCTGGCGACCTTTGTCACCCCGGCGTAGGAAACAAACACCAGGCCCGTCGCCTCAAGCAGACCGCCGAGCCCGCCGCCGAAAAACGGCGAGAAGTTTGTTCCCGTCGACTGTGGCGCGCTCCCGGCAACGAACCACCCAAGTGCGGCAAGCATGACGACAACGATCGCAACCTGCAGTCGACCGGTCTGTTTTGCGCCGACAAGGTTGATCAGGATCAACACAACCGCCAGAGCGACCGCGACCGGTTTGGTCGGCAGATCGAAAAACACCAACAGGTATGGGACGCCGCCAACCAAGGCGAGACCGCCTTTGAACGCCAGCGAGAACCATGTCCCAACGCCGGCGACAGTGCCCATCATCGGCCCCATCCCGCGTTCAATATAGAGGTAGGTGCCGCCGGCTTCCGGCATCGCCGTCGCCATCTCGGATTTTGAGACAGCCGCCGGAATGACCAACACCCCGGCCAGCAGGTATGCGAGAACCACCGACGGGCCGGCGATATCGAGTGCCAACGCTGGCAGAATGAAGATGCCGCTGCCGATCATCGCACCGATACTGATTGCCAGTACTGTCGGCAGCCCAAGGTCGCGTTCGAGGGTTTTCATTCAGGTTGTCCGCCCCGCGGGTGTTGTCGGAAGACACCGGTAATACGGCCAAAGGAATTTATTTTCCTATCTATGCTGAAAGATGCTGTATTTTTCCAGCTATCGCTCATTGAGTATGGTTGTTTGTTAATTTTCATCCGATATAAACGTATGGACTATGCGTTTGTGGAGTCACGTCGGGACGCTGTGAGCAGCCTCTGCTCGTCGCGATCAGTCTTCGGTTGTCGACACCGATACCGATTCGCGGTCGACACAGGCCCGAAACGTCGGTACCGCACGGTAGATGACTTCGACGACACCGATCCGCTTGAGTCGTTGGAGGGCCTGCCGGACGTCGTCAACGTCGGGATCGATATCGTAGACCGCTCGCAGCCCGTTGAGCACGCTGACGACGCTTTCAGACCGCTCATCGGGCCCAGCGACGGTTTCGAACACGTTGGCCTCCAGCGGCGAGAGTCGAACCGAACTCGGCGGCGCGTCGTCGGCTTCGCCGTCGGCCGGCGGGGCAACGCCCGGCTCAACGCCGGTGAGCTCGACGGCCTCCGGTGTTGAACGGATGAGGCTGTCGTCGTCGCGGTAGTAGTAGTCTTTGAGGTGGTCTTCGAGATACTGATGGACTTCGCTGCCGCTGTCTAAGGCCCAGCGTTCCTGTAGCTCGCCGTTTTTCGTCGGTTGGAGCTCGACGACATCTTCCAGCCGTGAAAGCTCCTCGTCGGTGAGGCTCATATCGGCTGTTTGCGACCATCCCATATCGTGGTTCCGGGTTTCGGGTAGCCACCGATCACCGTCGCAACCCTGTGGTTTAAGTACGACAGTTGATTGCCTCCCGCTAATGGAATTCTGTGACGACTGCGGGTCGATGCTGAAGACCGAGGGCGACAAGTGGGTCTGTGGGTCGTGTGGCTTCGAGAAGCTCCGCGATGAGGCCGCCGAGGCCGCGATGGTAACAACCGAAGGACAGGAAAAAGGCGAGATCATCGACATCAGCGATGCCGAAGACAAGGGGCTGCCGACGACGACGGCGGCCTGCCCCAAGTGTGACAACGACCGCGCCTACTGGTATATGCAGCAGATCCGTGCGGCCGACGAAAGCGAGACCCGCTTTTTCGTGTGTACCGAGTGTGAACACAAGTGGCGCGAGGACGACCACTAGATGGACATCCCCCGGCCAGCCGTTCCGAGCGACCACCTGGCCGGCTGGCGGGAGACTGACGCCAGCGTCGAGGAAGCGTTTTCGACGCCGGTTGTGACCGTTTATACGCATACGGTCGTGTTTGAGGAGACTGAGGCACGCGAGCGGATCCGCGCCCAGACCGGCTGTGATCACCCCTGGCAGTTCTTTTTTGTGAGTCGCATTCGGCTTGCACCGCCACGCGACCCAGGGCCGGTGCTGACAAAGCTGGTGCGACGCAAGGCGGCCGCTGGCTTCACCGACCGCCTCGCCGACCGCGGTATCGAACAGATCACCGAACGCGGTCGACGCGACAGATCGATCGGCGACACCGACGGACTACTTGTCACCTACGGCGGGCTGGTTCGACGATCAATTCAGGATCGTGATCCCACCGACTCCTCGACTGTTGCCGACGAGCGCACCGATGCCTCCAGTCCAACTGACGACACCGCGCCCGCGCTGTTGTCGGTGCCGATTACCGCCGTCCTCGGTGTCTGGGCGGCCGATGGGGACTACCACGTTGCCGGCGGTGGTACCCCGGCGGGGCCGCCCGACAGTGGCCCCTCAGACGTTGTCGACGCCGTCGCCGAGACAGTCGATCCAACAGCAGCCCGTGAGACCCTTCTTGGGCTGATCGACGCCTGCGGCCAGGTCGGATAATCACGTGGGCTACCTGTCGAGCATCACCTGACAGCAGGCGCGAGCGGCAGCGATGTGTTCGTCGGCACTCTCGTCGCCGGTGGCATCGGCCTCAGCTAACAGCCCGGCGACCTGCTGGACTCGCTGCCGTCTGGTCGCCGGATCGATGTCGTCGCTGGCTGCATCCTGTGCCACTGCTTCGGCTTCGCCAAGCCATCGATTGGTTGCCGGTGGGATCGGTCGCTCGGCCGTGGCAGCCAGATGGGCGGCCAACGCATCGCTTGCGGCTGCGGGGTCTTCTGGGGGCGTTTCTGGTGGTTCCATACACCTCGTCGTCGGGGGAGCCGTGTAATCGTATTGGCTCCCGTTGCGATCCAGATCCAGCATCGTTTCGTTGTCGGCAGTCGATCAGTGCGGTTTTATATGTGGTGTCAGTAGCGAATAACCATATGACTGAGACGCCGTCTGTGAGTCGACGACGACTGCTTGCCGCCGGCGGTGTCGGCCTTGGGTTGGCCGCTGCCGGCTGTATGGCACCGGGATCAGAACGACGCGCCACCGCCTTCCTGCAGCGGTCGGAGGACGCACAGGCCGAACTGCGGACACAGAACCAACAGCTCAGACAGGAGCTTCAGAACGGCAGCATCTCCCGACAGGAAGCTGGTCAGCAGCTTTCGGAACTCCGCGGCGAACTCAACGACGAGCTTGTCGACAGTGCGACCACAGAGGCCGAATCGCTCGGACTGACTGTTGAGGATTCGATCACTCCACCAAGCGGCTCACCGCTGCTGCTCGTGTCGGGATCTGAGAGTGCGCTCCTCGATTATATGAACGTCGACATGGTTACCGGTCTTACTAGCCCTGACCAGTTCGAAGAGCTCCAACAACAGCGGGCCCAAGCAGCAAATCAGACTACCCAACCAACCGGCTAACCGCGGACGGTTGCACGCCGCTGTTGCCGACACCGATCTTTTTTGCGTCCGCCGCGCCGACGTGAGATGATGACTGATCCAC
>ERZ1034569.935-NODE-935-length-10080-cov-6.821845_pt1 | contig 10080 bp, 9 predicted proteins | sample MGYA00520706_ERZ1034569 | MGnify/ENA primary metagenome ERZ1034569 (study PRJEB33760, sample SAMEA4777722) | hypersaline lake metagenome | biome: hypersaline environment; feature: brines | place: Spain | collected 2014-08 | depth 0 m ...
ACCCTGGCCGACGCCCCCGCGGTCGCGCAGATTGTCACGCCGCGGCTGGCGCGAACAACCGCCGAGTATCACGCCTACGAGCAGGACTGCCACGTGCGGGTGATCCTGACGGACATGACCAACTACTGCGAGGCGCTCCGCGAGATCGGGGCCGCCCGCGAGGAGGTGCCGGGCCGGCGTGGCTACCCCGGCTACATGTACACCGACCTCGCGAGCCTCTACGAGCGGGCCGGCCGGATCAAGGGCCAGGAGGGCTCTATCACCCAGCTCCCGATCCTGACGATGCCCAGCGAGGACATCACCCACCCGATCCCGGACCTGACGGGCTACATCACCGAGGGGCAGATCATCGTCGACGGCGCCCTGAACAGCCAGGGGGTCGAGCCGCCGGTGGACGTGCTCCCCTCGCTGTCGCGGCTGATGGACGACGGCATCGGCGAGGGCTTTACGCGCGAGGACCACGGGGACGTCGCCGACCAGCTCTACGCCGCCTACGCGGAGGGGAACGACCTGCGTGACCTGGTGAACATCGTCGGCCGCGAGGCCCTCTCCGAGCGGGACAACCGCTATCTGGACTTTGCGGACCGCTTCGAGGAGGAGTTCATCCAGCAGGGCTTCGACACCAACCGCGAGATCGAAGGGACACTGTCGATCGGCTGGGACCTGCTGTCGATGCTTCCGCCGGAGGAGCTGAACCGGGTCGACGAGGAGTTCATCGAGACGTACTACCGCGAGGACGAGCGCGCCGAGGTCGAAGCCGAGGCTTAACCACACCCGCGCCGGGATCGTTTTTTCTGTTGAGGAACTCGCAGCCTGATGGATCCTCCGTGCCTGTCACGCGCTGGCTCGGGCAGACTCGGGTGCGGCGACCGACACCGGTGTGTCTCGGGTGGATTCCCGGGGTCCCCCAAATATTTGGCATGCGTATTATTATACCCCTTCCCTAATACGGAAGTGGACTATGGCAGGATTAATCGAGACAACGATAATGCCTCTACAGGCAGAGATCGGTTCGCTAACCAACCTCTCGTTGGCGGCGGGTACCGCTCTGATGTTCCTGGGGATGCTGTACTTCATCTCCTCAGGATGGGGCGAGACCGACGAGAAGCGTCAGGAGTTCTTCATCATCACGATCTTCATCGCGGCGATCGCGTTCGTGAACTACCTGGCGATGCTACTGGGCTTTGGCGTTGCGATAATCGACGTCGGCGGTACAGACACGCCCATCTACTGGGCACGGTACACCGACTGGTTCTTCACAACGCCGCTGCTGCTGCTCGACCTCGGCCTGCTGGCCGGGGCGACCCGCAACGAGCTGGCCGCACTGGTCGGTCTCGACGCCGCGATGATCGGGACCGGCGCGCTGGCCACGCTGACCGGGAGCAAGGAGCTCCTCGGCACGACGCTGCTCGGCCTTAGCGTCGGGGCACAGCGCATCGTCTGGTGGGGTATCAGTACAGCGTTCCTCCTCGTGTTGCTGTACTTCCTGTTCGGCACGCTCACCCAGAAGGCTGGGCGGTTAGGAGGACAGGCACGGTCGACGTTCACGACCCTTCGAAACGTCGTGCTCGTCCTCTGGCTGGCCTACCCCGTCTGGTGGATTGTCGGCACTGAGGGCCTCGGTGTCCTCAGCCTCGGCATCGAGACGGCCGGATTCATGGTGCTCGACGTGACCGCGAAGATCGGCTTCGGTATCATCCTGCTGTCCAGCCGCGAGGCGCTGGACCAGGCTGGTTCCGGAACCGTCGAAGCCGCCGACTGAGGCCACGGTCGACCGCGTCTTTTTTTATGCGAGCGCCCGACCGATGAGTAGTTGATGGACCTCACGTACCTGGAATTTCACCTCCTCTTTATCGTTCCAGTGCTGTCGGTGCTGTCGCTCTCCCTGCTTGCCCGTTCGGTCGAGTACTTCCGGCTACAGCTGGCTGGCCTGGCTGTCATCGTCGCGCTGGCGGTCGTGTACACCACCCCCTGGGACAACTACCTCATCGCCGAGGGGGTCTGGTCCTACGGCGACGGCCGTCTCGCCGGGCGGGTGTGGCTCGCCCCAATCGGCGAGTATCTCTTTATTCTCCTCCAGCCGGTTGTGGCCGCCCTCTGGCTGTTTCACCTCCGCGCACCGGCCGTCGAGGTCGGGGTGAGCCGCCGTGACTGGCTGGTCGGGCTGGCCGCCGGCGGGTTGGTGACCGCGGTCGGCGTTGCGCTGCTCACGAGCGAGGCGAGCTTCTATCTGGGGGCGATCCTGGCGTGGGGTGGGCCGGTGCTGGCGCTGCAGTGGGCGGTCGGCTGGCGGTATCTCCTCGCCGTCCGCAGGCACGTCGCGCTGGCGGTCGGGGTGCCGACACTGTATCTGTGGGTTACCGACTGGGTCGCCATCCAGCAGGGGGTCTGGATCATCTCGGACCGGTACACGACCGGCTTGGGGCTGCCGGGGCTTCCGGTCGAGGAGATGGTCTTCTTCCTGACCACCAATCTCTTTGTCGTCCAGGGGCTCGTCCTGCTCCCATGGGTGGTGAGACGGTGGCGGTAGCCGCCGACCACGTCGTCACGGACGTGCGGGCCCGGGCGTCTCTGCGCTGGCCCGTCTTCTACGGCCCCTGGCTCGTGCTCGGTGCCCTCGCACTCGTCGGCGCCGCGGGCGTCCGGGTTCCGGAGGCCTGGAGGTACGTCCCGCTGCTCGCGAGTGTGGTCGCCTTTGGCCTCCCACACGGCGCTATCGACTACGTCGCGCTGCCGCGGGCGGTCGCCGGCGAGGTGACACTCCGCCTGGTCGCCGCCGTCTCACTGCTGTACGTGGTCGTTGGGGCCGCCTACACGCTGTTGTGGTTTCTCGCCCCCGTTCCCGCGGCTGCCCTCTTTATCCTCGTGACGTGGTTTCACTGGGGTCAGGGGGAGTTGTACCCCATCGTCGGGCTGCTCGGGGCCGACCACCTCGACCGTCCGGGGCGGGTGGCGACGATGGTCGTCCGGGGCGGTCTGCCGATGCTCGTCCCGCTGCTTGGCTTTCCGGGCGTCTACCGTGAGGTGGTCGGCTCCTTTGTCACCCCCTTCGGCGGGACCGCCGCCGACCTGGGGTGGCTGTTCACCGGGGGGACGCGGCTAGCACTCGGCGCCGGGTTCGGCCTCCTCACCGTCGCCGTGCTTGCGCGCGGGTACGTGCTCGCCGAGGACCCCCTCGGTGGCGGCCGGTCGTGGCTGGTCGACGCCGGCGAGACCGGCCTCCTCTGGGTGTACTTCCTGACCGTCCCGCCCGTGTTCGCCATCGGGGTCTACTTTTGTCTGTGGCATGCGGTCCGTCATATCGCCCGCGCCGTCGGGGTCGACCGGCGGGCCGCCGACAGCCTCCGGGCCGGGAACGTGCTACGGGCGCTCGCCCGCTTCCTGAAGGAGGCACTGCCGCTGACCGCACTCGCACTCGTGTTCCTGGCGGTGCTGTGGCTCGTGGTGCCCGTCGAACCGACACTGGAGGAGGCAACGGGGTTGTATCTCGTCTTTATCGCGATCCTCACCCTCCCCCACGTACTGGTCGTGGTCTGGATGGACCGCGTCCAGGGGGTCTGGTCGGCCACACACGGCTGACCCGGGTGGGCGTACTCCCGGGGACCGAAAACGGTTAACCGCCGCCCGCACATGTGTCGGTAATGAGTAACGACGTCAAGCCGACCCGCAAGAACCTCATGGCCATCGAGGACCGTATCGAACTCTCCGAGCGGGGCCACAACACGCTCGAGAAGAAGCGTGACGGGCTCATCATGGAGTTCATGGACATCCTCGACCAGGCCCAGGACGTTCGGTCGGACCTCGAGACGACCTACGAGGACGCCCAGCATACGATCGACATGGCACGGGCGATGGACGGCGACGTCGCGGTCCGGGGGGCGGCGGCCGCGCTGAAGGAACACCCGGAACTGACCACCCAGTCGAAGAACATCATGGGTGTGGTCGTCCCGGAGATCGAGTCCTCGAAGGTCCGCAAGACGCTCGACGAACGGGGCTACGGCGTGATGGGGACTAGCGCCCGCATCGACGAGGCCGCCGAGGCCTACGAGGAACTGCTCGAGCAGATCATCCTCGCCGCCGAGGTGGAGACCGCGATGAAGAAGATGCTCGACGAGATCGAGACCACCAAGCGACGGGTCAACGCACTCGAGTTCAAGCTACTGCCGGAGCTCCGGGAGAACCAGGAGTACATCGAGCAGAAACTCGAGGAGCAGGAACGCGAGGAGATCTTCCGGCTGAAGAAGATCAAGGCAAAGAAGGAGGAAGAGGAGGAAGAGGAGGAGGAAGAGAAAGCCGCCGAGACCGAGCAGGAACGCGAACAGGCCACCGCCGACGACTGACCCCCCGTTCGCCGCGTTCCTGTCGACACCTGTTTTTGTCTCCCGGCGCTGACAGCGGGTATGGACTGTCCGGACTGTGAGAGCCCGACGGTCGTCTTCGCGGCCGGCGAGTACGCCGACACCCTCCCCGGCGACGGCGGGTACGATGAGGCGGCGGGTGTTGCGCTGTGTACGCGCTGTCTCACGCTCCACCCGGCAACAGAACAGCCGGGGGACGCCCCCGACTTCCAGCGGGTGAGCAGCGCCTTCCCGACCAGCCCGGCGGCGGCCGTGCCGCTGGCACTGCTCGTCGGGCTGCTCGGAAGCCTCGCGCTGTACCGGGCCGAGATCACCGACCTGTTCGGTGCGGCCGAACGCGCCGGGACGGACCCGCTGCTCGCACTGGACCGGCTGGCTGCCGACGAGAGTGTCGAGGCGGCGGTCGACCTGTCGGGGCGACGACGACAGCTCGAACAGCTGTTGTAGCCGGTCGAGCGGAGTTACACGCCCGTCGAGTACCGCAACAGCCCGGCGATACCGCCGAAGGCGGCCAGTAGCTGGTCGCCTTTCTCGAAGTCGGTGGAGATGAACTGCGTCTCGGTGCCGCGTTGCCCGGCCAGTTCCATCAGGTGGTTGATGGCGTCCTCACGCTCGGTCTCGGCTGGCTCGCTACACCGTGAGCACGCGTGGTCCCCGCCTGCCCCGGGCTCGACCAGTTCGTGTTCCGTGTGCCCGTTTGGACACTCGTGGACGAGCGCCTCCTTTCGCAGGTCCTCGCTGATCAACAGGGTCTCCACGGCACCCATCATCAGGTTCTCGCGGGTCGGGCCAAAGCCGTAGGTCGCGAGGTTCCCGTCGTGCAGTTCCTTGAAGAACTGCTCCATGAGCTGTTTGTCCTGGAGTATCTCGCGCTCGGCGAGGACCTCGCCGGCGGCGTCGACCAGGTCGTAGAGCCCCGACTCGTCGGTGTAGGCGACGTCGAACTTCCCGATGACGTTGTCCTGGATCTCGTGGTGGAGATACCCCTCGCTGAGGAACTCGTCTTTCGTCGGCGAGGGGCCGCCGACGAGGATACCGTCGATCTCGTGGCGTTTGGCGACGAACAGCTCGTTGGCCATCTCCGCGACCTCCTGGTAGTGGTTGTCGATAGCCTCCAGTCGGAGCCGCTCGAAGCGGGCCTGTGACTGGCCGCCCTTCTTCTGTTTCCCCGGCACCAGCGAGGTGGTCGACTTGACGGGGTCGACACGCTTGCCCCGGAGCCAGCCGACGTTTGCCTCCCGGCGGTCGAGCACGACCAAGCCAAAGAGGCCCTTATCGCCGAGCATCTCGGCGATGGGCTGGGTCAGAAACTCCGAGTCACAGTGATACCGGAACGACTGGACCGGCTCGGGGGGGTCCTCGAGCACCTTCGTGACCATGTCCGTCCGGCCGCCGCCGGTGTCGACCGCCCCCGAGAAGAGTACCATCCCGTTTTCCGGTGGGTTGTCGTAGTACTTCAGGCGGTCCTTCAGACTCTTGAGCGCGTCCTGGACGTTCGTGCGGGTGTCCTTTGACTTTATGTTCGACGCCTCGGAGTGCTCCTGGGTGACGTGGGCGACCACGTCGCTTATCTGCTTGTCCGGGGGCACGTAGATGGTCACGAGCTGTGTGCCCGAGCCCCGGTAGTCGTCGAGTTCCTCGATGACCTTCCGGTACTCGTACTTTTGTTTGTCGCTCCGCTCTGCCGTCGACTCGCTCATTGCTATGAGTTCGTTCGAGCGCTGTAAGTACCTGTTGGACCCGTGCAGTACCGGCGGGTCGGCCCCGCGTCGGACGGCGGCTTTATATAACCGCCCTCGTTTGGTCACACCACAGGACGATGGCGGGGTACGTCTGCACGGTCGCAGGAGGCAAAGGCGGTGTCGGAAAGACGACTACCGCGGTCAACGTCTCGACCGCGCTCCAGCAGCGCGGACACGACGTCGTCGTCGTCGACGCGGACCTGGGGATGGCCAACCTCGGCGAGTTGGTCGGCGCCGCGGACGGCCCCAGCGTCCACCAGGTGCTCGCAGGCGAGGCGACAGTCGAGGAGGCGCTGGTCGATGTCGACGAGGGCCTGACTGTTCTCCCCGGCGAGCAGAGCCTCGACGCCTTCGCCGGTGCCGACCCGGCCGGGCTCACGGGCGTCATCGAGCGCCTCCGGGAGCGCCACGACGTCGTCATCGTCGACACGGGCTCGGGCGTGAGCCACGAGATGGCGGTCCCACTCGGCCTCGCTGACGGCGTCGTGCTGGTGACGACACCTGCGGAGGTGGCGGTCACCGACGCGGGAAAGACCGCCGACCTCGTCGAGCGCCTCGGCGGCACGGTCCTCGGTGTCGTTGCGCTTCGGGCCACCGGTGACACCGACCTCGCCGGTATCGGGTCGCGGCTGGGCGCCCCGGTGTTGGGTGCGGTCCCCGACGACCCGGCCGTCGGGGCCGAGCCGGCTGTCGTCGAGGCCCCCGAACGGGACGTTTCGGCGGCCTACGGGGCACTCGCCGAACAGCTCTCGCAGGTGTTCTTCGATGGGGTCGACCCCGCCGACGCCGAGACGGTCCTCGAGGAGGCCTGGTTCGAGGACAGCACCGAGTCCGTGGCGGAGGACGAGAGTGAGGACAGAGAGGAGGAGAATGAGGAGGACTCAGGGGGCCGCTTTGGCGGGCTGTTCGGCTGACTGTGTGACCGCTCCTACATCGACGTCGGGGCTTCCACGCCGAGCACGAACAGGGCGTTCGCCGTTGCCGTCCGCGCGGCCCGGACCAGCGCCAGCCGGGCTGCCCGTCGCTCGGGGTCGGCGTCGAGCACCGGACACTCCCGGTAGAAGGCGTTGAACGCCTCCGCGAGGTCGCGGGTGTAGGTGGCGACGGCGTGTGGTTCGAGGGCCGCTGCACTCTCCTCGACGACTGTGGGGAGCCGGGCAATGGTCTCGAGCAGGGCCCGCTCGGTCGGCTCTACGAGGCGGTCGGGGTCGGCCCCAGCCCCCGCCTCGCCGGCCTCCGCGAGGATCCCACAGGCTCGGGCGTGGACGTACTGGATGTACGGTGCGCTCTGGGCCTCGAAGTCCAGTGCCCGCTCCCACTCGAAGGTGATCCCTTTCGTCGGCTGTTTGGCGACGATATCGTAGCGAACCGCCCCGACCCCGACCTGGCGGGCGATCCGCTCAATGTCGGCCTCCGTGAGCTGGTCGTTACGGACCCGGTCACCGACCCGCTCCTCCACCTCCGCCCGGGCGCGGTCGACAGCCTCGTCCAGCAGGTCGTCCAGGTCGATCCCCGTCCCCTCGCGGGTGCTCATCCCGCCGTCGGGAAGGGTCACCCACGAGTAGTGGACCGTCCGGAGCCGGTCGGTGTCGTGGCCCAGCAGGTCGAGTGTCGCCTCGAGCTGGCGGGCCTGGAGTTTGTGGTCCTCGCCGAGGACGGTGACGGCCTCGTCGAAGGTGTCGAGTTTCCACTCGTGGTGGGCGAGGTCTCGGGTGGTGTACAGCGAGGTGCCGTCCCCGCGCAGGAAGACCAGGTTCTTCTCGATGTCCTCGAAGGCGAGTTGCCAGGCACCCTCCTCCTTCACGGCGTAGTCGGTGTCCTTGAGCCGGGCGACAACGTCGTCGGTCGAGCTGTCGCGCATGAACCGCGTCTCGCGGACGAACTCGTCGAAGGGGGCAGGGAGTCGGTCGAGCGTGTCCTGCATCCCCCCGAGCACGGTGTCGACGACCTCGCCGACGCGCTCGTAGGTCCCCTCGTCGCCGGCCTCGAGCCCCTGGAGGATTGCCTGGACCTCGGCCTCGGCCGCCTCGACGGCCTCCGGGTCCGCCTCCTCCAGGTACTCGTTTCCTTTCCGGTAGTACCGGACCATCTCGTACTCGGGTGAGTCCCGTTCGGGCTCCGGGAGGGCGTCCTCCTCGAATGTCTCGTATGCCCAGGTGAACACGGCGATCTGTCGGCCGGCGTCGTTGACGTAGTAGTGGGTCTCGACGTCGTAGCCCGCGAAATCCAGCAGCCGCCGGAGCGCGTCGCCGATGATCGGGTTGCGCGCCCGGCCGACGTGTACGGGTCCGGTCGGGTTCGCCGAGGTGTGTTCGAGCACCAGGTCGGTCCCGCGGTCGGGGAGCCGGCCGTACCCCTCCTCCTGTGCGGCCGCGAGTGTGTCGGCGTAGTAGCGCTCGCCGGGGAGGATGTTGACGTAGGCGCCCTCGGCCTCGACACTACCGACGTAGGTCAGGTCGTGCTCGCCGAGCGTGTCGGCGATGTCCGCGGCCACCGCCGACGGGGGGGCGCCGGCTTCGCCGGCCAGCCGGTAGGCGACACTCGTCGCGAGGACGGCGTCGACGTCGGCCGGCGGCCGCTCGATGCCGAGGTCGTCGGTCGGAAAGCCCAGGTCGGCCAGCGTCTCCTCGATGGCCGGCTCGACTTCCGAACGGAGCGCACGAAGCATACCCTCTGTATCCCGGCCCCGGACATAGGGGTGACGGAGTGACGCCGCGGACCCCCGGCCAGGCCCTGAAACGCCGGTGTCGGCCGGCGTAGCCGGTGTGACCAGGCCACAGGTGTCCGGCGGCATGTCGCCGGCACCAACACACCGCTCAGGGCTCCGCTGACCGCTCGCGGGCCACGAATCGCGCGGGGGCGCCGTCCCCTTCCCGGAGTTTCAGCGGGAAGCCCGTCACCTCCAGGTCCCGGCCGGCGTCGGCGACGTCCTCAAGATAGAGGTGCTCGGCGATGAGCACACCCTCCGGCAGGAGCGCTCGATGGAGGGGGTAGTCGTCCCAGTCGTCGGGGCGCATGGCACGCGGTCGGTCCGGGCTGATGGTGTCCACCGCGAGCATCCGGATATCCCGGTCCAGCAGCCACCCCGCAACACCGGGGCCGAGCCAGGGGTAGCGCTGGTAGGTTTCGTCGTCGTCGAAGTGTCCCCCCCAGCCGGTCCGGACGAGGACGACGTCGCCGGCCTCGACGCCGCCGGCGGCCTCGGCGGCGCGCTCGACGTCCCCGAGCGGGACCGCACCGGGCTCCTCGCGTTCGAGGTCCAGGACGACCGCCGGCCCGGCAAACCGGTCCAGCGGGAGGCTGTCGATAGGTGCGCCGTCGGCGACGAAGTGCAGCGGCGCGTCGACGTGGGTGCCGACGTGGGTCGGGGCGCCGTAGCGCTGGACGTGACTGCCGTCCTCCTCGACGGTCGCGAGCGTCTCCAGTTCGGGCGAGGGGAGCGACCGGGAGTGTGGGATCCCCGGGTGAAACGGCTGTGTGAGGTCGTACCAGGCCATAGGCTCCCGTGACGGCGCGCCCGAATAAGTCCCGGGTCGACACTGTGGCTGTGACGGTACCGCAGCGGCCTCACCGACCGAGCGGTGCGAGGCCGGCCAACGACCGGCGGGCCGGGCCCGTCAGCTGACCGTGTGCCGGAGGGCCCCGATCCCCTCGACCTCGAGTTCGACGGTGTCACTGTGGTCGAGCCAGCGGTCGAGGTCGTAGCCACAGCCGCCTCCGACGGTGCCGGTGCCGAGCACGTCGCCGGGGTGGACGGTCTCGCCCATCGCGGCGTGTTCGAGCATGTCGCCGACGGAGTGGTGGGCTTCACCGCTGTTGCCCTCACACCAGACCTCGCCGTTGACCCGGGCCGTCATCCGGGCGTCGGCGGGGTCGAAGGCGTCTGCCGTCACGAGGTAGGGGCCAAAGCCGTTGGCAAAGTCCTTGCCCTTCCCCGGGCCCAGACCCACCGTCATCTCCTCGCCCTGGATGTCCCGGGC
>ERZ1034569.938-NODE-938-length-10073-cov-75.687063_pt1 | contig 10073 bp, 6 predicted proteins | sample MGYA00520706_ERZ1034569 | MGnify/ENA primary metagenome ERZ1034569 (study PRJEB33760, sample SAMEA4777722) | hypersaline lake metagenome | biome: hypersaline environment; feature: brines | place: Spain | collected 2014-08 | depth 0 m ...
CGGTCGCCGCCCGCCTGGCGGGCGGGGAAGCCGGGCGGGTCGGGGACGGGGGGGCGGTGGGGCGGGGTAGAGGGGCGGGCCCGTCCCCCCCGCCCCCTGCGACATCCGCCTCCCGACCCTCGCTACGCCCCAATGTTCGACCGCCTCGTCACGTCCGTCGTCAAGAATCGGATTCTGGTTCTGCTCCTCATGGCCGTGCTGGTCGGGTGGGGCCTCTACAGCTGGCAGCAGGTGCCGGTGGACGCCTATCCGGAGCTTACGAACAACCAGGTGCAGATCCTGACACGGGTGCCGGGCATGTCGCCGGTTGAGGTGGAAAAGCTGGTGTCCTACCCCATCGAGACGAGCATGACGAACCTCGAAGGGGTGACGGACAACCGCTCGCTGAGCCAGTTCGGCCTGAGCGTCGTCACGCTCGTGTTTGAGGAGGACATGGACCCGTATTTCGTCCGTCGCCTCGTTTCCCAGCGCCTCTCGAAGGTGAAGGAGGACCTGCCGGAGAAGGCCGAGCCGGGGCTGGGGCCGCTCTCGACGGCCCTGGGCCAGGTGTACCAGTACACCCTCACCGACGAGCCGGGCGACGGGCGGTCCTACTCCGCCCGGGCGCTCCGCACGATGCAGGACTGGATCCTCGCCCCCGAGCTCCGCACGGTGGAGGGCGTGGTGGAGGCCAACGCGCTCGGCGGCTTCGTGAAGCAGTACCACGTGCGGTTCCGTCCCGACCAGCTGATGAACCACGGCCTCTCGCTCGACGAGGCCTACGCGGCGCTGCGGGAAAGCAATCAGAACGTCGGCGGCAGCTACATCACCCGCAACGACCAGCAGTACGTGGTCCGGGGGGTGGGCCGCCTCGGGGCCGGCGACGGAACCGTCGTGGAAGACATCGAGAACACCGTCATCACCAGCCGGGACGGGACGCCGGTCCTGACGAGCGACGTGGCCGACGTGGAGGTGGGCCACGCCGTGCGCTACGGCGCCGCCACCGCCGACGGCGAGGGGGAGACGGTCGTCGGCATCGTCATGATGCGCCGCGGGGCCAACGCCCAGAAGGTGGTCAACAGTGTGCAGGCCAAGATGGACGAGCTGAAGCAGGCCCTGCCGCCCGGCGTGGGCGTCGACGTGTACTACAACCGCAACGAGCTGACGAGCGCGGCGATCTCGACGGTCACGACGAGCCTGCTGATTGGGGGCCTGCTCGTGCTCCTCGTCCTCGTCGGCTTCCTCGGGGACTGGCGCTCGGCCCTCATCGTGAGCCTCGTGCTGCCGATGACGGCCCTCATCACGTTCATTCTCATGAACTACTTCGGGTTCAAGGCGAACCTCATGAGCCTGGGCGGCCTGGCCATCGGCCTCGGGATGTTCGTGGACGGGGCCATCGTGATGGTCGAGAACATCTACCGTCTCCGCGAGGAGAACCCGGACGCGTCGATCGGCCTCATCGTGGTGCGGGCCGGGCGGGAGGTGGCGCGTCCGATCGCCTTCTCCGTGGGCGTGGTCGTGGCGGTCTTCCTCCCCCTCTTCACCCTGCAGCAGATGGAGGGGCGCATGTTTCGGCCCATGGCGTTTACGGTGTCGTTTGCGCTCATGGCTGCCCTGCTGTTGGCCCTCACGATGGCCCCTGCCCTGAGCTCGTACCTGCTCGCCTCCGTGGGGGATTCAGGCAAGCCGCCCGACGCGGCCGACGGATCCCCCCAAGAAAACGGAGCGCCGACCCGGCCTGCGGACGGCTCCCCCGGAGCATCGGCGAACTCGCAGACCCGCGTGGTGGCGGCCCTCCAGTCGGTGTACGAGCCCCTCCTCGACGCCGCCCTCACCCACCGGTGGGCCACGGTGGGCACCGCCGTAGTCGTGGTCGGCCTGGGCGCGGGCCTCTTCTCGACCCTCGGGACCGAGTTTGCGCCGGACCTGGAGGAGGGCTCGGTGGCCATCCAGGTGGCCCTGGAGCCGGACGCCGCCCTCGAAACGTCCACCGAGGTGCAGACGAAGGTCGAGCGCGCCCTCATGGACTTCCCGGCGGTGACCACGGCCGTGAGCAAGACGGGGCGCCCCGCCGTCGCCTTCGACCCGATGGGCCAGAATCTCACCGACATGTTCGTCGGCCTCGCCCCCCGCGACACGTGGGCATTCGACTCGAAGGCGGCGCTCGTGGACTCGATGCGGGCCCGCGTCAACCAAATCCCGGGCGCCAACTTTGCCTTCACCCAGCCCATCGCGCTGCGCCTCGACGAGATGGTGAGTGGGGCCAAGAGCGAGATCGCGCTCAAGATCTTCGGCGACGACCTCGACGCACTGCGCCGCCTGCAATCGGAGGCCGCCGACGCGGTGTCCGACATCGAGGGCGTGGCGGACGTGCTGCCCTCCCAGATTGCCGGCTACGGCTACGTGGAGGTCGACATCGACCGCGACCGGGCCGCCCGCTACGGCCTCAGCGTGGGCACCATCCAGCGGGCCATCGACGTGGCCATCGGGGGCGAGCAGCTGAGCACGATCCGGGAGGGGGACCGGCGCTTTGCCCTCGTCGGGAAGTTTCAGGCCGCCGCCCGCGGCTCCGTCGAGTCGATCCGCACCCTGCCGCTGACGACCGCCGAGGGCGCGCGGGTTCGGCTGCAGGACGTGGCGTCCGTTGAGCTTACGGAGGCGCCGGCGGAGGTGTCGCGGGAGCAGGGCAAGCGAAAAGTGACCCTGGGCATCAACCTCAGCGGCCGCGACGCCGGCAGCTTCGTGGCGGAGGCCAAAAAGGCGTTCCGGAGCGAGGTGGCCCTTCCCGCAGGGTACCTGGCCGAGTGGGGCGGCCAGTTCGAAAATCAGGAGCGGGCGCAGGACCGGCTCCTGCTCATCGTGCCCATCACGCTCGCCATCGTGTTCGTGCTCCTGTTCATGACCTTCAACTCCCTGGGGCAGGCGGTGCTCGTCTTCCTCAACATTCCGGCCTCGGTCGTGGGCGGCGTCGTCCTGCTCTGGGCGATGGACCTCTACATGAGCGTGCCGGCCTCGGTCGGCTTTATCGCCGTGCTCGGGATCGCCGTTCAAAACGGCGTGGTGATGGTGAGCTTTATCGACAACCTCCGCGAGCGGGGGCGTCCCCTCGCCGAGGCCGTGCGAACGGGCGCGCTCCTGCGCCTGCGCCCCATCCTCATGACGACGCTCACGACGCTGCTCGGCCTGCTGCCGCTGCTGGTCGCCACCGGCATCGGCGCGAACGTGCAGCGCCCCCTCGCGGCCGTGGTCGTGGGCGGCATCTTCACGCTCGTCCCCTCCACCCTTCTGCTGCTGCCCACCCTCTACGGCTGGTTCAACCCCGAGGCGCAGTCCGAGCGGGCAATCGCCCGGGCGGTGGAGGCCCGCGATCAGGCCGAGCTTCGGGGCAGCGTGACCGCCTAACGTCCTCTGCCACAGACAACATTCCGCCATGAAGATGATCGTCGCCTACATTCGACCCGTCAAACAGGACGAGGTCGTCGAGCGCCTGCGCCGGATGGGCGTGCCCGGCGCCAGCATGCACCCCGTCGAAGGGTTCGGGCGGGAGGCCGACCCGAGCGGGCAGGACTCCTACGGGCCCCAGGTAACGCCCTACGCAGAGATGGTGCGGGTCGAAGTCGTCTGCGCGGACGCCCGGGTTGAGGACTGGACCCGGGCCCTCGCGGAGGCGGCCCAGACCGGGCGGCGGGGCGACGGCAAAGTGTTCGTGCTGCCGGTCGCCGACGCCGTGGACATCCGAACCCTCCAAACGGGAGATACGGTCGTCTGAGATGCGCTCCGCATCCCGCCCCCACACTGCCCCCAATCCTCGTCGCCACGACTGCCATGACCGCCGCACACCTCCACCTCGCCCTCAACCACATTCCCGTCCTCGGCACACTCCTCGGCACCGTCCTCCTTGCCTACGGGCTCTGGCAGAGACAAGAGCCCGTCCGGGACGTCAGTCTCGGCCTCCTCGTCGGGGTCGGGGCTGTCGCCGTAGCGGTGTACTGGACCGGCGAGCCCGCCGAGGAGATCGTCGAAGGCGTGGCGGGGGTCTCCCACGACGCGATCGAGGCGCACGAGGCGTGGGGCTGGTACGCCGTCCTCGCAAGCACCGGGACGGGCGTGGCCTCGCTCGGCGCCCTGCTGTACGGCCGGTCTCGACGCACACTCGCGCGGTGGGCCGCCCAACTTGTGCTCGTGCTCTCCCTGCTCACGACCGGCGTGATGGCCTACACCGCAAACCTGGGCGGGAAGGTGCACCACCCTGAGCTCCGTGCCGCCCCGACGGCCGTGGGGACGCCCGACGGCCCGGGGGCGGACGTGCACGACGAGTGAGGCGCCGCCGCGCCGCCTCGACGAACGGCCCCCGCCGGACGACGAGATCGGGGGGATTCCACCACACGAGCGCCCGTCAGAGCTCCCCTAACACCCTTTCCCCTCGTACACAATCTTGCGGATTGCATCTGCATTTTCTCCTTTCACAACCACGTACAGTCCCGTGACCGATACAAACTCAGACCCTGTGTCCCGACGACAATTTCTTCGCTCGCTCGGCCTCGCCGGGGCCGTGGGCGCGAGTGGCACGCTCCTGGTGGCCTGCGGGGGCGGCTCCGACGGCTCCGGAAGTGGGGCCGACGGCACCGACAGCGAAAGCGCGACCGCGTCGGCGGACTGCTCCGACCTGTCGCGCCTCTCGGACGCCCAAAAACAGCGGCGCAAGCAGCAGGTGAATGCCCTGAACTACGTGGAAGCCTCCCCCAAACCAAACAAGAACTGCGCGAACTGCCAGCTCTACCAGCAGGAGAAGTATGGCTCGGGCTGTGGCGGATGCCAGCTCTTTCCCGGCCCCGTGGCGGGAGAAGGGTACTGCAGCTCCTGGGCCAAACAGAGCTAGGCCCGGCGCCCGCTCGGTTGCCCTTTCGGGGGGACGGCCCGCCCGCCCCCACCGCCATCACGAACCGGGGGCAGGGCCGTCCCCTGCGTTTCCGGCCCGTATACGGCACGGTTCCCCAGAACGCCGCTGTGGGGGCGCCGCGTGGGTCGGCACGACCGAACCACGGGGCTCGTACAACACGAGTGCATCTACAGGTCACCCACCGCACGCCCCGTCGATGAGTGACGCCCCCCATCTTTTGCTTGTCGAGGACGAGCCCGACGTCGCCTCGTTCGTGCAGCAGGGGCTCAACGAAGAGGGGTACGAGGTGAGCTGGGTCGAGGCCGGCCGGCGTGGGCTCGACTACGCCCGGCAGGGCGGCATCGACCTCGTGCTGCTGGACATCCGTCTCCCCGATCTGTCCGGGCTGGAGGTGTGCGAGCGCCTGCGCCTGCACCGCCCCGAGCTGCCGATCCTGATGCTCACCGCCCTCGACGCCGTGGAGGACCGGGTGCGGGGCCTCCGGGCCGGGGCGGACGACTACCTCCCCAAGCCGTTTGCCTTCGACGAGCTTCTGGCGCGCATCGAGGCCCTCCTGCGCCGCGTGGACCGGCCCTCGGAGCCGGGGCGGGTGGAGGACGGGCCGCTCGTGCTCGACCCGGCGGCCCGCACCTGCACCTTCGACGGCGAAGAAGTCGACCTTACGCCCACCGAGTTCGACCTGTTGGCCTTCCTCATGGCCCGCCACGGCCAGGCGTTGAGCCGCGACACGATCCACCAGGAGGTGTGGGGGCATGATTTCGATCGCGGGACGAACCTGATCGACGTGTACGTGAACTACGTCCGCCGCAAGCTCGACGAGGTTGGCTGCGAGGCGCCCATTGAAACCGTGCGGGGCATCGGCTACCGGTACACCGCCTGCTCAGAGGCAGACGCCTCCGCCGACGACCGCTCCTCCCCCACCGATTCCGCGAGCTCGTGATGACGGCCTTCCCCTCCCGGCCCGGTTCCCCTGACGCACCGCCAGACGAACGCCCGTCCTTTCGGCGGCGCCTGCTGATGCGGATCGGCCCCGCGGTCGTGCTCGCCCTCGGCGTGCTGGCCGCCATCGCCTGGGGCGGGGCCTACCTGACCGTCCACCAGAGCGCGACCGACGCACTGGCGACGGAGGTGAATGAGATGCGCGCCGACGTGGGCGGTCAGGACACACTGGACCTGTCCCGGTACGCGTGGGACGAGGCCCACCACCGCCTGGCAGTCGACCGGGTCGACCCCATTTTCGTGCAGGTCTTCACGCCGGACGGCCGCCTCGTGCGCCGGTCGGCCAACATCGACTCGCTTCCCGTACGCGTTCCGGCCCGGCGCCGGCCGGTTCATGCGGAGGGGATCTGGCCCTCCCTCCATACCTTCACGCTGGGCGGCCGCTCGTTCTACTACCGCACCCGGCCCCTGCGGGCCTCCTCCGGCGGCCGACTGGGCTTCGTTCAGGTCGCCCGTCTCGTGCCCGAGCACCGCTCCCTGCTGTGGGGCTTCGGGGCGGCACTGGGCGGCCTCTGGCTGCTGCTGTCGGGCGGGCTGATGGGCCTCGTGGCCTGGGCCGCCGGGCGCGTGCTCCGCCCGCTCCGCTCCATCACCGAGGTGGCCCGGTCGGTGACCTCCGCGGAGCTGGAGGAGCGAGTCGACATCCCGCCCACCGCCGACCGCGAGACCGCGACGCTGGGCCGCGCCTTCAATGCCCTGCTCGACCGGATCGAGGAGCACGTGGCGGCCCTGCGGGGATTTACCGCCAACGCGGCCCACGAGCTGCAAACCCCCCTCACCGCCCTTCAGGGCCACGTCGAGCTGGCCCTGCGCCGCGAGCGCACCCCGGAGAGCTACCGCGAGACCCTTCGCCTCCTGGACCGCAAACTCGGGGGGCTGGTGCGGACGCTCCGCGCCCTGCTAACGCTGACCCGCCTCGATCGGGAGGGCGCCTTCGAGCGAAGCCCCGTGGACCTGTCCGCCCTCGCCGCCGACGAGGCGGATGCGGTGCAGCCCGCGGCCGACAAGAAAGGACTTGCCCTCACGGTCGACGCCGATGCGTCCGTCCGCGCCTCCGGGCAGCCGGCCCTGCTCCGGAAGGCGGTCCGGAATCTTCTCGACAACGCCGTCAAGTACACCCGCGAGGGGGGCGTCCGCGTCGATGTCGGGACGACCGCGGACGGGCAGGCGCGCCTCACCTGCACCGACACGGGGGTGGGCATGTCCGACGAGGAGTGCGCCACGGCGACGGAGCGCTTCTACCGGGGCACCGAGGCCGGCCGCATGGCTCAGGGAAGCGGGCTCGGCCTCTCGCTCATCCGCCGCATCGTGGAGGAGCACGACGGCGAGCTGCGGCTCGACTCCACCCCAGGGGAGGGCACTCGGGTCACCATCATTCTTCCAGCGCCCTCGTCGTCCGTCCCCTCCCTTGAGCCTGAGCACAAGCAGGTGCCCGACGTCGCGTAGCCCCTTTCCCCCAACGGCTGCGCCCGTGGCAGGGGGACGAACGTGGGGCCCGGCGCGCGGCGGCCCTTTTGGGAGAGACGGGCAGGACTCGGACGCTCCTAAACGAGGCCCCCACCTACAAAACCCTCCCGGTCGGTTCGGCGGACACACCTGCCCAGTTCCTTTCACTTCTCCGTTTCCACTCGCAGAATTCCATCCCGGCTTCCGGCCGGGACGGGGCCCCGCGGTTCACGAAACCCTTTTCTCAGAGACGGGGCGATCCGTGCGCGTTCCTGGCCCTCGGCGCCCCGACGCCGGACGAGACACGCCGCCACATAGAAAACGCCCGGCACCCCCACCAGAGGGCCGGGCGTCGGCGCTTCAGGGCGCCGTTGGGAGAGATGACTGCAATACGAGTCCCACCAGGAACTCGAAGTGCGCCTCAAAGACACGCCTGTACCCGCAACCCTAACGTCGCCCGCCCCTGCTTCAGACACTCTTCACTTTGGGGGCCTCAGCGTCGGAGACTCGCGGCTCCGGATCGGGCGTTCCCACACCGAAAGCATGGGGGAGCCGGCGGGGACGGCCTCGGCGCACTTCCCTCCATTCGCGTGGACGAGGGGCCGTCCCCCAGCGCCCGTCGGCCCTGCGGGGTCCCACGACGCGGAGGGGGGCTGGCCGCGCCCCTTCAATGCGTCCTTTATAAACGATGCCGTCACGGTGCTCCGCACACGTTTAATACGCGTCCGCTGCCCGACGATAACTCCATTCATGCCCGATTTTTGTAACAAAGACGTTTTTCTTATGTGTTCGTTCGCCGACGACACCTCCAAGGCCGAACGGTCCGCGCCAGCGTCCTCCCCGCAGCCGTCCGCCGACGGCCCAACGCCGTCTCCCGCCCGACGCATATTTGTTGCCTTCGGGGCGGCCATGCTGACCGCCAGCGCCGGGGTCGCGGGGGCCTTCGCACTGTCATCGGTCTGGATCAGCGCATTCGTTCTCGGCACGTGTGGACTGCTCGCGACCGGAATTGCGAGCCACGTTGCGTGGCGGGTGGGCCGGTCCGTCCACCGCGTCCGGCACACCGTGGAGGCCCATCCGGCCGAGGGCCGGGGCGCATCGCAATCGTCCCGCCCGGATGACTTTTTCGGGGACCTTCCTGCCCGCCTCCGCACCCTAACCGACGAGGTGGAGCGGAGGGGCGCGCACATGGACGCCCTCGGACAGATGATGACGCGTACGAGCACGGAGGCGGAGGTGCACGCGGCGTTCCGTACGTTCCTAGAAGAGGTGCGCAACGTGACCCAGGCCCAGTACGCGGCCCTCAGCATCTTCGACGAGGACGGCGAGATCGTGGAGTTCTTCACGCTCGGCCTGACGGACGAGCAGGAGGCGGCCATCGACCATCCCCCGGAGGGAGAGGGCCTGCTCGGATACATTCCCGAGCAACAGGTCACGCTGCGGCTCGACGACATGACCACCCACAGCGAGTCGGTCGGCTTTCCCGACGGGCACCCGCCCATGCAGTCGCTGCTGGCGGCGCCCATCACGTATCAGGACCAGGCGCTCGGCAACCTCTACCTGTCGGACAAGGAGGAGGTTACGACCTTCGACGCGGCCGACGAGCGGTTCGTCGAGGCGGCCGCGGAGGCGGCGGCCGTCCTCATCAACGAGCGGCAGTCGCGGCGGCGCAACGAGCGCACCCGACAGACGCTCCGCCGCGAGACACGGGCCCTCGCCGACGTGCTCGGGCAACTGGCCGAGGGCGACCTGTCGGTCGACGTTCCGCAGGACAGCGACGACGAGGACCTGGCCCGCGTGTGGGCCCGACTGGACGAGACGGTGCACAGCCTCCGCACCCTCATCGGGCGCATTACCGAAGCAACCCGGGAGCTCTCCGCCACGTCCACCCAGCTGTCCAGCACGGCAGACGACATGTCGGCCGGGGCCGAAGAGCAGTCGACCCAGCTCGACGACGTCGCCGCGGCGATGGAGGAGATGTCGCGAACCATTGGCGAGAACGCCGAGACGGTCGACCGCACGTCCAAGCGTGCCGAGGCCGCCCGGGCAGCAGCCCAAGAGAACGGCGACATCATCTACCGGGCCATCGAGAAGATGGAGCAGGTCGGTGAGGTCGTCGAGCACTCCGCCGAGACGATCAACCAGCTGGGCGCCTCCAGCGAGGCAATCGGGGAGATCGTGGCGACGATCGACGACATCGCGGACCAGACGAACCTGCTCGCCCTCAACGCCGCCATCGAGGCCGCCCGGGCCGGCGAGCACGGGGACGGCTTTGCCGTGGTGGCCGAGGAGGTGCAGAGCCTCGCGGAGCGGACGGCCGAGGCCACCGAGCGCATCGAACAGATGATCACGTCCGTCCAGCGGGAGACCGAACAGGCCGTGGCCGCCATGGACGACGGCACGGAGGAGGCCCGACAGGGCATTGAGCTGGCCAACGAGGCCGGCGCCGCGCTCGACGAGATGATCGAGGACATTCAGGCCGTGGCCGGCGACATCGACGACATCGCCGCCGCCACCGAGCAGCAGTCCGCCACGAGCGAGCGGGTCTCCCAAAACATCAAGGAGATCTCGACGGTCACCTCGCAGACCGCCCGGGACGTGACGGAGATCGCCCAGTCCGCCGCCGACCTCAGCGACCTGTCCGGGCGGCTCGTCGCCACGACCGACCAGTTCGTCCTTGAGGGCGAGGACCAACAGGCCCCCGCGGCGTCCCCGGCCCATGGCGACGGGGCGCCGTCCGTCTCGGCAC
>ERZ1034569.939-NODE-939-length-10070-cov-5.292661_pt1 | contig 10070 bp, 13 predicted proteins | sample MGYA00520706_ERZ1034569 | MGnify/ENA primary metagenome ERZ1034569 (study PRJEB33760, sample SAMEA4777722) | hypersaline lake metagenome | biome: hypersaline environment; feature: brines | place: Spain | collected 2014-08 | depth 0 m ...
CTCTACCGGACGTCGCCCATCCCGCCGGGGTCTGCGGCGGCGGGACGCAGCCCGGGGGTGGTGAGCTAGTGTTGTGCGCTCCGGGGGGGGCGCAGCGGGGGGTCTATAAAGACGAGAACCACCCACTCCCCCTCTGTCCCCCCCCCCCCCCCCCCTCCGGGCAAAAATTGCTGCCCCGGAGCAGCCGAGACAAGCCGCCGAATCTGTTTGTCTTCGAGTCCTTCAACCGCCACGACGACGAGGGAAACTTCAACCACCTCTCTTGGAAGCTGACCGGCCGGTATTCTTTCTAAGGAGCTCTCTCCCATGCAAAGCACAACTGGCACTTTTGACCAAATCACTCAATTTATGAGCGAGGTTGACATGGACGATGTTTTTGACCTGGAAGAAGAAATGAACGCGCTTGTCGGCGAGTCTGAGGACTCCCCCGTCCAGACGGTGCAGCGGGCAATCCGGGCGCTGGAGCAGGTCGATTCCGGCATGGTCAAGATGTTCGGGAACGAAGAGCAGCTGCAAAAGGCAGAAAACCAGCTCCGCGACCTCCTGGCGCTTATGCAACGTGGAGAAGAAGCAGCGGTGGCCGCGGCCCTGCGCTCTTCGTATCAGGAAGACCATGATTTCGTAGAGCGGATGCCGACGTGGGAGCTGGTCTACCCCAGCGAAAGCGACGAAAATAAAGAGTACGTCGTTACCTGGGACGTCGGAAGCAAGTGGCACCCTTCCGCCCAGGTGCCGGAGTACGGCTGCACGTGCAAGTCCTTTCAATACAAAACCACCGGGAATCACTGCAAGCACATCGAAGCAATTATTAAGCAGCACGGAGGCGGCGGGGCCGTGCCGCCGAACGCAAACCACACCGGCTCGGTCGCCGTCCTGCACAGCAGCAGGTACAAAGCCGGCCAGGAGGAGCAGGGGGGGCTGCCGGATTAGCCGTTCTATTCAAACCCCTCTCTCCAAACTGCTCTATCCGACCAGCTGGCAGGGAGCCGGCGACCGTAGCGCGTAGCCGCCATGTTGGAAAGGCACGATGAGCCGGCCCCTTAGCGGGCCCACCAGATTAGATGCGCTTTATGCCTTTTCCAATCGACGTGTCCCGGTACGACTACTACCTCCGCATGGACGCCAATGAGGGGGTCGTGGTGTCAGGGGTGTTCCGCGAGAGCGGCGGCCGCGTTCACTTCCGCGTCCTGCACTCCGACGCCTCAAGCATCGCGAATTCGATCACGAAAAGCGTGTCGAAAGAGACCCTTCAAGAGATGGTGCTTCAGAAGTGGGGCGGGCAGGTCGGGGTCGATCTCGCCCGAAGTGCCCACCGCGCTTTCGAGGGCGTCCCCCGGTCACAAATTGGCGGCGAAAACAAATACCTGCCCAACGGCGGGGGCTTTCGCCAGCACCTTCTTCCCGAGTGACCTTCCCGCAGACAAGCTCACCAAAAACAGGCTCTATGCCTACGCTAAATATGCCTACGCTAAAACGCTGCATCGAGCGCGGGTGCGAGCTTCATCCGATCCAATGCTACAAGACCGGGTTTGCTCCCTCTCCGCCGGACAGCCCCCCTGCGGCCTGCGTGATCGGGGCGGCGCACGCCGGGTACGCGGACCTCACGGGGCGCCGCCACATTCGGCCTCAGTTTTTCGAGGTGAAAGGCACGGTTCTGTCTGCCGCCCGGGAAATTGGAGACAACGCCCACCCGCTCAACATCGAGCTGCGAACCCGCCAGCTTGGGGGCACTCACCTTCAAGACCGAATGGCCATTTTAAACGACAATCAGCATTGGGACCGCGAGCGAATTGCCACTCACGTTCACGATAAGATTGGACCAATCCACGTCCGCCATGACCGATAAAGCAAAAGAGATTGCCCGATCCTTCGCCCGAAAGATCGAAGACGAAGCCCGGCCGCCCGGTGACATCCGGGGGGCCGTTTTTGATGATGGGCGCGGGGACTCCGCCCAGATTGCCATCTCGCTCAAAGGACACAAATCCGGCAGGCACTGGCAACTGGACACAAGCCTCCAAAGCCTAACTGCCTCCATCAAACGAGCCGCCAAGTACTTCAGCGACGGCCAGGTGCGGGTTCAAAGAATTGAGCACCCGGACATAAACCGAAAGTACGACCGGCACACCCAGCGAACTGAGGCTTGGGGCCACCGGAGCGGCATCACGATGGTCCACGTCTGGGTCCTGCCGGGCTGAAAACCAAGAAGAGGGGGCCTCCCCCTCTTTTTTTGTCGGCGCTGCTCCCGTGGCTGCACTTATCTGGGCGCTACTCGCTTAAAGAGCTGAGTCCCAGCTGGGACAGGTCATCTGGGGCCGACCGGCGGACCTCCTCTGGAAGCGCCTCTAGCCCATGCTTCTCCAGGTAGGCCGCGACAAGAAACCGCCGCTCGACGGCTTCTCGGGCCTGGCCTTCCGCCCCGCTTGGAAGCCACTGGTGGTGGCCGTTTTCCGAATCCATCATCTCCTCCGCCCGCTTTTTGAGGGCCGTTCGGTCTACGTCGCCCTGCATGTGGATGTGGTCGTGGACCCGGACGCAGAAGCTCGCGGCGTCCGGCCGGGGCTGAAGCGCGGGCTTCGGGTCGTAGTCGTTGGCCGGAAGCGGGCCCTCTTTTGCCGTGTTGGCGGGCCTTGCGCGGGAGGGGCTTTCCACGTGGGGCTCGTTGTCTCCAGGGTCGTACGGGTCAAACTCAAAGTCTCGCTTTAAGGCGCTGTGTAGCCACCCCGGCCCTTCTGCCGCCGTCAAGTCCCGCTCTCCCCGGCGCCGGATGTCGTAGCCCTTGACGCATTTTTTGACGAAGGGCATCGGGTTTCGCTCCACAAGCGACCGGCAGCGGCGAACCGGGTTGTCTCGCTTGTTCTGCACGCCCCGGATCGCGATTTGCGCGGCCCAGTAGCGGGGGTCGTCGATCCCCATGTTCAAGTCGTACATCTTCGGCCCGGGGGAGACGTAAATTCCGTTGCCCGACTGAAGCCGGTCGTCCGATACGTACTCCACGCGAGCCAGCCCGTTTTCGTGCAGGCTCTTGACCGACCCTTTCAGCGACTGCTTAATCCGGCTCGGCGCCGTCCGGTGCTCCGAGAGCCCGAGCTGGACGTGGGCCAGGATGTGCAGGTCCTCCAAGAACCGCCCCTCGTGGAAGAAGGCAAGCTCGCTGAGGCGGTAGAGCCGCCGGGCGATGGGCGTGGACAGGTCGTTTACGCTTTGGATGTCGATCGGCTTTGCCCAGGACTGGATCATCCCGTAGAACTCCTCGGTCCAGGCAACTCGGATCTCGACTTCCCCTCCCGGTTCGGGGACCTCCGCCTGCGCGCCGATGAGGTAGAGCTTCGCTTCCCGGACGTACTGCTCCCGGTCGTGGAGCCAAATTGAGTTGGTCTCGATCATCACGTCCTGGAGACGGTCTAGGGCCCGGTAGATCAAGTCGTAGCTGCGCCCGCTTCGGGTCAGCCCGGCGAGGGAGGCGAGCTCCGAGTAGCTGGTCTGCATTACCCGCCCCTGCCGGGCGGTCAGGCAGGAGAGGGCGTTTAGCACCCGGTCGGCGGTCGGGCCGGGAAGAGCGCCGCCGCTTTTGCTTTTGATGAGCCGGTAGAACTCCCGCTCTTCTCCACCGCGGCCAAGGGCGGTCCAGGTCCGCTCGATTTCGCTCCGGTCGTCCTGGCGGTGGTTCCGCGTGACGGGAAGGCCGGTGAGGTTGGCCTCGTCGTGCCCGGTGGTGGAAAGGGCGCCGTTTGGGTCGATGGGCTTGGTTCCGCTGGGAGGCGGTTTTGGTAGCGACGTTGAAAACGTCCGAGGCGAGCCGTTTGTCATTGTCTTCGGTGCATAAGGAGAGGCGTGTTCGTAAGGGAAGGTACAAATATGGGGGTAGGTTGGTGAAAAGCAACCGTTGAGAAATGCGGTTGACCCGCTCGCGTGCACGTGCCTGCACACGCATGTGCATGCGCACTTGCGCACGCGCTTTACCTTTTACCATTACCCCTTTACCATACCCTGCGCGCACGCGCGACCCCCGAGCCGCGTAAAACAATGAGCGCCAACGAATTAGAGTTGTGGATAACTCAGAGGCCTGCCAAAACTTACACGACAGTACAACCAAACTTACACGACAGTACAAGTGCCCTTACACGACAGTACAAGCTGGCTTACACGACAGTACAGAGCCGTTTTCCAACGTTTTGTTCACGTTTTCGGCTCCTAGCGCCGATGAAGGGGGCCGAAGGCCCAAAAACGGCCGAAACCGGCAAAATAGGCTACCACGATAGTACAGAGGGTACCACGACAGTACAAGCCAGAATTTGAAAGTCCAGGCGTCCCCGCCTATGTTATTGCCCACTCTTTCTCCCAGTCCCAGCTGGGACTCAGCTGCGTTCAAAAAAGCAGACCAGACCTATGGGCGCCCCCAACAGCGGAGCCGGCCACGTAATCGCTATTGCAAACCGGAAGGGCGGGACCGGAAAAACCACCACGGCCGTTAACCTAGCCGCCGCGCTTGGGGAGATGGGCCATTCCGTCTTGATTGTCGACCTGGACCCACAGCGCTCCGCGACCATCTGGCACGGGGAGGGCGGCGCCCAGCGAGGGACGCTTGAGGTCCTGGTCGAAGGGTCGCCTCCCTCCTCCCTCTTTAAGGACACGATTGCAAAGAACGTCGACCTGGTCCCCTCGACCGGCAGCATGGCCAGCGCCGACGCCCTGCTTGAAAAAGAGCAAATCGGGCAGAACGAAAAGCTCCGGGAGGCCCTTCGCGGAGAGCGGACCCGCTGGGACTACGTGATTTTAGACTGCCCGGCCAACTTCGGGCGGGTCACGATGAACGCGCTCGTTGCGGCGGGGGACCTGATCATTCCGGTCGAGGCCTCGGACATGGCAATCGACGGGACCGCCGACTTGCTCGGGGTATTCGAGGACATCAAGAAGTACCACAACTCCGGGCTTTCTCTCCTTGGAATCCTCCTCTGCCGGGTCGACCACCGGACCAACCATGCCGCCGACGTCAGCAGCGCGATGCGGGAGAAGTTCGAGGACTACGTGTTCGAGTCGACAATCGCTCAAAACGTTGCGGTTCAAGACTCCTACCGCCGGCAGGTCCCCACCGTAATTTGCCGCCCCGATGCGCGGGCGTCGGTGGAGTACCGCCGCGTGGCCCGTGAAGTCGGGGCCAAAACGCTTGCTACGGCCTAGTCTCACTCGGCTGGCTCTTACCTGATACTCTTGCCTGATAAAAGAAACCCCCTGTTATGAGCACTCCAGAAGAAAAGCTAAGCCGCGTTGACAAAGAGAACCTGGAAAAAGGCCCGGCTGCGCCTGACGGAGACTCAAGCGAGGACCCGCCCCCAGAAGGCGCGCCGCCGAAAAGCGAATCGCCGGAAAGCGGTTCGGCGGAAAACGGGCAGGAGGAAAGCTCGGAGCAGGGCTCCTACTCCGGAAAGATTACCGTCGACGTCGGGGAGGAGATCGCCCAAAAGGCACGGGCGGCGGTGTTTCGGACGCCGGGCCTTCGCCTCTACGACCTGGCGAAGGAAGGGCTTCGCCGCGTAATAAACGAGATTGAGGAGCGCCGCGGGGAGCCGCTTCCTGTCGAGGACCGGAAGCTGAAGGGGGGCCGCCCAACGACGATGGAGCGAGAAAACATTATTGAGTGGCTTTCGGAGTAGGTTGGACGTGTAGCAGATGCGCCCAATCTTCCCTTCCGATGGTGAACCCGGCATCCGACGAGTTTAAAGCGGCCATCCGGTCCTTTGTCGAAGAGGTGTTGAAGTACCCAGTTGGGCAGGAGGTTTACGTCTGCGCGAGCTGGATTGAGGGAGGCCCGCCAGATAAAAACGAGGTCGGCGCCCAGATCGAGCCGGAAGAGGAGCTGATCCTCCACCACACGAAAACGGACCTGTCTTTGAGCGAGCAGGCGCCGCTTTGGGCGGCGGGGTACCGGTCGGGCAACGAGTTTATGATCCGGATGCGGGACATGGCCGTTCATCCGGGCCGGGCCACAAGCCGGCTTTCTGGCATTATCGAGTCGGTCGGCCGGCACGTAAGTTGGAGCCCGCGGTACACGTACCGCTCTCCCTCCTTCGAAAACTTCGACCTCTACGTCGCCCGCATCCAGCCAAACCTGTTTTCCCGGTCGTGACCGAAAACGCGATGAGCCCAGGCGAGGTACTTAAATCAAAGCGCGTTGGCGACGAAATTGCCGAGGCGTTCCACGACAAAGTTGACTGGTGGTGGCGCGCCGGAAAGGCGATGTCGGAGCAAGACCTTTCCCCTGCCGAGGCCCGCCAGGCCGTTGAGGTCTCCGGGCGCGTGCTCAAAAAAAGCGACCGCACGCTTTACCGGATCCGCCTCACTTACGAGCTGGCTCAAGAAGCGGGCCTTACCGAAGGAGGCGTCCGGGGCTGTTCCCGCAAGTTTGTCGAGCAGTGCGCCCGGCTTTTGCGGCAGGACGTGCTGTCGGAGCCGGAGGTGCGGGCGGTTATTCGGTACCGGTCCTCGCACATCGGTTCGGGAACCCGCATTTACGAAAAGCTGAAACGCCGCCCCAACGAATTGGCCGATCAAGTCGTAAACGATGAATAGCAAAAGGGATGGGCAAAATGGGAAGCCCAGTCAAAATGAAAGCCCTGATCAAAACAGCGAAAAAGAGGGCGTAGAGGAAGACCCGCCGGTTCGCGTTATTTTGCTCGGGGTGCTCGGGCCGCCGGAGCGGTGGCAGGCAATTTACGGGGTCGTCGAGCAGGTCTGCCAGCCGATGTGCTTTCCCTTCTCCCCGGACGAGCCGGAGCACGACCGCCGCCTTTTTGCCAACGTAGTGGAGTACGCCTCCACGGCGACGGACCTGCAAGGGGATCTTATCAGCGGCCAGCCCACAGTTGCCTTCTGCCTCCCTGGCATTGACCGGACCCGGCGCATGGGCATTGTTGCGGAGGCAATCCCGCGTTCGCTTCTGCATCACCAGATATACGGGGGGCTGTTATATTTTGGTGTAGACCAGAACGAAGAAATGAGCACCGGGCTCGTCGAGGCGATGGCGCGTGGCTTTGACACGTGGATGGTCGGCGACGAGCTTTCGGACCTGAGCGAACGAGACCTTGCACAGTCGCTTTCTCAGTGGATGACCCGTCTTGACCCGCAGGCCAGCGGCCCGGAGGATTCCCCCAGCCCGTCGGCCTCACCAGTAGAGGTGTTCTGATGTTCGGCGCCCCAAAATCAGGCGTCTTGGGGGCCTTTGACTCGAAGTCCGAGCAAGAAGTGGCCCGCGTGCTTTTTGCGCTGGTTCGCGAGGAGTATCTTCGCGGGGTCGTCGGCCACCCGGTGGTCGCCGGGGCCGAGTCTGATTTTGGGGTCCAGCTCGGCCCGCAAAGCGTTGAAGACCAGGCGCTGATGCTCGTGGAGTACGACGGGCTCGGCCTGAGCCGGCCGTCAGGCCTGGGGCCGAAGCTCAAGCGATACGCCCGGCTCCGACGGAACGGGGTGTACGTCCGCTGGGCAACCAGCACAGAAAAAAGCCACGTCCGGTCGCTTTTTACCAGCGATTACCGGGCTCCGCACTTCGTGAGGCGCATCCGGGTGTGCGACGCCGGACACGAGCAAACCGACGTTGTGATCGCCCCGGAAAAGCGAGGGCAAAGCGAAATCGAGCAGTTTATTTCTTCGAGCCAGTGCCAAACCTGCAATGAGCAAGCCGACGACGACGCACCGACCGACAAAGACGGAGCTTCTTGAAGCGATGCAGCTGTTGTACGGAGACATCGCGGACTGGAGCGACGTCCGGGTGTACGTGCCGGACGGAGACGGAGGCCAAACGGCCGTCAACAACCCAACAATTGAGTTCCGGGGGGAGCTAAACCCGCAGGTCCCGCAAGAGCCTGGGGCCGACAGCACCGCCGAGTACGAGGAGGCGAGGCAGCAAATCCAGCAGCAGCAAAGCGAGAGCAATGAGTAGCGAGCTTCCCGATCCGGCTAGCGTCGTCGAGGAGTCCTTGGAGGAGCGCTCCGCGCTTCGCGACGTGATTAAGCGGTACACCAAGTCCGACAAGGAGGCGGACCGCCTCACAATGCGGGTGTACCGGTACCTAGACGACAACCCGGGCGGGCAGAAAATCAAAGAGTATATGCTGAAGCGGCGCTCTTCCTACCGCCTCAACGCAGCGGCCCGCCTCGTGACCACGGCGATGGAGGGGGAGAGCGACCCGATCGTGGACCTGATGGCGGAGGGCGGCGTGCCGCTTGTGTCCATCGCGTCGGGCCGGGACTCCCACCGCAACACCTACGACTACTGGTATACGCGGGTCAACCGGATTCGCCCCAGCGCCCTCTCCTACGTGCAGAAAAAAGAGAAGACCCCCGAGCTATCGATACAGATTGACGACAGTCGGCGCGTCGCCCACCGACCGCCTGCTAATTACTTCGACATTTCCGAACATGAGCTCGCTTCTAACGCGGAATGAGGACCAGGAGATCGAGACAGAGGTCCAGAAGGCCCTGCGCGACATGATGCCCCTGGAGTCCGACCAGGGGGACGTGCAGATCGACCTCAAAGACGTCCACATCGACAAAAGCAAAGACGACCTCGAAGACAACCCCGGCTACATCAACGACGCCCGGGCGAAGGGCAAGTCCTATGAGGTCCCGATGAAAGGGACGTTTCAGCTCAAAAAGGACGGGGAGGTTCTCCAGGAGCACGACACGAAAATTGGCCCGTACTATCCCGTTGTCGACAACTTGGGCACCCGGATGATCAACGGGATGCACTACCAGAACAAGTTTCAGGTGCGGCGGGAGCCGGGCATTTACCCGACCCGAAAGGAGGGAGACGCGATGGTCGAGTTCAACTCCCAGCAGGGCGGGTCGTTTAACTTCGTAGTCGACGCGGACAACGACGACACCCCGACCCTTGACGTTCAGGTGATCGGCCAGAGCCGCAAAACGGTCGAGCGGGGCGTCTACGCCTTGCTAAAGGTGTTTGAGGTCCCGGAGTCGGAGATCCAAGACATCATGGGGGACTTCTACAAGTACAACCACCAGGACCTGAGCGTCGGCCAGGCGGCCGGGGACGCGGCGCCGCTGGACCTGGAGAACGTGACGAAGAAAATCTTCACTGGCATCACGCCGAACAAGCTCCAGGAAGAGCTGCCGGAAGGGGCCTCTTTTGAGGAGATGGCCGAGATGCTGCGGGATTTCCTCACGGACGGAAAGGCGTTTGAGTCGGACGTAAACCGCAAGACTATAGACGTTGAAACCGAGAAGTATTCGGCCGAGACGATCAAGCAGTCCGCCCGGAAGCTCGTCCAGACGCTCAACGGCCGGGAGAACCCCACCCACCGCTTCTCCGAGGAGTTCCGGCGCATCCACGGGATTCCGACCCAGCTCCGCGAGAACCTAAAGCGGGACTCGAAACTGAAGGGGAAGATGAGCGAGGCGGAAAACCGAATCGACGATGCGCTTCAAAGCGGGAAGACGCCGGATCTCTCCTCGGTTCTCTCCTCGGTAAAAGGGAAGATCCGCAACAAGGTGCAGTCGACCTACAAAAACTCAGCTCTCTCGACCACTACCGAAACCAACAACATCCTCGACATCGACAACCGGGGCAAAGAGATCACCATCAAGGGCCCCGGCGGCATCCAGTCCGAGCACGCGATTCAGCCGGAGAACATCGAGCTGCACCCCTCTCGGCTCGGCCTGATTGACGTGGTCAACACCCCAACCGGCAGTCCGGGCCGCTCGATGCCTTTGGCAAAAGGCGCCCGCATCGGGGAGGACGGGGAGGTCCAGCGCGAGGTCTACGACCGGAAGCAAGGAGAGAAGCGGATCGTCTCCGCCCAGGAGATCGCGGAGGGAAATATCGGGTTTGCAGACGACTTCCAGCGGGAGGAAACCGAGGGCGGAGAAACCTACGAGCCGAAGCAAGAGAAAGTCTACGCTGGCGTTGGAAACGAGGTCAAGCAAGTCCCCGAAGAGGAAGTTCGGTACGTCCTGCCGGACATGACCGACATGCTGGCCGACGGGACCAACATCGTCCCGTTTGTGCACCACAACTCCGGCCCGCGGGCGATTATGGGGGCGAGGCAGATGGCCCAGGG
>ERZ1034569.940-NODE-940-length-10067-cov-35.473232_pt1 | contig 10067 bp, 9 predicted proteins | sample MGYA00520706_ERZ1034569 | MGnify/ENA primary metagenome ERZ1034569 (study PRJEB33760, sample SAMEA4777722) | hypersaline lake metagenome | biome: hypersaline environment; feature: brines | place: Spain | collected 2014-08 | depth 0 m ...
TGCAACTTCCTCTTCTCCATATCATCCAGTTCAGCATCTATATCTAGAGAATCCTTCGATTCTTTCTGGTCTTGAAAATCATCCAGCTTCAGAAACCCGCGCTTCTTTCTATCCTGGCTTGCATCCTCCTCAGATACCTCGAGATGCTTTGCCATCTCCCGATCACTGACGTTTTCGATATTAGCGGTTTTTTCCTCCTTCATACCTAATCTTCAAGCTGAAAACTGAAATAAGTATCTGAGGAAGACTTTTTTGCTATGTGGTCTGAATATAGATTTGAGAATCGTTAAGACATAAAGAGCTTTAGCGAATTTGTACCATGGTCATACTATAAAATCAGTTTGATCCGCTTAGGATAGGCTTGCAATCATGAATATAGTACTTCATCGCAGAGACCTGAGAACAGAAGATAACAAGGCCTTAGAGGTAGCTGGAGAGGGCGCAGCACCTGTATATGTATTCGACCCTGATATTTGGGGTCATCCGCTGAGCTCAGATTCAAGACAGGAGTTTGTCCTAGACTCACTGAAAGACCTGAACAGACAGTACATAACTCTTGGAACAGAGCTCTCATTTTTTCATGGAAACATTGTAGAAGTAGCTTCAAAGCTTGAATCAAGTAGACACAAAGTAATATTCAACAAGGATAGCAACCACTTCCACCAGGACAAAGAAAGGGAACTGAGGAAAAAGTTCAAAGGCGTCAACGCGAACGCAGTGGAAACCAGCCAAGGAAGATCTAATGACTGGGACAAGAGGGCAGAAAAATGGTTTAGATCAGATACGTACAGAAGACCGGAATCAATAACCGAGAACAACTTATCTGGAAACACTACTATAGACGAAATCAGGCAGGAATACGAGGTAGAGGCCAAGAAAGATTCTATACCTTCAGGAGGAACACATGAGGCAGAGAAAAAGCTAGAAGAGTTCGCCGAAAACATAGAGAATTACGCAGGATCAATATCCTCACCTTACAAAGCAGAGCAGTCCACCTCCCACCTCTCACCATACATAAAATACGGATGTATATCACCAAGACAGGTCTACCAGAGAATAGATTCTGTCAAAACCGGGGAGGCAGGAGTAGAAATGTTCAAAGACAGACTCTTCTGGCAGCAACACTTCAACCAGAAGATAGAGGACAACCCAGACCTGTTCAAGGAGGCCATCAACCCGGTCTACAGGGATCTATGGAGAGATGATCATGACCAAGAGAAGATTAATTCATGGGAAAGAGGTGAAACCGGTTTTCCATTGGTTGATGCGTCGATGCGAGCCTTAAACAAGACAGGTTGGCTTAACTTCCGCATGAGGGCAATGTGCGCGTCTTTCTTCTCGTATATACTGAAGCAGTGGTGGAAGATAGGAGCCGACCACTACTACAGACACCTGATAGACGCAGACGTAGCAATAAACTACTACCAATGGCAGATGCAGTCAGGCCTAATCGGAGTACACGCAAACAGGATCTACAACCCTACAAAACAAGCCAAAGAGAACGATCCAGAAGGCAAATTCATCAGAAAATACGTACCAGAACTTAGACCTCTACCTGATAGATACATACACTCTCCATGGAAAATATCCGACCAGACACAGGAGAAATTAGGAATAAACATAGGAAAAGACTATCCGGAGCCGGTAGTGAACTACGAAAGAGAAGCCAAAAAAGCCAGACAGTACTTCCGGAGGAAATCCTCAGAAGCATACTCAGCCTTTGAAGATGATGAAGTCTGGAAAAAGGCATCTCTCAGCTCGAAACATTCAAGAAAAGAGATCATATCAAAGGGAAAGAATAAACAGAAAGGGCTAGAAGAATTCCAAGACTGAGGGCCTCAAGATATATTCTTTCAGGCCTTCATAAGGCTGATTTAGAAAGAAATCGATCATGAAGTATTCGGTACCAAAGATATTTATGCCGCATAAATCTATTTAGTCATAGGGGGATTTTCGTAGGTTGCGTTGCATACTGTAAAAATTTCTGTAGAATATACAAAGGGGCTCTAGCCTGAATGATTTGTGTCCGGATTGATATTGCCGGGCATCTGCATGGGATGGGAATCGGTGGAGGTATAGAGTGAGGCCGATTCCAAAGATTGACACAGACGAGATAGCTGATTTCAAGGCGGTAGAACTTGGTATCTCAGACCCAGAAAAATTAGCCCAGGATACTCTCGCATTAATTAAACCCGGGGAATCAAGTCAGAGCAGTCCTGAGGCCGAACTTGCAAAAGCGTTCAATCAGTGGATGACCGGGCCAGAATCATCTCGACATAACGGCATCCATCCTAACAGTAATGAGAGGGATCGAGAAAAAATTCTCAGGAACTGGAGGGCGCACTCTATAGGGGATGAGATGACCCTCAAAAGGAGTTCAGACCTAGCAGAACGTGAAGAGATCCCTGAGGAAGTTAAGAAGGAGGCTGAATCACTAGGCGAATGGATAGCTGACACTTACGAAGGGAGAGGCAGCAGACATAGAAATTTGTCCACATACAGAAACCTTGGTAACGTTCAGCTAGAATCTAATCTAGGTATTTTAGATGACGAGGAGGATGCGTTAAGAATTCCAAAGTTGAATGAAATAGATGAAGAAGACGTTATCGACTCTGCTATAAGACTTCTGGAGTCAGAGGCTGAGGAGACACAGATAATACAACAGGGAGAACAAGTCAAAACAAGGGAAGTAGACCTCGGTACAGCTCAGGAAATTATAGACGAAAACCCCGATCAGATGATAGAAGATGCTTCCAGCTTCTATAATTCAGTTCTCGAGGAATCAGCCAACCAAGTTAGAGACGAAACAGGAATACAGTTCAGAGATCTGAAACCTTTCGAATATCTAGAGCTACTATCTAACTCGGATTTGGAGCCAGGATACAGCTTTGAAGATAGAATAATTGAGCTTCTCGAACAAGGGCTTGATAAGAAGGAAACATATGCAGACGCCAAAGCATTTGCGGCCAACAAAGTTAGCGATGAATCAGGTCTAATATTCCCGTTAAAGATGGATGCAGACCAATTTTTAGAGGATCTCGATGGTTTGGAACTCACTGAGGTTGAAGTAGAGGGGATAATAAGGGAGAAGGCAATTGAAGAAGCAGAAGAGATTTCAGATACTAAACAGTTGTCAGGCGATGCCTTTGAGGCGGTAAGAGACCTCGATGAAGGAGAGATATACAGAGACACTGATGAGAATGATAAAAGAGTTTATAGGTGGAGTCAGGGGTCCTCTTACTCAGTAACCACCATAATCAATCCGTTGCCTACATCATACAAAGAGATTGACACAGGTGGAGGTCTGTTCCACTGGCAGAACATTTACGATGGATCAGACGGAAAATACGATTCGGATATAATCAGAGACTACTCTGGAAACAGAGGAACACTTGCACATGAGGAGATATTCGCCAGATACGTCGAAGACGAAGGAGAAGTAAGAGGAGATACTCAGAGATACTATAACCAGCTAAGAGAAATTCAGCCAGGTGAAGACGATCTAGGAGACTTACAGGATATTCTAGAGTGGAAAGAAGACAACCAAGACAGGGTGTTAAGATATACTGAAAATGACGAGGGTTACGTCCAGAACGGCAGGGATCTTGCTGAAAAGGAGATTAGCTGGATAAAAGAAAAGTTCATGGACTTGGAGGAAGATTTAGGACTCACAAAAGACAATGTCATATATGCTGAGCAGGAGTTTGCGATGAATGCTGTACATCCATGGGACCAAAGCAACAATATCAAGGGTCCAGATATAGGCGAGTTCAGTTATGGAGGAACGACGGATCTGATTTATGAACACTCTGAGACTGGTGAGACAATCCTACTGGACCTCAAAACAGGATCTATGAAACCAAATTACGCCATTCAGCAGGCAGCATATAAGCACGCGGTAGAGAACTCAAAGTTCTTCGATGATCCCAGAGTCAAGGACGGAATTGACAGGGTCGTAGTACCTGAGATAGATCCCGAGAAAATGATGTATACGGAGAAAGAACCCATCATACACACCGATCAACCGGTAGACAATAACTGTTACAAGACATCGGAGTTTCTAGACGCCAGCAAGGTCTCTCTAGAAAGCAGCGAGTACAGAAAGAATCGTTGGAGACCCGAGAACTGGGATGAAGAGGCCCTTTATCTATTTGCAAGAGCAGCTGAACAGATGCCGCTAGACCCCTGAAATTCTCCCAGATGATAGAAAAGTTAGCATAGATTAAATGCGTGTGGTACCATAAATTTGTCATGGAAAAGCTGGGTATAATTGAGGGTCGGCTGAGCACCCAGTTTGGCGACCTTGTTAGCTACGAGTTCTTCAAGAACCTGGCTCTCTCAGCGCTTGGAATATTCATACCTATAATCATATACGACGCCTCAGGCTCCCTACTCATGGCCGGTATGTACCTGCTTATCAAGTCGCTGACTTCTATGATATCCTCTGTAGTAGTGATGAACTATCTTGCAGGACACGGGTTTGAGAAAGGCTTGTACCTGTCATACCTGTTTCTGGTTCCGTCGATACTCTTGCTGAGGTTTCTAGATTACAGTCTAGGCCTGATGGTTACCGTAGCAGTTCTCTACTCGATAGGTAAGACTCTTCATGCAGAGGGTATGAGACTTGAGTTCACGGAAAACACTGATAAGGAGGACAGGGACAGAAGAAGCGCAGATATAACATCAATACCAAACATGGGAAGATTCCTGGGGCCATTAATAGCAGGTTCACTGTCCGCCGCATTCGGATTCAACGCCCTGCTTACCTTTGCAGTAGCAATGATAATGGTCTCCCTGCTCCCACTCAGCAAACTGGAAAAAACAGAGACCAAAAAACATATTCAAGTTAAGGATGTATTCAAGAGGAAGTACTGGAACTTTATCCCTATACTTCTTTCCAGAGGTATACAAGGCTTGAGTGCAGTCGCTCTCTACGGTCTTTTCACATACGAGTTCATCAGCGGGTCCTTTGGGTCAGGTCTTGTCAGATCACTAGACACAATAGGATTCGTACTTGTAGCGTACTTCTCCGCATATATTACAGATAGGGTTTCAAGAAGGACCATAATTGCAGTAGGATCAATTGCTTCAGCAGCTGCATATGTATCAAGAGCCTTCGTATCAACACCTTTCCAAGCCTTCCTAGTAGCTTTCCTAGGCGGAATCGCCTTCAAGCTGTACCATATACCGATATTTTCACAGTTTGCTGACGAAGCAGAGTCAAACTCGAAGACAGAGTTCTTCACTCTTTCACGCATATCAAAATCAGCAGGAATGGCCCTTACCTCAGGTCTATTCATAATCGCGCTCAGTCAGGGAAACAGGTTTGGATTCCAGGCGATGTTCATCCTCGCCGGGGTAGCAACTCTAATAATTCCCTTAATGGAGACCAGAATAGAGACGTAGGAGGATTAAATGAAATCTGATCTAACATTCACCTCCACAGCATACTCAAACGGAGATATACAGAATTATCAGTTTGATGCAAAGCAGGAGACTATTCTTGCGTTTTTTCCTGGTGCATTTACTTCTGTGTGCACAGATGAAATGTGCACTATACGGGACAAACTCTCAAATCTTGAAGACCTAGAGGCAAAAATTGTCGGCATAAGCGTCGACACACCTTTCGCCCTAAAGGAGTTTGCCACACAAAACGAGTTAGACTTCACTCTGGTAAGTGATACCTCTAGAGAAATTATTAGCCAATATGATGTAGAAACCGAGATCCCTGAACTGGGATACAAAGTGGCGAAGAGAGCTGTTTTCGTGATACGTGAAGGTGAAATCATATACAAAGAGGTTTTAGACGATCCCTCCAATCTTCCGGACATCCAGAGATTAAAAGAAAACCTTGGTTAGGGTTGGAAACGTGTAAAAAATTGCTTCTCCATATTGCTAGTATGAAAGTATCTAACGGAATCTATGCCCTACCGCAGACCCTTGAGCTTGGTAATCAAAAGGAGGAAATTTATCCTGTAGCTATCGAGGACCAGAATGGACTGATCCTGATAGATGCCGGCCTTCCGGGAAACGTAGGTAAGATTGAAACCAATCTCAAGAAGCACGGTTTCGAACTTGAGGATGTAGAGAAGCTTGTACTCACGCATCAAGACTTTGACCACTGCGGATGTGCCTCCAAGCTGATGGACAAAACAGGTGCAACCGTATACGCACACAGAAAAGACGCAAAAGCGATAGATGGAAGAGAAGATCCAATAAAAGGCGATGAAAGATATCCTCCGGTACATGTTGACGTTGAACTAACCGGAGGCGAGACCATAAGAACACAAGACCAAGATATACAGATTATACATACACCAGGACACACACCGGGACACATCTCACTCCTGACCGACAATTTGCTAATATCAGGTGACGTTCTTAACGTGGAGGAAACCGGGTTTAGCGGTCCTAGAGAAAGATTTACACCAGATATGGAAGAATCCGTACAGAGCCTCAACAAACTAAGTTTCAGAGAATTTGACAAGGTTCACTGCTTCCACGGAGGAACCGTAGAAAAAGGCAATAAAGATGTCAAACAGATATTTGAAAACCTAAACCAGGAACACCCTGGATATCAGAAGGCATCGGTTGAAGGACCGGACAGGTTCCTAAGAAGTGAACTGGAGAACGAAGAAGTAGGTCTCTCAATCTTCCAGATACCAGAAGGAGACACACACGGATCACAGAATAAACCGGAAAAAGGACACAGGCATGCAACTGAAACCGAAATCTACTACTTCCAAGAAGGTTCAGGAACCTTTAATATCGGCGGAGAAAACTTAGAATACAGTCAAGGCGATGCATTTCTTGTCAAGCCATACAAGCTCCGCAAGATCACCGCCAAGAAAGATACAGAGGTAATCGTGGCGGGGGCGCCTGTAGGGGACAAAGCCGAGGAAGGAAAACTGTGAATAGGTAAATAAGTCATGATCAGAGAGTACGCACCCGTAGGCCTGATACCTGCGGCATGGGTAATGACGTTTCTGACTGTGATCGAGCCAGGTATTGATACCTACTGGATACGCCACATGCACTACTTCATGGTGATCTTCCTGACAGGTTTCACCGTTCTCTCATGGAAGAAGATGAGCAACAACAGCGTTCTCAACATATGGAGAAATGTGATCGCACTGGGTACAGTCTTCACATTTGCAGGAGCACTAAGCTTCAGCTTAAATGACTACAAAACTGCCCTATCAAGCCTATCACTCGGATACTGGCTGATCGCACCCGGCGCAGGCGTATATTTATCCTCAAGGAAAATGGATAACTATGTTAAAGAGTACAAAGCTATCGGAGCATCAGGCCTACTATGCCTGACCTTCGCGGCGGCTGGAGTAATTACGAGCTCAGATCTGGCTCTAGGAGCTGGCTTCATCATTGCAGCACTGTCACAGACCTATAGTATTGTGTTGGCGGCAAAGATGGATGGAAACATCTAGTCACGTGTTTTCAGCTTTCAGCATGTATGTATCATACCTTTCCTCACATCTCTTGACGTCAAAATGCTGTGAAACCTGGTTTGAGGCCTCTTCCGCTGTCAGAAGCTTCTCCTTCGTGGGAACCTGATCTGTCTCAGAGTTGCTGCTCCAGTCCACAATAAAAAGCTCTCCACCCTCACGCAGGACACTGGAAAGATTCTCTACAGTCTCCTCAACATGTACCTCGTGTAGTGAAGTAATCAAAAATGCTATATCCGGTTTCCGGTCAGGTTCAAACTCAGTTGCGTCTGTATTGACTAACTCTACGTTCTCAGGAACACCTTTCTCCCTGTAGTATTCATGCATCTGCTCCTGAAAGTCCACCGCGTAGACTTTCTCCGCCAGCTTGGCCATATCATCCGCAAAAAACCCGGTACCTGAACCAATATCTGCAACAACATCTCCTCTACTTACCTCGGCCATTATCTCCTCTCCAGACACTATTCTGTATCTACCATCTTTCTCAAGTACACTGGCCTTCTCCGGATCAATTATGTGATCTTCCATAACAAAACAACTGCACCTCAACCTTACAAAACTCACCAGCCACATATCGGGGAAGCTATTTCAAAGAGCTTAACCAAATGTCTAATATGGATTCTGACGAGCTAGACGACAAGTTAGAAAGATGCGGAGAGCTAATGGTTGTACTGGACAGCGGTCTAGAGTACGATCTGCATTCCCACACGACAGAAATAGACACTGAAAACGATGTTATCAAAACTGAAGGAATGAAGAACGGAGAATACGTTGTCGTAGAGATACCTGTAGAATCAGTAGAGCACACCTACTTCCACAGGGAAGCCTAGAAACCAGTTCAAATACTCACTACCTTTCTCTTATGGAGAATAAGTTTTCGGGTACAGATAAAGAATAAAATGGAGAGATGGAGAGCTTTATACGGCGTCGCTCTCCCATCCTTCTGTGATTATTCTCTCTTGTTCAACACCTTTCTCTTTCAAGAGTTCCTCGGTCTGAACCACCATCGCAGGAACGCCACAGATATAGAAGTGCTTGTCCTCTAAAGAATCCAGTTTTTCAGGTACATGCTCCTGCACATATCCTTGAGCACCGCTCCACTCCTCATCTGTCAGGGAGAAAAACACCTCTAAGTCATCGTTCTCTGTATCCAGGAGCTCAAGCTCATCCTTGAATAAAATGGTTTCTCTGGTCTTCTCACCGTGGAAATAGAATGCCTCTCCAGATCCATTCTTCAGGTAATCCCTTAGCATCGCATACATCGGGGTTGCACCTGTACCTGTAGATATGAAGACTACATCTTTGTCATAGTCCTTGATCTTCAAGTTGCCGCTTGGCTCCGCAAAATCAATTTCATCTCCTGGCTGTCTCTCATGAATCCATGGAGTAGCCCTTCCATCAGGATACTTCTTAATTGCAAGGGCAAACTTGTCCTCTTCAGGAAGATTAATCATAGTGTAAGGTCTCTCAACCTCTTCACCGTCGTCCTCAAACCTTAGAACCGTGTGCTGCCCGGGCTCAAAGTCCCAGGAACTCTCCTCAAGCTCGAACTGGAAGTGTTTAACCGTAGGGGTTGTCTGTGTAACCGCTGTCAACGTTGCACTCTCGTAAGTCATGACTAAACATTTGTTCCGATGTATTTAATGATATATGTCTCATAGGTGATTGATTGAATTTTAGTCGATTATCCCTCAGGATGACTGATCCTCACAGCATCTCCCTCAACCTGTCTGGATACTTCTCTACCATCTGGAAAAGTCACGGTGACGTTTACCGGCGCGGAAATGTTTCCAAAGTGCGCCCAAGGCTCCATCTGATTCAGGTAACCTGAACCTCCGTCAACGGACTTAACCTTTCCATCTACCTTGACTAAAGCGTTTCTGGCAGGTGCACCTGACTTCCACAGAGGCTGTATTCTTAGAGAAGGGTTGTCATTAGGTATCTTATACATTGTCAGGGGTTGGGAACCCGTCTCACCGTGAGCCAGAACCATCTCCAAGGTGCCGTCTCCGTTGATGTCTGTGACTGTAGCACCGGTTCCAAGCCCTTGAGGCTCCGAAGCATCACCGATCGGAATCTCCTCTCCTCTTGAGTTAAAGAACCTGTTAGGCGCCTTCTGTCTCGACGCAATATTATTCAGATAAATTGAGGTGTCGCCGTCGTTGTCAAAATCCTCAGCCATCAGGCTCCTGGAAGGACCTCTCCGCGAGAAGTCTTCAGGAGTCACATCAGTGAAGCCGTCGCTGCCACGTTTGTAAATCTTGTTCTCAGAGTTCCAGTTGGATACTGCAAGATCAAGATCTCCGTCCTCACCTCTATCATAGACCGTAACCCCTCTGGCAGGCAAGGATACATCAGCCAATCCAAGCTCCTCAGCGATCTCTTCGTAACCATCCCCACTTCGGTTATAGTAGAAGTTCTGACCTCTCTCATTACCCACAAAAAGATCCACTGAATCATTTCTGGGTACGTTAACAATGCTTCTGCCGCCCGTGGTTCTATCCATATTATACCTCGGTGCAATATCCTCCAAGCTATTGTCGTTCATAGTTATCATCTGCATAGGACCTGCGTATCTTGCCACGAAGAAGCTATATCCCTGTG
>ERZ1034569.941-NODE-941-length-10066-cov-14.520527_pt1 | contig 10066 bp, 7 predicted proteins | sample MGYA00520706_ERZ1034569 | MGnify/ENA primary metagenome ERZ1034569 (study PRJEB33760, sample SAMEA4777722) | hypersaline lake metagenome | biome: hypersaline environment; feature: brines | place: Spain | collected 2014-08 | depth 0 m ...
TCAGCATCGAGGACACCCGCGAGCTCTCGCTGTACCACGAGAACTGGCTGTCAGCGGTCACCCGCGAACAGATGGGTGACTCCGACATCGGGATGTACGACCTGTTGCGTTCATCGTTGCGTCACCGGCCGGAGTACATCCTGGTCGGCGAGGTGCGTGGCGAGGAGGCGATGACGCTGTTCCAGGCGATGAACACCGGACACACGACCTACTCAACGCTGCACGCAGACAGTGTCCAGACAGTTATAAATCGCTTGGAGAACGACCCGATCAACGTGCCACGGGCGATGGTGACCTCGCTCGATATCCTCTGGGTGCAGGTGCTCACAAAGTCCGGCGGCGAGCGGGTCCGTCGGGCCCGCGTCATCTCCGAGATTGAGGGTATCGACCAGCGAACGGGTGAGCTTGATTACTCGAACACCTATCTCTGGAACTCCACCGAGGACTCGTTCCGCGAGAACAACTCCTCGGTACTCGAAGACATCCGCGAGGACCGGGGTTGGAGTCAGTCGGAGCTGCTTGAGGAGCTCCGCAACCGGCGGCGATTCCTCCGATTCCTCCAAGAGGACGGGGTGACCGATTACCGGCGGTTCACCGCGATGATCAACAAGTACTACACCGACCCAGAGGAGGTGCTGAACCACATCGACAACATGGAGTTCGAACTTCCGGAGGGGTGAGATGGTCGGCACAACAGCGCCGATACTGCTCGTCTCGATGGCGGTGCTGTTGTCCATGTTCGGGGTGTGGATGGCGAGCAAGGTCAGCCGCCGGGTAGATAGGGTGCTCGACCGGGTCGCGATGACGCTGTTCCGGCGGTTTGTCTCGGCGAGTTTCGAGCGACAGCGCCGCGTCGAGGCCGCCTTTCTGACGACGACGTACCGCAACTACGCGGCGAAGACACTGCTGTTCGCGGCGATGGCGTTTATTTCCGGTGCAGTTCTCGGGGCATATATAGTTACCGTGGCGCTCGTGTTTCTGGAGCCGATCGTCTCCGTGCTGTCACAACTGCCGGTCGCGGCGCCGCTCGGGATCTCGTCGGACTTCGAGTTCTCGCTGTCCGCCGATGTGGGGTGGATACTGCTTATCGCCGCGAGTGCGATCGTGTTCGGGAGCATCGGGGCCGGTCTCTCGTACGGGGTCCGGTGGTGGCTCCCGTCGAGCGCCGCCGAGGTGCGCAAACGGAGTATCAACGAGGGGATGACCCGGACAACCGCGTTCATGTACGCGCTCTCCCGCGGCGGGATGGAGTTTCCGCAGATCCTGCGGACACTCACCGCCTACCAGGGGATCTACGGCGAGACCTCGCGCGAGATGTCGGTGGCCGTCCGCGAGATGGATATGTTCGGTCGCGATATGATAACGGCGCTTCGCCGGATGTCGAGCCGCACCCCCAGCGAACAGTTCAAGACGTTCTCGGAGAACCTCACGAGCGTTCTGCAGAGCGGAAGCAACCTGTCGCAGTTCCTCGAGGAGCAGTTCAAGCGGTTCCGCAAGGAGTCCGAGGAGCGCCAGCGGGACCTGCTCGAGTTGCTCGCGACGATCGCCGAGGGGTATGTCACGATTCTGGTCGCCGGAATGCTGTTTTTTATTACAATCCTGTTGATCTTCGGGCTGACCATCTCCGACACGCTAAGCTTCCTCCAGTTGGCGGTGTACGCGATTATCCCACTCGGCAACGCCGGGTTCGCGCTGCTGGTCCAGCAACAGCTCGACCAGTTTGGCATCTCGGGGGTCAGCACCGACTCCGGTGTGGAGGCGCTGAGAGAGCGCAGCCTCGCAACACCGACGAGTGTGCTGCCGAAGACCGACAGTGAGAGCACCCGTCCCGACGGCGGCTACACGGGTCGGGAGCGGAACAACAGCCGGATGCTCACGCTCCACGACCGGTTATACCGGGTGAAAAACGCCCTGCGCAACCCGATCGAGATCGTCTTCTGGAACCCCACGAAGCTGCTGTGGGTGACCGTTCCGATCGGGCTACTGATGCTTCTGATTCGGGTACCGACGGCGTTTGCTGCCGACGGAATCAGCATCCGCATCCTTGACGACCTCCTCGTTCAGTCGGTGCTTTTTGTGACGGTCACCTACGCTGTCGTGCGCTTTTTTTACAAGCGTCACATCACGCGGATCGAGAAGGCAACACCGGAGTTTCTGGAGCGGTTGGCGAGTCTCAACGAGGCCGGCATGTCGGTCGTCCAGGCCATCGACCGGGTTCGCGGGACCGACATCGGTGTGCTCTCGCCCGAGGTGGACCGCATCTGGCGGGACCTGCAGTACGGGTCAACCGTCGACGACGCGTTCGTCCGGTTTGGTCGGCGTGTCCGGACGACCGCAATTGCGCGTGTCGTCACACTGCTGACGAACGCGATGCGTGCGAGCGGCAACATGGGGCCGGTCATCCGCATCGCCGCCGAACAGCACCGCGCCGAACTCAGTCTGCGCCGTCAGCGCCGCCAGGAGATGCTCACCTACCTCATTGTCATCTACATCGCGTTTCTGGTGTTTATCGTGATAATCGTCGCCATCAACGAGATGCTCGTGCCGAACATCCCCGAGTCGTCGCCGATCGACAGCGAGGGCCCCCAAGCGGTCGGCGCGGGCGGTGCGTTCGGTGACTTTGGTGGTGTCAACCAGGCGGCCTACACACTCGTGTTCTTTCACGCCTCTCTGATCCAGGCGATCTGTGCGGGTTTCGTCGCCGGCCAGCTCGGCGAGGGCTCGCTCCGGGACGGCGCGAAACACGCCGCCGTGATGCTCGCGATGGCGTACCTCGTGTTCGTGCTGCTCACCTCACCGATTGCCGCGGTGCTACCGGGTGATGTCCCAGGGGAGAGTGCCGATGTCGTCATCGACGGCGACAGTACGTTACAGAACTTCGACGAGGTGTCGCTCTCTGAGGGCGGGTTCGTCGCTGTCTACGCTAACGCCGACGATGGGGGTGTAAACGGAACACTGCTTGGCCACACGGGCTATCTGGCGCCGGGGACACACACAGACCTTACCATACAGCTTGACGATGGGAACCTCAGCAGTCTCAGAGAGAGCGTGAACGACGACGAGGTCCCGCTCCGCATCGTGCCCCACTTGGACACAAACGGCAACGGGGCGTTTGAGTTCCAGCAGCCATACGGGAGCGGAGATGGGGTCGACAAGCCGTACGCCACGCCGGACGAGGGTGGGTCACCCGGCATCTCGGCCACCGGGCTCCTGGATGATAACTACGTCCCGGTCCCCTAACCTGTCACCGCCACCCGTTCCTGTTCTTGGCGTCAACTCTCGATACACCACAGAGGCTGTGGCATCTCGGCCGTGGAGCCGGGACCGCACCGGTAAAGAGCCTCCAGACCGTACTTTTCGGCAATGCAACGCTCCGGACCGCTGTCGCCGGACCGGCCGGCGGCCGACGAGCCGTTTCGCGTCGAGGCACCGTTCGACCCCGCGGGCGACCAGCCTGGGGCCATCGAGCGTCTGGTGGACGGGTTTCAGCAGGGGATAGACCGGCAGACCCTGCTCGGGGTGACCGGCTCCGGAAAGACCAACACCGTCTCCTGGGTGATGGAGGAGCTCCAGCAGCCGACGCTCGTTATCGCCCACAACAAGACACTCGCGGCACAGCTCTACGAGGAGTTCAGGGATCTTTTTCCAGATAATGCGGTAGAGTATTTCGTCTCGTACTACGACTACTACCAGCCGGAGGCCTACGTCGAGCAGACCGACACCTACATTGACAAGGACGCCTCGATAAACGACGAGATCGACCGGTTGCGCCACTCCGCGACCCGGTCACTGCTCACCCGCGACGACGTCATCGTGGTGGCCTCGGTGTCTGCCATCTACGGGCTGGGTGACCCGGCGAACTACGTCCAGATGGCGCTCCGGCTCGAACAGGGGGAGCGAATCGAGCGCGAGGAGCTGCTCGCCCGACTGGTCGACCTGAACTACGAGCGCAACGACGTCGATTTCACACAGGGCACCTTCCGGGTGCGAGGGGATACCGTCGAGATCTACCCGATGTACGGTCGGTACGCGGTCCGGGTTGAGCTCTGGGGTGACGAGATAGACCGACTCCGGAAGGTCGACCCGCTGGAGGGTGAGATAGTGAGCGAGGAGCCGGCGGTGCTCGTCCACCCAGCGGAGCACTACTCAATCCCCGAGAGGCGTCTGGAGGAGGCCATCGAAGAGATCGAGGACCTGTTGGAGGACCGGGTCAGACAGTTCGAGCGCCAGGGTGACCTGGTGGCCGCACAGCGCATCGAGGAACGGACCACCTTCGATCTGGAGATGCTGCAAGAGACGGGCTACTGCTCGGGTATCGAGAACTACTCGGTGCACCTCTCCGACCGCGAGTCCGGTGACCCGCCGTCGACACTGCTCGATTACTTCCCCGAGGAGTTTCTGACGGTGATAGACGAGTCACACCAGACACTCCCGCAGATTCGCGGCCAGTTTGCGGGTGACCGCTCGCGAAAGGAGTCGCTGGTCGGGAACGGGTTCCGTCTCCCGACGGCGTTCGACAACCGACCGCTGCGGTTTCCGGAGTTCGAGGACCGAACCGACCGGACCCTGTACGTCTCCGCTACCCCCGGCGAGTACGAGCGCGAGCAGTCCGGCCGGGTCGTCGAGCAGATTGTCCGGCCAACCTACCTCGTCGACCCCGCGGTCGAGGTTGCCGACGCCGACGGACAGGTCACAGACCTCATCGAGCGACTGGACAGCCTGCCAGACGGGGAGCGGGCGCTGGTCACGACGCTCACAAAGCGCATGGCGGAGGACCTGACCGACTACCTGGCCGAGGCCGGTCTCGAAGTGGCGTACATGCACGACGAGACCGACACCCTGGAGCGACACGAACTGATACGGGACCTGCGGCTGGGCGAGCTCGACGTGCTCGTCGGTATCAACCTGCTCCGGGAGGGGCTGGATATCCCGGAGGTGTCGTTGGTGGCCATTCTCGACGCCGACCAGGAGGGGTTTCTCCGCTCGGAGACCACGCTCGTCCAGACGATGGGTCGGGCGGCCCGCAACGTCAATGGGGAGGTTGTGCTGTACGCCGACGAGCCGAGTGCGGCGATGAACTCGGCGATCGAGGAGACACAGCGCCGTCGGCGCATCCAACAGGAGTTCAACGAGCGCCACGGTCACGAACCCCGCACAATCGACAAGTCTATCGGCGAGACGAACCTGCCCGGCAGCAGCACCGACACCGGTGACGCCGCCTCACTCGAACCCGATGACGCCGACGAAGCCGCCCGCGCCATCGAGGATCTTGAGCGCCGGATGCAGGAGGCCGCCGACAACCTGGAGTTCGAGCTCGCGGCCGATATCCGCGACCGCATCGGCAACCTACGACAGGAGTTCGACCTCGACGGCGGTCCCGACGAGGGCGTTCCCGCGCCCGGGGAATCACCATAGCGTTCGTCAGATATCTGTCGCCACCACTCCCCCGGTGTTCGTACCTGCGTTTTTATATCTGCAAACACAACTGTGTATTGAAATGGCGACGAAAACGATATCTCTGGACGAGGAGGCCTACGAGCGACTCAGGGCCCACAAGCGGGAGAACCGTTCGGGCATGGCTCTCACACCGGAGGAGTGACCAGTATCGTCACGCCGAAACAGCAGGTCGCCGCCCGCTACTCGAAAAAGTCGGGGTCCTCGAACGGTTCGTCCTCGCCCTCGACAGCGAGCACGTCGAGTGCCGTCACCTCGGCCCCGACACCGAGTTCGCCCGCGAGGCTCGGTTCGGTCCGGCCCTCGTCGCTGCTGACCAGTTCCTTGACGTACAGTCCCCCTTCGCCGTGAATCTCGACGGTCGCTTCCCGTGCCTCGCCAGCGCTCTCGCCCTCTCCCCCGAGTTCCGCGCTGGCGTCGTACACCTCCCGGATACGGGTCTTTGCCGCCCGGCGGTGGGAGACCCGCTGTGGTGTGTCCTGCTCGATGGTCGCGCCGCCGAGCGCCGCGAGCGCCGCCTCGAACGCCGCCGCCGAGACCGGTTCCTCGAAGCGCACGTCCATCCGGTAGGTCTTGCTCGCGGGGAGCTCCTTCACCCGCTCGACCATCCCGTGGGTCGCCAGTCGCAGGCCCTCGACCTCAGCCTTGCCGTCGGCAAAGTCGTTGACCTCCTGCTGGAGCTGTTCGGTATCGACCGAGCGAACGCGAGGTGTGTCGACCTCAATGACGAAGGGGCGACCGGTGCCGAGCATTCGCGCGTCGACGTCCTCGCGGCCGGCACCGTGGAAGGTGGCGCTCTCGCCGTCCATCGCCTCGCGGACGACCGGCGCGGTGAGCTGTTCGACGCTCTCCTCGTAGCGGTAGCCCACCCCGTCACAGCCGTCACAGGGCTCGCCCTGCACCAGCCCTGTCCCGTTGCAGTCCCGGCAGGGCCACTCTGTCTGGGGGATATCGCGCTTCAGCTTGCGGTACCGGCCGTAGACAAACGCGGAGTTGACCTGTATCTCCACCTGGTCGGTGGCCAGGTCACACAGCGCAACCACGTCGGGTCGCCCGAAATCGACGGTCGCGCCCGTCCGCTCGCCGAGTCGCTTGCCTACCTCACGGTTGAACTCGCTTTTCATCAGTTCACCCGCCTCGGGCTCCAGACCCGCGTCGGCGCGCAACAGGCGGTCGTTTTCCTCGATGAGCGGGGGGACCTTCGTCCCGACCTGGTAGGTGTCGAACTCGTAGCCACGGACGGCGGTGGCGGCCTGGGTGGCCCACCAGCCAAAGCGGTCACACTCCGCCTCACAGACCCAGCAGTCCCCGGGTGGCTCGAAGTCGTCGTCGTCGACGAGCGCGAGCGAAACCCGCAGACTGCGACCCCGCTCGGCGTTCGAGAGCCCGAAACTCCGGTCGGCCACGAGCCGACCCAGACAGTTGTCACAGACCGACCCGGACGCCAGCGCGTCGCGGGCCACCGAGAGCACGTTCATCGGTAGATTCTGGTGACTCGGGCGTAATTCGGTTTCGGAGTCCCGCCGTGACCGCCCGCTCTCGCGCTGGCATCCGCGTCCCGGGCACGGCCTGGTTGGGACTGACCGTGTGTGCCGACGGCAGGAGCGCAAAGTAAAGGTGGATACCACGCGAACAGCAGGGTGTGACCCAGCGAGTAGACGGCGAGAGCCAGCGGCGACCGGTGGTAGCCGCCGCGTTCGCGCTCGTCGTCCCCGGGGCGGGGCACGCGTACGCCCGGGCCTGGATACGAGCGCTGTTGTGGGCGGCGCTCTTTGTCACGTCACTGTGGTTTCTCACCCCAGACGGACTGCTCGCCGGGGTGCCCTCGTTCGACGTGCTCGCGGACGCCTACAGCGACACGCCGGACCTCGTGCTGTTCGCGCTCGCGGTCTGGGTGATGAACGTCGTCGACGCGTACCTGACGACGAGTCGGCGCAACCGGCGTGTCAGCGACGGGCAGTCCTGTCCCCACTGCGGGAAGAGAATCGACGGCGACCTGGAGTTTTGTTACTGGTGTACGACACCACTCGACAGTCACGAGTCCGGAGAGCGCTGACGACGCGACGTGCGGGTCACTCCACGTGTCCGACGAGACGCCCTCGCGGAGTCGAGGCCATTGGCTACCGAGCAGCCTTGATCTGGTACACCTGTGTACGTCGAGTGTGAAAATCTTACATGTCCCGTCGTGACCGCCGTCACAGTCGCCCAAGCGACTGTCGAACGTGCAGCGTGCGGGTGGGTCTGGGTACTCAGACTATGGGCAGATTCACGGCGAACACCGTTCCCTCAGGTTCGTTATCCGCAACCCACACGCTACCACCGTGTGTGTCGACAATCCTGCTGACGAGATGCAATCCTATTCCGGTACCAGCGCTGTTTAGCCCCTGTTCTCCCTCCCCGAAGACTGTTTGCTTCTGACTGTCGGGGATACCGGGACCGTTATCCGCAACGCGAACTGTCACCGTCTCCTCCTGCTCGGTGGCCGAGACGGTCACCTCGGGCACCCTCTTGTCGTTGTGCTGGATGGCGTTTTTCAACAGATTCCGAAACACCGAGGAGACCATCTCGCTTGTCGCGAGTGTGACTGACGGGACCGAGGTTCCGAGCTCGAGAGTCGCGTCGGGGTGGGAAGCCTGTACGTCCGCAATCTCGTTTTTCAGGGTCGCTCGCAGATTGACTCGCCCGGTTTCCTCGCTATCCAAGAGCATCACCTCGGAGAGCTCCCGCGCCGTCTGCGTGAGGTCGACGGCGTGGTCGGCGCTCTGGTCGAGCGTGTCTATGTACTCCTGTTGCTCCTCTGTGTCACACTCGCTGTCGAGGAGGTCGGTGTACAGTTTGATCACCGTCAGGTCGTTACGGATATCGTGTCTCAGAACCTGATTGAGCGTCTCGAGATTGTCTCGTTGTTCCTCTAGACGCTGGCTGTACTCTCTCTCCGCTGTTGTCTCGTGTAGTGCGAACACCCGGCGTTGCCCATCGTTACTGACCGTCGACGCCGACACCGAAAAGTATCGTTTTCGACTGTCGGGTGTCATCACGAACTCCGTATCTCCGTCGGGTATCTCGGTGAACTGATCGGAGACGGTATCTCCGGTCAGGTCGAAAAACTCCTCTGCCGGAGTTCCAGCGTAGCCTGAATCGGCACCGAACAGCTCCCGACCGGCCCGGTTGAGATAGATGAGACGGTCCCGATTGTCGAGCACAACCGCAGCATCCTCTATATTCTCCAGTACCGTCCTGCGTGCGACGGGGCTCAGATCCAGAAAGTCGGCGTAGAACAGAGCCCAGAGGAACGTCACGGACAGGACCGTGCTTCCGGCCATCGTTGCGTTGTACAGCAGGTCTGGATACGGCTCGAGTCCGGCGACCTCGACAACAGCCGCGAGATAGATGACTGCGATACCGCCGAGCACTGTCCGGGCCTGTCTGCGATAGGTGTCGCTCTCGTTCAGATACACTTCCAGAAACATCGCCAGCATGGCAGTGGCCGCGACGAACACCACGAGGAGATGGACTGTCCACCAGACGCCGAACTCGTATACTGGTAAGCCGTCTTTCACGACTGTCGGCGTACGGGTATAAAACAGGCCACCGGGATTGAGTCCGATCATCAGTGCCTCCAGACAGAGATACCCGCCCACACCGCCAAGCACCAGCGGCCGTTCGAACCACGCTCGTTCGGTGTACTCGACGGCGACATACATGCCGGAGATGCTCACCACACTCGCAGCGAGCCAGGAGATGCCCAGCAGACCGGGAACAACCAGTTGACTATCGAGTCTGGTCCCTGCTCCGTAGCTGAGTATCCACACGGCTGACCCAAGAGCATGGACGAGAAGCGGTGTGCCACCACGATTCGATCGGTGCTGCCACGCGAACAGCGCGACACCCAGTGACAGGATAGCTGGGAGAAAAAACAGAATCAGGTCGAACTGAGTCAGTCTCATGCTGTAGCAAACAACCGGTATACATATTCCTCTTTTGTGACTCTCCTTGTCAGAACAACACGTATCAATCGACGGTTGAATCGAAAACACGTGCCGACCACAGAGAGGGCCTCACCCGCGAGTAACGGCCTCATGCAGGACCTCCTCTCGGGCGATATCCGCACCCAACAAAGACATCGAACTCGTCGACAACGCACTCCAGCATGGCTGAGACACTCCCGCGCGAGCAGGGCGTCGAGTGCTCCATCCGCCAGTGAAGCGACGACCACAGGAGACCGAGACAGCGTCTGCCGGAATCGTCTTGTATACGGCCCAGTATACAGACGGGTATGAGCAAGTCCATCCGGGTCGACGAGGACACCCACCGCGCGCTTGCGGCGCTGAAAGGCGAGGACGAGACCTTCGACGAGTTGCTGACGCGACTGCTCAGAGAGCGCCGGGAGACGGTACGCGCTGGCGCTGGCCTGTGGGAGGGTTCCGACGCCGCCGAGCGGGCACGCGAGGCCCGGACGGAGATGAAACGGGATGTCGGTGGCTCCTGATGCTGTACGACAGCAGTGTGCTCATTGACTACCTCGACGGGCGAGACGCCGCCGTCGAGTACATCGAATCCCACCTCGACGAGCGAGCCGTCGCGCCGCAACTGGTGCTGTTCGAGGTGTATC
>ERZ1034569.942-NODE-942-length-10066-cov-8.409350_pt1 | contig 10066 bp, 9 predicted proteins | sample MGYA00520706_ERZ1034569 | MGnify/ENA primary metagenome ERZ1034569 (study PRJEB33760, sample SAMEA4777722) | hypersaline lake metagenome | biome: hypersaline environment; feature: brines | place: Spain | collected 2014-08 | depth 0 m ...
TTATAATATATTGTATTTTACGTGCAAGATGTAGGGTGCGTACTTTGTACGGTAATTCAATCTGTTCTAGAGGGATTTTGTCGGTCAATACAGGCAATGTATCGAACAGCCATTTAATACACTTACTTTGAAGTACGTGTGGGGTTAAGCATAGATATGGTAAATCAGTTTGAGGAGCCGGTTGCTATCGCGTGTCAAAATAATGCAGTTCCGTCTGCCTCTCAGGGGCAGTACATTGCTCGTGGGGTATGGGTCGTTGATTTTAGTACAGGCTATTCCTTCAATAGTGATGATGCACGCCCTTCCGACCGAACAGAAGCTGGTGAGGTGTTCAACCGAATCGAAGAAGCCTCTCAGGCGGGGGGCATCGGAACGTTGCGTTCAGACAATTCACGTCTTATTGCTGTCGGTCGATTCGGCACAGACAGTATCCGCCTCATAGATCAAATTGGAGATGATAATACAAATAAAAAAGCACTCCAATTTTCGGAATATACTGTTCTGGGACCGGGTGATCCAAAGTACGAGGAAGCACGAGAGATTGGTGACACTCTTGGAGGAACGGTTGCAAGTCTCAAGCGGCGTACCGACAAGAAACAACGTTTAGAGAGTCTACTTGAACAGGTGGAGAATGTAGGATACCTCCGGAAGCCGGTTCAATAGGTATATTCAGCGAGCGGCTGGTTCAACGCTGAGAGCGAGAGACAAAGGAACTCAATTTGCTGAATTTATGCGCTAAGCCTTGCATGCAAGTCCACAACAACATTAACAGAATAAGGTTTTTTGATCAGATTAGAAAAGAACCATTCTTGTGCAATAGAATACAACTGTCGAACCGAATATAACTGGGGCGTGCGTCGGTCAACCGCTGGTTACTTTTTGCTCGAATCTACAAGCCTCGTTTGAGCAGACCAAGCGCTTGCTTAACAAGGGTTCACCGCTCGTAAGGTAGCCATCCTCGGACTCAGAACACTCGGGGTTGTCATCGAAGATAGCAGCGGAAAGTTGCGTAACGACCTCGTCGTTGCGTTCCACTGTATCAAGCCACTCACCACGACGTTCTCCCAGTTTCAGAAGGTGGTCACGGATCACTTGCTGGTTTGTCCTCTAACTCGATTAACCAGACCTGGAGTCCGTTAAGACGGCTCAGAAGGCTTTGCACGAGGTCGCCGTCGGCCTTCGCTTCGAGGGCCGCGGAGTTGTCTTTGATGGCCTGCTGGAGTTCCTCGATGGACGGCTCATCTGCTCCATTCTCCACTGGGTCGGTTCATCCGGGTCGGTTCGTTCCTCCGTAGAATCGGACTCTGCCGGCGCGTCGTCGTTGTTCGGGTCGGACTGTTCCTCGTCGTAATCGCCAAGTGGTGCCAAGTTCATGGGGTGAGTTCGATGGTGATCAGGTCGCCACAGTGGGGGCAGTTCGGTTCGGTCTCTCGGCTCTCTTGATAGAAGTTGAGGAACCGGCGATGCAACTCCGCGTTCGTTACGCCCAGTCGGTCGGCTTCGTCGTCGAGGAAATTACGCATCTCCTCGTCGACCTTCGTGCCGGCTGAGACGGTTCCGATGCATTCCGACATCACTATGGGCTTGCTACTCTATCCCTATAGTGCTGTTTTGAAGCCGTGTAACGGCTGTTAACGGTGTTTTCAACTAATTCGTAGAACAAGCTGTCTCCCTAGCTATCCCCGTATAGTGCTTCAGCCTGCGTTATGATCGGCTCGATAAGCGGCTTGTACTGGCTGTGCTTGAATCCCTTCTCTCGGAGTAACCCCTTAATCTCGGTCTTGATTTTCGACCTCATATTTGTCCGGTTTGTCCAATCCACTTCTGCGTTCTCTTGCATCAGATCCCTGATTTCCGTAGCAATCTCGCGGAGCAACTCATCGTCGATATCTCGATCCGTGTTTGATGTCATGGCGTCGTAGAATGCGACCTCTTCCTTACTCAAATCAAGTCGTTCCTCGCGCCGCTCTTCCTCCTGCAGTTCCTCTGCGTAGGTCCTGAGTTCATCTATGACTTCCTGCGTCGATATCGACCGATTGTTGTACTTGTTTACTGTCTCTGCCAGTCGGTCCTCGAAGTCCTGGTATTTGGAGATATTCCGGCTTTTTCGAGCAGATATTTCCCCACGGATGAGTCTTTCAAGCAGTTTCACCTGTAGGTTCTCGTGCTCAACATCCTCTACGTCCTTCAGAAATTCCTCGCTGAGAATCGGCTTACCATCTTGCCAGTCCTCGAATCCAGCTACCTGAACAACATCCTTCGCCGAGATGCCTTCTGAGACGATTTCTTCTATTGCAGAATCAATCCTCTCCGTGTCTGCGGGCTCAGATGACGTTCGCTCGATAGACCTGAAGTTGTCTTTTACTGCCCGGAAGAAGATAACGTCGGAACGAATCTCCTCTGCCTCTTCGTGCGGTGTAACGAGACTAAATGCTTTCTCAAGTTCGGTTACAGCATCTAGGAACTCCTCCTTCCGGTCTTCTCGGTTCTCGGTAAGGTCTGGCGGTTCCAGAACCTCGTTTTGAGCCTGGTGGACTAGACGCTGTAGTTCTGCTCCTTCCTTCTCCTGCCATCCCTCATAATCCGTCTCCTCGAAGAAACCAGCCACTCTTTGATGCTTCTGTTTCATCGTTCCGATAGCAGTCTCTATATCGACCATCGCCTGCTCGTGGATGTCTGAAGTATACCTATCGAGGGCTTGCTCAAGCTTTTCTGCAATCCCGATATAGTCAACTATCAGTCCGCCTTCCTTGTCCTTGTACCTGCGATTCACACGCCCGATGGTCTGAAGGAGATCGTGGTTTTTCGCCGGTCGGTCAATGTACATCGTATGGAGACATGGGACATCGAATCCCGTAGTCCACTTCCGGCAGACAACGGCAATCTTGAGTGGGTCTTCGTCATCCTTGAACCGGCGTTTTAATTCATTTTCACTCGGGGGGTCGTCGATATACTCATCGGGATTGGAGATAACAACCGCTACCTCTGGAGCATCGTCTGTGCTCTCGATGCTTCGTTTGTACTTCACGGCTGCTTCCCTACTGATTGCAACGACCATCGCTTTCCCGTCCAGCTCGCGGTCGTTGAAATGCTCGACAATGTCGCGGGATATCATCTTGAACCGGTCGTCGTTGTTCTCTATCAGCGTACGAAGGTCCGTCCAATTCTGCACTGCTTCGTCTTCGAGGTGGTCAACTTCCGACTCAAGCAGTTCCCTCACGCGGTCGCTTACCTCCTCACGGTTGTACTGTAGCTTCGAGAACCGTGCCTCGTAGTATATCGGGACGGTTGAGCCGTCCTTTTCCGACCGGTCTATCGGATACTTGCTCACGTACTCTCCGAAGGTCCGCCTCGTGGAGCGGTCTTCCTTCTGTATCGGTGTCGCGGTGAATCCAAGGTATGAGGCATTGGGGAGCGCACGCCGCAGATTACCAGCGAGTTTCTTGTACTGTGAGCGGTGTGCTTCGTCGGCAACCACTATCACGTTCTGTCGTTCGTTGACTGTCGGAAACCCGTTTTCTTCATCTGTGGTCTGGAACTTCTGTATCGTCGTGAAGATGACACCGCCAGCCTCTCGATCTAGGAGCGAACGCAGATGGTCTCGACTGTCCGCCCAATCTGTCCGGAAGTCTGCATCGGCGAACGTATCGTGTAGCTGTTCGTCAAGATCGTTCCTGTCGGTGACAAAGACCAGCGTCGGATTACGTAGCTCGTCAAGCTGCCGTACGACCTTCGTATAGAAGATCATCGAGAGAGACTTGCCCGAGCCTTGCGTATGCCAGAAGACACCGATACGGTTCTTATCCTCGGCGGGGACAACCTCGCGGGTACTCTCGACGGCTTCCATTACGGCGTAATACTGGTGATACGCGCTCAGTTTCTTCGTGGTCTTGCCGTCCTCCTCGTCGAAGATGATGAAGTCCTTGATGAGGTCGGTGACGCGGCTTTTGTCGAAGACACCGCGGATAAGCACCTCGGCAGGTGGCAGTGCGGGGTGCTCATCGTCCTCCTCCTCAACATAGTTCCACTTCGAATACCACTCCCAAGGTGTAGTGAGGGTTCCGACCCTCGCGTTCTCTTGGTCCATCACGGCTATGAACTCGATGTAGTGGAACAGGTCGGGGATGTCGTCCATGTACGTCTTCGTGACCTGCCGGTACGCGGACTGTATTGTTGCCTCGGGGTCGGTTGGGTTCTTGTTCTCGACGATTCCGACAGGCAGACCATTGATGAAGACCAGTAGATCAGGCCGTCGACGGTTATTGTTTCCAATCTGTATCGAAAACTGGTTGACTATGAGGAAGTCGTTATGCTGGGGCTCATCAAAGTCAATGATGTCCACAAAGTCGCCTGTCTGCTCGCCGTTCTCCTCGTACTCGACGTGTACGCCGCTGACGAGATTCTCGTGGAAGTTTCGGTTGTTCCGAATAATCTTGGGCGAGTTGAAACCGAGCAGCTCCGCCATCGCCTCCTCTAGTGCGGAGTCAGGGAGGTTGGGATTGAATGCCCTCAGCTTCTCTCGGAGCCTGTCGCGGAGGACTACATCTGATAAACTCTCTCGTTCGGGATTCTCTCCATCAGGGGCTATCTCGCTCCCGTGTTTGTACTCGTAGCCCAAGTTCTCAAAGTTCTCTATGGCGGGCCTCTCGGAGAGTTCCCATTCGTTGAGAGCCATCTGTGGGGTGTTTAGTTGTTATTCATTGGTTCGTTATTACTGTCGGGGTCCAGCCGTATCTCGCCAGACATAAGCTTAGGTAGCAATGTGTCGCGGAGTTCGGAGAGAGTATTGTTCTCTTTCAAATTATGATACATACAGTCATATATCGGAGCGACTGTCTCCTCGTATCTTATTCTGTCTTCTTTTGGAGCAAGGGGAATAGGTATACTTTCGAATCCACTCTGGCTTATTTCCGGATATGTACTGCCAGTCGCTCTATTTTTTATAACATCCTTTTTACTATTAACCAAGTGTAAGAGGTAGTGTGAAGGAATTTCCTTTGCTGGCTCAATACAAATGTATCCCTGGTTTGTCGCCATAGGCTCCTTATTTATTATCACCTCACCAATAGTAGCACGACTCGTGAGAAGAACTGAATTAGGCTCCATTAGGGTCATAACATTGTCTTCCATCGCTTTTTCATTGAGTTTCCTTTCAGTATTATAGATTGTAGATATGCTATTAGAGGAGATGTCTTTTGCAGTTAGCCACTTGTATTTATTGCCGATATAATCATCTGTGTTTTGTCTTGGCCCTCCACTATAAGTTTCACACAAATTTGAGAATTCCGTTACCTCAAATTCCACAGGTATCTCCCCGAGTTCCGAGTCCTTGAACTCGTCGTACGGATCAAAATCAATGAACCACGACCTGTACAAGATTTGGGCCGTCTCCTCCAGAAGTTCGTTGATACGGTTGTTGGTCTCTATCTTGTCGTCGAAGGCGGTGAGAGTCTCCGCTATCCTCTTCTGCGTCTCAATCGGTGGGTGAGGTATTTCAATATCTTTGAACGACTTCATCGTGATGGTGTCAAAGACCGTTCCGTACGAAACCGCCTGCACTTGGCCGAAGACGTACTGCCAAGCGTAGTAAAGGAAGTCATCAAGTAGCTCGTCGGTAGTATCGAGTCCGTAGCAAGTCTGGTTAAACGTCATCGGTTCGCCAAGTTGTGCCAGCCTACCCATCGTAGCCCCACGTGCTACGACAACGACTGTCCCCTCTGGCAGGATCTTAGCGTTACTTTCTTCCTTACCTGCCTCCGTCATTTTGTCCTCGGTATCGTATACGTGACGGATAGAAGACTGAGATACGTCTTTGGCACTTGCCCACTTTATATTGCCGCCCCAATATTCGTCCTCACTACGTTTGGGGGTTTTCCCTAACACTGGCTCTATGAGCTCGGATAGTGGTGTCCAGTCCCACTCTTGCTCGCCCGCTTCATCCGGTGCGTCGGTAGACTCCTCTTTCTCCTCGATTCCTTCAGCAAAATCGCTCAACTCGGGCTGTTCTTCGCTCAAAATCCGACCTCCCCTAAGCTCTCCTCTATATCCTGCTGTAACTCGTCCGACCGCCTGAACTCCTCGCGTAGCTCTGCGCTCAGTTCCTCCATCTTTACCTCGAAAGGCACGTCGTCGCCGTCGTCCTCCTCTATCCCGACGTACCTACCGGGCGTTATGATGTACTGATTGGCCGCGATTTCGTCCTTTGTCTCGACCTTACAGAAGCCAGTTTGGTCCTCGTACTCTCCGACGCCGTCCTCGCCCCTGTACGCACGCACCGTGTCGGCTATCTCTTCTATATGCTCGTTGGTGAGTGTATTCTGCGTCCGGTCTATCTCCTCGTACATGCCTCGCGCATCCACGAAAAGCGTCTCGCCGCTACGGTCGCGGTACTCGTCGCCCTCCTTGTCCAGACTCATAATCCACAGACAGACGGGTATCGACGTGGTGAAGAACAGTTCCTTCGGGAGCGAAATAACGGCGTCGAGTAGATCGTCCTCGATAATCTCTTCACGGATATCTCCCTCAACACCCTGAACGGACATTGAACCGTTCGCCATGACCGTGCCAACCATACCGTCGTCAGTGGTGTGGTGAATCATGTGCTGCATATAGGCGAAATTGGCATTGTTTGATGGAGGCATTCCGTACTGGAAGCGTGGGTCATCGTCAGCAACGACATCTTTACCCCACTCACTCATATTGAATGGTGGATTCGTAATCACGCGGTCAGCCTTCAGTCCCTTGTGCTGATCATCGCGGATACTATCCCCGAGCTTGATTTTGCCCTCAATCCCGCGTATGAATAGATTCATCTTGCAGATACGCAAGACCGCGTTGTTGATTTCTTGGCCATAGACAGAAATGCTCTCTTCGTTCCCGTCGTGCCTTTCGATGAATTTCTTGCTCTGAACGAACATCCCCCCGGAGCCACAGAACGGGTCGAAGACTTTCCCTTCGTACGGTTCGAGTACCTCTACGAGAAGCTCGACGACGTGCTTGGGGGTGTAGAACTCTCCACCTCGCTGTCCCTCCTCGCGTGCAAACTCCTTGATGAAGTACTCGTAGACTCTACCGAACGTATCTTGATCCTCGTCACCAAGGTCGATATCCGCAAACTGATTCAGGAGACCTTCGAGTGTATCCTGCGGGATACCCGAATATCGGGTGTACATTAGCCCCTTGAGTTGTTCGGGGTTTTCGTCCTCCACCGTACGCATCGCCTCGTCGATTTTTGTGCCAATCTGCGGCGACGTAGCATTCGCCTGGAGGTGCTTCCACCGTGCCTCTTCCGGAACGTACAGCACGTTCTCAGAGTAGTACTCGTCTCTGTCGGTCAGGATGAACTCGCGCTCCTCTTCATCATCTCCGCAGTAGTATGGGGAGTCCGGGTCGCGCGTCAACTCCTCCAACTCTTGACGGCGCTGCTCAAACGCGTCCGACATGTACTTGAGAAAGAGGAGTCCGAGGACGATGTGCTTGTACTCGGCGGCTTCGACGGGTCCTCTGAGCTTCTCTGCTGTTTCCCAGAGTTCCTTATCCATCTCTCCATTAGATCGGTTAATCGCCATGTTTTCCCTCCCGTGGGTAAGCCACTTCAACCTTTAGTTTGAATTGTTGAATCATCGAGTCTCCTCCGATGTGTCCGTTTGTTGTTCGCTTCCGGTCCAACGAAGATAGAGCCGACCCACATCAGTTACAGAAACCTCCTTGATCCTCCCGTCGTGTTGTGTCTCGACCAACCCTTTCTTTTCCAGCTGGTCTACGTGGTAGCTAATCTTCTGCGCCGATTCGCCGAGTTCATCTCGAATTCTGTCGTGTAGACACACTCTCCGTCCGTGGCGACTGCAACCGGCGTGGTCTCGACAGTTTGGCCCAGCAGAGTGTTGAGAACGGCTAAGGATACCAGGGAATCGGATAACGTCGCTGGGACACATTGAGAACTCGCCACGCTCCTGGTTTAGCGTTAGCTTTTTATTTTTGCACGAGATGTATAACAGTGAAATCAATCGGCGGTCTCTCTTCTCGGCGGTCGTGCCGTACACCCCCTCCCCCGGTGCGAGAGCGAGGGCGGGTATTTTGATTTAGTGCCCTTAGGCACACCCCTAATGGGGAACCCGACAGTTTGAGTCGGATTGTGGAATTTCCGATAGAAAATAAACAGAGCTACTTGGGGTAGACGAGCTGAAAAGACCGACGATCGGGTCGATTCGAGCCGAAAAAGCGGGGAAATCAGGGGGTTAGAACAGTGTTGCCACTATCCGTAGCGACTTAGCGGCGGTCGATTTCCCACAGTTTGCCGGTCGTGAAGTCGGTCTTTTTGTCTCCATCTAAGGTTTTCAAATTGGGATGGCGGGGCCGCTTGACCTGTGCCTCCCATACTCCCGACTGCCAGGCAATCTCGCTTTTGCCTGTCTCAAGCCAGAGAGTCTTCCCTTCCCGGAGCTTCCGCCGTATCTGCCGCATGGCGTCGTCGTGGTCCTCTGCCTCGATGGTTCCGAGATCGACCGTCACGCCGTCCTCGGTCTCGCGCCAGTGCTCGCAGTATTCCGAGGCCCACGCGACGAAGGCGCTCGTTCCTCTGTCGAGACCGCGCTCGGCGGCTTCGAGCGCTTTCGCGCCCGCTTCGACAGCATCTCGCACCCGGTCTCTGGCCTGCTGGACCGTATCGTGAACGAGTTCCGCAACGTATGTCCTCCTGAGCTCCACACTGCCGTACTCGCGTCTTACGAGTTCGTCAATCCGGTCGAGTGCGCGATAGACGCTGTCGATGTGGAACCCACCGGATTCGGCGATGGCTTCAGGCGCGACCTCGCCGCCGTCAGTGACCAGCGTATCCAGCGCTTCCCACTCCACCGGTGAGAGTCCATCCGCGATGTGGTTGATGACGACCGATTCCTGGTCCGTCCGAATCTCTTCGAGCGGCAGGTCGACCACCTGCCGGTCTCGTTCGGACGTGGTGGCGGTGAAGTAATCATCGCTCACGTACGGCGCAGCACTCGTCACGTCGATTCCGGCATCGTGGATGACCGACAGCAGGGCATCCTCAAGTTCCTCGGTCAACTGGTCGAGCTCCGCTGGCGAGACGCCATGCTTCTTGGATTTGTCTCGCCACAGACTCGGATAGTAGATAGCCCCGACCTTCGGGTGTCGGAGCGGCCCCTCGATGTTGTGTCCCTCACGAGCGCGGTAGTGCTTCCACCGCTTCGGCAGGGAGTGGTCGGGGAACACCTCCTGAACGCGCTTCTCGTCGAGACCGACCTGGTGGCGGTAGCCGGGAACGCGCTCGCCGTCCTCGGCAACGTCGGCCTGCTCGATGACGCGGCGGCCGTCCCGATCACCTTCGAGCAGGTGGCCAAGTCGCGCCAGCGGGCCATCGCGGGCGTGAATCGGCCCACTCACGTCCTCGTGAATCCGGACGTACCGCTCGGCCTGCTGGACGTTGCTGCTCTCGTGTGGCTCCTCGATGTAAGACGCGGCCACACTGACGGCCTGAAACACTCGCTGCAACAGCGGGTGATAGTCCCGGAACTCGATGTTGCTGCCCTGCACCTTCACGTTGATTCCCTCTCCGAACGGGATGTTGGGCGTCCGTCGCTCGCCGTACTTGTCCTCGGTCTGCATCCCGAGCCAGCGCGGACGGATGTGGCAGTTGAATCCTCGCTCGCCGGCCTGACTGTCGTCTTCGACTGCCTCTATGGAGAGCCGAAACTCCCGAATCTCGTCGATGTTGAACCGCGTTCCTGTCTGTGTCCGCTCCCCGGGGTTGACGATGTTCGAGCTCTGGTAGTACAGCGTGACCTCCCACCGTTCCCCGCCGAACTCGAACTCGCCGCGCTGGGTTCCGCCGCCGTCTTTGACCGCCCGGTCGAGCGCGAAGTACGGCTGGAGTCCCCCATCGAAGTTGAAATTCGCGTTGAACTCGTGCGGGGCCGTCTCGATGAGGTTCACGCCGACCACCCCCCGCTGGCGGTAGATACAATACGGAGCGGTGGCTCAAAGGGAGTGAAGAAATTAAAGAACTGTAGATATTCCGCGCTACTATCCGAACATCTTGCGCATCATGGGG
>ERZ1034569.943-NODE-943-length-10055-cov-4.768100_pt1 | contig 10055 bp, 12 predicted proteins | sample MGYA00520706_ERZ1034569 | MGnify/ENA primary metagenome ERZ1034569 (study PRJEB33760, sample SAMEA4777722) | hypersaline lake metagenome | biome: hypersaline environment; feature: brines | place: Spain | collected 2014-08 | depth 0 m ...
CCGGTCACGTCGATGACCTCCCCGGAGAAGGCGTTGTCGTACCCCTCCACGTCGTGCCCTACCTCTACGTCCTCCGGACGCACGTATACGGTAGCACCGTCACCCGGTTCGCCCTCGCCACGTCCGTTGACAAGTATCTTTGCGCCCGTTTCCGTCCTTACGCCTCCGTCTTCCTCGACGACACCGTCGAAACGTGTCGACTCTCCGAGAAACTCCGCGACGAAACGCGTCTGAGGACGCCTGTAGACCTCTCTCGGAGCCCCCTCCTGTTTCTTCTCGCCACCGTTCATAACCACGACGCGGTCCGAGACGGATATCGCCTCCTCCTGGTCGTGGGTAACGAGTACCGTCGTCACACCGGCTTCGTCGTGGATTCGGCGTATCTCGTCTTTGAGTTCGTTCCTCAGCGCCCGGTCGAGGCCTGTGAGGGGTTCGTCAAGCAGGGTCACGTCGGGTTCGTAAGAAAGTGCCCTTGCGAGTTCCGCGCGCCTCGCCTCACCTCCGCTCAAAGACCCGGGCGCGCTCTCGGCCTTCTCGCACAGACCGACGAGTCCGAGGACCTCCTCTGTGCGGTCCCGGCGTTTCTCGGCTTCATCGACGTGAGGTCTGAGGGCATACACGATGTTTTCCCGTACCGTCATGTTTGGGAACAGTGACGAGCTCTGGAAAACCATTCCAACCCGCCTCTCCTCGGGCTTTGTATCCGTTACGTCCTCGCCGTGGAGGTGGACGCTTCCTCCGTCGGGTGTCTCGATACCTGCGACGGCCTTTAGGACCGTCGTTTTCCCGCATCCGCTCGGTCCGAGGAGAGTCACGAACTCGGCGGTGTCCGCTGTAAACGAGAACCCGTCGACTGCGGCTTCGCCGTCGTACGTCTTCGTCAGGCCTTTTACTTCGAGCATCAGTTCCTCAGGTCTGGTACGGTTTCGAGCTTCTGCACCGCTACTATCACCGTTACGCTGACAGCCATCAGGACGAGCGCGGGTGCTACGACGCCGTCGATGCCCCGGGCTATGAAGTCCACCCAAATCAACGTTGGCATGGTTCTCGGATTGTACGCCACCATCATCGTGGCGCCGAACTCCCCGACAGCGCGTGCAAAGGTCAGAACCACACCCGCTGCGACCGCGGTCCGAGCGGACGGAAGCGAGACGTTCCAGAAGGTGGCGACGGGACCGTGTCCCATGGTCCGTGATGCGTGTTCGAGCTCCTCGTTCACCGATGCAAAGCCGGCGCGCGAGGTCACGACGACGAAAGGCGACGCCACAAAGGTCTGTGCGAGCACCACCCCGACGAGGCTGTCGGTCAACGGCACGCCTGCTGCGGATGCGATACCCCCGACTGTCGTGAACCTACCGAACCCCATCAGGAGCATAGCACCGCCGACGACGGGCGGGAGGACGAGAGGCAGAACGACGAGTGCCTCCACGACCACCTTGCCGCGGAACTCGGCGCGTGCGAGGAAGTACGCCAGTGGGACGCCGAATACCGTCGCCACCGCCGTCGCAACCGGTGCGGTCACGAGCGAGTTGACGACCGCATCCCGGAACCCGGGTCCGGCGCTCAGTTCAGCACCGCGCGTGCCCACAAAAAAAGCCACGAAAGGGTAGACGACGTACACAAAAAGCACAGCACCGACGCCGCCGAAGATGACGGTTTCGCGCCCCCTCACCTCGACACCTCCTCGGGGACGTCGCCGTTGTAACGTACCTCTGGCACAGAAACTCCGTTGTCCGCGAGCATACCGCTGTTTTCGAGAAGGTAGTTTATGAATTCATAGCCGGCCTCGGGTCTGTCGGCTTCCTCAAGAACCGTCGCGTTGTACAGAACGGGTGAGCCTTCAACGGTCGTTCCGTCATCCATCGTGTAGGTCGCTTCGGCGTACTCGTCTGTGAGTCCGGGGTCGGAGAAGTTCAAGTCGTCGGGGAGTTCGTAGAAAGGCACCCCGTGGTCGACAGCCATGTTCCCGTAAGCGATAGCCGCCGCCCTCGTTCCCGAACGGACCCCCGCGAGCAACTGTGGTTCCTGAGGTTCCTCGTAGACCTTAGAAACCATCTCGTCCCTGAACCCTTCGATGCCGTACTTTTCCTCGGCAAGCTCGAACATCTGTACCGCCCTGTACCCGAGAGGGTCGAGGTCAGGGTCGCTTATCGCAACTTCGCCCTCGGGGGCGTCGCGCAAAACCTCGTACCACGGGTCGCCGTCTTCGAGCCTCTCGCCCACGCGTGTATCCTCGTTGTACGCGATACCGACCGAGTTTGAGGCAAAGACGACGTCCCAGTCGGTGTATTCGTCGTAGAGGCTTTCGCGCAACAGACCCGAGTCGGCGCTCACGACGACGTCGGGGATTTTCTGCCCTTCCTGAACCATACGCATGACCGCGTTAGACCCGTAGTACTCGCCGCTGTACGCCGTACCCGTGTCGTCTTCGAAAGCGGGTCCGACGTTTTCGTCAAGCAGTACGGCGAGACTCCCCGCAGACAGAACGCTAACGCCGCCGGAGGCGAGACATCCCGACGCGGCTACCGTACACGCCGCACCCGCTCCCACAAGAGCCGTCACGAAATCGCGCCTTCTCATACAGGTAAACTGTATGCGGTTAAGGTAAAGCTTTATGTTAATTGAACTCACTTAACCTGGCGTGGAACTGCCCGAGACGGAAGGCACATTTCTGACCGAGCGCCAGAAACGCGTCCTAGTCCTGCGCCAGGAAGGAATGACACAGCGCGAAATAGCCGAGGAGTTCGGTACGAGCGCCGCAAACGTCAGCATGATAGAGACCGCGGCGGAGGAAAACGTCGAGAAGGCGCGCCGGACGGTCGAACTCGCCAAGTACATACGCACGCCGCAGCGCGTCGAGGTCGAACCGGGTGACCACATAGACGACGTCGTTGAGACGGTCTACGACATGGGGGACGTACAGGGCGTCAAGATAGAGTACTCAAAACCGGAGCTATACTCACACATCTACACGACACTGTCGGACCTGTTCGACGGCGAGCGCTTCGTCTCCGCCGTCGAGATAGGTGTGACGGAAAACGGTGACGTTGAGTTCTACCGCTGACGCTTCACCTTTTCGTTGACACGGACGTCCTCTATGACCGTCTCCGGGTACTCCCCGTTTCCGTCTTTCTCCGCGCTTTTCACCATGTCCCAGACGGTCAGGAGAGCGCGCGTCACGCCGTTCAGCGCCTCCATCTCGACACCTGTCTTCCCCGTCGAAGTCACCGAGACCCGCGCGACGACGGCATCGTCCTCTAACTCGAACCCCGTGTCGATTCCCGTGACAGGAATCTGGTGACACATGGGTACGTCCTCCCACGTGTGTTTCACAGCCTGTATCGCGGCGATTCGGGCGGTCGAAAGGACGTTACCCTTCTCAACATCGCTTTCCCGTATCGCCGCGACGGTCGACTCGCGCAGACGTATCCTACCGGACGCCGTTGACTCGCGGTAGACGTCGTCCTTTTCGGTCACGTCGACCATCTGTGCCTCGCCGTCCTGTATATGCGTGAACTCGGGTTCCGTCTTTTCGTCGGTCATGGATGGAGATGTCACCGTCACCGCTTAACTCTGACGCGGACACGGAAACGTAATCTTCTTGCTCCTCCGCGTTCGTTCGGGAACCATGGCGAACCTCTGGACCGACATCGACGCAGGACCGAACCCGCCCGAGGAGATACACGCCGTCGTCGAGTGTCTCAAAGGCGAGCGCAACAAGTACGAGTACGACAAGGACGTAGAAGGGTGCGTCCTCGACCGCGTACTGCACTCGAACGTGCATTACCCGTCTGACTACGGCTTCATACCGCGGTCGTACTACGACGACGACGACCCTCTCGACGTACTCGTCCTCGTCAAGGACCAGACCTTCCCCGGATGTGTGATTGAGGCGCGCCCCGTCGGTCTGATGGGGATGGACGACGACGGCGAAAAGGACGACAAGGTCATCGCCGTGCCGACCGAGGACCCGCGTTACGACGAGGTACAGGGCATCGACGACGTCGACGACCACATTAAGGAAGAAATCGAGCACTTCTTCGAGACGTACAAGGCGCTCGAACCCGGCAAGGAGACAGAGGCGCTCGGCTTCGAAGGCAAGGAAGCCGCGAAGGAAGCCGTAGAGCGTTCGCTCGAAATCTACGAGGAGAAGTTCGAGTAACGTCGAAAGCCGGTTAAGTCACCCTTTCCTACACCGACTATGCCCGAATACGTAATCTGGCCTGCATACATCGACTCCTCGAAGACGCGGTCGGAGGGGAGGCGCGTACCGACCGACGTCGCCGTCGACTCCCCGAGGGCCGCCGAGGTGGCAAACGCCGCTAAGCAGGTCGGGTACGAACCCGAGTACGAACCCGACAAACGGTACCCGCGTTCGTGGTGGGAAAAACGCGGACGCGTCACGATAGACACCGAAGACGCCAAACCAGACGCCCTCCGCGCGGTTGCGGCGTACGTCGATGTCCTCAGGGAGGAAGAATGACCGACTCACCCGGTATGATAGACCTCCACTCGCACACCTTCGCCAGCGACGGAGAGCTCGTCCCCGCCGAACAGGCGCGCCGTGCGGAGGTCCAAGGCGTCGAGGTCCTCGGCGTCACCGACCACGCCGACGCGAGCAACGTCGAGGACTGTGTCGAGCGTGTAGAGTCCGCAAAACAGACCGCCTCGATACGTCTCCTCTCGGGCGTCGAGGTAACCCATGTCCCGCCCGAACGTATCGCGTCCGTAGTCGAACGCGCACGCGAAGCAGGCGCCGACATAGTCGTCGCCCACGGCGAAACACCCGTCGAACCCGTCGCCGAAGGCACCAACCGTGCGGCGATAGAGGCAGGCGTCGACGTCCTAGGACACCCCGGACGCATCAAGCCCGAGGACGCAGAACTCGCCGCCGAACTCGGCGTCCGTCTCGAAATCACCGCACGCGGCGGTCATTCGTTGGCAAACGGACACGTCGCACGCGTCGCAAAAGAGGCCGGCGCGAAGCTTGTCGTCGACACCGACGCCCACCACCCGCGTGACTTCATCACGCGTGACCGCGCTGTCGAGATAGCGCGCCTCGCGGGTCTGTCGGAGGAACGCGCCGTGGAGGTCGTTGACGAAAACCCCCGCGAACTGTTGGACGAGAAAGGCCTTCTATGAGACGTCTCGGACGCGCCGTCTCGAACACAGGCGGCGCAGTCGTCGTGCGGTGCGAGGAAGGCCTCGAACCGACCTTCGATGAACCCGTCTACGACGCCTCCCTCGACCGCCTCGGGCGCACCTTCGAGTTCTTTGGTCCTGTCAAACGTCCGTACGCTCTTGTCGAGACCGACGCGCGTCCGGACCGCGACGAGAAGCTATACCTGCGTGACTGAGGAGACCTGTGTCACCCGAGTCTCTCGCGCTCGCGTTCGATAGCCTCGACGAAACCCTCCGCGTACGCAGCGTCCGTGACGTACTCCGCCGCCTCATGCGCCGCCTCGTCGGCGTTTGCGACTGCGTACGAAACCCCGGCACACTCGAAGGTGTGGACGTCGTTTTCCGAATCGCCGACTGCGACAAACTCCGAGGCATCGAGACCAAGCGCCTCCGCGACGGCGGCGAGTCCCTGACCCTTGTCCACGTCGGCCGACTTGACGTGGTACGCGTACCCCGTGTCGAGGACCTCCAGACCGTGGCGCTCCGCGACGCGTTCGATTTCGTCGCGGTCGCGGTCACGCGCAACCGCCACCTCCGTCTCGCGCCAACGGTTGACGAGGTCGGTCGGACCCCATCCGAGGTCTCCGTCGGGTGCGTAGTCGTCGAGGAAGTCTTCAATGTCCTCATCGGGCACGTGAAACTCGACGTCTCCGTCGGCATACGTGACACCCCCGGTTTCAGAGACGGCGTTTGGCTCTATACCAACGTACGTGCAAAGCGCGTTTGCGTTCGGCAGGACCTTCCCGGTACAGACAACGACAGACTCGGCGGCACGTAACGGCTCAAAGACCCGCGGGTCAGCGGCACCGCTGCCGTCGCCGCGTGTCAGCGTACCGTCTATGTCGACAGCTAGGTGCACGTCACTCGGGCTTGAGACCTTCCTCGGTTATGCGCAGCACCGATTCTCCGTCGGGCAGGTTGGGTGAGTCGACGAGCTTTATGATGCGTTTGTCCTTCTTGCTCTTCCGTATGTAGATGCGGAAGGTAGAGGTATGCCCGAGTATGTTGCCTCCGACGGGCTTCGTTGGGTCGCCGAACATGGCGTCGGGGTTCGACTGGACCTGGTTTGTCACGACCGCCGCTGCGTTGTACAGCGAAGCGACGCGGAGTATATCATGCATGTGTTTGTTGAGCTTCTGCTGGCGGTTTGCGAGGTTTCCGCGCCCCACGTACTCCGCACGGAAGTGTGCCGTCAGGGAGTCAACCGCGAGAAGACCGACGGGGAAGTCGCTGTCTTCGAGGTCGTCCGCCATGTCGCGTGCTTCTTCCGCGAGCAGAATCTGGTGGTTCGAGTTGAACGCCTTCGCGACGTGGATGCGTTCCAGAAACTCGTCGACAAGTTCGTCAAGTACCTCCTCGGCGTCTTCCGGCAGGTCTTCGAGACCTTCGTCGAGTTCAAGTTCCTCAACGTCGTCTTTGGTGTAGTCGAGATCGCGCCGGAGTACGTCGCCGAGAACGTCGCCGTCGAGACCTTTCACCATCTGTGCGATGCGTTCGGGTCGGAAGGTGTCTTCGGTGTCGATGAAGATGGCGCTTTTTTCCAGGCCTCCGTGTTCGGGCGGTAACTGGACGTTGACGGCGAGTTGGTGCGTAAACTGGCTCTTTCCGCTACCGAACTCGCCGTACGTCTCGGTTATAGACTGTGTCTCCATGCCGCCGCCGAGCATCTCGTCGACCTCCGGGACGAGCGTCTTCAGTTTGCCTATCTCTTCCCTGCGTTCCAGAAGCTGTGAACCCGTCTCGAACCCGCCTACGTCTGCCTCCTGCCGCGCCGCGCGTATGACCTTCTCGGCTGTGCTGTCCCCCACGTTTGCGTTTTCCGAAAGCTCGCCCGGGCTTGCCACGGCTACCGACTCTATCGTGTTGTAGCCCGCGTCCTTTAGCTTGTCCGAGGTCGCAGAACCTACACCGCGTAGCTGTTGGAGATCCTCGTCAGAACTCATGTGGGCGACATAGTCAGCGGGTCCGTTTAAAGCTTTACAGACCCGCGGGGCCGGATAGCCCAACGTTCATGTTCACCGACGGCGTACGCCGGGTGATGGCATCGGTTCCGTGCCCCGAATGCGGAGCGCCTACGCCTGCAGGCGAACTCTGCGATGAATGCTACGCCGACGGCGTCGAGGCTCTCGATGCGCCCGACGAGATAGAGGTACGTGTCTGTTCGCGGTGCGGTTCGTACGTCCGTGACGGTGGCTGGACGTCCCACGACGAACCGCTCCCGGACGACGAACTCGCAGTCGCGGCGGTCAAAGACGCGCTGCGTCTACACGTCGATGCACGCGAGCCGTCGGTCACGGTCGGTGTCGAAAACCGTGACCCAAACGTGTTGCGCGTCACCGTCGACGCGGTCGCTTACGTCCGCGGGTACCGCGTCGAGGACGGAGCCGTCGTGCGCGTCCGCCTCGACCGCGAAACCTGCCCCACCTGTGCGAAACGTACCGGCGGCTACTACGAAAGCGTCGTACAGATACGCGCCGAGGGACGCGACCCGACCGACAACGAGACCGACCGCGCACTCGAACACGCCTACGCCATAGCGGGGCGCGACTACGCCGACCGCGACACCTTCGTGACAGAGACGCGTGAGGTCCGCGGCGGTCTCGACATCTACATGAGTACGAGCGACGCCGGACTCCAGGTGGCACGCCGTATGACCGAGGAGTACGGCGGCGGGTACGACGACTCCGCGACCCTCGTCGGCGAGAAAGACGGCGAAGAGCTGTACCGTGTCACGTATGCGGTCGCACTCCCCGAGTTCGTGCCCGGCGACGTCGTCGAGGTCGACGGGAAGCCGTTTCTCGTGACCGACAACTCCGACACCCTCAAAGGCATCGACCTACGTACGGGACGACGCGAAACGTTCGACGACGCCGAACCCGAGACCCTCGGAAACGAACGGGACGCCGAACCGACGACCGTCGTCAGCGTCCCGGGGGACGACGAGATGCAGGTACTCGACCCGTCGACGTACGAGACGGTGACCGTGGCGCGTCCTTCCTTCGTCGAGGCTTCACAGGGCGATGAGGTCGATGTTCTTTCAACGGCCGGCGGGGTCTTTCCCGTTCCAAACAAGAACTCTTAATTGAGGCGTTGCGCTTTGCCACGTTAATGAAGCTCCGAGAGATAGGGCATCCGACAGACAGGATAGACGATATCGACTACTCGGAGCGGTCTGCGAAGAAGCTCGTAGCCATACCGTTTGGGATACTCGGTGTGGCTCTTGCGGTCCTCCTCGTTACGTACCTCCTCACGGGTACGCCCGTGGGTCTCGGTTTCGAATTCACCGGCGGCGTCAACATACAGACAGAGTCCGGTGTCTCCCCATCGCAGGTGGAGCAGGACTTTTCCACCATAGACAGCGTCCCCGAACCCTCGAACGTCCGCTCCATCTCCGGCGGCGCACTCATCCGCTACCCGCCGCTCCCGGACAGCCAGATGTCGAATCTGCGTGACTTTGTCGATGCGGAGTATACGGACGCATCGGTGGAGTCGGTTAGCCCGTCCCACGGGACATCGCTCCTGTACCAAAGCATGGGTGCGATCGCATTCGCCTTCGTCCTCATGACCATCGTCATCTTTGCGTTCTTCAGGACGTTTGTCCCTTCCCTCGGCATCGTTCTGAGCGCGACGAGCGACATGATAGTGCCCATCGGGGTGATGACCTTGCTCGGAATAGACCTGTCCCTTGGTACGCTTCCGGCCATACTCCTCATCATCGGTTACAGCATCGACTCCGACATACTCCTGACGCGTAACACCCTGTCCGGTAGACGGAAGAAGTTCTACGAGAACGTACGTACCGCAATGAAAACCGGTGTGACGATGACGACTACCTCGATGGCGGCGATGGCCGTGATGGCCGTGACCGCACATCTTTTCTCCATTTTCATCCTCCGTAACATCGGCATCATACTGTTTTTCGGTCTCGCAATGGACCTGATAAACACCTACATGATGAACGTCGCCATACTCCGTTGGTACGTCCTTGACAGGAGGGGGATGAGATGAACTACGGACGTCTCGCAAGGGACTGGCGCGTCTGGCTCCTGATCGCCGTCATGGTATTCTCCCTCGTCGGTCTCGCGCCACTCGGCGGCGCAGAAGGTCTGACGGCGCTTTCTTTCGGTCTCGAACTCGAAGGCGGCACGCTGGTCCAGATAAGCCCCGTGGGCACGACCGTCGACGCAACGGGGTTCGGTGCGGACAACGCAACGGTCGTCGAGAACAACGTCGGACAGAACGTCGACGTTCCCGTCCAGGTATTCGCTGGCACAGCGCGAGGGGCACAGCAGTCGGGGGACACGGCGCGGGTCGAGTTCCGGGGAAACGTTTCACAGGATAGAGCCACCGCCGCCGTTGAGGAGGCGGGGTATACCGTCGAGGAGGTGAGCGATGGGGTAACCAGGGATACACTCAACGACCTCCGTGACTCCATACTCCTCAGGCTCGAAAACCGTCTCGGCACGGGCGCAGGCGTTACGGTTTCGGTTCAGTCGAACCTCCTCACAGGGGAAGACTTCGTCGTCGTCGAAGTGCCGGGGGAACGTTCCCAGGATGACCGCATCGTCGACATCATACGAACACAGGGTAACTTCGATATACGGGTAGTCACCGACCCGCAAAACGACACCCAGGAGCAGGTCGTGACCGGGGATGCCGTCAACCGAGGCAGCGTCTCACAGCCCCTCGAGGACCAAGGCAGGCCCGACTCCTACCGTGTCCAGTTCGAACTCGACGAGGACGGTTCGGAGGCGTTCGCCGAGGCGATGCGTGAAAGCGGAGCGACACAGAACCCCGAGGCGCACCCGCCTGTGATGTACTTCAACGACGAGGAGGTCTTCCGCGGACCGCTCAACCCCTCGCTCGCACAAGGC
>ERZ1034569.944-NODE-944-length-10054-cov-4.985399_pt1 | contig 10054 bp, 11 predicted proteins | sample MGYA00520706_ERZ1034569 | MGnify/ENA primary metagenome ERZ1034569 (study PRJEB33760, sample SAMEA4777722) | hypersaline lake metagenome | biome: hypersaline environment; feature: brines | place: Spain | collected 2014-08 | depth 0 m ...
TCTCGAAGAGGCCGCTTTCGTACGCAAGACGGAGTACAGCACGCTGCCTTTCGGTCAGGTCGCCGAGTGGTTCGTCCCCGAGTTCGGGTTTCTCGTCTGACTTCCTCGCCACGAGCTCGACGCTTGGGTACTCGTCGGAGACGGCATCAATAAGATCGCGTGCGTTCCGTCCTTGTGGCAGGTCAACGTCAACGTGCAAGCTACCTTCACCGGGACCGTAACGCGAGACACGACCGCCAAGGTTCATAGCCTTGTCCACGACGCTCATCTCGCTCACCATGGCGCCGTATCCGTTCATCGTCTCGGACAGTTCGACCCCCATCTCGTCGGCGACGGATATGAGTTCGTCACCATCGGCCTCGGTTCTGAAGTACACGAGCGTACCGTCGTCCCCGGGCGAGACGGCGTTGACACGGAACTCCAGGCCGAACTCCCCGACAAGACGCGAGAAGACACAGTCAACACCGTTTTCGTCTATCCTTATTGTTAGGCGCTCGAAACCCCCCGAGAGTATGGCTTCCATCTGTTCCGCCGCCGTGATGGCGTACCCCGCTACCCTTGCGGCGTCGGCGATGGCTTCTGAGTACTCGCCTTCGAAAGAACGCGTCTCCGGCGAATAGACTTCGAGTATCCCGAGACGCCTACTTCCGTAACGGACCGGCACCGTCGCAGCAGACAGGTAGCCCGAGTCCAGGACCGCACGCCTCCAGTCGGAAACCTCGGTACGTGCGATGTCGTCTACGACACGCACCTCACCGTCGTCGAAACTCTCCTCCAGAGGCGAACCGTCCAGGGACGCCGTAAGGCGTTCCGCGAACTCCTCGTCGCTACAGCAGGTAGCTTCCACGCCGTCTCTGTCCCCCTCCACGAACCACGAGTACTCCCATCCTTCCACTTCGAGCAGCTGCTCACAGATGGTCCGTCTTATCTCCTTTCGGCTGTCCGCCTCGACCACCTTCTTGATAAGCCTACGCACGACGCCGCTTACCTCAGAAAGCCGGCGTAGTTCGCCGTTTCTCTCGCGGAGGTTGTCGGTGACGTTCCCGAGTTCCCTTTCGTTCTCTATTCTCTCCAGGGATGCTTCGGCACTCGCCGTCACGGAGTCGATGAACCTCACAGCCCCGTCGCAGGCACAGGAAGGGTCAAGCCCGACCGTCAGGACGCCGTCGTCACCTACAGGCGCGGCGAGGCGGCTGACCCGCACGCCCTCTCCGTAACGCGAACACGTCTGTGAAACCTCGTCGTACGGGCGTGGCTCTTCCTTTTCGGCTTCACTCACCATAACCTCGCCGCGCGAGAACGCCTCCCAGACGGGGCTACAGTCACCGCTTTCCACCTCGTCTTTTTTATACCTCAGGACCCCGTCCTGCCAGGTGTAGAAGACGGCGTCTTCGAAGACTGTCCCGGCGGATTCGAGGAGTATCCCTTCAACCTCTTTGCGTGACGTCGCGGATATCATCCGCTGTGATGCCTCTTGCATATACCGCAGATAGCTGTTACTCCTTTCGAGAGCCTCTCGGTCCCTCTTCCTGTCGTCGATATCTATATGTACACCGACGGCGCGTTTGGGTTCGCCACCCTCGCCACGCTCAACGACCCTCCCGACGGACCTTATCCACCGCCACCTCTCCTCGTCTTTATCATGCATCCGGAACTCAACACCGTACTCCTCCGCATCACCTTCGAAGTGTTCCTCTATCGCCTCGTGAGCATCTGGGAGGTCATCGGGGTGTACGAGGGACTCCCAGTCACCGAAGGTGGTCTCGCCAACCGGTTCTTCGCGCCCGACGAGCGCGTTCCAGTTCTCGTTGACGTGGACGCGACCCGTCTCAACATCCCAGTCCCAGACGCCTATCGCCGCGGCTTCGACAGCAAGGTCAAGCCGCTCCTTCATCTTCCGTATCTTGCGCCGACGTTCGACGCGCTCTGTTATGTCACGCGTGAACCCGGACACTGCAACGAGTTCGCCGTCCTCATATACCGGGCTCCCACGCACCCAGACGTGACGTCCGTACCCCTCTTTTGGGTTGACACGTACCTCGAAGTCGACTTCTTCGCCGTCCTTTGCGCTCTGTACCTTCTCCCGGATAAGGTCGCGGTCGTCGGGGTCCACGGCTTCGACAAACGCCGTAGGGTCTTTTTCGAGAGCCTCAACCGACTGTCCGACGACGTCCTCGTACGCGGAGTTGACGAAAAGGACCTTCTCAAAGTCGGCGCTGAACATCCAGAGTACGTCCGGACAGCTTTCGACTATCTGTTCGTGTCTTTCGAGTTCCCTCTCGCGTTCTTTCTCCTCCGTTACGTCCCGGAAGTAGACTGAGAGGCCGTCCTCCGACGGGTAGGCGTTGACGTGGAACCAGGTGTCGAGCGCCTCGTAGTAGCCGTCGAAGGAAACAGGACTCTGTTCCTCAACCGCTTCGTTCGCCTTCTCGTAGAAGACGGTACCTCTTGCCCCGGGGAAGGCGTCCCAGAGGAGGTCCCCGAGGACCTCTTTCTTCTTACTGCCGAGTATCTGCTCTGCCTTCTCGTTGATGTATGTGATACGCCAGTCGGAGTCTACCGAAAAGAAGCCGTCCGTTATGCGCTCGTAGGCTTCGCGTACGGTATCGTCGTCGACCTCCTCGGCGACGTACCCTTCGATGGTCTTTATCAAAAGGCTGTGTGAACACGGTTCCTGATCAACGTGGTCCTCCCGTTCTGTCATCCCTTCTCCTTCGTTTTCGTCGCTGTTTTCGTGTACTCCCCCCATACGCTGCCGTCAAATCAACGTGCCGCACATAAAAGGCTTCCTGCGACGTACCTGTTAGTGTGTACGGTCCCGTGTGCGGCGACACGAACTGAACACTCAGGACCGCTGTTGGGACTTCCGTATACGTGGTGCGTGGAAGCCACATAGGCTGGAACCGACTGTGGTGGCGGAGTACGAAGCTACCGTAGAATACCCGAAGACGGATGTCTCGACCTCGGGTCGGGGTCCTTTCCGTCCAAGCAGATGCCTTTGACCCCGTGGAAAGCCGTCTCCGTGCTTGCCGTTGTGGGTTGAGGTGGACCTAGCTGATACAGTAGACGCGGTTGTCAAGGGAACCGAAGTAGACGCTACCGTCGACGAGAGCGGGCGAGGAGTCAACCCCTTCACCCGTGTTTTGGGCGCCGATTTCTCCGCCGTTGCCGCCTCGGAGCGCGTACATGTTCCCGTCGCGCGAACCCACAAAGACGGCGCCGCCCGCCGTGGTAGGCGAGGAATGGACCGGGCCGCCTGTTTCCTGTGTCCATATCTCGTCACCCGAGTCACCGTCGAGTGCATAGACGCGTCCGTCTTGGCTCCCTACATAGACCGTCCCCCGGGCGAAAGCCGGTGAACTCACGACCTTGTCGCCGGTTTCGTACCTCCATAGCTCCTCGCCCGTACCCGCATCGACCCCGTAGACGTTTGCATCCGAGGACCCCACAAAGACGACGTTCCTCGTCGACTCTTCCCCTTCATCCTCTGTGACTTCGGCGTAAGTTGGTGACGACAGGACCTCACCGCCTGTCTCGAACCGCCAGAGTTCCTCTCCCGTCTCCGCCTCAAGAGCGTACAGGTTGGAGTCAAGCGAGCCTATGTAGACCGTGCCGTCGACGACCGCAGGCGAGGACCCGACGGTTTCGTCGGTCACGAAGGTCCACAGTTCCTCGCCCGTCTCGGCGTCGAGCGCGTGTACATCTTCGAACCTGCCCCCGGAACCGAAAAAGACGGTGCCGTCGACGACGGAGGGTGATGACCAGATGTCACCCCCCGTCTCGTACCTCCATACCTCCGTTCCCTCCTCTGCGTCGACGGCATAGAAGAAGTCGTCGTCGGAGCCCACGTAGACGGTGCCGTCCGTGACCGCAGGCGACGAGAAAGCGATACGGTACCCGGTTTCGAACCGCCAGAGCTCGGTCCCGTTCGAGGCTTCGAGCGCGTACAGGCTTCCGTCGTAGGAACCCACATAGACGGTGCCGTCTGCGACCGCGGGCGACGACTGGACGACGCTTTCGGTTCCGAAGCTCCAGCTTTCGACGTAGTCGGAGGTAGGCACCGAAACATCGGGGCTGTACCCGGTGTTTGCCTGGTCGTACTGAAAGCTACGCCAGTCCCCCTCCACGTTTCCGTCTGGGTCCTCCCCCCCCCCTCCGTTCTCTTCGGTCCCCCCCCCGTCGCCCGAACCCCCGACGAAGGGTATCCTCTCGAGGCCCCCCGTCGCCGAGGCCGCCCCCGCCGAAGCCGCCGTAGCGAGGAACGCCCTTCTGCTCTTCTTTCCGTCCATCTACACCAGAGTATCGTTCTTACAAAATAAGGGTATTCCTTGAGACGCGTTATCGCGTCTGATAGAGGCGAGGTGGGTCTTATTGTCCGTTCTCTCATAGCCCCATGCGATGCCGTCAAAGGCGCGGAAAGACCGCGGCACAGCCACACAGACGGGTTCGACATCGGTTGAGGAGTACTGGGACTGGGTAGCCGTCGGTCTGTTTCTGATGGTAACCGTAGACCTCCTAACGTCCCTGTACGCCGCCGAAGTGGTGGGTATAGAGCATGAGTCGAATCCGGTTATGCGGTACCTCCTTTCCAGGTCCGTTGGTGTTGTCGCTTTAGCCCACATCGCTGCTGTCGTACTCGTCTCGTACTTTTTTTACGCCCTCTTCGAGGTTCTGAAGTACCGTTCCGGAGACGGAAGGTGGTCAAGAATCGCCCTCGAACTGTACATAGGCCTGTTCGTCGCGTCCGGTCTGTTCGTCTTCGCAAACAACCTGACGGTCGTCGTTCTCGGCGACAGCCTTCTGTGAGCTATCCTTCTACGAAGTCACGGAGCTCCTCCGCCGACTTCGCACCGACTGCGCGCCGGACGGGTTCGCCGTCCTTGAAGACTACGAGGGTAGGGACGCTACGGACGCCGTAAGCAGAAGCAGCCTTCTGGTTCTCGTCTATGTCGACCTTGACGACCTGTATACCCTCTTCGGCCATCTTTTCCACCGCGGGCTCCATCATCCTACAAGGACCACACCAGTCCGCGTAGAAGTCGACCAAGACCTTTCCGTCGCTGACGGAGGCGTCGAACTCACGTGCGTTACCCGCGTGTACAGGGTTCCCTGTTTTCTGTGACATCACCGTATGATACGTACCGGTTGGATTAATAGTTTTGGGTATATAGCACAATACACTTCCGCCGCAGGCGACGGGACCTAGCCGTCGGCGACCGCAACCGTTTCGTCCTCGTATTTCTCCTCGAACTCGTGTATCAGCTGCCCCATCTTGGCGTACCAGTCGTTCAGCGTCCGTCGCATCTCTTCGGCTACTTCGCTCGCGTCTATCGGACGGTAGACGTGGCAGTATCCGCCTTCCTCGTAGTTTATCTGTTCCTTCTGTACCAGACCCGCCTGCATCAGACGTTGGACGGCGCGGTACGTCGTCGACCTTTCTCTGTCCACCACCTCGGCTATGTCGTCGACTGTCAGCGGCTCTTGGGCGTCGACGAGTACGCGGTAGCAGTCGCGGTCGAGCTTTTTGAGACCGTGGACGCATTCGAGGAGACCCTCACACTCCATCTCCTGCCGAAGGTACTCCGTCATGGATTCAGGCATACGCATGCTAAGCGGCTCAGACGTATAACGTCTTTGCATGTTTTGCACAAGCCTCATGTGTGAACAGTAATCCGCTGTCCCTTGGGAGCTCTCGGACCCTGCCCCGGACGCCCGGAAGGAGCCTTTCGAGGCGGATGTTTGAGGCGGACGCGGGAACTATATACGCGGCGCCGTCTACGCCACCCTGAGGAAGATCGAAAGCGGAAGCATCGAAGACATCTCGGAGGAAAACGGTATGTACCCCCGGACCTTCGGGTCCGTTCTGAAAGACCTCGAAGAAGACGGAGTGGTAGAGTGCGAGGACGGCGAGTACCGGGCGACCCCTCCGACGCGGACCTCACCGCCGAGAGCGGAACCTTCAGGTACGACTAACTAAACCTCCTCGGTCTTTGCGTTCCCGGCGTGTTCACGCACCGTCTCGATTGCGTTTTTTGCGTCCGCCTTTCTGACATAGCCCTCTCCGCTGTCTGCCATTATGTTGCCGTTTCTGTGTCTCAGACGCCACCGCCACTCGTTTGCTTTGTCCTTGTAGAGTTCGAAGGTCAGCATGGACGTACCTCGTGCCGGGGATACTTTACTCCCGTGGGGTTGCCGTATAGTCCTCGTTGGAACCCTATCATCGGCCGTACCACAGCCACCCTTCGGGTTCCGAAGGAATGAGAAGCCGAACCCGTCACCTACTCGTCTTGTTCGGCATCGACCGTCTCCACCTTCCCTTTACGCACGACGAAGCTACGCCCGGAGGACCGTGCGGAACTGTTCGGCGCCCGCTTCGCCTCTATGCGCCGTTTGCCTCTGCTACGTACGACTGAACCAACGTCGTCGTCTGTGCCTTCCTCTGTCTCGTGTTCGTCGGTTTCACCGGGGTTCCAGGTGTCGTCGGTCATCGTGGTATTACGTTGTTCCGTTTGGGTAATATAACTGACGTAAGCTAAAAACTCTATTTTGCATACCGTTTGCGCCACCAGGTGATTTGAGTATCCCATAACGACTAACCAGGCGGTCGTTCTCAGTTCTGATATTCGGGAGGAAAGCTATATTATACCACGATCGGAACGTGAAGATGAATGAAATCAGCCGACTTTGAACTCGAATCCGACCTCGAGTACGGTACCCAAGAGGGTGTCAACACGTTCAACAACAACCGGATGTTGACGTTCAACGCCGACGCGGTCGGGCTACTCAGACAACAGCTGATCGATAGCTTAGGTACAGAGGTTGCCCGAGAGAAACTGCTCCGTTTCGGTTTCCAGTCCGGGTACGCCGACTTCCTACAGATGAAGACCAGCTACGACTTCGACACCGAGGAGGATCTGCTTGAGGTCGGCCCGTCCATACACACACAGGAAGGCATCGTCGCCGTCGAGCCGATCGAGATGGACTACAGCAGGGAGTCTGGCGATTTTTTCTTTCAGGGTCTGTGGCACAACTCGTATGAGGCACAGCAACACCTCATCCACAACGGCGAAACAGACCACCCCGTCTGCTGGAGTCTGATGGGGTATGGCTCGGCGTGGTGTAGCGGATTTATGGGCAAACCGGTGCTGGAAATAGAGTCACGGTGTGTCGGCATGGGCGACGACGTCTGTGAGTGGGTGATCAAACCGTTGGACGAGTGGGGAGAGAAAGCCGACCCGTACATCGAGGCACTCGAGGACTTCTATACGGAGGTGTGACAATGGGAGAGAAGCTAATGGAGTATTACAGCTTCGTCGAAAAGCACGAAGGGGTATCCGGGAAGATAGAGCTGGCCAAACGGACCAATCTGCCGGGAACGAAGGCATCGACGGCTCCTGACTCAGATGAAAAGCTCAGGGACTTCCGAGAGGCTGCCGAAGACATAACCGGAGAAACCCCTCCAAGGTTCTGAGGAGGTCGACCGTTCCGGAGCTGTGCGTCGTCTCCACGCGGCTCTCGTGAACCCCTGTCGGTACCTCCGGATGTTTAGGAGTCATCACAATCCGGTTACTCGGTGCTCACACTGAAGCTGTCGAGCCTCTTTTGGAGTTCCTTTGCCTGTGTGGCGAGTAACTCGATGCTCGAAGTTACCTGGGCCATCGAAGAGGCCTGCTTTTCTGCCGCAACCGACGCACCCTCGGCTGTGTCTGCTGTTTCTTCTCCGAGTTCAGCAACATCGTTTATCATAGACAGTACTTCCTCTGTACTGGTGGCTTGGCTATCGACAGCACGGCTTATCTCCTGTACTCCTTCGTCAGTCTCCTCGATGTTCTCTACCACATCGACGAAGGAGTCCACCGCGTCTTCTACCGACCGGGTGGCTTCTTCCATTTCGCGCTCGGTGCTCCGGATGCGTTCCACTGTGGTCGATGTACGTCCCTAGACCTCTTCGACGATCTCAGATATATCGGCCGCCGAGTCCTGTGTCTCTTCCGCTAGCTGTTTGACCTCTTCAGCGACGACTGCGAACCCCTCTGAGGCTCCTGTGGTACTTCCACCGTCGGCACGTGCCGCCTCTATGTTCGCGTTGAGTGCCAGTACGTTCGTCTGGTCGGCGATGTCCGAGATGAGTTCGATGATTTCATCAATCTGTGCCACCTTCTTATCAAGTTCCTCTACGGATTCGACGACAGAGGACATCTCGCCTTGGATATCCTCCATCTCATGTCTTGCTTGTTTCGCCGTTGACCAACCTTCTGTTCCGACCTCGGCGGTCTCTTCGGAAAGCTGTGCGACAGTCTGTGCCGTTGAGGCTATCTCTTCCACCGTCGCCGAGAGGCTGTTCATCTCCTTTGACACCTCCTCCAGGCGCTCGCTTTGTCGGTCTGCCCGGCTCCTAACCCCTTCCATCGAGTCACTGACCTCCTCCCCCGCGGTTTTCGCCTCCTGTGCACCGGAGGTGGCTTGTTGGCTCGATGCCGCGACGTCTTCAGAGAACTCCTGTAGGTGCTTCACGGTACCTTCTATCTCATCCAGCATACCATTGAAAGCCGTCGCTATCTCTCTCATCGAGTCGTTTTCCGTGTCAGTCGGGAGCCGTGCCGATAGGTCCCCGTCTGCACACCTTTCTGTTATCTCGCTGTACTCCTCGGCGCATGACTCGATCCGCTCACGGAGCTTCTCGGACTCATAGCCCTGTTGGATCCGGTCCTGCAACGAGTCATGCATCGTGTCGAAGTCCCCCTGCTGGTGGAAAAGCGCGGGCCTGTACTGGGTCGTCTCCGATACCTCCCGGAGGTCACACCCGACCGTTTCTGATAGGAAAGACTCTTCTTTCCTGTCTTTCCCGAAGAACTCTATGTTGTGGTTTTCGTCGGCCCGTGCGATCCGCATGTTGTGCGTGAGGTGGTGCGTCGCCCCGTCCAGGGTAACGGTTCCTTCCGGCGCTTCGAAGGTCAGCCCGCCCTGTAGCTGTCTTATGACCTCGTCTTGGTCGGTTGTGCCTGCAGCCTCAACGGCTTTGGCATACAGGTGCACCGAGACGTAGCTGTTTTGTGCCTCCTGGTTTATGTACTCCGCGTCCGGGAACTTCTCGTAAAACCGCTCGACGAAGCTGCTGTTTTCCGGCGTAGAGAGTTCCTCCATGTAGTTGACACCTGTGTGTACGTCGGTGAAGGCCTGAGGGTCGTACCGTCTGTGCTCGAACGCCTGTGCCATCGCCGTTGACGTTCCGACGGGGACCGACAGCCCACGCTGTGCCTTCTCCTGAAAAAACTTCGCGTGGTTGTCCCCGACGAGCATCGACATGATGAAGTCCGGGTCGGCGTCTTCTATATCGTCGAGCAAGCCCCCGAATGAGGTCTGTGACAGCGGGACGAACTCCTTCTCGATCACCTCCGCGCCGTTTTCGGCCGCGAGTATATCCACCCAGTCGGAAGACAGGTGTCCGAAGTTGTAATCCGCCGCAACAGTAAAGATCTCTGGCCCGTACTCGGATACGAGGTACGGCAGCACGACCCCGAGCTGTTGGCGGGCGGTCGCTCCCACCGGAAACGTATACCGGTCACAGACACCCCCTTCGTACTGTGTCGTATAGAAGTATAGCTGTCTGTGTGCGTTCATCAACGGACGGATGACCTCCCTTTCGGAGGAGGCGTACCCGCCCCAGACGGCGTCCGGGTCCTCGTTGTTTAGTATGTCGGTCACAAGACGCCGGTACCTGTCTATGTCTGACTCTGGGTCCGGATCGATTACCTCTATCTCGCGGCCTAGGACGCCCCCGGACTCGTTCAGTTCCTCTACCGCGAGAAGACTCGCCTGCCACTTTGAGGTGCCAAGCTCCGCGAACTTCCCGGACCTGTTTTCGAGGACGGCTAGCGTAATCGGCCCTTCCGACCCGCTGTCCCTGCTAAACACCAGAATCACCGACTCTGTCTCGTGAACGCACAGCCGCTGATTTATTACCGACCATGTGAGGTATGTCGTACTTTAGCATCGTGTCGATTGCCACGAAATTACGTTTACAATCTTCCAACAAATACGTTTTAGTCTATAT
>ERZ1034569.945-NODE-945-length-10035-cov-8.335972_pt1 | contig 10035 bp, 11 predicted proteins | sample MGYA00520706_ERZ1034569 | MGnify/ENA primary metagenome ERZ1034569 (study PRJEB33760, sample SAMEA4777722) | hypersaline lake metagenome | biome: hypersaline environment; feature: brines | place: Spain | collected 2014-08 | depth 0 m ...
CGGGGATCCGGTCGTGGCTCGGCGTCGGGGCCCTGCTCGCGGTCGTCGTGTCGGGACTCTACGGCGACGTCGCCGCGGCGGTGCCGGCGACGGGGGCGCCGAGCGTCGCGACGGGCGTGGCGGTTCTGGCGAGGGCGGTGCGCGGCCGGGGCGGGGTACGCGAGGTGGGCGCCGACGGCCGCGGCGTCGTCGAGCGGCGGCGCGGTGGCGACGAGCGTCGTCCACGAGTGCGCGCGGAGCGCATCGAGCGCCGTGCGGGCCGCGGCAGCGTCGTCGAGGCGGTCGTCCCCGCTGCCGAGGTCGGCGTCGGCCGGGCCGCCACACAGCAGGTCCGCGGCGAGCACGTCGGCGTCGGCCACGACGCTCGCGGGGCTCGGGCGGGCGCTCACGTGTCCGCCTCCCGGCGGTCGGCCAGGGCCTCGCGGATGACCCGGACGTCCGTCTCGTGGGCGGCTGCGCGGTCGAAGAGGGCGCTCCAGTCCATATGTGCAAGAGGGGACGAACCGGCTAAAACGCGGGGGTTCCGACCGAGGGGAGCGGCACGGCTACCGGCCGTGATGAACGGGAGAAACGGCTGAGAGCGGCTTAGATGACGCGGTTCTGGAGGTAGTCCAGGTGCTTCGCGTTGTAGACGATCTGTACCGTCTCGGCGGCCGGCGAGCCGATGCAGGTCAAGCGGACGTTCTTGTCCTCGACCTCCTCGTCCGAGAGGATCTGTTGCATGTCCATGTCGATCTCGCCCTCCGTGACGATGGCGGCGCAGTTCGCGCACGCCCCGGCACGGCACGAGAACGGCCAGTCATAGCCCTGGGCCTCGGCGGCCTCGAGGATGTACTCGCCCTCGTTCACGTCCAGTTCGCCGTAGTCCTCGCCGTCGAGGTCCATGTCCGCGGCCTCGCTGAAAACGGGGTCGTCGTACATATCCCAGCCGTTGTCTTCGACGACCTCGTAGTTGAGGTATTCTACTGTAGGCATCACTGGATGATACGGGTTCCCCGACCTTCAAAGCTACTGTTAGGCGCCCCTAAACCGGAAATCCCGGCGCGACGGAGGCGTGGCCGCCTCAGAACACGGGGACGTACTCGAACAGGAGATAGGAGGCCAGCGCGGAGATACTCGGAGTGAGGATCCAGAGGACGATGACCCGGCCGGTCGTGGCGGGGTCGAACAGTTCGGTCGCGGCCAGCGCGTCCGGGTCCTCCTCGCCGATGGGTCGGACCGAGCGGTCGTCGCCGGGCGCGCCGCCAGGACCCGTGCCGTCGGCCGCGAGCGCATCCACCCGCGCCTCGGCGGTGGGCTCCTCCCCAGCCATCGCTGCGCCGGCGGCCTCGGGGAGCGTCGTCGTTCGGGTCGCCCGACCCCAGCCCAGCCCGACGATGGACATGGTCGCCGACACCGCCAGCGAGGCCGGGATGCCGATGGCGGACAGGAAGGTGATGAGCGACGCCGCCACCACCTCGACGATGAGCGCGGCCAGCAGCGGCAGGTCGGTCAGGTCGTTCCCGACGGTGTCGAGCGTGCGCCGGGCGATGGTGAACGCGCCGATGCCGATGGCGCCGCCGGCGAGGAGCACCCCCTGGTTCGGGTCGATGGCCCCGCTCCCGACCAGCGGCGCGACCGCGTTAGCGACGTTCGAGGCCCCCGCGGAGAACGCCATATAGCAGCCGATGCCGACGACGAGGACGACGCCGGCGACGTCCCGGAGTTCGGCATCCGGCGCCGGTGCCGGGTACGGGACCGGTCCGGCGTGTCGGCGCTCGATGATGCCGTCCGCCGAACCCAGCGGGAGCTTCGCGTCCAGATAGGGGTAGAGGTAGCGCCCGATGACCGCACAGACCCAGAACGCCGCGATGGGGGCGACCAGCCACCAGGAGACGATGCGGCCCATCACCTCCCAGACGATGGTGTCGGTGGCGACCCCCAGCCCCGCGATGGCGCCGACGGCGGTCATCGAGGTGGAGGCAGGCACGCCGAAGAGGTTCGACACCAGGAGCGCCAACCCGACGAAGAAGAGGACAGCGACCGAGGCCGCCAGCGTGAACTGCGACGACGGGACGATCTCCCCGCCCATCGTCCGGATGACGTTCTTCCCGACGGTGTAGCCGCCGAGCAGCGCAAACCCGGTCATCAGGCCGGCCGCGGCGAGTTTCGTGACCGTCCCGCTCCCGACGGCCGGACCGAAGGCGACCCCCGTCGACGAACCGCCGATGTTGAAGCCGACGAAGACCGCGACGAGCAGTCCGACGAGGAGCAGCGGCGTCAGCACGGGTAGCGGTTGGATACCGGACCAGTTAAACGGTACTCCTCGCGTCCCCGGCCGCCAGCGAGCGCGGGGCGACGGGTCCGCCCGTATCTCGTCTGAGACAGCTCCACGACATATATTACACGTACCGACCGCCAATATCTCGTATTGTCCGTATATCGTGTGCATTTTCTCGAAAGTTCGGGCGTCACTCAGGCACCACCCATCGCGACCGCCAGCACGAGTCCCGTCGCGATGACGGGGACCAGCGGTGCACCGGAGCCGAGTCGGCGCTGTAGTCCGCTCGCCGCGACGGTCAACGGGACGACGTGGGCGGTCCCGAGCAGCAGGACGGGCCAGACGCCGGCGACGGTCACGCCGCCGACGAGGACGGCCGTCTCGCAGGCCGCGGCCGCCAGCCAGAGGCGGCCATCGCGCCCGGTCCGCCGGACGGCCAGCCAGGTGCCGAGGTAGCCGGTCGCGCCCGCGAGCGCCCACGCCACCCAGTACGTCTGCGGGGGGAGCCACCCGGATAACGCCGCCACCGTCGCCACGGACGCCAGGCCGTTCGCCGGGGCCCACGAGCCGAACGGGCGGGCGAACCGGACCGCGTCCGGCGTCGCCAGCAACCCGACACCGATCATCAGGGCGACGAGCGGCACCCAGGCGACGGTGGCCAGGAGGGCGGGGTCGAGCGGACCCGCTACTCCGGGCCGGACGGTCAGTACCGCCGTCACTCCCCACCCCATCGCGCCGACGGCCGCACCCAGCCCGAGGAACCCGCGGCCGGGGACCGACCCGGTGGTCGGTATCGCCTGTCGGAGTCGTTCGGATCTCGGCGTCCCTCCGGAGGCCACGGCGACGGCTCCGGACGCCGCGGACAAAGCCCTCCCGATGGCCGCCCCGGAACTCGCAGGGCTTATCAGGGGCAGGGGCGGACTGGCTGACACTATGGCCAAGAGCAAGACGGGCAGTGCGGGCCGCTTCGGCGCCCGCTACGGGCGTGTCTCCCGGCGGCGTGTCGCCGAGATCGAGGACGACATGCGCAACTCCACCCGGAACGGCAACGACGTCAAGCGCGTCGGAACCGGTATCTGGGTCGACGAGGAGACCGGCGAGAAGTTCACCGGCGGCGCCTACCGCGCCCAGACCCCCGCGGGCAGGACCGTCCAGCGCTCCATCCGTGCGGCCCTGTCCAGCGGCGAGGACACCAACGGCGAGTAACGTATGAGCTACAAGTGCTCCCGCTGCAAGCGCGATGTCGAACTCGACGAGTACGGCGGCGTCCGCTGTCCGTACTGCGGCCACCGCGTCCTGTTGAAGGAGCGGAGCCGCGACATCAAGGAGATCGACGTCCACTGACCGCGTGCCGACCGACGACGCCGGCGACCGACACGACGACCGGTTCCCCCACGAGGCCGTTCTCGAACTCCCGTACGACGACCCCGAAGCGGCCACACTGGTCGCGACCAGCCTCCGTCAGGACCTCGACCGTATCGACGGCGACCGGAGCACCGCGGCCGTGGCGTGCGAGACCGACACGGTCCGCGTCACCGTTCGGGCGGCCGACCTGACGGCACTGCGGGCCGGGCTGAACACCTGGGGCTCGCTGGTCGACGTGGCCGACCGGACGCGGCGAGCGGCGCTTGGCTGACCCCTGCCGGACCGGCCCGGCCGACGGCCGCCACAGCCGGCGAGATGGAGAACGGGCAGTTTCACTCGGGACTCGACCTGTAAAGCGGGGGTTTTTCACGGGCGAACCCGACCTCGGTTGTATGCAGGGTAACCTTCCGCCGGAGGCCCAGGAGAAGCTAGAGGAACTACAGGACCTCCAAGAGACCGCACAGCAGGTCGCGGCCCAGAAGCAGCAGGCCGAAACCACCCTCCGGGAGTCCGAGAACGCCCTCGAGGCGCTCGACGACGCCGAGGAGGACACGGAGATCTACCGGGAGGTGGGCGAACTCCTCGTCAAGAGCGAGTACAGCGAGGCCTACGAGGAGCTCGAGGAGAAGGTCGACTCCCTGGAGATTCGCGTCGACACCCTCGAGAAGCAGGAGGAGCGGGTCCGGGAGCAGTTCGAGGAGCTCCAGGAGGAGCTCCAAGAGATGCTCCAGGGCGCCGGCGGCCCCGGCGGTGGTGGTGGCCCGATGGGACCGGGCGGCCCGGGCGCCGGCGGCGACTGAACGCCCGACAGTGACCGACGCTTCCTCGAGTGCTACCGACCCCAGCGACGAGACCGTCGTCAACACGGCCTCCGAGGCCGCCGAGGGGTTCGTTCTCTCCCGGTTCAAGCAGTCGAACGTCACCGACCTCGACGTGACCGTCACGTTCGAGGACGGTGTGCTGGAGGTGGACGTCTACCTCAACGCGCCGGATGCCGACGCGGACCTCGACCCCGAGCAGGTGGCCGACGACGCTGCACTCGCCGGGCAGGCCGCCGTCGACGAGCTGTTCGCCGAGTACGAGTGACGCTCGGCTGCCGGGCGGACGGCGCCCGGCACCGGCTCCGACTCCGAGGTCGTCCGCACAGGCGGCCGCGCTCACCCGCACCCGCGAGCCGCGACCACGAGCCCGCCCGTGACCGGGCGCACGCCCGCGCTGTCCGGCGATTCCTGCCCGAAACGTTTAGCAACGGGTAGAGGTTACGGGGTGATGATGACCGACTCCGAGCCGGGCGCGAGAGGTGACCGCGCGTGGAGCTGATCGTCACGGAGAAGGACAACGCCGCGCGCCGTATCGCGGACATCCTCAGCGATGGCTCCGCCGGGACCGACCGGCGCAACGGCGTCAACGTCTACCGATGGGACGGCGGCGGGACCGTCTGCGTCGGGCTGTCGGGCCACGTCGTCGGCGTCGACTTCCCGCCCGAGTACGACGACTGGCGGGACGTCCAGCCGGTCGAACTCCTGGAGGCCGACATCGAGAAGCGGGCCACGCAGGAGAACATCGTCCGGACGCTCCAGTCGCTCGCCCGCGAGGCCGACCGCGCCGTCATCGCGACGGACTACGACCGCGAGGGGGAGCTCATCGGGAAGGAGGCCTACGAGCTCATCGAGGAAGCCGCGGCCATCCCGATCGAGCGAGTGCGCTTTTCCTCCATCACCGAGCGGGAGGTGACGGAGGCGTTCGCGAACCCGGACGAGCTGGACTTCGACCTGGCGGCCGCCGGCGAGGCCCGGCAGATAATCGACCTGCTGTGGGGCGCGGCGCTGACGCGGTTCCTCTCGCTGTCGGCGGGCCAGCTCGGCGAGGACTTCATCTCCGTCGGCCGGGTCCAGAGCCCCACGCTCAAGCTCATCGTCGACCGCGAGCGCGAGATCCAGGCGTTCGACCCGGACGACTACTGGGAGCTGTTCACCACCCTCCGCGCCGACGGGGTCGACTTCGAGGGCCAGTACTTCTACGAGGACGAGGGCACGGAGAACGAGCGCGTCTGGAACGAGGCCGACGCCGACGACGCCCACGCCCGGCTCACCTCGGCCGACCGCGCCACCGTCACGGGCGTCCGGCGGCGGACTCGGAGCGACGACCCGCCAGCGCCGTTCAACACGACGCAGTTCATCAGCGCGGCGAGCTCGCTGGGCTACGGCGCGGGCCGCGCGATGAGCATCGCCGAGGAGCTGTACACCGCGGGCTACATCACCTACCCCCGGACCGACAACACGGTCTACCCGGAGGACCTGAACCCCGAGGCGCTGCTGGCGACGCTGGCCGACACGGGCGCCTTCGGTGAGGACGCTGCCTCGCTGCTGGACGACGGCGAGGTCGAGCCCACCCGCGGCGACACCGAGACGACCGACCACCCGCCCATCCACCCGACCGGGGAGGTCCCGGGAAGGGCCGACCTGGGCGACGACGAGTGGGCGGTGTACGAGCTCGTCGTCCGGCGGTTCCTCGCGACCTGCGCCGAGCCGGCCGAGTGGGAGTACCTCCGCGTCACCGCCGAGGCGAACGACTGCCAGCTGAAGGCCAACGGGAAGCGCCTGCTCGACCCCGGCTATCTGGCCGTCTACCCGTACGTCTCCTCGGACGAGACCCTCGTCCCGGACGTGGACGAGGGGTCGGAGCTCGCCCTGGCCGACACGCGGCTGGAGGCCAAACAGACCCAGCCCCCGCGCCGGCGCGGCCAGTCCCGGCTCATCGAGGAGCTAGAGGCCCGGGGGGTTGGCACGAAGTCGACGCGGCACAACACCATCGAGAAGCTGTACGATCGGGGCTACATCGAGAACGACCCACCGCGGCCGACACGGCTGGCGATGGCGGTCGTGGAGGCCGCGGAGGCGTTCGCCGAGCAGGTCGTCGACGAGGAGATGACCCGACAGCTGGAGCAGGACATGACCGCCATCGCGGACGGGGAGGCGACCCTGGACGACGTGACCGACGAGTCCCGGGCGATGCTCGGCCGGGTGTTCGACGAACTCCACGACTCCCGGGAGGCCGTCGGCGAGCAGCTCCGCGAGGCGCTGAAGGACGACAAGCGGCTTGGACCCTGCCCCGAATGCGGCGAGACGCTCATCGTCCGGCGGTCGCGCCGGGGCTCGTACTTCGTCGGTTGCGAGGGGTTCCCCGAGTGCGAGAACACCTACCAGCTCCCCTCGAACGGGGAGCCGACGGTGATGACCGACTCCTGCGAGGAGCACGGCCTCCGCCACGTGAAGATGCTGGCCGGGCGGAGCACGTTCGTCCACGGCTGCCCCGTCTGCAAGGCCGAGGCGGCCGCGGCCCACGAGGACGAGGTCATCGGGGACTGCCCGGAGTGCGGGGAGGCCCACGGCGGCGACCTCGCCGTCAAACAGCTCCAGAGCGGGAGCCGGCTGGTCGGCTGCACGCGCTACCCGGACTGTGACTACTCGCTGCCGCTCCCCCGGCGCGGGGACATCGAGGTGCTCGAGGAGCGCTGCCCGGAGCACGACCTGCCCGACCTCGTCGTCCACGACGGCGACGACGACCCCTGGGAGCTGGGGTGTCCCATCTGCAACTACGAGGAGTTCCAAGAGCGCCGGGCCACCCGCGACCTAGACGACCTCGACGGCGTGGGCGAGAAGACGGCCGCGAAGCTGGCCGAGGCGGATATCGAGTCGCTGTCGGACCTGGAGGCGGCCGACCCGGAGGGCGTCGCGGACCGGGTATCCGGCGTCAGCGCCGACCGCGTCCGGGACTGGCAGGACCAGGTCGAGGGCGCGAGCTGAGGCGCCGGCGATACCTCAGACGAGCTGTTCGACCAGCCGCCGGTACCCCCGTCGCAGGCGCTCGGAGACCGCCTGGTTCGAGATGTCGAGCTCCTCGGCCAGCCCGGAGGTGGTCGTCCCCCGCGGGATGTCGAAGTAGCCCATGTCGTAGGCGAGGACGAGGGTCTCGCGCTGCTCGTCGGTCAGTCCGAGGTCGGTCCCGGTCGGGCTGCCGGCGTCGTACAGCCGCTTCAGCTGGAAGTCGACGCCGTTCTCCTCAAGGAACCCCCGATATTCGGTGAGCGCCGCGCGGTCGGGGAACCGGATGCGGCCGTGCCACCAGTCGTCGGTGTAGTGGGCCTCCAGCCGCTCGGCGCCCAGCTCCACCCACCGGTTGTAGAGCACGACGTCGGTCTCGTCGCTCACCGCGATGCGGTAGAGTCGCTTCCCGCCGGCCGTGTCCAGAACGGAGAGGTCCTCGACCGTCGGGTCGCCGGCGACCGCCCGCTCGAACGCCTCGAGCGGGCCGCTCCCCCACGCGAACAGCACCGGCCGGTACGGGTCGGTGGCGAACGACCGCTCCAGCTCCAGCTCCACCGCCGGGACGGCCTCGAACGTCGGGGCCAGCGCGAGCCGGTCCGACGAGAGCCGGTACTCCGCGATGACGCTCATACCGCTCCCCTCCCCCTCTCGAATCGCCGCATACCCAATCTACTCGACACGACCTAAACCCCTGTCGATGGGGCCGGACGTCGTCCCCCGTGGCCCGCGTCGTCTCAGTGGCTGGCCGTTCGGGCGTCCCGGGCACCCTGGACCGTCTTCCGGACGGCTTCGACCCCCTCGTCGTGGACCAGGTCGCCGACGATGACGGTGTCGGCGTGGGCCGCCATCCGGTTGGCCGAGTCGTAGTCGTGGATGCCGCCGCCGTAGAACAGGGTGGCCTCGTCGAGCGCCTCGTGGGCGGCACCGACCCTGTCGACGTCGCCGAGGGTCCCCGAGTACTCGACGTAGACGATCTCCTGGCCGAACAGCTGCTCGGCCGCGGTGGCGTAGGCCGCGACCTCGTCCGGGTCGAGGTCGCAGTCCGCCCCGGTGTACTCCGCGACCGACGAGTCCGGATTGAGCACGATGTACGCCTCCGTGTGGGTCCGGTCCCAGTCGATGTCGGGGTCCATCCGGACCCACTCCTTGTGGGCGCCAGTCACCCAGGCGATGTCCCCGGCGTTGAAGACGATGGGGATGAGATAGCCGTCCAGCCCCTCGTCGTGGACGACCGTCCCGGAGTGGGAGGGCTCGATGTACACCGGAACGTCATGGGCCACACAGGCCTCGACGACCCGCTCCATCTTCGCCTCGGTCATCCCGGTGGTGCCACCGATCTCGATGGCATCCGTCCCGGTTTCGCAGACGTCACCGAACGTCTCGCCGTCGACCAGCGCCTTGTCCGGGTCGATCTTGGTGATGTGGGTCCAGTCGGTCCACGGTGCACCGCTCATGTCCCGGGCGATGCTACGCCGGGACTAAACCGTGTCGGAAGGGCCAGGGGGCGTGGTCTCCGGTGGACCAGAACACGGGCGGACCGTCGCCCTCTCACCACCGATAGCCCGCGGTCGACCCGTCTCCCGACACGGACGGCGAACGGGCGACACCACGGGAGCGTACGCGCCCCCACCTGCGACGGGTCGGTCGCGCCGGCTGTCGGGACACGTGCTCGCGGGTCCCGGACTCGTAGTCGGACTGCCGGGCGACGGGCGGCCCGGATAACCCGGAAACCGGGCGGATATCCGTCGAAACGGACGAAATATCGCGTTGTGGACCGGGGTCGCGGAGGAGACCGCGGAGTACGGGCCGTGGACGTGGCCACACGGTAGCGACACGTTTTCGGCCCCGGTACGAGAACCAGGGGTATGGAGGACAGAACGTACACCGCGGACGCCGAGCCGGGCGACCACGCGACGGTCGCCGGCTGGGCCCACGAGATCCGCGACCTCGGCGGCATCGCCTTCCTCATCGTCCGGGACACGACCGGCAAGATCCAGGTCAAGTTCGAGAAAGAGGAGATGGACGACGCCCTCGTCGAGACCGGCACCGAGGTCACCCGTGAGTCCGTCGTGCAGGTCACCGGCGCCGTCGAGGACGAGGAGCGCGCCCCGACCGGCGTGGAGATCGTCCCGGAGTCCGTCGAGGTCGTCGCGCCCGCCGAGCCCGAGCTGCCGCTGGACCCCTCGGGCAAGGTCGAGGCGGAGCTGTCGACCCGGCTGGACAACCGGACCCTCGACGTCCGCCGCGAGGAGGCCCAGGCCGTCTTCGCGATCCGCGCCGAGGTCCTGCGCGCGGTGCGGGACTACTTCCGCTCGGTCGGCTGCACGGAGATCAACACGCCGAAGATCGTCGCCACGGGGACCGAGGGCGGGACGGAGCTGTTCCCGGTCACCTACTTCGGGCGCGAGGCGTTCATGAACCAGAGCCCGCAGCTGTTCAAGCAGCTGATGGTCGGCTCCGGGCTGGAGCGCGTCTTCGAGGTCGGCCCCATCTTCCGCGCCGAGGAGCACAACACGCCCCGGCACCTGAACGAGGCGACGATGATCGACTTCGAGTCGGCGTTCATCGACCACCACGAGGCGA
>ERZ1034569.946-NODE-946-length-10034-cov-10.230885_pt1 | contig 10034 bp, 15 predicted proteins | sample MGYA00520706_ERZ1034569 | MGnify/ENA primary metagenome ERZ1034569 (study PRJEB33760, sample SAMEA4777722) | hypersaline lake metagenome | biome: hypersaline environment; feature: brines | place: Spain | collected 2014-08 | depth 0 m ...
GAACATCGGGATGCGGTATGTCCGTCGGGGCCAACAGTCGTCTCGGCGGACGGGCAACAGTCAGCTTGCCCTGAAGGAACTGTGACGCCGAGTGGCGGACTCACTGCCCACCTGGAAGGGCTCGAGGCCGAGCTCATGGACCAGCCCAGCCCCACCCTCCACGAGCGAACCCATCAGGGTGAGCGAAGTCGGGGGGGGTAGTTGACAGGTCTGATATCTTGGTTAAGACAACTTTTCAGCCACTCAGAAAGATTGACCAGCAGAGAACAAAGGATACCAGTCTATCCAGATAATAAAACAGGCTTAGCTAGAAGGACTGTTGCTGTCTGTTCGCATGAGTTGCTCCTCGGTCGTCGTAGTTTGCCCTTCCAACACTCCCCTGTGGAGCAAGGGACATCAAGGTATTGTGCAAATCATCACTCGACTCAAATGTCTCAGGCGGGTCATCAAGGAGATCCAGCATCTCTCCAGGGGTTGTCTCAGAGCCGTCTTGCAGTTCGATTGTCACATTCTCGCACCTGTTCTTGATATCCTCGATACTCGCTGGATACTCGCAGTCACACAGCTCGTCCAGTGCCTGTGTCAGATTCATCATGTATCATATACTGAACACTCAGTTAAATGACTGTTGGGTAGAATAACCATTCTATGGGATAAGTATCCAATATTACATCAATACCTTAGCTTCTGAAATCAAAAACCATACGATTGATATCTTTATATCGTATTTAATATCTGTTTGATAAATACTAACATGTCGCCGGCCAGAGTGGCCAGCGGGAAATAAGTTTGAGTGCCAGCGATGCGGGAACCAGAATCACGCCGACTACAACGCAGCAATGGTCAATTGAGAGAGTTTGTGCAGGCCATATGCATGGGAAATTCAAACTCTGTACCTCCCTCGCACCTGTCCGACAGAAAACCACCCGTGGATCGAGAGGAAACCGAGATACCAACCAGTGTCATCTCTATCTCAGACAACTTCACGCCACACGACATTCAGTTTCGAGACTCAAGAAGATGCAGTCTCACACCCGATTCGCTTCTTGACACGACTGATTTTCTTCGTAATGGTCGCTAAATGAATCGACGCTGTGATGACAGGAGGGACAAACACCAGCGAGTTTCTGTCGGAGTATCGACAGTCCTGTCTCGAGCTTACGAGATTCAGCTCGCATCCTGTTGTCAGCCATATACACTGTCGTTCCTTTGATACCCTGTATATGCCTTGGTGTATCAATCGTTGCCATCACAGTGAATGGAAGTGCAAGGGGTTCTGCCTCGCCGACATCAATCAGTGCCTCGTGGGCACTCGTCAACTCAAGAGACTGTTCAAACGACTCAACGGTTGCACCAGTATGCACACTCAGGTGTATCTGATCAACTTCCGGAGCGAATGGCAAGTGAGCGACATGTATCTCAGAGACAGAATTAAATCTATCGAATAATTTCTTAACGAGTGATTCTATACCGATTTGTTCAGTTTCACGTTTCATTTTACCAATATAACCACAGGAAGCGTCGATTATAAAACTATCCCCGATTTTGGGGTCAGACGTCCTGTTTTTGACCCCTTCCACACGGCTAATACCGTGGGATTCCCCAATGGGTATACGAGGGTTGTGCGTCTCCTCAGCGGCTCACATACGCTTTTATGTGGCCTACGTCACAGGCTGCCTCCCAATCACCAACTGAGCACGACAGTTCGAGAGGCACTAAAATCGAAGGCTTGAAATGTATCAGAGAGAGGAGCGACCGGTATGGCGTCCACTTGTGGCACTTCTTATTGAGCATGCCCTCTGTATCACTTAGGCGTCCTTTTGAACAAATGTGATAGAGAGGGCAGTGACGCGTCGTGAGGAGACACCGTCTCGAAACAAACACCAGCCTGAAACTTGGGCTGATGAACACTCAAGCACATGTCGATAGACGAACTTAGTGCTGAACAGAAAACCAAAGCAAAGCAATTTGTGTTCTGGAACGCTGTCGCTATCGTTGGAGGCTATCTCATACTAGTTGTAATTCCACAACTTGTTTGAACCGACGATACACGTACTCGTCGTTGTCCGGGATGTACGTGGAGGGCTGTCCCAAGTGTGAGTGCGTTGAGATGCGTGCCTGTCCAGTACTTGTCGGCTCGTAGGCGTCTAGTGTGTTTCTGGACGAGTTGTGTGAGACGGTCGCACGACTTGTGGTATTCATCCGGGATGTGAAATTGTTCAGTGAGTTGCATTAGTCTGAGTCGTCTGGGTTTGGTTCCGAGACACGCACGAGTCTGACAGTGGCTCCTTCCCACGCAGGGCGTAAACGTGTGCGCCACCGTTCTCAAACGCTTTGACTCCTTTTTGAGGATTTCCTCGCCCTCAATTTCATACTTTTCAGGCGAAGGTATAGGCATGTTCTACATATGTAACCATCCTTCGATAACAGATATACCCGAGTCATACTGAATCACACTAAATTAGCCAATAGTTGAGAGCCAACGTATTGTTGCCAAGTCGGTATGAGCAGTGCCATCGACACAAACAGCACCACGGCTCCGCCAACATAAATCAGAAGAACAACCATAGCTCTCCAATCCATAGGAAAATATGTCAGTTCATTATAACTGATAATTGATTACTGCGAGTTTTCGTCGCTGATCTATCGTATCGACACAACTCACAGCGGACGCCATGGGGTTTGGGTTTGCTCCAATTGTTGAGTTGGCGCCCATACTTCTCTGTGTGGTCGTCTCAGTCACGCTCATACTCATGGGTATCACAATCGCAACCGAGACTGAGATTGCTTCGCGGCTCGTGTTACTGTTGTATCTCGTGCCAATGTGGACAATTCGGGCGTTGGGTAGGAGCTTTGATCCCCAGAATTTGAAATCATTCACGACAGTTTCAGCTGACGACTGCGGTGGGGGAATCGATTGTCTTAGATTACTCAGATCCCCTTGTCAGCGTGAGGTCAGGCTCAGGGTCGTTTGACCCTGAGCGACCGCGCTCTCGCTTCGCTTGTTGAGGACAGCGCTTGCTGTTTTTGTGCCGGAATTGATACCCGACGCATAAAGATTCCAGACTCCGCAGGCGAGTTCCCTTCACGGGTGGTTCGGAGTCGGAGTGTCCCCTCCCACTCGTGACCTGTTGGACACTCGACAACAGCCAATGGAGACGCGCTTGTTGTCGCGGTTGAACACGGCGGAGACGTGGGAAACACCGTGCTACACACTGTGACACAGAGCAGAAGAGACGTGTGGAACTGCCTGAACAGGGATAACGTGACGAATCGCGAAGCGATTCGTTCACCAAAGCTCACAGGCGACGCTGTCTCCCCCCGACTTGCGGTCGCTTCTTGAGGACGTGAGATAAGTGTCTGTATCCTGTGAAAACAACATATCAATCGCAGCATAGCGTTCTGATGCCGAGGTCTTATTGGAAAGCACGTGAGATAAACGGCGTGCTGGATAGAGGGGACGAGATCAACACAACAAGTCTCTGCATGTCACCCCCAGCTAACCAGTTAGTCCATTCTTGTTGACCAACATATTAATGTGAGTCCTCACACCTGTGGCTGTATGAGCACTGATGCTGAGTCCCCACGTCTATCAGTTCCCGTCCCAGGTATGCAGCGTCTGACCCAAGCACAGTTCCATGGTGTGATTGCGCTGCTTGTTGGAGTCTGTCAGATGATTGTAGGAACCGTCGCCCTGGATGGACTGCTGACAGTTGTTGTTTCATGGGGAGGCGCGTTGTTGAGTGGGTTCGGGTCGAATCTTGTTCGAAACAGGCCTGTATTTTGCACTGGGTGGACTGAAGATGGTGAACCTGGATGAATCAATCTGTTGATTTATACGTTGCTAACCATGGTGTATGTTGTTGCTGCCGGACTCGTGTTCGTTGGGTGAACACGGTTAGTGAGGTATACCACACGAGTCAACTACCCCACCCTACTCGCTCATGTTCACGCGCTCAAACTCTCGTCGCTTGTGGTTGAACTAACCGGGAAAATCGAGCTGTGGTGGTGACAACGATTTCGTTCACGCCGAGAACCGTTCGGCTCTCGGTCGCCTCCTCGGCAGTCTTGGGCTTGGCTGACGGAAGCCGAGATGCAAGTACCAGTCTCCGTTTCGATAGTGAAGTGTGGATTCAGTGGGTTCTCACTCGTCGCTGTCGGGGTACTGGTGCTGGTAGCCGTCTTCGTCGTCAGGAACCACGAGATCGGCTCGAACGCGAGAGCAGCTTGGTAGCAGGCGAGAATGGTGTGCTAACTCCCGAGATGCGTGTTCTCTTGCACGTCAGACTTGGAGTGACACCGCTTCCACGCCTCGTCCATGGTGATTTGGCATCCCTGTTTCCACTCTTTGATGATATCTCGGAGGAGTGACTCCTCGCTGGCGAATACGTGGGACTGTAGCGGTTCGGCGGTGATAGTCGTCGTCAGACAGCATATTCAATTCAATGGAGTGCTGAAGTCAATTCGGAACAAGGGTTGTCGGCTCCTCCCCTCCCGACTGCACTCTTCGCTCGCTCCGCGCCTGCTTGAAGCGACTCCGCCTCAACAGGAGTTGAAAGACGCCTCTGTAAAAGCGCAGATCGGTGTCTCAACGTTGAGAGCGTGGCATGAACTCATCGATCGCGGCACACTGTTGTGATGCTGAAATCGACCCTGTTGAAATCCCCAGAATGTGAGACAAACAGCGTGCTGAATAGAGAGGATTCATTCAGCAGGATTGGAGGTTATTTTGGAGTTGATTCATAGATCTATGTATGACAGGGCCAATATTTATTCAAAGCGACCGTATTCACCTGCGAACTATCGAGAAAGAGGACATCAGTTTTCTCCAACAGAAGATGAATATCCCCGCAGCGCGCCGGTACGCAGGGGCTGACATCTCAGATAACCACCGACGCTACGAGGAGGACCGATTCGATCCGATTTCCAGCGGCGATTTCGTCCAGTTACTGGTCCGTAACGACGAACGACTCGGAGATGTCTCGCTCGCACCAATCGACGAACGGCGCGGATAGGCAAATCTTAGCTACTGGATTCAGCCTGACCACCAAGGCGGGGGATATCCGACCGAGGCCGTCCATCTGATTGTCTCACGCGGGTTCGACGAACTCCGCCTCCATCGCATCTCGGCGACCATCGCAACACTCAATCCCGTTTCGAAACGAGTCGTTGAGAAACTTGGGTTCGTTCATGAGGGAACCAAACGTGACGATGCGTTTCTCAACGGCAAAGGTATCAATAATGAAGTTTATGATGTCCTTTCTGAGGAGTGGATCCGGCAGTAGTGATGGGTCAGTCTGCAAGACTCGCACATTTGATTTTCACGAGAATATCTCACCCTAATGGACATGACGATCTCACCAGTGCGCGACTCAGAGAGTGAGCTCAGCGGCTCACTGTGATCCAGTCGTGTCACCACTTTGTATCTCAGTGCGGGATCCCACAACCGGTACTGATGCCGGCGCAAAGACGATATACGAAATCACGGACAGCCAACTGGACTCAGCCCCGATTACTGCCTGCGCAGCCATCCGTGTGCTAACACCGACTACCAGCGGGACAGGTGCCAGTAACACAGTTTGGGCCCGACCAGGTCGGTAATACCTGACAACAGAGAGCGGCCCAACGAGCAACAGTCACGTCACCGTGACTGTCACCTGATCTGGGACCTGCCACCGCAAGCGCGGGGAGCGGAGTGGCCGTTGGAATGCCGGCAATGATCAGCGTGGTCGGATCCATCATGACCACACTATCGAAATCTCACGGATACCGCTTCTCGACGCCGCTCACGGTCCGGGTTTTCCGAAATATGCGAGTATATATGAAGGGTGTCATAGGACTCTAACGCGCAGACAGGCTTTGAGAGCTCAATTCATATTCACGGTCACCCTGTGGCACTCAGTGACCAGCATGAGTTGATCATGTCGAAGCTCGGCGGAAAGTCAGCAGGACAATGAACACCATGAGCGTCGTCGTCAGAGTGAATCCAGGACTATCGGCGGTGGACGTTTCCGGTGGTGGTGAGAAGGTTCGTGTTTGTGTCGGCTCTGGAGTTGGCATTTCCGTGAATCGTGGGGTTGGTGTTGCCGTTGGCGTCACTGTGTTAGCCACTGTCGTTGAGGCTGCAGTTGGTGGTGAAGTATTGAGAGCCCCCACGTCAGATGGTGTTTCCGTCGCTGTGGTATTGTTCTGCTGTGCGGTCACAGTTCCGACCGAAACTGGAGCTGAAATGCTTGCGGTGAGAAGGATAATTCCCACCAGTCCCATCACGAGGATTGAGCTCACTCGTCTCAGTGTCATGCTTTGATATTTTTCTCCAAGGTGTCAATTAATGGCCGAAATCACAGAGCGAAACAAGCGCTTCGTGACTGTGGTGAGCATAGACTATCAGTGAGCACTTGAAACCATGCAAATGTCATGAAAAGACCATCTGCAGTAGGTGGTTGTGACTCAGTGTTGTATGGTGTGTCAGCAGGTGGATTATATGATGTCACAACCTCGGAGGATGATTCTGATGCGTGAGTTATTTGCAGCATCGGTAAGGAAGAATCAGCTACTCAGTAGCGCCTGCGAATGAACCACCACGTAACACGTCTTGGGGACGGTATCGGAACCAATATAGTGAAATCGCATATCATACCACCTGGTATGAATCTTCAACGGGCAGTTCTCATCGAATCGTTTGCGCTGGGTCTGATTGTATCTGGTGGTTTCTATTGACTCGCCGAGTCCGCAAATAGTTTCCAGATCGTTGTTAATCTGGGGGTGGTCGTCGGGGCGACTGGAGTACCTGTGGGGTTTGTAGGTAACGGGGAGTGAGCTGTCTGTTGTCCACACAGTCTCACCCTTCCGGTAGTAACCTGAACGAAACTTCTATAATGGTATATAAACGCTCTGTGCTGATCAACGACCCTCTATAGATTAAAGATAGTAGCCTTATGTGTGAACAACACTGGCATCTAATAATGGCCGACGGGTGTAAGCCCAGTAGTAGTGAACGACTCGCCAGGTGTTAGCTGAGATAGATACGGACGAGTTAGAGGTGGCTATCGAAGCCAGGATGGAGACGATCAAGAGAGCGGACGATTTCCACGAATCCGCTGATGGACCGGACGACGAAACGAAATACATCCTCCACGAAGATGGGCTTCCGTCCGGTGGAAACTGCGATCTCCAGACTCACTCGGTCGGAACCACTCGAAGCACGGCTTCAGAGAGCTTCGAAGCCAGTCACTCCAGATGAAACCAACGTCAAGAAGCAGATAGAAACGCCGAACTCGGAGCACTGACAAGCGAACAATCACTGGCAAGGATTCCGCAGTGTCCTGGTCGGTCAGACTAAATAAATAGATTACATCGCCAACAAGTATTCATTCGACCGCTTCGGTAATCAGGTCGACTCCCTCGTGGCAGAACTCGTCGGTCCACGCACCGGCACTCTCCGACTAAACCTGGGTGATGAGATCCACGCGGAAGCTGTCAAGTACTGAGCCGCGTATGCGCCGAAGGGTAGGGTGGCGTAATGTACATGGGCCACTCTATCATACCGACCAATGGGAGATTAACTCTCACAGGCCCTACATTCGAGAATATCTCGGCTGAATTTCTGTGCAGCATTCACGCTGTTCTGATAGTAGAGACTCTTTACTCCTTTCTTCCAAGCCTCTATGTAGAGTTGATTGATATCTTTGACGCTCACTTCACTTGGATCGATCGAGATATTCAGGCTCTGTGCCTGATCGATGTGTTTCTGCCTCTGCGCTGCCTGGTTGATGATTGCCATCTGTGGTATCTCAGCGAACGTCTTGAAAACATCTTTTTCCTCGTCCGTCAGGCAATCGAGATGCTGCACACTCCCGTCTTTCTGTGCGATACTGTCCCAGACTTCGCGCTCGTCTTTTCCTCGCTGCTTCAGTATCGCCTCAAGAAACCGATTTTTTTGTGTCGATTTCAACTTCGCGCCGTCACGGACGAAGTAGTTTGATTTCAGCGGTTCGATGCTCGGACTGACCTGCCCTAAAATAACACTACTGGATTTCGTCGGGGCCACACTCATTGTCGTTGTGTTCCGGCGACCGTAGCCTTCGAGCACCTCCGGCTCGCCAAACTCATCGGCAAGTCGACGACTCTCCTCGTAACTTCGCTCTTTGATGGTGCGGAAAATCTTCTCGTTTTTCTCCATCGCCTCCATACTGTCGAACGGAATCATCTCACTCTGGAGGTAGCTGTGCCAGCCGAGAACGCCAATGCCGATTGCTCTGTGTCGTTTCGCAAACCGCACCGGGCGCTCCATAAACTGCGTCCCCTTCGCCTCTTGAATAAACTCCTCCATCACGGCATCAAGGAACCGTGTCAGCGTTTCCACTGCGTCAGTCTCCTTCCACTCGTCATAGTGGAGCGCGTTCATCGATGAGAGACAACAGACGAAGCTCTCATCTGGCGTGGCTGGCAGTGCAATCTCGGTACACAGATTAGAGGCATTGATTTCGTAGCCTCTGTCTTTGTAGACCTGTGGCTTCGCTTCGTTCATATTGTCCCGGAAGATGATGTACGGGACACCGATGTTGATCCGCGTCTCAATGATTTCTGCCCATGTTTTTCGCTTCTCTTCATCACCGTCGACCATCGCCTGGAACCAGTCGTCACCGATAATGACGCCATAGTAAATGTCCTGTACGGGGTCACCCTCGGTCTTGATGTCGAGCCACTCCTCCAAGTCATCATGCTCAACGTCAATGTACCCAGCGAACTGGCCTCGCCGGGTTTCACCCTGGCTGACAACGTTGATAATCGTGTCGAACAACTCGGTAAAGCTGTAACTCCCGTTGGTCTTGCCGTTGTTCGTGATTGGGCTGCCCCGGGGCCGGATCTCACCAAAGTACCCGCTGGTACCGCCGCCCAGCTTGGTCATTTCACCCACTTCAGCCTGCGTGTAGAGGATACTTTCCATGTTGTCCTCGATGTAGCTACCGAAGCAACTGATAGGGAGGCCTCGGTCCAGACCGAAGTTCGACCACACTGGACTTGCGAGGCTGTAGAAGCCCCGACTCATGTAATCGTAGAACTTGTCGGCGAAGCCGTCGTCGTCCAAGATTTCCTCAGCCCGCTCTGCGATCTCCCTGACCCGTTCCTCGGCTGTGACGCCCTCAAGCAGGTAACCCTCGCTGAGGAATGCCCTGCTATCCTCGTTCAGCCAGTAGAACGGTTCCTTGTGCTGCTGTTTTAGCTTGTCGAGCGGCGGTTCTGTTTGTGCCATCGTTAGAACATGTCCTCGGCGGTCACGCTTTGTGTGTGCTTGTTGTACGTGGTCGACCGTTTACTGAAGAAGTCATTATCCTTCGTCATCATAATATCCTCATCGAACCATCGCGTCTCCTCAAGTAGGCCCTCATCCGGCTCAAATATTGGCTCTACACCGACATTCTTGAGGCTCTGGTTGAACCGGTCCCGTAGGAACGCGTCGACATGCTCCCGAGGAAGGAACTCCAACTCGCCCTCACTAAATATCCAATCCAGTATCTTCATTTCTGCCTCAAACGCCTGCTGACTGGCTTCTTGGACCTCTTTCTCAAAGTCCTCGCCAAAGAGGTCTGGATTTTCCTCGCGAATCGTCTCCACTAGTTCGACACCGAATAGTCCGTGAATCTGCTCCTCCTTGCTGGTCGCTTCGACAGCATTCGCAATCCCCTTGAATTTCTTTTCGTGTTTATCGAAGCTCGTCATAATGAGGAACTGCGAGAACAGCGAGATATGCTCGACAAACGTGGAAAACAGCAGGATACTCATCGCGTACTCCTGTTTGTCATCACTCTCACTCTTCTGCAGGTGTTCGTCGAGGTATTCGATCCGCTCTCTGATCGCTGGTACATCGGTCACCTCCTCAAAGTCCTCTGTAATCCCCAGGATGTCGAGGAGGTGGCTATACGCATCCATATGTCTGACCTCACTCTCCGCGAAGGTCATGCCGACGCTCCCGAGTTCTGCTTTGGGCATCTCGTCGTAGATATCTGACCAGAACGTTTTGACTTGGACCT
>ERZ1034569.947-NODE-947-length-10027-cov-34.200461_pt1 | contig 10027 bp, 10 predicted proteins | sample MGYA00520706_ERZ1034569 | MGnify/ENA primary metagenome ERZ1034569 (study PRJEB33760, sample SAMEA4777722) | hypersaline lake metagenome | biome: hypersaline environment; feature: brines | place: Spain | collected 2014-08 | depth 0 m ...
CGTTCGCAGACAGCGGGCATGATGGGATTCGAACCCACGATCGAGCGGTTAGGAACCACTCGCCTTGTCCACTAGGCCACATGCCCCAGAAAGATCCGCCAGCGGTCGGCACTCCGGTCGGCTCAGTTTGCCGATTCCGTCTCGGTTTCGAGCTCTTCGTCGCTGAGTTCGGAAACATCCTCAACCGGCTCTGTGTTCGGATCGGCGGCCTCGTTGAGCTCCTCTTCGATCTCCTCGCGGCCTTTTTTGAACTCGCCCATCGCCTCACCCGTTGAGCGGGCAAGCTTCGGGATCTTGTTCGCGCCGAACAGCAACACAAGCACGAGCAGGATGATGAGCATCTCTGGGCCGACCGGACCAAACAGCGGAAGCAGACCACTCATACGTACGACTATTTCGGTGGCGGATATATGCCTTTTGCTCCGCTTACCGCGCCATCAACCGTAATATTCAATCAAAACGACCGCATGAGGCCGGTATGCGCACTGTTGGCGACGATGCCCCTGATTTTGCCGCCCCACGTGTCAGCGACGAAACTGAACCGTTTCGGCTCTCAAACCGACGGGACACCGGCCCGGTCGTCCTCGCGTTTTTTCCGGCGGTGTTTTCAACCACCTGCACCGCGGAGCTGTGTACCTTCCGTGACGAACTTGCCGCGTTCACCGATCTCAACGCCACGGTGTTTGGTATCAGCACCGATCTTCCCTACGCACTGAGTCGGTTTCGGGCCGAACACGACCTCGGTTTCGACCTCGTCAGCGACAACGACGGTGCGATCATCGACGCCTACGATGTTGTCGACGAGTGGGAGGATATCGCTCTCTCGGGGGTTGCCCAACGGGCCGTCTTCGTTATCGACACCGCAGGAACCATCCGGTATGCCTGGCGTGCGGACAACCCTGGACAGGAACCCGAGTATGAAGCGGTCGTCGACGCGGTCGAATCGCTATCGTAGACCGGCGGTCACGATCCTCTCACTCGGCGCGCCGAACCGTCGACACCCGGGCGTTTTCTTTGAGCTTCAGTCCGGCCCCGCCAACGCTCAGCGGAACCAGACCGAGCTCTTGGGTGTAATGCGTTGGGTGAAACGCGCCACGTGCCAGCAGTTCCTCACGGGTCTGGACGACGAGTGATATGTCGTCGGGCGGCGACAGCGTCTCGTTGTACGCGATAAGATACTGCCCCGCCTCAAGTGTCCACCACTCGTAGTCGTCATCTGCGTCGCGCTTTGCGGCTGGGTGTGGGTCGGTATCAGCCGGCTCTAACTCGCCGCCGCCGAAATCAACGCGTCCGGGGGCGGTGATCTCGTAGATCTCGGCAACGGTGAGATCCACGCCTGAGCCCTCGGTCTGTGTTGGTTCATGGATAATTCCGTCGACGAACGCGGTGAGATCCGTGGTTGCCATGAGCACCGATAGTGTGTCCGAACCCAAAGCTGTGGTGTGACTGTGTGAACTGCGAGCGGCGACAGACGCTGCGTATCGCCCTCCGATCCCGTTGGGATCTACGACCAGACTGACCACCCGTCTCCTCACGCGGCACGCAATCCCGACGACCCAGCGATCGCGGCCTCTCTCAGCGTCACAAACGTGACCACGGTGACCCGAACGGGCGACAGCGACCAACCCCTACACCTATCGAGATTATGCGTGATCGCCACGAGAGTTTAAGTTCGAAGCGGCGGCCACAGGGCGTAGAACTCACATGTCGCCGCCCGACATACCGATGCCGCACGACCCCAACCACGACGCCGGGGAGTCGATCGGAACCGGTCTCCGCGATCGGCTGCGTCGGATTCTCCGTGCTTTTCGTGGCTCAACACTGTCGTATCGCCCCTACGATCCTGCCCGCGACGAGCCGCTTTCAACGGTTACCGTTTCCGACGACGAACAAGAGATCGACCGCTACTGGGTGAACAAGCCGTTTGCCTTTGTCGTCATCACCGAACGCGCCGACGGCGAGCGATCGTACTACGCCGTTGAGCCGGATCTCGACGCGTTTGAGACCGCTCTTCTCGACCGCATCCGGAGCGATATCCGCGCGCCGTTGCTCTACGACACCGGAGATGGTGTCGAAGCGGGCGGCGATAAGACAACCGAGGGGGCCGCCGGTATCGGTGCCGAGACGATCGACGCACACACCGCAGATTCGTCGTCAGCTGATACGTGGAGCCATAACGCCGTTATCGACGCCGCCGACGGTACGGCCTGTGCTGACATCACCGACACCGACACAGCCGGCGAACGGCTCAGAGCCGAACTCGTCGCACTGATCGAGCGATACGGGATCGGCGTTGACATGCGAACCTTCCACGCGCTGTGGTACTATCTCTCCCGTGATTTCCGTGGTTACGGCCGGATCGACCCACTTCTTCGGGATGAGTCCATCGAGGATATCTCCTGTGATGGCCCTGACAATCCGGTGTTCATCTACCACGAGACGTACACCGATCTGCGGACGACCATCAGCTTCAGAACGGATTCACTCGACGACTTTGTCGTTCGGTTGGCCCAGCAGGCCGGCCACCATATCAGCGTTGGCGACCCGCTGATCGAGGCGACACTACCGGATGGCTCACGAGCGGAACTCAGCCTCGGCGAGGAGGTCACCCCACACGGCTCGGCGTTTACGATCCGGCAGTACGCCGCCGATCCGTTCACGCCGATCGATCTTATCGAACGCGGCACGTTTGATACCGCCGGGTTGGCCTACTGTTGGCTCTGTATCGAGCACAACAAGAGCCTGCTGGTCGCTGGGGGTACCGCCGCCGGCAAAACCACAACGCTGAACGCATTGTCGATGTTTGTCCCGCCCGGCGCGAAGGTTGTCACCATCGAAGACACACGAGAGCTTACGCTTGCCCACGACAACTGGCTGGCGGCGGTGACCCGCGAACAGCTGACCGAGGGGGCCGATATCGATATGTACGACCTCCTGCGATCGGCACTCCGACACCGGCCGGAGTATCTCCTCGTCGGGGAGGTGCGCGGCGCGGAGGCCCAAACGCTGTTTCAGGCGATGAATACCGGTCATACCACACTGTCGACGATCCACGCCGACTCCATCGAAACGGCTGTCACCCGGCTGGAAAACGAGCCGATCGGTCTGCCGCGAACGATGGTTGAGTCGCTGGATCTGCTTGCCGTCCAGACCCAGCGACGGCTTGAGGGTCGACGGGTTCGCCGGGCCGAGCAGATCGCGGAGTTCCGCGGTATCGACGACCGCACAGACGATCTTGATTACGCCGAGACCGTCACATGGCAGCCCGAAAGCGACAGCTTCCGGCGATCACACAGCGAGGTCTTAGAATCGATCCGAGCCGAACGCGGCTGGGAGCCCGCCGAGCTGCGTGCGGAGCTGACCGCCCGCGAAGCGTTTCTTGACAACTTGCGGGAGCGTAGCGTCACCGACTACCGTGCGTTCACGACATCGATCGCCGAGTATTACGCCGACGCCTCTAACGACTCCGGTGAGTCAACTGACCGTGCGACACCGACTGATCGATCGCCGACCGCGCCGCCACCGCACCAATCGGCGATCGAGTCACAGCCACCGACTGACGCCACCCTTTGGGCTTCGGATGACGCCTCACCAACCGACACCACAGGTGAGTCGTCAGACGAGTCACCATCGACGACCGCGAGTTGGCCACCGACCCAATGAGCCCCACCCGATCATCTAACCGTCGCCGCCGGCCACACCCGCTGTCGGTGCTTGGTCGCCTCGGCGATCGACTGCGACAGGGTGTTGATACCATCGCACTCACCTGCTGTCACCCGCTTGTACCGGCGAGTCGATGTCGGAAGCGACACACGCAACTGGCAGCGATCCATGCGACCGACCCACCAGCACTCGTCGTCGCGCGAACTGTCCTCTACGCGCTTCTCGCCGGCCTCGCTGCGTGGCTGGCGACGTTTCTCGGAGCTATCTTGCTGTTAACGGAATCCTGGGGGTCGGTGCCGACGTTCGGGCGATTCAGTGTTGTGACCGACTCCTCGGCACTGACTCTCGGGCTTGCTGTCGGCGTGGGATCGATCGTTGCGATCGCTGTCATGGTGGCGACCTACCGGCTTCGCTGGCTATCGATCACCCATCGAGCGACCGCCCGCAAGCGACGAATCGATCGGACGCTCCCCCGTGCTGTCGCGTTTATGTACGCGCTGGCCAGAAGCGGGATGCCGTTGCCCGCGGTGTTGCGGACGCTGGCCGACCACGAGGCGGTGTACGGCGAAACCGCCGTCGCTATCGGTGTGACCGTTCGTGAGATCGACCGCTTCGGTGCTGACGTGATCACCGCATTAGAGGCGACCAGCGACCGGACGCCGTCGGCGGAGTTGTCGGAGTTCACCGCGGATCTTGCTGCCGTCGTCGACAGCGGTCGCCCGATCGACGACTATCTTCGGGGGCAACACGAGCGATATCGGGAGGCAGCCGCCGACAGCCAACAGGGGTTTCTTGACCGGCTGTCAACCGCCGCTGAGGGGTATGTGACGGGCTTGGTCGTCGGCCCGTTGTTCGTGGTAACGACGCTGACGATCGTCGGGCTGGTCGTCACCGACACGCTGGCAGTATTGGGTGTACTCATCTTTGGGGTTCTCCCGGTCGGCACCGCCGGCTTCCTGCTCGTGATCGACCGCCTGCTCGCGGATCGGGGGCAAGGAAAGATGCCTTCCGGCGGCGATGAAAAACGCCATCAGTGGACAACCGAGCCACCGAGGTCGGACGCTCAGCCGCAGGTGACCTCGTCCGATCACAACCGGGAACGACAGCGAGCAATGCTCCGGCTCACAGGCCGTCTCTCGCGGTATCGCCGGCTGTTTCGCCGACCGGTGGCGACGCTTGTGGAGCGTCCCTGGCTAACCCTGCTGGTGACCGTTCCACTTGGGCTGTGGTGGCTTGTCGCTGTGGCTGATCGCCCGCACTCGCCGGTGGCGATGGCCTCGGCAACCCGCCCGCTGTCGATCGTGATAATCGCGATCTGTGGGCCCTACGCGGTCGCCGACGAGATCGGTGCCGCCCGTCATCGCCGACTGACCGCCGCAGTCCCCGTGTTTCTCGATCGGCTCGCCGGGGTCAACGAAGCCGGGCTCTCGGTCGTCGACGGCATTGATCGAGTCGCTGACGGCGATCTCGGCGCGCTGTCCACGCCGCTTGATCGAACACGGCGTGACGTTCGGTGGGGGGCCGACGCGACAACTGCCCTCCGACGGCTGGCAGGGCGGGTTCGGTCGCCGGCGGTTACCGGTGCTGTCGCGTTGGTTACAAACGCCCTTCGGGCCAGCAACCGGATCGGGCCGGTCGCCAGGATCGCCGCCGCGGAACTGCGAGCCGTCCAGCGACTCACCCGTCGGCGGCGACGGGCGATGGCGACCTATCTGGTCGTGATCTACGTCGCGTTTTTTGTGTTTCTTGGCATCATCGCTGCCCTGTCGGCGTCGTTTATCCCTGCGATCGAAACCGCTGACGTGGCGACCGGTGGCGTATCGACCACCGGGATTCCCGCCACCGGTGGCGGCGTCGGAGGTGTAACCGTCGGCGTCGACCCCTACGAGACACTGCTTGCACAGGCCGCCACGGTTCAAGCGGTCTGCTCCGGGCTTGTTGCCGGCCGCCTCGGCGAGGGCCAGCTCCGGGCTGGTATCAAACACGTAGCGGTGTTGTTGGTGGTTGCACAGCTCGCGCTGTGGCTCATCTAAAATGCTATCTGTTGGCATCTCGTAGAAACCAAGACAGTGAGCCGAGAGCAGGTCGCCGTTGACGCCGAGGAGACAGGCCCTTTCGACACGGTTCGACAGTTCTTTGCCCTCCAGGGGGACGTGTTGGTGCTGTCGCTGGCGATGTTTGCCTTCAGCCTCGGGTTTCAGATGACAAACCGATTTCTCCCCGAGTATATTGTCGCACTCGGAGCGTCGGGGTTCGTTGTTGGGCTGTTTGGCACCGTCGGCAACGTTATCTCGGCGGTGTTCCCGTATCCGGGTGGGGCGATCTCCGATCGTATCGGCTCCCGGTACGCGCTCACCCTGTTTGGGTTGCTCTCGACGCTCGGTTTCGGAATCTGGCTGGTCGCGCCAACGCTCGGCGTGATCGACGTTGCTGGCGTTGCGATCCAGCCGTGGGTGTGGATCTTTGTCGGGCTCCTGTTCGCTCAGGGCTGGAAATCCTTCGGGCTCGGGGCGACGTTTGCGGTCGTCAAGCAGGCGACCGACCCTTCACGGCTTGCGGCCGGTTTTGCCAGCACCGAGACGTTCCGCCGGACGGCGTTTCTTATCGGCCCGGTGGTTGCGGCCGTGCTTATCGATCTCCATCCCGCATTCACGGTGAGCTTTCGGTACGTTCTTGCTGTCGCCGTTGTGTTTGGTGTTATCGGCACTGTCGCCCAACATCTTCTCTATAACGCCGGCGAGGACGCGATCGGTGACTCCTTCGATGGGATCGACCAGATCAAACGTGACCTGCGTGAGATGCCCGCCCCGCTCCGCCCGCTGTTGATCGGCGACACGCTCGTCCGGTTTGCCAACGGGATGGTGTACGTCTTTTTCGTGTTGGTAATCACGCAGTTCTACGAGATCGGCTTTGAGACGACGATCTCGCTGGCGGGCGTTTCGTCTGCGATCGCGCTCTCGCCGGAGGCGTTTTTCGGCTATCTGCTCGGTGTCGAGATGCTGATCGCCCTTCTCTCGATGGCTCCGGCCGCGAAGGCCGCCGAGCGGGTGGGGCTCAAACCCGTTGTCGCGGTCGGCTTTGCGGTGTACGCGCTGTTTCCGGTCGTTCTCATCGGCGGGCCGGCGGTGTTGGAACCGGTACTGCCGCTCCAGTGGGCGATGGTGGGTATCTTCGCGTTTTCGGGACTGCGATTTGCTGGACTGCCCTCACACAAGGCACTGATCGTTGGGCCGGCCGAACAGGGGGCTGGCGGGCGCGTCACGGGGACGTATTACCTGCTACGCAACACGATCGTGATCCCGAGTGCTGCCATCGGCGGCTATCTGTGGGAGTTTGTGAGCCCCGAGATCGCCTTTGGGATCGCTGCCGGCATCGGCGTGATCGGCACGGGGTATTTCCTGCTGTTCGGCGAGGAGTTTGAGGCGTATCTGTAAGCGTCTCCGTGCTTCGCTGGTTCGGACGTCGCCGCAAGCGACTACACCACGACGACCAACCCACCGAGTAAAACGGCGAGCCCCATGACAGCTGTGGCTATCGTCGGTGCTGTCTGTGCGTCGGCGATAAGAAACGAGTGTGCCGGATTATCCGGATCGTAGTAGACGGTGGTTTGCCTGCCGGGCTCGTAATCCTCGATGGCTGTCTCGGCGGCGGCTTCGGTGCCGAACCGCTTGCTGAACCGACTCTTTCCGGGATAGACGGTCGTGCCCTCCTGTTGTTCTGTCGGGGTTCGGTACTCGTAGTCGACGACAGGTACGTAGCTCTGAGAGCCGCTGGCACCGTTGACCAGCTGTGTCGTGACCTGTTGTACCGTTCCGGTCGTCGACACAGCGCGTTGGGTGACCGCCCGCAGGTGTCGGTATCGTTGCAGCCCGATCGCAGCGATGAGCGCGCCGCTCCCGATAACGACGACAGCGAGCACATCGAGCATGCTGAGGCTCGATTCGATCATATCAGCTGTAGGGGCGCGCGCTACTTAAGCCCAAAGCGGGACGCTGTACCGGCGTGGTCTCGCCAATAAGCCCTGTAGGATCAGCCCTCCCTTGTGAACGGTAATCAGTGCCACCCCACGGCAGTCGCCCCAGCACGCGTACATTTATATCGCTGGAATTGAAATAAATAGACAGCGGTTACCATGTTCAACACTGGTTCGCGCGGTCAAATAGGGACAGGTACACTCCTCGTCTTTATCTCGGTGGTGCTCGTTGCGGGTGCCACCGCCGGTGTCGTGACCAACACAGCCGGCTTTCTGCAGTACCAATCCGACGAGACGAGCGAGCACAGCACAGCGGAGGTGAGCGACCGACTTGAGGTCGCCTACGCGGTCGGTGTCGTCGGGAGCGATGGCTCGGCGGCCGAGATCGAGGGGCTGGAACTTATCGTCAAACCGGCACCCGATGCGACCGCGATCGAGTTGGAAAACACGACGGTACAGTACCGGAGCTCGGCCGGGAGGACGACGCTCGCAAGCGATAGCGTGGGTGGTGCGACGGAACCGACGTTCAGCGTTGAACCGCTCCAGGGTGACGCCGCTGACGGGGTTCTCGGCGACCCGTCTGATCGGGCGAAGCTGACGATCCCACTTGACGGCGAGACGGCGGCATTAGAGTCACTTCGACGTGGTGAGAAGGTACAGCTCACACTGACAACCGACAGCGGCGCGAATACGCAGGTTCAACACACGGTTCCGGCGGTCGCGCCAGACGACGGGGCTGTCAAACTCTGATCGACAGCGTGCGATGGGTTGGTCGCACGAACCGCTGTGTCGGTTGAGCTCTTTGCCGCGCCGTAGCCGCGGGATTTACGGTTCCGGCCACCAACCGGTGAGTATGGTATTTGGCCCGGTATCAACGCTGCTTAATTTTGTTGGGCCGTTTATCATTCCGGTCGCGCTCTTCGTTGGCGGGATCATCGGGTATCTGGTCTTGCGATGGCTTTCCCAACGGTATACCACATCCTAGTTCACATATCTGCAAGCGTCATCACGACGAAGACACCGACACCGCCGTTCTGCGCGTGACGGGAAGATGCCACGATTTAACTGGCTTCGGGGCCGCTGTACAGGTGTGTCAGAAGAATCAGGCCGGAACGATCTCCGGATGCCAGACGAAAACGAGATGTTCGCGGTCGTCACCAATATGCTCGGTGGGGGTCGCGTTCGGCTGCGCTGCAACGACGGGAAAGAGCGGATGGGTCGCATCCCTGGCCGGATGCGGTTCCGGACGTGGATCAACGAGGACGACATCGTCCTTATCGAACCGTGGGACTGGCAAGACGAGAAGGCCGATGTTGAGTGGCGATACGACAGTCAAGACGCCGATCAGCTTCGCCGTGAAGGCCATATCGACTAGCTGTGCGGTCACACCTTCTGTGCCGTACTACACTCATGGCTTGTCTCCCGCGCTGTAACCGCTGAACAGCAGGTTTGTGCCGCATCGACACCAGCCACCCCGATGACACCGTCTCGTCTCCTGCCAGCGACAGCACTGGCTCCGACCACAGCGAGTGCGAATTACTAGAGGGTGGGACTTACAGTAATGCGGTTAAATGAGAAGGTATGTTCGGTATCCTCTCTGCGCAATCGGCTGGATTGCTCCCGTTGAGGACGCAGCCGCCGATGTCAACACCGGTTGTGGGTGAGACACGCCATGGGTGAACCTAACGACCAACTACCGGTTGAGCCGCCGGATCGTCTCTCGCCGGACGCGCTGCCGTTGCCATTTGTTGCGGTTGCGGCGGCCGACCCCGAGCCGATTATCGTCACAACCAACGACGCGTTTAACTCCGTTTTTGGCGATGCTGTCGGTCGATCTGTCACCGAGTGGGCTGACGCCCGAACAGATGACGCCCACCCTGCTGAGACCGTGTGTGACACCCTACTCAGCGATCGTTCGGACGAGACAACCGTCGAACTGCTCCCGGCGTCGGCGTCGGAGTCAACACGCTACCGCATCCAGCCGGTTGACCTCCCGACGACGGACGGCTATCTACTCTCGGCGGTAACTGACGATCGCGTTGCCGTTGATCGACTGGCGCGTGTCATCAGCCACGATCTTCGGAACCCACTTGACGTTGCTGATGCCCACCTCCAGGCAGCCCGGGAAACGGGTGAGGCCGAACACTTCAATCAGTTGGCCGCCGCCCACGATCGGATGGCACGCATTATTCAGGACGTGCTCACCCTGGCCCGCGGTGAGGACGCACTCAACCCGGAGCCGGATGTTGCTATCGAGGCTGTCGCCAGGGCTGCGTGGGCAACCGTCGACACCGGGACTGCGACGCTGTCGATCACCGACGACTCACCAAAGTTGACAGCCGATCCTGACCGTCTTCAGCGACTTTTCGAGAATCTCTTTCGGAACAGCGT
>ERZ1034569.948-NODE-948-length-10027-cov-13.823506_pt1 | contig 10027 bp, 11 predicted proteins | sample MGYA00520706_ERZ1034569 | MGnify/ENA primary metagenome ERZ1034569 (study PRJEB33760, sample SAMEA4777722) | hypersaline lake metagenome | biome: hypersaline environment; feature: brines | place: Spain | collected 2014-08 | depth 0 m ...
ACCTCCGAGACCGACGACCCACTCGACTCCACGGACGCCGAGGCGCACTACAACTACGGGAGTCTACTGTTCGAAGAAGAGAGACTCTCTGAGGCACGGTCACATATCGAGCGCTCGGTCGAACTGTGGCAGGAACAGGACCGACCACAGAACGTCCTCCACGACAGCAGATTGCTCGTGGAGATCTGTGACCGCCTCAACGACCACGACGCCGCGATCAGACACTGTGAGCGATCCATCGAACTTGCACAGGAAATCGGCGACATCGAGACGGAACGCGAGTTCCGCGAACGGTACGCTCGTCTCGACGGACGCGACGTGTCGGACAAGGTCTCGGAGCAGTACAGATTCGCACTGCAGGCAGTCGTCCGTCGGGAGTTCGAGACCGCCACGGAGCTTTTCGGAGCCGCGTGGAGACACCGCGAGGACTTCTCCGACCGCCAGCCGCCGTACTGGATGACCCTCGCCGGCGGACTCTGGCTCCGGGCACTCGTTTCCGTATCGGAACTCACGGTGGACGACGAGACCGACACCGAGATCCGTTCCACAGTCGAGTCAGCGACTGACCGCCTCTCGATCACCACACGCGAACTGTACCGTTGGCTGTACGACGAGGGAGCACTCTCCGCGCCTGCACACCTCCGGACGAGTGTCACCGACGACGACACGATCACCCAACTCGAACTCGACGCCTACGAGACGCTCGTCCAGCTGCTGGAGCAGTAGCCGCCGCCGACGGCCCACATCACCGACACCCGCCCCGAACACAACGGCCATGTAGCCCCCGCACCCACGCTCGCACATGACAGACGACAGCGGCGAGGAGACGCCGCCGCCACGAACCGCGAGCGTCACCCGCCAGACCGCCGAGACGGAGATCGCGGTCGAACTGACGGTCGACGGGGACGGCGACGCGACCGTGTCGACGGGCGTGGGCTTCTTCGATCACATGTTGGAGTCGTTCGCCAAACACGGGTTGTTCGACCTCCGAGTCGACTGTGACGGGGATTTAGAGATCGACGACCACCACACGGTCGAGGACGTGGCGATCACGCTCGGGGACGCCTTCCGGGAGGCGTTGGGCGACAAACGCGGCGTCCGGCGGTTCGCCGACCGGCGTGTCCCGTTGGACGAGGCGGTCGCCTCGGTGGTGGTGGATCTCTCCGGGCGGCCACACGTCGAGTTCCGCGGCGGGTTCTCACAGCCGACCGTCGGGGGGTTCACCAGCGACATGGCACGTCACTTCGTCCGGTCGTTGGCGACGAACGCGCGGGTGACGCTCCACGCCGAGATCGAACGCGGGACGAACGCCCACCACGAGGTGGAGGCGTTGTTCAAGGCGCTCGCCCGGACGCTCGACGACGCGACCCGGCACGACCCGCGGCGCTCCGACACCCCAAGCACGAAAGGCGAGCTGTGAACAGGGTTGGAAATAGTCAGGGCGCGACGCCGACCGTCAACAGCGTGCCGAACTCGCGGTAGCGTTCGACCATTGCCTCGCGCGTCTCCCAGTTGTCGGTCGGAAACGCCTCCGCGGGCGGAATCTCCGTCTCCCGGTCTGGGATGTTCCGCTGGCTAGCGACCCGGAGCCCGGCCTCGCGGAAGGCGGCGCGGTACGCTTCGGCGTCCCACCGCGTCATCTCGACGCCGATATTCTCCTGCCAGTCGTGGCTGTGGACGTTCTCCTCGTAGTAGTTGACCGCGACGTGGACAGTGCCGCCGGGAGCGAGCACGCGCCGGAGTTCCCGGAGCGTCTCCACGGGGTCGTCACTGTAGTAGAACGCCTCCATCGAGACGACGTGGTCGACACTGTCGTCGGCCAACGGAAGCGCGCCGAACTGGCCGACGACAACCGACAGCGCCGTGGCGTCCGCGTCGTCGTTGTACGCGGCGGCGTTGCGCGCCATCTCCGGGGCACCGTCGAGTCCGACCCCGCCAGCGAGGTCGTGTGTATCAGCGAGCGCCCGGAGCGCGTAGCCGCTGCCGGTGCCTAAATCGAGCACGCGGTCGCCGTCCTCGACCGGCATCGCCGCGAGCACGTGTTTTGCCGTGTGCCAGTGTCGTTCCTCCATTCCCCGGTCGCGGCCGTCGGCCGCCCAGGCGTCGAACTCGGATCTAACGCTCATACCCTGGCTACGACGCCCGACCGGAAAGCCCGGCGGTCTCCGGCGGCCCCGGTAGTTCGACCGAGTGAGCCACCCGTAGGTTTAGGTTCGAGACGACACTACGTCAGGTATGGAAGTCCGCGACGCAGTCGAGACGGACGCGGCCGAGATCGCGGAGATCGCGGACGCGCCGGAGGATGCGATGCGGCGGACGATCCACGACCGGACGGTGCGTGTCGCGGTCGGCAACGACACCGCGGGTGACGCCGACACGGACGCCGACGACTCGCCCCCGTTGGTCGGGTTCGTCAGCTTCGACGCTCGCGAGGATACGGTCCACGTCACACAGTTCGGCGGGACGCCGGCGGCCTGTGAGCGACTGTTGGCCGAGCCGATGGGGTTCGCCGCCGGCGAGGGGATGGCCGTCGAACTGCTCGTCGTCGAGGGTGACGAAACCGCCCGCGACGCCGTCGAGGCCGTCGGCTTCGACCGGGTCGGCCCCGGCCCGCGGTTCGACGGACAGACAACGACTCGTTACCGGACGGAGTCGCCGTAGCCCGGCGTGTCCGTGGCAGCCACCACCGCTCAAAACCGGCTCCAGACGTGTTCGAGTGTCTCGCGTGGCGCAGCAGAGAACGCACGGACCGCCGGTACGACATCGTACTTGACCGCCTGAGCTAACAACACCAGTAGTCCGAACGCGATCAGTGGGCTGCCGAACGCCAGCGCGACGAACGCCAACACACCGTCGACAGCCGGCGGAACTGCACCGAACGGGACAGGGACCAACGAAACACCGGGGAGCGCCAACGCCGCACCGAGTTTCAGTGCAGTCTCGGAACGACGGTCCCAGGCGCTTGGGGCTGTCTCCTCGTCGTCCGCTGGGTCAGTCGTGTGTTGGCCTGGGTCGACCCTCGACAACGACTGTGGGCCGCCGTCGATCCGGTCGCGTCGTGTGCGGGCTCGGTCGGTGAGTTCGGTCTCGGTGATCCCGTGTAGGAGCCGAACACGCTCGGTGAACAACCGTGCGTCCGCGAGTGTGGTAATCACGTCGTCGTCCTCAAGCAGCTCAAAGGCAGCCCGGAGTTCGTTGTCCGGGTAGTCGGTGAGGTGACGGAAATCCTCGGCTCCGGCTACGATTCGTTTGCGCACACGCTGTCGCTCTCGGCGGCGTTTGGCGCCCGTAACCGACTCGAAGTCGCCATCGACACGATCACGCTGGCGTTTGGTGAGCAACGACGCTGGCTTGTCGCTCATACGACCGTGCAACGGCCCAGACGGCTAAACACCCACGCCGTGTGTCGGTGTCCGATTCACTCGCTGGCGTCATGTGGGCGGTCGTCTCCGTTGTCTGCTGATCCTCAACGGTGGCACCCACCGTCGTGCGGGCGTACAACCTGGGACGAATCCCCGTTGTACGGCCGTACAGCTATCATCGAAACCCCATTGTACGGGCGTAACACGGCTTAAATCGTCCAAAACGGCCGTCGGGGTTCAATACCGGTCCCCCCGTTACCAGAGAGTGTGACAGCAACCGACTCAGACCACCCACAACAGGTTGGTTCCGCGTCGTCGGTGAGTGTGGTGCGTGAGACGAGACGAGCAGACAACACACGCGGTGCCGATAGCCGTCTTCCGGGGGTGGCGTCGTGAGCGCCCTCTCGGAGCGGCCACTGCCGCTCCCGACCCGGCGGCAGGTGCGTGCAGCCGTCGTCGCTTTCGGGGTGGCGGCGTTGGGTGCGGTCGCGGCGTTCGGCAGCAGTATAGTGACGTTCCAGCTCAAGACGGCGTTGGGTATCGTCGGAACGGACATCGGGACGGTGCTCAGCGTCAACGCGCAAATTGGGTTCGTCGTCGTCGTGGCCGGCTATCTGGCTGTCGTCGACGACTGGTCGGGCTACCTACAGTTCCATCTCCCATCGCGAGAAGATGTCGCGTGGGTACTGGCGACACCGATCCTTTTGTGGGCCGCTGGCGTGGGCGTGTCGGTGTTGCTACAGTTCGTCGGCATCCCGACACCCACACACACCGGAATCGAAGGGACCAAAGCGATCCTACTCGATCAGCCGGCCCTGTGGCTGGTGGCGATTCCCGCCCTGTACCTGTTTGCCGCGCCGGCCGAGGAGTTGTTGTACAGAGGGATCGTCCAGGAACGACTCCGGCCGCAGTTCGGGCCGGTCGGTGCTGTCGTCGGCGCGGCGGTCGGGTTTACTCTGATGCACGGGTCGTTCGCCCTCGTCGACCCGCCGACGTACGCCATCAACTGGGTCGCGTCGACCGCGGTCGGCGGTATCGTCTGGGGAGTCGTGTACGAACAGACACGGAACCTCGTCGTCACCAGCGTCAGCCACGCGATGTCGTGGACGGTGCCGTTCTCGTTGCTCCCGTTGTTGTAGCCGGCCGGAGAGCGGCGCGCCGGTCTTCCGTCTCAGTACGTCTTCGCGTAGTAGGCTGTCCTGACCGCCGGCTCACCGCAGACGGCACAGTCGGCGTCGTCACTCGCTTCCTTGTCGGGGTGGTGGTCGTCGTCCTCGGGGAACGGCACCATCACGATCTCGGCGGCTATCTGGTCTTTGATCTTCGCCTCGCAGTCCTCCTCGCCACACCACGGCGCGCGGACGTAGCCGCCGTGTTGCCCGATCGTGCCGAGAATCTCGGCGCGGCTGTCGGCGTCGCGAATCTCACCGTCCAACGTCTCCTCGGCGGCGGCGTACAGCTTCGCGTACACCTCGTCGAGTTCCCCGCGGACTGCCTCGTTGATCCCCTCGCGGTCGAGGGTGACCGTCTCCCCGTCCGGGCGGTGGACCGCCGTCACCTCGTCGTCGTCGACCTCGTTTGGGCCGACCTCCAGTCTGACGGGGACCCCTTTCAGTTCCCACTCGTTGTACTTGAACCCGGGGTTGCGGCTGTCGCGGTCGTCCAGTTCCACGCGGACACCAGCGTCGTCGAGATCCGCCGCGAGTTCCGAGGCGTAGTCAAGCACCGCCTCCTTGGTGTCGGCCTGCCAGATCGGGACGATCACGACCTGTTCGGGCGCGACCGTCGGCGGCAACACTAACCCCTGGTCGTCGGAGTGGGTCATGATCAGCGCGCCCAACGACCGCCAGGAGAGCCCCCACGAGGTGGTGTGTGCGGTCTGTTCCGTCTCGTCTTCGTCGGCGTAGGTGATGTCGAATGCCTCCGCGAAGGAGGTGCCCAGATAGTGGGAGGTACCCCCCTGGACGCTCTTTCCGTCGGGCATCAACGCCTCGACGGTCGTCGTGGTGTCGGCGCCGGGGAACTTGTCGTGGTCGGGTTTCTGGCCCCGCAACACGGGCATCGCGAGCACGTCCTCGTACACCGACTCGTACTGGTCGAGCCGGGTGGTGGTTTCGTCCCACGCCTCCGCCTCCGTCTCGTGGGCGGTGTGGCCCTCCTGCCAGAGGAACTCTTTGGTGCGGAAGAACGGCTTCGTCTCGGTGGCCTCCCAACGGACGACGGAACACCACTGGTTCACCCGGATCGGCAGGTCACGGTGGCTTCGCACCCACTGTGAGAGATACGGGTTGATGATCGACTCGCTGGTCGGGCGGACAGCGAGCCGTTCGTCCAACTCCTCGGTGCCGGCGGTCTCGACCCACGCCACCTCGGGGTCGAACCCTTCGACGATCTCTTTTTCACGTTCGAGGTAGCTCTCCGGGATGAACATCGGGAAGTAGGCGTTCTGGACGCCAGTCTGTTTGAACATCCCGTCGAGGTGTGCCTCCAGCCGCTCCCACAGCGCGTACCCCCGCGGCCGGGTGACGATGAACCCCGACATCCCGTCGGGGCCGTAGCTCGCGAGGTTCGCCTTCTGTACGACCTCCGCGTACCAGTCGCCCGTGGCGTACTCCTTGCTCTCCGTGATCCCGAGATCCTGCTCGGGGTCGTCCGTCTCGCTCATACTCGACTTCTCGCCCGGCGCGGGCTTAAACGCGGTGTGTCTCACCCGCTTCTGGTCCTCACGACGGCGTCTGTCACACCTGACTCACATGATCACACGAGACACACAAGACTCACACGAGACACACAAGACTCATACGAGACCCACACCGAGTGGCAGACTACGACCGATACCGTGGCCGGGGGCGTTCAAACCGGGGAGAGAGGCACTCTCAGATCGGTCCGCGTCAGCGTGTCCAAGATTCGCCACAAGCTTCTTGTCTGAGTGTGAGTACGAACTCACATGGCCAGAGAGATTCGCGTCACAGTCGACGACGACGAGGTGTTCGAACGGATGCGTGCTCGCAAACGGGGGTTGGACCTCTCGTGGGAGGAGGTGCTCCACCGCGGGCTCACAGACACGCCCGGGGCCGACCGGGACTTCGACGAACGGGTCGAACAACACGTCCAGAACCGGATCAGAGAGTCGCTGGCGAACGCACTCGGGATGGACGACGGTGACAACGAGCCCACGGGTCGCCGAGCGACCGGCGGGGGAGGCGGCGGCTCCACACCCCGAGAGGGAGCCAGTAGCTCCACACCCGGAGGGTACAACCCGGAGTCGTCGGGTGGTGTCGATCCGGCCGGAACGGCGCAGCCGGGTGGCGCGACCGGCGGCGGCGCACCTGCACCGGACCCGCCGACGGGACTCGACGAGGAAGTCGCACGGCTGGAGGCCGCGGAGGACGCCCAGTTGGAGTTTCCGTTTCTCGCCGACGATCCCGGCAACACGGTGCCGTTGCGGGTCGACTTAGAGACGGGGGTCGACGGGCTGGACGTGTCGGTGGTGGCGATCCGGACCGGCCGTGATGTCGCCGACCGGAACCAGTTCGAGCGTGGCGCTCGCCAGGCGATTGCCGAGGCGTTCGTTGGCGGGGAAACGGCGCGGCTGACGCTCGGTGACGGCGCCGAGACGTACCCGGTGGTGCCGGAGCTTGGGTGGCGCACGGCAGACGGCCGACCGACAGTCACCGCGGTCTCGATCCCGGAGGTGCGTGTCGGTGACACAGAGTGACGACGCGACGGCCGTGTTCGACCTGTTGAGCGACGAGACGCGGGCCGAGACGGTGAGACAACTGGCGGCCGCGAGCGGCGGCCTGCGGTTCTCGACGCTGCGGCGACGGGTGGGTGCCCGCGACTCCGGCCGGTTCAACTACCACCTCGGCCGGCTCCGTGGACGGCTGGTGGAGAAACGCGACGCACGGTACGTCCTCACCGAGCGCGGTCGACACGTCGCCGCCACGCTGGACGGGATCGGGTCCGAGACACAGCGGTCCTGACCGTCGCCCGAGTGGTGCGCGTCGTGGTGCGTGGGCCGGTGAGACCACGACAGACGCGGCGGCGGGTGGGTGGTGGGTGGGCCGCCGCGTCCGTCGAGAGGGTGGGGTGTCGGGTGTGGGCGCGCGTCGGGGAGCGAGACGACGGTCGTGTGGGGTGACCCGGGTCTCGTTCGTCCGGCGCGCCCATTTCTCAACCGAACGCGGGAAGACTTAAATCCGCGTCAGACGCATGCCGTCCGTCAGACGCCCGGCCACCACGCCACCGAGACGGGCGGTGGCGACGTGTGCGAAGCCTGTTTACCCCTCCAGCCCCACCTTCTGGGTAATGGAAGCGACAACAGAGGAGCCGCTCGACGTGGCACAGCTCCGGGAGGACTTCCCGGTGCTCGACCGCCAGGTGGGCGGTGACGTGACGACGCCGGGGCCCGACGACGCCGACGACACGCCGTTGGTGTATCTCGACAACGCGGCCACCAGCCACACGCCGGAGCCGGTGGTGGAGGCGATTGCCGACTTCTACCGGACGTACAACGCGAACGTCCACCGCGGGATTCACCACCTGAGTCAGGAGGCGAGTGTCGCCTACGAGAAAGCCCACGACCGGGTCGCGGAGTTCATCGGCGCGGCCGGCCGCGAGGAAGTGATCTTCACCAAGAACACGACGGAGTCGGAGAATCTCGTCGCGTACGCCTGGGGACTCACGGAACTCGGCCCTGGCGACAACGTCGTGATGACACAGATGGAACACCACGCCTCGTTGGTCACCTGGCAGCAGATCTGCAAGAAGACCGGCGCGGAGGCGCGGTACGTCCGGCTGACGGACGGCGGCCACCTCGACATGGACCACGCCGCCGAGCTGATCGACGACGACACCCAGATGGTCAGCACGCTCCACGTCTCCAACACCCTCGGGACGGTCAACCCCGTCGAGGAGCTGACCCAGATGGCCCACGACCACGACGCGTTCTCGTTCGTTGACGGCGCGCAGGCGGTGCCGCATATGCCCGTCGACGTGAAGGAGATCGACTGTGACTTCTACGCCTTCTCCGGCCACAAGATGTGTGGCCCGACCGGGATCGGCGTCCTGTACGGGAAACAGGCCGTGTTAGAGGAGATGCAGCCGTACCTCTACGGCGGGGAGATGATCCGGTCGGTCACCTTCGAGGAGTCCGACTGGGAGGAGCTCCCCTGGAAGTTCGAGGCCGGCACCCCGGTGATCGCACAGGGGGTCGGTCTCCACGCCGCCGTCGACTACATCGACGAGATTGGGATCGAACGCATCCACGACCACGAGTCGTCGTTGGCTGCCTACGCGTACGACCGGCTGACAGAACACGACGACGTGACCGTCTACGGGCCGCCGGGTGACGACCGCGCCGGGCTGGTCGCGTTCAACGTCGACGGGGTCCACGCCCACGACCTGTCGAGTATCGTCAACGACTACGGCGTCGCGATCCGGGCAGGGGACCACTGCACCCAGCCGTTGCACGACGAGTTGGGTGCGGCCGCCTCGGCGCGGGCCTCCTTCTATCTCTACAACACCCGCGAGGAGGTGGACGCGCTCGTCGACGCGGTCGACGAGGCGCGGCAGTTGTTCGCCTGATCGTCGAACTCAGTCAGTTCTTTGTAGTTTGAACCACTTTGCAATTTCTTGTTGGAACGTCTCGAACCAGTGAAGGTCTTCGTGAAGAATGCTGTGTACGACCTCGTGATCAATATCGCCGCACCTGTGGGTCAGGATGTTGCGGAAGCCGACCGCATCTTCGAGTCGGGTGCCTGTCTCGGGCGAGAGGATTCCTGCCGTCGCCAGCGCCTCAATCTCCTGTTTCGACGTTCCACTCGGGGACAACTGTTCTGCTGAGCGAATGTGTTGCGCGAGGTCGATACAACACTGTATCAGGTTTGTGAGTGTTCGCTCAACCGCACGCTGTCGCATCGTGTCGGCGGTGTACTCCGCTAAGGAGATGCCACGCATCTCTTCGAGGTCGTGTGTGTACTCGTTGATCAGCCGGAGTTTGGCAACCACAACCTGCTCGTCTACGATCTACGTGTCGCCCCGAGCGAGTCGGTCGATAAACGCCGTCGTGTCGGTGTCGTCCGCGTCGACCTCGGCTCGCAACTCACTCTCGCGGCGCTCGACTACCGCTTCGTCGCCAGCGAGGACGACCCCGTCTCGGAGCGCCGCGTGTGCTACCCTCGTCGGGAGCGCGGCGAGATCACTCACGTCGACGAATCCGTCGGCGTACGCCTGGAGCGTCGCGTCGATACGGTTCCGGCGTCGGAACCGATCTACGGCGTCGAGTTCGGCCGTAAACTGGATCGCGACGTCGACATCGGATCTGTCGCCTGCCTCCTTGCGAGCGTGCGAGCCGAACAACACCACGAAGGCCACGTCCTCTCGGTCAAGGAACGTCTGGAGGCCGTCGATATCTACGTCGTCACCGGTGTTGTCGGCCGAACACACCATGGCCGACGGTACTGCCCCCCGGTAGTTGTGTCTTGGAGCGACACCCCTCCCCGGAATCCTTTTGCGCCAGACGACCCAACAACAGACACTATGGGTATCGGCGGCGGCTCCGACATGTACCGACAACAGATACTGGACCACTACAAGAACCCGCGCAACTACGGGGAGTTGGACGACCCCGACATCTCACACACCGGCGAGAACCCCTCCTGTGG
>ERZ1034569.949-NODE-949-length-10025-cov-7.773420_pt1 | contig 10025 bp, 8 predicted proteins | sample MGYA00520706_ERZ1034569 | MGnify/ENA primary metagenome ERZ1034569 (study PRJEB33760, sample SAMEA4777722) | hypersaline lake metagenome | biome: hypersaline environment; feature: brines | place: Spain | collected 2014-08 | depth 0 m ...
GGATACAATCCGTGTCCTCCATGTTGATGACCAACCGGACTTCGCCGAAATGACCACAGCGTTTCTTGAACGAGAGAGTGACCGATTCGACACTGAAACGGTAAGTAGTGCGAGCGAGGGGCTGAATCGTCTTGCTAAATCCACATTTGATTGCGTCATTTCCGACTATGAAATGCCTGGGCAGAACGGCGTTGAGTTCCTCCGAGCTGTTCGTGAGGAGTGGCCTGATCTACCGTTTATTCTGTTTACTGGCAAAGGGAGTGAAATCGTCGCCAGTGACGCAACCTCCGCAGGAGTCACTGATTATCTGCAAAAATCGTCTGGAAATGAGCAGTACGAATTACTGGCCAATCGCATTCTGAATGCTGTCGGCAAGGTACAAGCCGAGCAACAGATCAAAACGGAGCAGAAGCGATTTAAGACTCTTTTCGACAACCTCTCACAACCCGCTGTAGAAGTTCGGTATGAGGCCGATGTGCCGATCGTCAGGCAGGTTAATGCGGCATTTGAGAACGCATTCGGGTACGAATCTGAGACTATGATCGGCGATTCACTTGACACACACATCGTCCCTGATAACCGAACTGACGAAGCCGCAGAAATCAACGAACATGTCCAATCTGGCGGTAGTCTTGACTCGAGGGAGGTGACCCGACAGACGACAGACGGACTCCGTAAATTCCTCCTCCAAAATGCGGTCTATGATGACGGTTCAGGCGGGTTTGCTATCTACACAGACATTACTGACCGAAGCGAACGTAAGGAACTGCTTGAACGAAACCGAGATCTACTGCGACACACGCAACAACTGGCTAAGGTTGGTGGGTGGGAGGCAGATCTTGAAACTGGCGAACAGCGTTGGACGAAGGAAACATACAATATCCACGATCTCGATCCTGCTGAAGAATCCGACCCATCGGTTGAAACAGCGATCGAATTTTATCATCCTGACGACCAATCAACAATTCGGACAGCAATCGAAAACTGTCGCGCCCACGGCAAGCCGTACGAACTTGAACTGCGATTGATCACGGCAGAAAATGATCAAAAGTGGGTACGTACTACTGGTGAACGCATACATGACGGTGACGATATAATCAAACTTCGAGGCGCAATCCAAGACATCACCGCTCAGAAAGAACGAGAAAAGGAACTCCGACTGTACGAACAACTCGTCAGGCACTCTCCCGAGTTGCTGGTCATCATGGACGAAGAGATGACTGTTAACTACCAAAGCCCACCGTCGCCGTTACTCGAGTGGGAGCCACTGGATGTTGTTGGCGAGAACCCCTTCGAAGAGGTCCACCCAGACGACCACGAGAAACTCATGGATCACTTTGCTCGACTGAAGGACAAACCCGACGGGATTGTCGCCGTTGAGTTTCGGGCACGGGACGTGGATGGGGACTGGCGGTGGATCGAAAGCCGTGGGCAGAACTTCACTGACAGCGACCCGATTGAGGGTATCCTTATGGTAATGCGTGACGTTACACAGCGAAAACAACAAGAACAACGACTCGCTCGGTACAGTATCACCCTCGAGCAGATGCAGTCGAGAACGCAAACCCTACTAGAAACGACGAATCCCACAGAAGCAGCCGAGTCTGCCGTAGCGGCGTTCGAAGCCGTCTTAAAATGTGACACTACTGGTATCTGGTTACGCAGAGACGACCAAGATATACTTGAGCCGGCCGCCATCTCCGAGCGTGGTCAGGAGTTGATTTCTGACCCCCCAACGTACGGGGCGGACACGCAATCACTTTCGTGGGAGGCCTATCAGCAGCAAGAACTCCGATACATCAGCGATATGTCCGCACATGACCAGCGATCGAATGAAGACACACCGATCGAGAGCGAGGTAATCGTACCACTCGGCCGGCATGGAATAGTGAATGTTGGTTCCACGGAACCGGATGCATTTACTGAGCAAGAGATAGATGTTGTTGAGTTGTGGAGCAACACACTGACGGCTGTGTTTGGCCGGATTACACAGCTAGAATTACTACGGGAGCGGGAAGCTGAACTCGTTCGGGAACGTGACCGGCTCGATGAGTTCACCAGCATCGTGTCGCACGACCTCCGGAGTCCGTTGAACGTCGCAAAGGGGCGAACGAAGCTGGCTGCTAGCGAGTGTGACAGCCAACACCTAACCGATGCTCAACAGGCCCTGACACGTATGGAAGCGCTCATAGACGACTCACTAGCGCTGGCTCGACAAGGAAAAGTCGTCGGTGAAACGACTAGTGTCGACCTCGAGGGGATTGTCGCTCGGTGCTGGGAGACGACCCGCACAACCGAGGCTACCCTTGAGATTGAGGGGCTATCATCAATACAAGCAGATGCGGATCGATTACCAGAGGTGTTTGAGAATCTTTTCAGAAATGCGGTTGACCACGGTGGCGAAGGCGTGACGATCACCGTTGGTGAGGTAGACACCGGATTTTATATAGAAGACGACGGGTCCGGCATCTCTGACGATAACCGGGACGAAGTGTTTGAGACCGGGTACTCGACATCCGAAGAGGGAGTCGGCTTCGGACTGAATATTGTCAAACAGATAGTAGAGGCTCACGGCTGGGAGATTCATCTGACCGACAGTGCCGATGGTGGTGCCCGGTTCGAGATTACCGGTGTCGAGAAAGTTGAGTGACCGATGCGTGCTGTGTATCTCGCACAGCTATTGGAATATCTCCCTGATCTGGCAGAACCCTTGGCGATCAATACGCAGGAGCAGTCTGACGGGTGATTCGCTACTGAACCTGCGAAACCAATCCCTTGTGAAGTGTTCTATGACACCCTCTTGTATTCCAACAGTCCGATGAACCGCGACCACGTGGCGTCCTGTTTGGTTTCACTTGGGTCCGGAACGTACGCCACCTCACTCGCCGGGCCAGTGACTGTACGCGAGGTCGCGTTGTACGGCGTTGGCTCCCTCATAGATACTCGGGTACTTCGCGTCGCGGAAGACGCGGTTCACGCGCGTGTCGAATTTTAACCCCTCGCCACCGTGGAGTTGAACGGCTTCACGGGCTATCTCCTCGGCCGTGCGGGTCGCGTGACTCTTTGCGAGACTCGCCCAGAACGCGGGGTCATCGCCAGCCATCACGCGCTCACAGGCCTGCCACGTCAGACCGCGTGCCGCCTCGAACTCCTCGCGCATCCCCACCAGTCGGTGTTGGACAGTCTGGTTGTCGGCAACGGCCGCGTCGTACAACTCACGGTCGTGGACGTACTCCCACGCCTCCTCAATGGCGGCCGCCGCGAGACCAGTCGCATGGCCGGCGACCGCAATTCGCCCGTAGTTGAAGAACTTCGCTAGGTTATAGAACCCGGATCCTTCCTCACCGACTCGGTTGTCACTGGGCACGCGCACCCCGTCCAGCGTCACTCGCGTCTGTTGACTGGCGCGCAGCCCCATCTTGTCTGTGATCGGCTCCGCTTCGTAGCCGTCGGCGTCTGTCGGCACCACGAACAGAGAGTAGGAACCGTGCCCCGGCTCCTCGCCTGTCCGAGCATAAACGACGATCCAGTCAGCGACCTCGCCGTTGCTGGTCCAGTACTTCTCGCCGTCCAACACGTAGTCGTCACCGACGCGCTGGGCGACGGTCCCCATTCGGGCCAGATCGGAACCACCGCGTGGTTCCGTCGCCGCCAGCCCGCTGATAGTCTCGCCGGCCGCGACGGCCGGGAGCCACTCGGCCTGCTGGTTCTCGTCGCCGTGCATCGTGAGCACTTTCGCGCCGAAGTCCGCCAACTGGAGCGCGAGGCCGATACCGCCGTCCGCACGGAACCACTCCTCGACCACCGCGAGGCGGTGCGCGAGTGTCCAGCCACCACCGCCGTGTTCGGCCGGCACGTACTGTCCGGCCAGCCCGGCGTTCTGTGCGGCCGACAACACCTCGCGGGGAAACGCCTCGGTGGCGTCGTGGTCGGCAGCTCGCGGGCGGATCTCCTTTTCAGCGAAGGCACGTGCGCGGGCCTTGATCTCGTGCGCGTCACTCGGAACCGGCGTCGTTGACAGGATGTTCATATATTATATACATAGACGGATCGGATTATCAGTTCTGTTTTTCCGGCTCTCCAGCTTGAGTCCGACCCAACCGGTGTATCAAGTTATCACGGAGGCGAAATCAAAACCCGGGCGATCTTAGCGGTGCCACCTGAGAGCATGCGTGAGCCAGCGCGTCTCGTTGCGGGAGCGCTGGAAAGATCGGGAACCGGGCGGGCGACCCAGTGGTGACGCAGGACTACGTCAGGTCAGTGAACGACTTCATGGGAAGAAATCCGGCTCTTTATATCGTCGTTTAAATACCCGTATAAAAAGCTGTCCCTGTACGCTGCCACACTTGTCGTAAAAGAGAACATGAATAAAAGATATCCGCTAACTCACGTATTCCGTCATATGGTAACCCTCCCTGAGGTTGGATTAGCCGGGATTACGGCACTGTTTGGGATCGTGCTTTGCGGGTTAGGGCTCTACACTTCTCGGCGTTGGGACGAACCGGGAGCACCGTCGTTCGGTGCCGTCGCAGTAATTCTCGGGCTCGGCGGCATCGGCAGCAGTCTTGTCGTTTTTATTCATGGCGTAGCGGCGTCTCCGTCAGCGGCGCCATTATGGTATAGTATCGGCTTTTCAGCGTGGACCCTTTCGACAGTGCCGTGGATTATGTTCACCCTCAAATATACGGGGAGGGTGACTGAGTTCCGGTGGCGACAGGTGGCGGTCCTCGCAGCACCTGTTCTCGGGTTTCTCATTGTCGAGGCTACCAGCATCACGGTAGATAGTTTAGTCGGACAGATCTTTGGGACGATATCGATACTCTACGCCATCAGTATTCTCGGTACTGGCAGTTATCTACTCCTGCGAACAACGTCCAATTACGGCCATCTGTCGCTGTATATTGGTCTCTGTCTTACGTTGGCACAAGTCTCAACGCTGCTGACGGCGACACTAACCGGCTCTATCGTCAGCGATGTGGCTGATCTGACGGCGTATGGTCTCTATGCGACCGGGTTCATCCTTCCGGCAGCAGGATTCGGACTAGGACTGTTTCGATATCGAATGTTCAGTTCGACACCCGCTGTCGGCGCGTTGGGTGAGCGTGCGATCCCGCGTGAAACCAACGATATCGTGTTTGTCGTCGACAACGCCGAACGGATTATCAAGTTGAACAAGACAGCCGTTGAGACGTTTGAGGTGTCTTCTGTAGGCCCACTCGGTGACCCTCTCGAATCGGTTCTCAAACACCCGGTAGCACAATTAACTGAACTTGAGACAATCGAGTTGGAAACCACCGCGGGGAAACGGAAGTTCGACACACAAGTAACGTCGTTTACTGACCAACACGGGCAGCGCCTCGGGACATTACTCAGCCTTCGGGACGTGACCGACAGAGAACTACGGAAGCAACGCTTGGAGGTGCTAAATCGTGTTCTCAGGCATAATCTTCGCAACGGGGTCGACATCATCAAGGCGAACACCCAAGCGATTACCGAGAAAGTTGACGACCAGTACACACAAGAGATTCATGATACAGCAGACAGACTCACTGCGCTCAGCGCCAAGGCTCGAGCGACTGATCAAATACTATCACAACCGGAACAAACATCGCAGAGGGACCTGTCGAGTGTTGTCAGCGAAGTCGTAGACGACGAGCAGATCGATCTTGACCTGCCAGCGCGCGCGCCACTTCATACCAATTGGGACGCGCTCCGCGCTGCGATTGCTGCCGCTATTGAAAACGCTAGCGAACACGCCAAGGAAGCTGTTTCTGTCCGTGTCACGGAGTCAAAAGACGGGTATACGATAGCTATCGCAGACGACGGCCCTGGAGTTCCAGAATCAGAACTGGCCGCACTAAATGCTGAGACTGAAACCCAACACCTGCACGGGACGGGACTCGGATTGTGGCAACTCAAGTGGGGGGTCACAAAGGTCGGTGGTAACCTTTCGTTCGATACAACTGACGGAACAACGGTGAAAATAACGGTTCCAGATCAAGCTGATGACACTGTCGGTTATCGGAATTAATGAGATGAGCTCATTGTGAGACAAGATAGTATACTATGTAGGTCTGCTAAGTAACAAATCACGTCTGCGATACTGTATTTTTCGCCAAGATCGACCCGATCGTGTTCATAGGAAGAGACCGCAAGCAGCCATAGTGACAGCTCAGGAACTGGCCGGCAGGCGGTCAGAACGCGAATGCGTTAGCTGTGGCTCACACACGCTTCGACCGGCCGATGAGGGTCGCCGACCCGGACGCCGTCAATCGGCGTGGCCTGGGACCGTGATGACATCGGAGCGATCACGCGGATCGGGCGCCGGCTCGACCCGACTCAGGGTGGTCGCGCGGCAGGTACTGGACGCCGCGGTGTACGCGGTCGCCGTCACCGCGACGGTGTTGGTGCCCGGTATCCCACTTCGATTCCTCGGCGGGACGGCGGCGGACGTCGTCCTCCTCACCTTCGTCGCCGAGATCGTCACCCCCGGCTACGCGACGTACTGCCTCCTGCCGGGGAAGCCGTGGGGCGTCGAACACACCGAGTCGGGCATGGAGGTACCCCGGCGCGACCGGACCCGAACCGTCGGCGCCCGCAGGGAGACGCGGTTTCAGGCCGCCGTCCAGCGGCTTCCACCGCTTAGACGGTACGGGCTCCCACCGGACGAGCGGCTCTCGCCGGCCGCGAAGCTGTTCGTCGCCGGCGTCGTCGTCTTGCTCGTGTCGGTCGGGGTCGAGGCGCTGTCCGTCCGGTGAGGCGATGTCGCGACTCCGAGCGGTGGGTCAGATTTTTGAGAAGCGCCCCCCATACTGACATGTCACGCGGCGACTCCGCAGGCGTCGACGCGGCGGCCCGGGCCGCATGGGAGCAGCCGCTCGCCGACGCCGCCGACCTCGCCGAGCGCCGCGAGACGGCGGGGTGGACCGTTCTCTTCACCCCAAGCGGGGGAGACCACGCTGGAGACCGACACGGACGAAGGAGGGCCCGCGTTCAGCCGCCTCGTGCCCGACGACGACGCCGACGAGATCGCCGAGCGGGTCGCGGGAGGGTCGTTCCCACAGTACGAGCGTCTACCGTGCACGCGAGGCCGGGGCGGTCTTTCTCGTCGTCGAACTGCTCGATCCGGAACGGTTGCGGTGCCTTCTGGTCGTCGCGGCGTATCCGCTCGCCGAAGCTGCCGGGATCTACGGGTCGACCGCGGGAGACAGTCCACTCCGGACCCGACTCCGCCGGCTTGCCGAGACCGTTGTCGCGTCGTCCGAACACGGGGACGGTGAGAAGTTCCTCCCGTCAGACGCCGGGGGGCGGGCCGGCCGCCGGGGCTAACGACCGGTGCCACTCGGCTCGTTCGGTCGTCTGCTAATGCGCGACTGACGCCGCGTGGAGGCGGAGACACCCCCCGGGACGACACGTCGGCGCTGAACGCCGATCACCGCCGGAGTGCGTAGATGATGAGTCCGACGAGCGGCACCGTCGTACCTGCAAACACGACCACAGCGGCTCCGCCACTGCCCTCGAACAGTGCCAGAATCACGATCGCAATCAGCGCGACAGCCCCGACGGTGCACATCGAAACCAGTGCATACCGCGGGTTTGCTTCCGGCCCGATTCGCAACAGCTCAATCGCCACTTCGGTCATTGTTTCGGGCGCGTCGCCGGCCGGGCGAGCGGCGTCCGGTGTGTCACCGTCGGAAGCGGGGGCGGCTGCGAGCGCGTTCACGATCGGAGCGGGGTCGGGGAGCCGCGGTACCTGCGTCGGTCGGTCGGCTCGTTCGACGCGTATCGTCGACGTGTCGAGGTGGTTGTCGAGGATATCCCGTTCGGTCCACATCGCCTGCCTATCCCACGATTCCGCCCGCCAGAGCGGTGTTCGGAACGCGGTGTCGACGGCGACCACTGCGGTTCCGTCCGTCCGGTACTCCACGCCGCCGTACCGGAGCCAGTAGTCCAGTGTGGTCAGCCCGAGCGGACCACCGACCCCGGCAGCAAGGACCCCGACCACGACGAGGACGTCGCCTCGTGACGCCGCGATCGCTCCGGCGAGGCCGGCGAACGGCGTCACCAACCAGGGCCCGGGACGGCTCCGGACGTGTGCAGCGGTCGGAACCAGCCGGCCGACTAGCGGCGGTCGCAGCACCGTGACGGGCTCGGTCAGAGTCATGTCAACCGACTCGGGCGGTGGCGGCGAGGGGTCGTCGCCACGGCCGAGGAGCGACCACAGACCGGCACCGAACCGCCCGTCACCGTAGTAGTCGGCGATATCCGTCCCCAGTCTCACCGCGAGCACAACGCCGACGAGTGGCCCGGTTGCGGCGCGTTCAAGTGTCTGGGCTGACTCGCCGCCTCCGCCGGCAGTGACGATTCCCAGCGTGACAAGCAGAGCGGCCACGCTCGCAACGAGAACGGCCCCTCCCTCCGAGACGACGCTTCGAAGCGCTGTCGCGACGCTCTGCTCGCGGAACCTCTCCTCGGAAAAGTACCCCGTGAGCGTCCGCCAGCCCTCCGCGATGAAGATGCCACACGCGCCACCGACGAGCCAGCGCGACGGCTCACCGTCCGGAGTCACCGTCTCAACGGGGCCGACGAGCAGTGCTCCGACGAGGACCCACACCGCAGCAAGAACCGGCACGGCGACCAGTAGCTTCGGCACCGTCAGGAGCCTGATATCGGCGTCGAGCCCCGGGACCGGAATGACGGCCCGCTTTTCGTTGAGCGCTCCGAGCAGGAGCGGACCGGTGTCGCGGTTCGTCGGCCGCCCAGCAAACACCGCTCGAACGACCGCCCAGAAGCAGCCGATCCCGAGTTCAAGCCAGTACAGCGTGAGCAGCCCCAGCACTGACCATTCAAACACGACAACCCCGATGATCGGGACGAGGTTTGCGACGACAAGCGCGGTCCGGTCAGGGTCGAGAAGCCGCGTGTGCGCGGTCTCGCCGCGCCGTGACCCCGAGCTCATCGTCGGTCGTCCGTGCGCGCCCGGCTGCTGGTCCGGTCCTGCGGCGCCAGCGTGCGGCCGCCCGAGTGGGGTCGCGTCATCGACCGCGTGCCGTTGCGATGCGGGATCGGTCGTGAGAGGGGCCTGACACGGAGTTCTTGCCGTTGCGATCTCGACCGGGAACCAGACATCTCCCCGTCGCGTGTCCCGTTCGCGCGCGGGCTCACCGCGGGCGTTCCGATGTCGACGCCCCTGATACGGAAAGCCACCACTCGGCTCAGAGCTTCCGCACGGCCGAACCCGTTGCAAGAAGCGTGAACAGTCCACCGAGCGCAACCGCGATTATCGGGGCGTTAGACGTCTCGTTCTTCAAAAACGCGTCCCCCGGTTGATCCGGAGAGACGTATGCGGCCGCCTGTGTCCCCTGCTCGTACTCTTCGATGGCCGATTCGGCTCCGGAGCGCGTCTCATAGTTCTGCTCGATGTCGGCCGGATAGATTTTGGTGCCCGTGTACTCGGTGCCGTTGTAGGTGTACTCGAACTCCACGACCGGACTGTAGTCTACGCCCGGGTTCGACGACGTTCCGCTCTCCGTTTCAACAGAGAGCTCCGTGATAGTCGCCTCGACTTCGACTGACTCTCGAACCGCCTCAGTCTGCTGGACGTAGTCGTACCCCCCGTAGCTGACAATCGCAATGCCGACGAGGACGTACAGCAACGCACCCTTCAGGCTGTCGGGGCCGTTGACGTTCACGCCTGAATCATCAGCCATACGATCAGTCACCTCGAGGCCGCTTCCCGGCTGACACCCGACCGGCTCTGGAGGGTCCAGTTGATTGCAGATCGGCTCGGTCACGCAACGGAGAACGGGACAGCAACCGGAGCTGGGAGCGACGCTGCACGCGTCGTTCGGGCGTCCGGCGGCGTTTTTGGAGGGCGGGATACATCACCCGATACTCTTTGGTTCGGGAACTAAAAACTGTATATTGACGCACAACGAGACGGGACCGCTGGCGGTGGAGGGCCGATACCCAGCGGGGTCGACAGCCGCACCTGTCTCTTATACACAGATGACGCCGCCGACGAG
>ERZ1034569.951-NODE-951-length-10010-cov-7.752084_pt1 | contig 10010 bp, 9 predicted proteins | sample MGYA00520706_ERZ1034569 | MGnify/ENA primary metagenome ERZ1034569 (study PRJEB33760, sample SAMEA4777722) | hypersaline lake metagenome | biome: hypersaline environment; feature: brines | place: Spain | collected 2014-08 | depth 0 m ...
TATCTACACCACTGCCGTTGCTGCGACATCTGTCTCCAGTTGGGCCGAGCGGGTTCTGAAAGCCACTACAACTGTATTCCGACACACAGCGAGGTCTTGGTCGGCTCGGGCCTGTTGGACCAACGGCGCGAGAGACACCGCGAGACACCAGTAGTCGGCGGATTGCTGTCGGCCTCTGCATGTACCGAGCAACAGGAGACACCCGCCACAACAGGTTGGACCCCGGTCACCGCGACAGGTGGGTACTCTCACCTGCGGGAACTACCAGTAAAACGGGATACGAGACACGCCGCTGGACGGATAGACACAGAGAGCGGGACCCGTTTCGGTGTCGCGTTCGTGCTCTTTGCCGGGTTCCTCTACCCCGGGTACGTTGACAACTGTCGTGCGCTACGGGGGGGCCGGTGCTCGTCGTGACATACCTCGGGTGCCGCCACCGTGGCAGCCGCTCGTCGAGTGAGCGACAGTCGGGGGACTCCTGCCGCGGACCCGCCGTCCGCCCGTACCGTCCCGCAGAGTGCGGAGAACTTCCGGCGTGTACTACCTTCCGGGAGATGCGACCTGAGAGCCCAACTCGAGCAGTTGACCCGCCCGATCTGTCTCCTAGAGCCTGGCCGTGGAGCACAGTCGATAGTGCCACTGGGCGACACCCGGGAGGTGTGGGGACGTCTCGGCCCTGGGTCGACTCGTCCGGTGGGCGGACCCGTCGGATGGCGAGCGGGGGGTTTCGTGATATCCTCCCCCATTTAAGATGCTGTCACAGGTGGGTCGTCCGGGCCTGACCCACGCGAACGCCCGCTCACCACTCGGGTCGTATCCGGTTGCCGTCACAGACTGTATCCACAGACGGTAGTTCTGTGAGCACTCACCCTGCCGGAGGTGGGGCCGTTCAGTTTAGATTGATTCGTGATATCGTAGTTCGTCCCGGTGGCGCATTTTGGCGGCTCGAGGGGTGTAGATTCTTATCTAAGTGCCCTTAGATTGATTACTGCCATTAGATTCATTACGGGGGGCCACGACGTCCCGATATGGCCGAATCCGAGCGAAACACCGACCGGACCGTGGTGCAGACGTACGTTCCCGCCTACCAGCGCGAGGCGTGGGACGACCACGCCGACAGGCTGGACATGAGTCGCAGTGAGTTCGTCCGGACGATGGTTCAGGCCGGCAGACGGGGGTTCGGTGCCGACCCGGAGCCCGACGAGACCGGGACCGAGAAAGACGAGACCGACCTCGACGCGCAGGTCCGCCGGGCTCTCGAGGAGGAGCCACTCTCTTGGGAGGAACTGCTCGCTGCCGTGACCGGCGACATCGAGACACGACTCGACGACAGTCTCAAACGCCTCCAGGCGGCCGACGAACTCCGCTACAGCGGTCGACGCGGCGGGTACGTTCTCGAGGGTGACCGGTCGTGAGTGGTGTCGACCCCGACAGGGGGACTGTAACCGTCGACAGCCCTGTTGAGTACTTCTTAGAGGATATCAGATACCAAGGAAAATCACCGCGCACTCGGGAGGCGTACGGGCGTGTCCTGCGCGAGTTTCGCGGATATCTGGCGGCCCGTGACCTGGATCTGGCGGCGGCGAATCACCGGGACTGCATGGCCTACGTCCACCAGCTCAGGGGTGAGGTGAGTGCGAGCACCGTCGCGACCTACGCCTCGTATCTCCACCGGTTTTACGAGTACATGGACCGCGTCGGTGCCTTCCAAGGCAACCCGATGACTGTGGTGCTCGAGGAACTCGACGAGGAGATAACAACAGACCCGGCCCGTCGTGACATCTCCGTCGCCGAGATGCGCTCGTTCGTGGCCGGACTCGTCCACCCGCTACACCGTGCTCTCGTCGTGACACTCCTCAAGACGGGCATCCGGGCGGGCGAACTCTGCAATCTCGACACCCGCGACCTCTTTCTCGGCGACGCGACAGTGGACTCACCACACCGGCCACGACTCGACGGCCGGCCCGACTCGCTGTACGTAGACAACACACCTGCGGCGTCGGACGTCTACAACGGTGAGCGACGAACCGCCTCGAACAAGCGCAAGCGTGCGACGGTCGTTCCGGTCGACGAGGAACTCGCACGCGTCTTACGGCGGTGGCTCGCCGTCAGACCAGACCCAGTCTCGCCCGCGGAGCCACTTTTTCTCAGTACTGACAAACGGTGGGGACAGCGGCTCTCTCCCGAGGCTGTCCACCACACCGTCACGACACACACCCGGACTGCGGGCTGGTACCGCGAGGGGGCTGGCCCCGAGGAGAACGTCACCCCACACTACTTTCGGCACTTCTTCACCACACACCTTCGGGACCGCACCGGCGACCGGGGTGTGGTCAAATACCTCCGGGGCGACGTCGCACAGGACGTCATCGACACCTACACACACGACTGGGGCGACCGTGTCCGTGACACGTACGAGAAACACGTCTACTCCCTGCTTTGAGAACCTCCCCGCGCCGAGTGGCGTGGATTCCCGACCGCGTTTGGGATAGGAACCCGACCCGAAAGCCGATACACTACATGACGATATATCGATTGTGGCCGTGCACAACTGATTCGTCAAGAGCGCCTTTGTGTCTACCTGGGGCCGATCCAGACCGAGAGAGCACAGACCGCCGAGTGAACCCTGTGGCAGTTTGTGAAACTGTCTCGCTCGGTTCAGTGAAACGAGACGCCGAGGTCGTGGAGACCGCCGTTGTTCGCGGCGAGGTTGATGAGAAGCGGCGTGAGCGACTCGATTTCGGTGGCGTTGTCGAGCCCGCCGGCGTCGAGCGCGCGCAACCCGGTCACGCCGTCGGCGAGACTCATCACGGTTTTTTTCGCGTCGTCGTCGTCACCGACAATCGGCACGTCCCAGCCGAGTTCGGCCTCGAGATCGGACAAACGACCGGCGGCGAGGTTGTGAAACGCACCGACGACCGGCACCCCGTCCGGGGCCACCTGTGTCGCGAGCGCGGTGACACTCCCGGCACCCGGCGGATTGTAGTGGAGGCCGCTCTCGTCGCGTTGCATCCCCACTGCCGGGGAGACGAGCACCGCCTCCCCGAGGCTGTCGGCGACAGCGTCGACGGTGTCCGCGAGGTGGTACGCTGGCACCGCCAACACGACAACGTCGGCACGGGCAGCCGCCTCGGGGTTTGCTCCCCCTTCGATAGCCCCCTCGACTCCGTGGCTCGCCAGCGTGTCGTTGTACTCCTCGGCGGCCTCGCGGCCTCGCTCGGCCTCGCGAGACCCGATGACGACGGTGTGGTCGGTGTCACGACCCATCCGGAGGGCCAGCCCTTCTCCGATGTCGCCGGTCCCCCCGAGCAGTGCGACCCGCATCACTACACCTGCTCGCGGAGTTCGCGCACGATATCGTCTGCGTTCAGACTGCCGTCGGTCTCCTTGTCGTAGACGAGTTCGCCGTCGGCGGTAACCTGGAACACACCGTGGTCACCCATCACCAGACTGAGTTCGTCGAGTTCCTGTTCCAGTCCGTTCAGGACTGCCTCCTGTACGTCGAGCGCGTGCTGTCGAAAGCCACACGGAACGCAGTACTCTATTTCGACTTCCATACTCTCTCACAGACCGGGTCAGAAACAACAGTTTCGGTCTCTGTCTCTCCCCTCGGGGCGACGGTGTCGGCACCGACCCGAGGGCGGTGAGAGGTGCCGACAGTCACTTTACCATCGGTGTTCCGTCGGCGCGTGGGCCGAGTTCGGGGCCAAAGGGTGGGTCGTCGGGGTCGACCCGACGGAACTTCGTGTAGTCGGTCGAACGCTCGACCGGCACCCGGCCAACCGCGGCGATCATCTCGACGTACTCCGCGACCGACCGCGCCTCGCCGAAGCTACCACCGGCACGCTTCGTGATCTCCTCCGAGAGTATCGTTCCCATGAAGTCGTCGGCCCCACAGGAGAGCATCCGGAGGCCCTGCTCGTCGCCGTACTTTACCCAGGAGGACTGGACGTGCTCGATGTTGTCGAGGTAGAGCCGTGAGACCGCGATCATGAGTTCGTCCTCGTCGGTGGTCGCACCGCCGTCGACCATCCCCTGCTCGAACAGCGGCGTATTGGCGTGGACAAACGAAAGCGGGACGAACTCGGTGATCGCACCGGTCCGGTCCTGCAGGTCTCGTATCACGTCGAGATGCATCACGCGGTGGGCCTCGTTCTCGACGTGGCCGTACATGATAGTCGAGGTGGTCGGAAGCCCGACCGCGGCGGCCGCCTCCATCGCCTCGACCCACTCGTCGGTCCGTATCTTGCCCGGACAGATGAGTTCCCGCACCTCGTCGACGAGAATCTCCGCCGCGGTGCCGGGAACGCTGTCCAGACCGGCCCGCTGCAACCGACCGTACACCTCCTCGTAGCTCCAGTCGGTCCCCCGGCGGGCGTGGTATGCCTCCTCGGGCGTCATCGAGTGGAGGTGGACGTCACCGACACTCATCGCACGCATCTGCTCACAGTACGTTCCCGGGTTCGTCTCGTATGCCGCCGGCGACCGGTAGTTCAGGTCACCTCGGTCGCTCGTCTCCAGCAGTTCGCGGTGTTCTCCATCGAGTGCGAACGCCGGGTGGAGACCACTGACCGATGTCACCTCGTAGATCCCGCGGTCGAGTGCCCGTTCGACCGCGCGGCGTGACTCCGCGGGCGTCTTCGTGAACCCGCCGTGTTCGGTGTCGTTGTCGACCCGAAACTGCTCGGAACGGTCCTTGAAGTTACAGAACAGACAGCCCGTGTTGCAGGCCGTAGTCACGTTGTTGTTGAGATTGGCGACGAACGTCACCGTCTCGCCGACCACCTCCTGTCGCCGGTGGTCCGCCGCGGCGAGGACCCGCTCCTTTCGGGCCGGGTCGATACCGGGGTGGCTGGTGCCAGTTGTCAGCAGTTCTATCCCGTCGTCGACCGAGAGCCGCTCGCCCGCACGGGCTTTCTCGAGAGCGTTCTCGAACGACTGGTCGGTCTCGGGCCTGTTGACGAAGTCGTACCGACCCCGGGGGACGTTGGTCGCCCGTGAGGCGTCTGCCATCCCGCGTATCTCTGTTGCTGAGGCTCATAAGAGCCCGGGTCCGGGCCGGCGTTGTCGGCCGATATCACAGGCGTACCCCGGCTGGCCCCGCCGGCATCTGGCAGCAAACGGAGCGGTCTTTCGACCCGGCTGCCGGGCCGGCGGGCCAGAGAGCGGCCACCGGGTCGTCCGCGAACGCTACGTGACCCCGTCGACGCTCACGAGCGACATCAGCGGGTAGCCGTCCTCGACCTGCATCTCCGCGACGGCCTCGTGACCCTCGTAGACGATGACGAGACGCACCTCCATGAACCGACCTGTCAGCTCCGTGTAGGAGGCGGTCCCGGCTCCGATTGTCTCCGCCAGCGCGTCTCGGTCGATCTCGACAGTGACCTGCTCGCAGTGTGGCTGATTGGTGATGGCGTCCTCGATTGCGCGTTCGAGTGTGGCCGCGCTACCCGGGTTGACCGGCGTCCCCGCGAACTGGTGGTACAGCGAGCCGAACTTGATCCCCGCCTCGAAACACGCCTCCTCGACCGCCGTCGGGACAGTCGACCCGTCCGTCTCGGGATTGTCCATACCATACAACCGTTCTCGACCCACAATCACCCACCGGTAGCGGCAACCTGAGTCCGGCCACCGTGTGTCGGCCCCCACGGTGTCCGCGGGGCTCGAAACGCCACGAACCGTGTGCTACTTATCACTACTCCCGCTTGTAGGAGACGAATGCGGGTACTGCTCACAGGAGCGGGCGGGCACGTCGGTCGGACGGTCTTCGAGGGGTTGCGCGAGGCCTACGACTGGCGGCTCATGTACCACAGTCAGCCGACCGGAGACCCCGGTGTGCCGTACCACACCGGCGAGGTACAGGACATCGAGGCCGTCCGACCTGCCGTCGAGGGTGTCGACGCGGTGATTCACCTGGCCGGTGACCCACGGCGGTCTGCCCCCTGGCGGAGTGTCGTCACGAACAACATCGACGGAACGTACACGGTCTACCAGGCCGCCGCGGAGGCAGGGGTCGAGCGTGTCGTCTACGCCTCCTCGAACCACGCCGTCGGCGCGTTCGAGACCGACGAGCGCACCCCCGACATCTACCGGACCGACGACGAGTTCCGCCTCGACGGGACTGAACTCCCCCGGCCAGGCAACGAGTACGGCATCAGCAAGGCAACCGGAGAGGTCATCGGGCGGTACTTCCACGACAGACACGGGCTCAGTGTCTGTAACATCCGCATCGGCAATCTCAACGAGGACCACCCGCCGGTCGACTACGAGCGCGGCCAGGCGATGTGGCTGTCCACCCGCGACTGCGCCCACATTCACGACCGCGCACTGCAGGCCGATTACGGGTTCGAGATCGTCTACGGCATCTCCGACAACGACCGCAAGTACTACTCGCTCGAACGCGCAAGGGAGACGCTGGGCTACGAGCCACGGGACAACTCCGCCGAGTGGGACGGGAAAGAGCGGGTCGAGTGAGCGCTCTCAAGCGATCGAGCGTCTTCAGGTGTCTCCGTCGAGACTGTCACACGTAGCAAGCGCGTGGTCTCCGGTCGGACAACGGCCTCGTCGAGCGCGTGACCCACCACCGTAGGGTTTGCCGGCCGAGAGTCCGCACCGACAGACCGCGACTGTTCCGTCCCGGTCTTCGGGTTCTCCATCGTCGATGACAAACGGCTGTTCTTCGTCGGGGACGAGCTTCCGTGCCACAGTCACATACGGCCCGTACGAACAAAACTCACAGTCGTTGTTACCCGCCACGGCCACTCGGAGCCCCGGCACTCGTCTACCAGGGGGCTCTACATCGGAAACGGGCCCCGAGCGGGTCGGCACCGTCTTCCGGTGTTGACAACCCTTAAGCGTGCGTCGTCGCTATCGGTGAGCGATGAGAGCCGTCGTCTCGGTCGGGGGGAGTGTTCTCGTGCCGACCGTAGAGGCCAACCGCGTCTCGGCCTACGCCGAGACCCTGCAGGAGTTGGTCGCGGCGGGTCACGAACTCGGAGTGGTCGTCGGTGGTGGCCCGGTCGCCCGGGAGTACATCGGTGCGGCACGGGAGCTCGGTGCCGACGAGATATCGCTCGACCGCCTCGGCATCGAGGTGACGCGGCTGAACGCCCGACTGTGGGTCGAGGCACTGGGTGACGTGGCCGTCTCCCACCCTATCGAGGCCGTCGAGGATGCCCGCGAGGTGTTCCAGCGCGGCGCTATCCCGGTGCTGGGCGGGACGGCACCCGGCCACACCACCGACGCAGTCGCGGCCGGTGTCGCCGAACACGTCGACGCCGACCTCTTGGTGTACGCAACGAGCGTCAACGGGGTGTTCGATGCCGACCCACGGGTCGACGACGGCGCGGCGAAGTTCGACCGCCTCTCGCCGGCAGAGCTCGTCGAGACGGTCAGCGAACTGGAGCTCGCGGCCGGGAGTAACTCACCGGTCGACCTGCTGGCCGCGAAACTGCTGCAACGCTCCGGGCTGCGCGCTGTCGTCGTCGACGGCGCTGACCCCGACCGGGTCGCCGCCGCGGTCGACGGTGACCACGGCGGCACAGATATCGTCCCCGACTCGTGACGGGACTGTCCCCTCGTCTCCCCCCGGTCCGGCCCCCTTGACAACGCTTAAGCGTCTGTCGAACTTATAAGATATCGGTACGAGGTGCCGCGCTTTACCGATGAACACACACGAGACCAACGAGTCGACGGTGCCGAACCCCTACGCGGTGACTGACGACCCGGACAGGGCGTTCTGGGCCGACGCCGCGGCCGACGCAATCGAGAGACGCAGCCCCGACGAGCCGGTCGTGCTGAAAGGCGGCGTCTCCCCGTCGGGAATCCCCCACATCGGCCACTTCAACGAGATTCTGCGGTGTTACTTTGTCGCCGAGGTGCTCCGCGAGCGCGGCCACGAGGTTCGTCAGGTGTTCACCGCCGACGACCGCGACCGCCTGCGCACGCTCCCCCGACAGCTCGCCGACGAGAACTGGCAGATTGTCGGCCTGAGCGAGGTCGACGCGGGCGCGCTCGGGCGGAATCTCGGCCGCCCGTACACCGACGTTCCCGACCCGTTCGGTGAGGCCGACTCCTACGGTGACCACTTCACCGACCTGCTCCGGCGGAGCGTCGACCGTCTGGACGTGCCTGTCGAGTTCGTCTCGAACACCGAACTCTACGAGACCGGCGCCTACGACGACGCCATCCGGACCGTGCTCGGGAACCGGGGGCGGGCACGGGACCTGCTCGCCGGCTACCAGAGCGGGGTCGACGACTCCTACGTGCCGTTCTTTCCGGTCTGTGAGTCCTGTGGGAACCTGACAGAGACCGTCACCGGGGTCGACCTCGATGGCTGGACCGTCTCGTACGCCTGTGAGGATATCGAGACCGGTGACGGGGTGATCGAGGGCTGTGGCCACGAGGGAACCACCGCACTACACAACGGGAAGCTGCCCTGGCGCTTCGAGTGGCCGGCACAGTGGGACCTGCTCGACGTGGACTTCGAGCCGTTCGGAAAGGACCACGCCGAGGGCTCCTGGCCGAGCGGTGTCGACATCGCCCGCCGGTTGTTCGACATCGAGCCGCCGGTGCCGATGGCCTACGAGTGGTTCACACTCGAGGGGAAGGCCCTTTCTTCCTCCTCCGGGAACGTCGTCACCGTCGACGAGGTGCTCGAACTGCTGGAGCCGGCGGTGTTGCGGTACTTCTTCGCAAAGGAGCCGCTGAAACAGCGTGATTTCTCTATCGAGCGCATCGACCAGCTGGTCGACAGGTTCGACCAGTTCGAACGGGCGGCGCTCGACCGGACCGACACCGACCAGGTGGGGCTCGAACCCGCAGACCGGGTGTACCCGATGCTCGTCGACGAGGTTCGCGAGGAGCGGGTGCGTATCCCGTACACGTTCGCCGCAGTACTCGGTATGACCGACGACCCAGCGCTGCGCGAGGAGCTCGCCCGCCGGGAGGGACACATCCCGGAGGACGCCTCGGAGGAGACCATCAGCGATGCGCTCTCTCGCGTGAACCGGGCACGTGCCTGGGCCCGTCGCACCGGGAACGCCTTCGACTACGAGCTCAAGCGGTCGACACTCCCCGACGTCGACTTCGACCCCGAAACCGAGCGGGCGCTTGACGAGCTGGCGGCGTTTGTCGCCGAGGGCCACGACGGCGAGACGATACAGGCTGAGATATTCACACTCACAGAGACCCACGACGTCGACACCGCGTCGTTTTTCGCCGCCGGCTACCGCCTCTTTTTCGACGACACCGAGGGGCCCAAGCTCGGGCCGTTTCTGTCGAATCTCGACCGCAGGTTCGTCGTCGACCGGCTCCGCCGGGAGCGGTGACCGGGCCGGGTTCGTTCGACTATCCGGGCCGAAACGACGGCTATTTGCCCGTCTCGCCGAAACGGCGGGTATGTCACACGTTCCCTCGAAGACCACACTCGGCGTCGTCGGGGGCGGCCAGTTGGGCCGGATGCTCGGCACGGCGGCCGCCCCCCTCGGTGTCGATCTCGTGGTGTCTGACCCGACCCCCGACGCTCCTGCCGCCCCGGTCGTCCGCGACCAGGTGGTCGGCGGGTTCGACGACGAGGCGACGGTCCGTGCCCTGGCCGACCGTGCCGACCTGCTCACCTTCGAGATCGAACTCGCGGACCCGGACGTGCTCGAGCGGGTGAGCGAGGCGACCGGGACCCCGGTTCATCCGCGGCCGGAGACACTGCGGCTCATCCAGGACAAGCTCGTCCAGAAACGCAGGATGCGCGAGGCGGGGGTCCCGGTGCCCGCGTTCCGGGCGGTCGACTCGGCGGCCGAACTGGAGACCGCACTCGCGGATCTTGGCTACCCGGCGATGCTGAAGGCACGAAAGGGCGGCTACGACGGTCGGGGCAACGTCCCCGTGGAGTCACCGGAGGACGTGCCCGAGGCGTTTGCCACAGTCGACGGGCCGGCGATGGTCGAGGCGTTTGTTCCCTACGACAGGGAACTCGCTGTCATCGGCTGTGTCGGCGACGAGGAGCGGGACAG
>ERZ1034569.952-NODE-952-length-9993-cov-9.259207_pt1 | contig 9993 bp, 6 predicted proteins | sample MGYA00520706_ERZ1034569 | MGnify/ENA primary metagenome ERZ1034569 (study PRJEB33760, sample SAMEA4777722) | hypersaline lake metagenome | biome: hypersaline environment; feature: brines | place: Spain | collected 2014-08 | depth 0 m ...
CCAACGATGAGCACTCCAGGAGGCCACGTCCAGAGATATAGCCCCGTCAAAACGCCCCCAATGACACTCCACTTGAGGGGTTCTTTAACCGAATCAATCTCATGATTGTCGAATATTTCCTCACGAACAACCTCCCACACCGGCATTGTCGCTTCCGCTTTTTTGAAAGCAACCACGAGTCCAACGACAGCAGTAGCCATCGCGAGTGGTTCAATCGCATTATGATCGGCGACTCCCACAAGAGTTCGATTGAGGAATGTGCCAGAGAGTAACATCAACACAACAGCGCCGAATATTCCGGCAATGCGACCGGAAAGTGATTTGATAATAAAGAACACTGGAATAACCGCGAGCGCCCCAGCAACTGCCGGAGCAATCAGTAATGTTTCTCCAATCAGTGTCTGTGTTGGTGCTCCGACTCCTATGATGAGGGCGACAGTCGCAATAATCTGGTCATAGAGCGTTCCAAACTGACCGACCCACTGCCCATATGGAAATCCTGTCCACGCATCGAATGGGATTGGGGACGGCCAATTATCTGTAATATACATAACTTCTCTAAAGTGATACCATGCGTCATTTCCAGAGAAGAAAATCTCACCATCGCGAATAAAGTTTGAGTATGTCTGCATTCGGATGGCAAGCATCGCACCAACGATGAGGAGGAGTACGGGAAAGTGATACCAGTCTGTAAGCATTTTGAGAAGAGACCGGTCACTTCCATCATCAGTTTTGTTGCGCGAACCCATTATAAACTGAATGATTCGGAAAGCGTGAATAAGCCTTATGAATTGAACTATTCACCTTCGGACTGATATCATCGTGACTTGATACGCGAGCACCGTTTCTGCACATAGTCAGTCGTCTCAATCCGATGATTCAGATTGTATGTTTCAGGGATATAATTGAGTATGCCAATCACGAAATTTGTCTTGGAGTGTCTACAGGCGAGCACACTATACACCCGGCAGAACAGTGTCACAGTTCCGGTGGATCTGCTGTATATGCTCGATGAATGCAGACAATGGTCATACTACTGAAGCGGCAGGCAAATGTGGTATTTCACTCCCCACAATCTTAGAGGATGGTATAAATTAATGGAGAAGGCGGCACTGACAGGGCGTCGTTTCTGTCAATATGCATGTCAAAGTACCACCAGGTCAAATTATTTCACATGCAAACAGCGGCTGGTTGAGTCGTAACTTGGCTTCTAGAATTTCAAACGGTTGCGAATCAGTTTTGTTGATAAACCGTCATAGCACTCACGGTGTACGGCAAGAGCGAACAACACAAGCCGATGGTAGGTTCCAATAGCGCTATCAAGAATCTGGTTCGGTTGATCAGGGAAAATCAGCTAAGTGAGAATGGTTTTTGCACCCACAGGTGGGCTATGCGTCTGTGACCATCGTTGAACTCGCAGAAACCATTTCGAGATTGGCATGAAATTTAATTCGAATAGTGAAATCAAATTACATGAGCGTCCGCAGAATGAGGACGACGGAAAGAAAACACGAATACCAAACGACTGATCCTTGTTGGTGATTAGGTAAGAGGTTGATTTCAGGGTTCATGACGTGCTCAAGACGTTCGTTAAAGCTGGAAGATGGACTGTAGTTACAAATACTAGTTCCTCCGGAGCGCGCTGACAAATGAGTAGTGCGGTATCGAATTCTTAAACAGGTAATTGCGGCTACATCGCGCTCTCATGTCATGGTTCTAAAGAGTGTACGGTAATTATGATGACTGTACCCGGAATCACCGATAAATTTCGGCAGGGGTGTCAACGACGAACTGATCTTTTCATGTAAGAGACACCCGCGGGCATGGCGCGGTTGAGATCGGGATCAATGATGTCACTCGCAGATATCATCCAATAAATAGTGGAGGTGAACCACGAGTTGTCAACTGATACTGAAATGATTAAGAGCAGATACAATCGTGAGACGATTATTAAAAGATCAATTCATAAATCCTCGTCAATGATCTAATATCCAATTCGAGCACCAGTTATAGAAACTGATCATGATACGATGCAGTCGATTAGTATATCACTCATTCATCAGTAATCGACCCTAGTAACTGTTACATAGTCGGCAGAACTTTCTGGAGACATGGTAGGGGTACTTCACATGAATTCCATTTTCGTGTCTTCGGACGTATTAGGATGATGCGACCAGCATCGTCGTTTGGAGCTATGTCCGGCATTGCTCCAGCAACCTCCGTGAATCACACCTCTGTCGAGCATGAAGAAGATTTGTGCGTCGGTCATTTCAATCATTGTTTGACTTCCGACATAGTATCATTCAGTTAATATGTTATTCCAAATAGTTTCTCGGAATCGAGATGATAGCAATCCTAAGGCGAGGAAGTAGACGGTCGCACCGAGGCCAGTATATACTACGGCATCGATCATCGGTGAGATCGAAATCATACCGTCTAATATATAGATACCACCAGTCATGAATGCGGAGGCAATCCACTGGTATCCAAGTTCCCAACTGGGGATCACGAAGTCAATGATCTGTGAGAGCGCGAAATACGCTATCACGCAACCGAGTAATGCTGCCGCTGCTGTAGCTATCGCAGCCCCAACCCATCCGTAGAGCCAGACTAATATGACGTTGAGTCCTATATTGGCACAGACAAACACCAAATTGACTCGAAATGCGATGTCAGGGCGCTCAATAGCATTCAGCGAACTGACTAATTGAGCTTCGTAGGCATATATTAGTCTGGCGATAACAAGTATTGGGAGGATAATGGTTGCCTGTTTAAATTCGGATCCATATACCGCAAGAACGACATCACCAATCATGAGTGCCCCAACTAGCCCCGGAATTAGAAATAGTCCTGAGTATGCTAAACTCTCGGTGACAAGTGAGCTTATTTCCTCGCGGTTCTCCTCACTATCCAGTTGGCTAATTGTTGGGAACAATGTTTGCGCAAGTGACGTTCCAAAGATAGCAAGAAGTGACGCCAGATTCCAAGCAACCTCATAATAGGCAATCAGGTTTGAGCTAACAAACACTCCAAGAATAATAGTGTCCAACGCAGAGAAGGATCGTTCTTCAATGCCAGAGAGCCACGAGTAGCGTGTGAACTCTAAAATGCTCTTTATGTCAGCACGTGAGGGACGGAGTGATTGGATTGATATCAAAAGGATGCCAGCGCATGTTGCCACAGCTGCCCCCACGATGTACCCCCAGAGAAGACCCGCAATACTACCTCCGAGGAGTCCGAAAATTACCACACCGATCTGAATCCCGCTTCGAATGACTACGTTGAGTGGGCGCAACAACGCCGATAGGTGCACCTTCTGCTCGCCGTGAAGCGCTGCGCTCACCAGCGAAAATGTTAGTACAGACCCAAGACCGATTACCAGTAACCAGATTTCGTTGAAGTCAAGATAACTCTCGACAGAATCTTGAAATACTAACAAACCGGAAACGACAATAGAATACACAACCAGTTGGACAAGAATACCGCCACCCAGTTTGCCCCCATCACTGTCTGTTTCGCTGAGTCGCTTTTTAATTGCATAATGAATCCCGGAGCCGAACAGTGTCTTGAGCCAGATTAAAACAGCTACGAACAGAAAATATGTTCCCAATACGGATCCGCCTAACTCACGGGCAATGTAGAGAGTAGCAACAAAACCTAATAATGAACTGATCAATCGCGACCCGAAGTGTATCACTGATGTTTGTCCGAGTCGCATATTTCATTCCTTGAGAGTGGCATAGATAAACGCGCTGATAATAAATATTAATTGCCTCAATTTAATCATCATCAGTACAGGGAAGCAACCGTCAGTATCAGTAGTCTCTATCTGGTAGATTGCTGGGAGGATGTTAACTAATTTTGACTGGCCAGAACCTCGACCACCGCTCTGGCGTCTCGTTTCCTGTGTGGACTGGGTAGCCGGTGTGTCGCAACTGTTTGGATCAAGATTCGACGCTGTCTTACTTTACCATTCAATCGGCGGTGTTACCGGAACAGATTATCGGTGGGATCTGCCGGTGGATCATTTCCGTACGCAAATAAAAAAGCTCAACAAGCGGTTCGAAATCGTTGATTTAGCGACGCTATTTGACCGACCGGAGCCGGAGAAAAAACGCGTGGCGGTCACATTCGACGATGCATTTCGGAACGTGTACGAGAACGCAATTCCAGTTCTTCAGGAGTTAGACCTGCCCGCGACAGTATTCATTTCTCCGAGTTATGTAGGTGACAAACATACTGACCGACTGCGAAAGCGGCATAATATGGAGTCGTCAGCAAGTGAAATTGTGATGACTACGTCCCAGATCCAAGATCTAGCTGCTAATGATCGCTTTACCCTCGGTAATCACACGTTGACCCATCCCAATCTTGTGACGCTGAATGACGAGGACGCACTTCGAGAAGAAATCGAGATGGGGAAAAAAACAATTGAGAATCAATATGAAGTTACAGTCAATCAGTTCAGTTATCCATATGGCGCGCTGGATGACGCGGCATCGTCAATCGTTGCCGATACGCATAATCTAGCCGTGACCTCACGCCCAGATCTCATCGGAGTTGACCGAGACCGCTACTGCATTCCGCGTTTGGACGCTTGCCAACCAGCACCGGTTTTAGCGTTTGAGACAACAGATATATCTGCACACCTGCGCCGCCTGATAAGGCGAGTTGCATTTTCTTGATACGTCTTAGTTCAACCGAAACTAATACCTATATTATCAATTGAATTCGTATGATCACTCATCACAGAATCCACTATTATAAAAAATAGAATATCATATGCTGAGTTATGAATGTTATTATCATTGTTGCTGACGCTCTCCGCGCGTCAGACGTTGGATGCCTTGGGAGAGAGGTTGATATCACCCCCAATATCGACAGTCTTGCAGAGGAATCTATGGTTTTCGAGAAAGCCTTCTCGGTCTCAAACAAGACCGATATTTCTATGTCGACAATACTCTCAGGCAAGACGCCCCGAGAACACGGAGTGAAACAGCACGGGACGGTAAACACAGAGTCAAATCTTAATCGAATCAGGGAACGATCACCAACGTTTCTGCCAGAGATACTTCATGATGCAGGGTATACAACTATTGGGGTCGACTGGATGGGGCGATGGCACGCTTGGGGATACGACCGGTATGGGGTCGAAGATGGAGGGCGTGATATCAATGTAGAGGCGGACTCACTGTTCGGGAAAGTATTCGATTACATGACTGATACCGTAACTGAGCTTCCAGACCCGCTGTTATTCCCGATAATGAAAGCATACTATCGTTGGTCGGGGTATGATGATTACCGCGTTGACTGTGAAGAACTGACCGACATCGCCATTGACCGTATCAACGGCGCTGAGAAACCGTTCTTTACCCTGATACATTACTGGGACATCCACCCACCGTACCTTCCGCCCGATGAGTATACCAGACGGTTCAGTTACGATGGAGGGGACGAGCCACTCTCAGAGTACTTCGGAACCGGAAAGAAGGGACCGTTAGCTGCTGAGTATCCTCCCTACGCGCTAGGTAATCACACTACTGTTGGTGAGAGTAAGGAAGCTTACGATGGAGCCATTGCATGGGTAGACGAGCAAATAGGACGTCTCATGGAGTTCCTCCAAAAGAAGCAAACCCTCGATGATACTATGATTATTGTTACTGCTGATCATGGACACAACTTTGGAGAACATGGGATTTTTTCAGACAATAGTGGTCTTTTCGATACATCGATCCACGTGCCGCTGGTCATCTATGATCCTCGAAAGGGTCACCAGCGGATTAATGATCTTGTTCAGCACACCGACCTTATGCCCACCATTCTTGATTACGTTGGGATTAAATCATCTGAGGAACTCAGAGGTAATGTCCTCCCAGAGGCTCACGAGTACGTTTTCGCCGAAACGATTGAACGTCGCATGGAGATGATCCGCACCGACGAGTGGAAACTTGTCGTGCCTCGTGATCTGAGCTATCTACGCGATCAGCCTTGGTATAATGGTGATGGGCAGACCGAACTCTACGATCTGAAAGGGGATCCCGGTGAGACACGCAACGTCGCTGCTGAGCACCCGAATGTACTTACTCGTCTGGAAAAATTATTACAGGAAGAAATTCGGTCACAACAACAGGTTGCAGGTGCTGGTGGGCGGCGGAGTGCTGGCATCAAGGGTGATGATATGAGTAATATCAAATCGCGGCTTAGCGCTCTCGGATACGCTGACGAGGACAATATATAATTACTGATTAGCAATACTATCTAGAATACTGACATATGCGTCCGTATTGTGTTGTCTAGTAAATTTTCTTATACTTTTCGGATCCGGATCGTATTTGAATGATCCGGTTCGGATTTGCTTGATTGCCTCACTAATTGCTTCGGGGTTGTCAGGATGAGCGACGATTCCAAAGCCTTTGCTGACAACGACATCGGCTACCCGAAACGACGGATCAACCAGTGCTAAAATCGGCTGACCCGCCCCAATGTAATCATACAGTTTCGTTGGTAGATTTCGACGATTCCGTGGGTCAGTCCCCCCGATGTACAAGAGCACGTCTGATCCTTTCATAACCCGAACAATCTCTTTATGTTGAATAAATGGATGGGGAGTGATATGATCTGCAATAGATAGTTTGGAGGCTGCAGTCGTATAGTTGTCGTCCCAGTCGCCGTAGAATCGCCCTTCTATGTCAGTGTTGTCACTTTGCTCGATATATTTTTCAAGTGCATTAAAGAAATCATACGGTTCGATCCATCCCTCATAGAATGAACCCGCGTATGTGATTGTGAATTCATCAAAATATTTAGGTGAAACTGACTCGAATTTATCTAGATCGAACCCAATTGGAGGGAGTTGTTCCCAAGCGTCAGAAGCCACGTTTGGGTACTCTTCGGCGAAGTAACCCTTTGGAATCTGGATTCCCTCATAGTATACTGTTCGGTCTGCATGAGTGAGTATATACCGCTCAATCTGTTTGCGAAGACGGGCTGCCATTGAACCCTCCGACACGTCTGGATTCTCAACGAGCGGGTCGCGAAACTCCGCGAGCCACGGTGTTCCGGTCACATTCGCTGCGATTGCGCCTGCGATTTGTAGGTGTGGTGGGTTACTGACTGAGTTAAGTACGTCTGCATGGCGTGCCTTGCGAATGCATCGAATGCTCCCGTCAATGAGTCCCGAGACGGTAGGCTCGACATATCCTATTTCTAACTCCCAACCATGCTGCGCGAGGAGTCGTTTGCGTGATGCAAATTTTTCAGCTCGCCCGACATTATCGTCAAGTGTACAGTTTGACACCAATAATACGGTTTGTGCATTCCGGTTCTTATCGTTCATGTTACTCTTTATACCCGAGGTCGCGAAGTCGGCTCTTAACACTCTCATCCATTTCGACATCGCCAATATCTGTCATCGTAGCGTCAACCTGTTCAACATGGTTGTCAACCACATCACGTAATCGATCGGTAACGCGTGGATTCTCCTGAATAACATTTTCACTCTCGTCAGGGTCGTTCTGCATATCATACAGAGATTCCTCACTCTTCATGCGGATATACTTCCATTCTTTATCCCGGTAGGCGAACCGACGTTCATTCTCATCCTCCCAGTTGGCAAAGATCTCTGTGCGGTCCCACTCATTATCCTCAATCAGTGACCGCAGACTGGACCCGTGAAATGCATCCGATTGCTCGCCACCAGCATAATCCACGAGCGTCGGTGTGAGATCAAGCAGTCCGACCAGATCATCGTTTCGACTACCGCTGTCACTTGGAATATCCATTAATAGCGGCACCTGCAACACTTCATCGTGAAAAGTAGTGTAGTGACTGAATCGACCATGATCTTTGAATTCTTCACCATGGTCGGCGGTGATAGTGACAATTGTTTCTCCACTCCAGGTGTTTCTGACATTCTCAATCAGACGCTTGATCTGCGAGTCTGTGTAGCGAATCTCAGCGTCATACAGATCAATGATGTCGGAAACCTCTGCTTCGGTTACCTTTTCAGGTTCCTCAATCATCTTCCGGCGCAACTGTATTGAGCGTCGATCAGAGATTGGTTTGTCGCGGATGTTTAACTGGTACTCCTCTGGCGGAAGGTAAGGATGATGAACATCCATATAGTGAACCCATAGAAACTGTGACCTGTCGGGGTCTGTGTCAGCGACCCACTCAACAGCAAGGTCAGTGATGTCGGCGGCTAAAACATATGCTGAGCCAATATTTGCGCCAACCTGCCGCTCTGCAACATCGAACATCTCAGCTAACGTTCTATAGATAATGCCGTCATGATCTAGTTTATTTTTCACTATCTGTCGAATCCGAGCTGTCAGGGTCGGGTCACTCTTCGAATCAAAGAACTCGTCAAACTCGCGATCATAACCGAAATCGGCACCTAAATATAAATTTGAGTGGAAACCTGCTGTCTCGTGTCCGGTCTCCGAGAGTGCTTCCGAGACGAGTGTCCGCTCATTAGAGATACGTTCGAAACCGCCATACATCAGAGGATACGACGATGTCAATATCGAAGGAAATGATGGTCGTGTACTGCAGGCATGTGCAAATGTCTGTGTAAATACATGACTATCCTCAGCAAACTTGGTTAAGAAAGGAGTTGTTTCTCGTTCATAACCGTGCCACCCAACGTGGTCAGCCCGAAGCGAGTCAACTGTCACAAGAAGGAAATTGTCCATGGCAAGAAGACTCGCCAAGAATATATTTATCCCTTATGAATTGGATGATAATAGCTGGCTCGGTATTTAATAATGACACCACCAATGAATAGAAACGCTCATATACTCTGGCTTACACCTGACAAACCCGATAATATCTCTGTCGGTCGATCTCAGATAGCTCACCAGCTTCGCAGGTTCGGATATAAGATTACAGTCCGAGGGACCACCCCATCAACATTGCTCATGAGTCTTCGGGAGGGAGGGGCATATGACGGTATTATAGGGACGACGCGGGCAGGAGCCATCGGCGGTACCATCATCAATTTCGTTTATGATTGCCCACTGGTCGTTGATCATATAGACCCTATTTCACAGTTCAAACAGACTAATCCCATGTGGCTCGCACGATTTGTTGAAGCTGCGGAGAACATCTCATTCATTCGTTCGGCTATCACACTTTTTATCTACGAGTCCGAACGTGTTCGCGTCGAGGAGTACGCCTCAAAGGTAGTGAAAACCGCTCTCGGCGTTGACTATGATAGATTCGCTACCCCCGATCAGGAGATTTTAATAGCCGGTCGCGACCTGCTTCCAGAAGATCTACAACGTCCTATCACGATTTATCTCGGTGGGTTGGAACCGATGTATAATATTGAATCAATGCTTGAGGTTGGGGCTGAACTCGATACCGGATCACTGATAATCGCCGGAGCGGGATCGCTCGAAAGCACTGTCGAGCGAGCAGCTGGCTGTCACGGTAGCGTCCACTACCTCGGTGCCGTTCCTCACGAGACAGTTCCTGGTCTTCTGACTGCCTGTGATGTAGGACTCTCGCTGGTTGACGATCCCCACACGCTGAAGATATTGGAGTACGGTGCAGTGGGACTTCCAGTAGTTCAACTCGACGGTCGGGCACGTCAACGATTTGGAGATCTCCTCACTTATACTAATACTAGCCCACCCTCAATTCGTGCAGCCATCATCTCTGCGGTCAACCATGATCCCAAACCGCTCCAGTCATTTGTCCAGCAGTTTGACTGGCGGGACATTGCCCGAACCTACGATGAAGCATTCACTACTGTCTGTTAGTACTTCACTCTGCCGTATAGGTATCCGGTCCCAACAACGGCGGTGAGAATGACGAGCATTATAAGTTGGGCTATCTTTCGACTGTCCAGTCCGTAAAGCAATCCCAATAACCGGCGTGGCAAACACTTCCACACGAGTGACACAAGAAACGTCCTCTCTTCACCTCCCTCATCATCGACGAATGATTCCATCGCCCGTTTTGAGTATCCTTGCCAGAATGCCCGATCGA
>ERZ1034569.955-NODE-955-length-9958-cov-6.164294_pt1 | contig 9958 bp, 8 predicted proteins | sample MGYA00520706_ERZ1034569 | MGnify/ENA primary metagenome ERZ1034569 (study PRJEB33760, sample SAMEA4777722) | hypersaline lake metagenome | biome: hypersaline environment; feature: brines | place: Spain | collected 2014-08 | depth 0 m ...
AAGAGGAAGGAAGCAGACAAAGGATCGGAGCGCTAACGGGTCGGCTGGGTGGGGAGACGGTGCTGCGTCCGGAAGCAGCTGCGCGTGCCAAGAAGCCCGAGCCGGACGCTCAAGCCGACCGGCGCGCAGGGCACCCAGCGTGCAGAGGCTGGGGTCGAAGACGGGGGTCCCGAGCGTGAGGAGGCCCTCCTCGGCTCGCTGTTGAAAGACGCGCCGGGGAACGGCGGTCACAGTCCCGCCCGGGGCCCGATAAAACACGCGCAGAGCCTGAAACCAGCCCCGGGCGTGCGCGGCAGCGGCCTCCTCGATCGCCTGCGGGAGGGCGTCGATGCCCCAGCCGGGAATGTCGCCTTGGGCGTCGGGTATGGCGGCCCCCCCCCGGCACCCCTTGTGCAGGACCGCGGGCGGGCCGGGGTCGGGGCGCGGCCAGCGGCCGAGGGGGGGGCGGAGGGGCGGGTCGGGACCGGCCCCGGTGGGGCCATCGGGGTCGACGGCCACGGCCGGACGGGGGTCGAGGGGGTCTACGCGGCGGGGGACTGTGCGACGATGGAACACGCCGTGACGGGTGACCAGGACTGGGTGCCGCTGGGGCTGACCGCCAACCGCGCCGGCCGTGCCATCGGCTCGACGGTCGCCGGGACGCCCGAACCCGTCGGCACTATCGCGGGCACCGGGGTCCTGAAGGCCTTCGACTGCGAGGCCGGTCGGACGGGGCTCACCGACCCCGACCGGGCCCGCGAGGCCGGCTTCGACCCCGTCGTCGAGACCGTCACCGCCGGCTCGCGGTCGGGCTACTACCCCGGCGGGTCGGCAACTGACGTGACGCTCGTGGCCGACCGCGAGTCCGGGCTGTTACTCGGGGGGAGTATCGTCGGTACCGACCGCGCGGCCATCAGAATCGATATCCTCGCGACGGCCGTCGAGCAGGGGGCAACGGTCGGCGAACTCGAGCGGACGGACCTGGCGTACGCGCCGCCGTTTAGCCCGGTCTGGGACCCCGTGCTCGTCGCGGCCAAGGTGCTCCGGGGGTCGGTCGAGGGGGCGTAGTTCGGGTCGAGCGGTCTCGTTGGCTTCTTCAGCCGGTGATGGGATTCAGCATTCGTGCTGAGCACAGGGTGTGGCCTTGCAGTGGGACGAGCGGTACAGACAGCGTGACGAATTACCACACCGTGGGTCGAACTATCCAGTGACTGCCAAGAACGGCGTGCAAGATACAGAGGGTGTATGCAGCAGTTGGTCGTTGTTTGTTTCACCTAATCAGCGACGAAACAGCCGTCAGGGGAACGTGCGAAGTTGTCGTGAGAAATTGCGGTGTTGGCGCTGCTATTCCCGGATTCCATCATTCGAGACTGGTTCACTCAAGTAAGTCATCTTCATGTCTTTGGCCAACAGAAGAACCGGAGTCCAGCAGTATCTTATTGAGAGTTCTTTCGGGAATAGTAGGAGGCGATAGCTGTGTCTAGTAGGCAACAATGATCGATATATATTTGCAACTAAGTGAGTGTAAATATTCTATGGCTGATGATCTTCTGGACAAGATCTCTCGCCGGAAAATCGTGAAAACAGCGGGAACAGGAGCTGTGGCGACGTTGGCAGGTTGTAGTTCTCAAGGTGAAGGTAATACAGATACCACTGCTCCGAGTAAAGATTCTACTCCTACTCAGACTGACGGAGCTGAATCTGAAACAGTTGGAACTGCGGATGAAACAGATCAGCAGTCCACAGAACAGCCGGGAGACACTCAAAGTGGAGAGACAGTTTACCCGGGTGAAGAGGCAATTGAGAGCACATATGAAGAAGCAGGAGGTTTCTGGATACAGTTCGATGATCCAGGTTCTCAATTAGAGACTCCTTACCAATCGAGCCTCTTAACTGAAGTTCCGGGTGGCTATAATCTTGAAGATCAAACGTTTACCGGGGATGGTGGAACTACTGAGTGGGATGTATTATATGTGGTTATTGCTCCAGAGATGAACGATGACGGGGAGTATTTCACAGGTCTAAATATCTTGAATGGTCAGAGATACAATAAAAATGAAAGCTATGAGGAAAATAGGGGTACTGGGGCGGTAAGAAGAAATTCTACAGGTTTGGCTGGTGAAGAAGAGATTGAAGTATTCTTTGAAGAGGATGTAAACTCGTACTCTGATATTGTTGAGGATATACCGGACGAACTTGATGAATTTGTGTAAAATATATAAAGAACCATTCGTCTTTAGATGAACCTCACACCTCGGTTGCGTAGCGGTAACGAGAGTTTCATCTGAGATTAGTTGCTACTTGTCCGTAGCGGTTAGTGGTTTCTCTGTCTTGAGCGATTTGCCATACTATCGTTTCGGGGAATGGCGGTGACCGATACGCGCTCTGTATTCAGCAAGTCACGTTGAATATCAATAGAATCCGATAGAACTGCTATCGACACCCTCGCACACTCGCTGGAACGCTCGGCTGACCATAGCCTCTGTATCCAGTACGCGATTTCTCTCAGTTAGTGAGGAGCGCAACCGTCGAACCTTCCGGGGTCCTCCCGTTGTGGTAAATTCCTCAGCTCGTGGCCCGTGCTGATAGCACCGGCTTACAAATACCGGCGGACCGAGGTAACGGACATGCCATACGAGCATCTCGACTACGCCGTCGAGGCGGGGGTCGCGACGATCACACTCGACCGACCGGAGGTCTACAACGCCTTCAACCGGGCGATGGTCCTCGAAATAAACGAAGCGGTCCGTGCGGCCGAGGCCGACGACGCGGTCTACGCGCTGGTACTCACTGGCGCGGGCGACGGCTTCTGTGCCGGCGCGGACACGATGGACATGCGCGACTGGGACGACGCCACCGAGGAGGAGTACGGCGCCTACCTCTGGATGGTCCAGCGTGTGGTCGCCAACCTCCGCGGGGCCTCGACACCCTCCGTTGCGGCCGTCAACGGCCCCGGCGTCGGCGCCGGCTGTGACTTCGCGCTGGCCTGTGACCTGCGGGTGATGGCCCCCGACAGCCTGCTTCGGGAGGGCTTTGTCAACATCGGACTGATCCCCGGGGACGGCGGGGCGTGGCTCCTGCCACGACTGGTCGGCGAGTCGAAGGCCCGGGAGTACCTGCTGACGGGCCGTGACATCACCCCCGAGGACGCCGTCGACATCGGGCTCGCGGTCGAACAGCGCGAGGACACCCTCGCCGGCGCCCGCGAACTCGCGACCGAGATCCGCGACAAGCCGGCGGTCGCCGTCCGCCGCACCAACGACCTGGTCGACCCGGAGCGGACCTTCGAGGACTACTGCGCGCTGGCCTGTGAGTACCAGTGGGAGTGTGTCACCGACACGGAACACGACGAGGCCGTCGCCGCCTTCAACGAGGGTCGCGAGCCCGACTACGGCCGCACGTACGAGTAGGGCGGGCCGGGGAGGCAGACGGCGTCCCGGACCGACCCCGGATCCACGCCCCGACGGGCTCGACGGCCCCACCCGCACGGTCACCCGTATCGGTAGCAGTGGCCGGAAAGAAGGGGCACCCAGGACGGCGGACCCACACAACGCTTAATCCGGGCCCGCTCCCCGTGCGTACCGATGACAGACGACGACCTCGCGGCGGCGGTCGAGGCCGCGGCAGCGACCTACGGGATCACCCTCTCGGCGGAGGAACGGGCGGGGTACGCACTGGAGGCGGAGGTGACCGAGGACCTCCTCGGTGACCTCGACCCGACCGCCTTCGAGTCGGCGGCGGCGGCCGACGTCGCGCCCGGCGGCGACGAGTACAACGCCTTTCGCTACCGGTGCGACCTGCCGGGCGCCGACGCGGGGTCGCTCTCGGGGCTGGACGTGGCGGTCAAGGACAACATCGCGGTCGCGGGTGTCCCGATGACCTGTGGCTCGGCGGCCGTGGACTTCGAGCCCGGCTACCACGCGGCGGTCGTCGAGCGCCTGGTCGGGGCGGGGGCGGCCCTGGTCGGGACGACCAACATGGACGAGTTCGCCTACTACACGACGGGTGAGACCTGCGCCCACGGGCCCGTCGAGAACCCCAACGCCGACGGCGTGCCGGGTGGCTCCTCGAGCGGCAGCGGCGCGGCCGTCGCCGCCGGCCTCGTCGACGCCGCGCTCGGGACCGACACCGGCGGCTCGGTCCGTATCCCTGCCTCCTTCTGTGGCGTGGTCGGCCTCAAACCGACCTTTCGGACGGTCCCGCGGTTTGGCTTTGCGGACCTGGCGAGTTCACTCGACCACATCGGCCCGCTCGCCCCCGATGTCGAGACCGCGGCGCGCGTCCTGGGGGCGCTCAACGGGCCCGACCACCGGGACCCCTCGACTCACGGGACACCCGTTCCCGACCCGACCGAGGGGCTCGACGCCGACCCCGCGGGCTCCCGGGTCGGCCTCGTCACCGAGGCACAGGACGGCGCCGACGACACCGTCGCGACAGCGGTCGCGGGTGTCGCTGACCGCCTCGCCGACGCCGGTGTGACCGTCGAGACGGTGTCGCTGCCGGGCTTTGACACCCAACCGCTGGTCAACTCGGCGGTGACGGCGACGGAGTTCACGACACTTCTCGCACAGGCCGGCCAGGACTACGGTGTCGGCACGGGGTACAGCGACACCTGGCGCGCCGCGGTCGCCGGGCTGGACGCCGACGAGCTGGGCGAGAACGTCCGGGGCCGGCTGGTGGTCGGCCGGGCGCTGGCGGCGGCCACCGAGGGCGGCTACGTCGCCGCCCAGAACGCTCGCCACGAGTTCCACGCCACCGTCGAGGGCCGTCTTGAGGACTACGACGCGCTCCTGCTGTCGACGACGCCGATGACCGCCCCCGACTTCGGCGAGGTGAGCGAGGACACCGACCTACTGCGAACTATTGCCCACACCTCGCCGTTCAATCTCACCGGCCACCCAGCGCTCTCGGTGCCCGTGGCGGCCGACGGGGCGCCGGTCGGCTGCCAGGTCGTGGCCGACTGGTACGACGAGGCGACGGCCGTGGCACTCGGGCGGGCGATTGAGGCCAGCGGCTAAGCGGCGAGCGTCGTGGCAGGAAAGTGTCCCGGCCGGGACTGGGCGGCCGGGGTCTGGTGACGTGACCGGGCCGGACCGGAGGCGTTACTCCTCGTCGTCCTCGTCGCCGCCGTCGGTCAGCAGTTCGGTGTCGGTCGAGGAATCTTCGGCGAGGAACGAGGGGCTGTCCTCCTCCTCCTCGTCGCTGTAGTCGGTGTTCCGTGCGCTGTCCCACTCCGGGTGATATCCGTGACACATGGTACACCTACACGTAGTCCTGTGTACACATTAATGTTTGGGGAAAACGAGAGCGCTCGTGGCTCTCGCGGCGATATTTGCGAGGTGTGGGGGGTCGCGTCCTCAGCCAAACGAGAGGGAGTTACGGTCGGTCACCTCGCCAAACAGCCAGTCGGCGTGCTCCAGCGCGTACTCGCGGTGTCCCTCCTCGATGTAGCCAATGGCGTCCTCGGCCAGCACGGGCCGGTAGTCACGCAGCCCCGCCGACCCGGCGGTGTGGAGCACGCAGACGTTGGCGAGGGTGCCACAGAAGACAAGATCCCTGATACCGCGGGCGGAGAGCCACCCGTCGAGGTCGGTCCGATGAAAGGCGTCGTAGGTGTGTTTTTCGACGACGTGGTCCTCCTCGCGAACGGGCAGACCGTCGACGATCTCGGCTGCCCAGGAGCCCTCGAGCACGTGCTCGCCCCAGCGCTCGAACTCGTCGTAGTAGTGGGCGCCATCGAACTGCTCTGGCGGGTGGACGTCACGGGTGTAGACGACCTGTGCGCCCGCCTCACGGGCGCGGCCGACCAGGTCGGCACAGGGCTCGATGGCCGCCTCACTCGGCGGGGCGTAGAGGCCCCCGTCGGGGTGACAGAACCCGTTTTGCATATCTACGACCACGAGCGCGGTGGTGTCGGGGTCGACGTTCATACCCATATGTTTGGTGTCGGGACCAAAGAAAACTTGCCCCCGCCTGCCCGCGTCACTTTTGTTCGCGCGGCCACAATAAAACCTAATGCGACGGACAGCCCTGCTTGCCGTGGTCGGCGCCCTCCTCCTCGCCGGCTGTGGTGGCACGTTGGCCCCCGCGACCGACAACCCCGCTACGCCGACAGCGGGCCCGGACGGCCCCGGCAACGCGACGGTGACGGAGGCAGAACCCGGCGACACAGCCGAAAACGGGACGACGATGGCCGACCAGCCTCGCCCCGACCCCGAGACCGACCGGCTCGGCTGGGAGAACGGCTACTGGTACAACGACCCGCTGGCGGTGAACAACACCGCCAATCTCACCGCCGAACAGCGTGAGGCTGTCATCGCCCGGTCGATGGCCCGCGTCGAGCGGGTCCGGAATCTGGAGTTCAACAGCACCGTCGAGGTGAGCATCCGCAGTCGCGCGAACGCAAGTCTCGGTGGCGGCGAGCGCAGCGCCGCCCTCCGGGAGTTCGACAACGCAAAGTTCGAGGCGGCGTTTTTCATCGGCGAGGAGGAGGACTCGCTGTCGGTCCAACAGGAGAGCCGTAACCAGACCGTCGCCGGCTACTACGACCCCGAGAGCGAGTCGATCGTGATAGTCAGCGACGCCGCAACCCCGACCCTCGACGGCGAGGGGACCCTCTCACACGAGCTCACCCACGCCGTCCAGGACCAGCGGCTGAACCTCTCGGTCCAGCGCCGTGCCGAGACACGGGACGGCTACAACGGGGTCCTCGGGCTGATCGAGGGGGAGGCAAACGCCGTCCAGCAGGCCTACACCGCCAGATGCGGTGCGGAGTGGCGCTGTCTCAGCCCGCCTGACTCCGGCGGGGACGGCGGCGACCCGAGCCCGCCGCCGAACTGGGGGACGTATTTCCTCGAGTTCTTCCCGTACAGTGACGGGCCGGACTTTATCGCCTCGCTCCGTGAGGGTGACGACTGGTCCCGGGTCAGCGCCGCCTACGACGACCCACCACGCAGCGCCCAGGTGGTCATCGAGCCCGACGAGTACGGGAGCTTCGAGGCCGAAACCGTCGCGTTGGCGGACCGCACGGGTGAGCGCTGGGAACGGGTCCGCCCGCCGGACCGGCCGGACTACGGGACCCTCGGCCGGTCGGGGCTGGGCGCGATGTTCGCCCGGACGATATACGACGACTCAAACAGCACGTCGCTGGTCGCCGGCCAGGAGTGGCTCAACCTCGACGGAACCGAGGTCAACACCACCGACCCGCTGAACTACGACCTGGCGGTCACCCGCGGGTGGACCGGTGACCGACTCCACGTCTACCGTAACGGCGACGAACTGGGCTACGTCTGGCGGATCGCCTGGGAGTCGCCGGCCGACGCCGAACGCTTTGCCGACGCCTACCGTGCGCTGTTGTCCTACTGGGGCGGGGACCGCGTCGCCGAGGGGGTCTGGGTTATCGATGATGGCCCCTTCGCCGACGCCTTCCGGGTGACCGTCGACGGGTCGGAGGTGACCGTCACGAACGCACCCACACGGGCCGAGCTCGGCGGGGTGCGAGCCCCGTGAGGCGCGCGGCGGTTCTCGGCGTCTTGGCGGTCACGACCCTCGCAACCCTCGCGGGCTGTGGGGCGCTGAGCCCGGCAGACGACGGCGAACTCGGCGTCGAGAACGGCTACAGTTACGACGACGACCTCTCGGTCACCCCCGACGACGGCCTCAACGAGACGGAACTCGAGGCGGTGAAGAGCCGGTCGATGGCCCGGCTCGAACGGCTCCGCGGGCTGGAGTTCACCGACGATGTCCCGGTTCGCGTGGTCACGCGCGAGCAGTACCGCGCGAACGCGACCTCGACCCCAAACCGGACCCACCAGCTGTGGAACAACCAGGTCTGGGAGGGGCTGTTCCTGGTCGGGGAGGACCGGAACGTCTCGGCGGTCTTCGATGACCTCCGCGGGAGCACGGTCCAGGGCTACTACTCGCCGGGCACCGACGAGATCGTGATCGTCAGTGACGCGGCGACCCCGCGGCTCAGCCGTGGGACACTCGTTCACGAACTCGTCCACGCCCTCCAGGACCAGCAGTTCGGGCTGAACGGGTCGATGGACACCCAGGACGGTCAGCTTGCCCACAGCGGTGTCGTCGAGGGGGAGGCGAATCTCCTGACCGCCCGCTACGGGGGGCAGTGTGAGGCGGAGTGGTCCTGCGTCACCGTCCCCGGGGGCGACGGTGGTGGCGGGGGCCTCTCGAGCCCTGGCGTGTTTGCCGTGATCTACCAGCCCTACGCCACCGGGCCGGGCTTCGTCGCCGCCCTCGAACAGCGTGGGGGCTGGGATGCTGTCGACGACGCCCACGCGGAGTACCCAGCGAGCAGCGAGCAGGTCATCCACCCCGAGCGCTACCCCGACGACGAGCCCGTCGACGTCACGGTCCCGGACCGCTCTACGGCGGCGTGGGACCGCTTTGACCACGACCCGGTCGCCGACACCGTCGGTGAGGCCTCCGTCTACGCGATGCTGCTCGACAACAACGTCGGGGAGACACCGCCCTCCCGGTACAGCTACAGCCACCCCGCGGCCGACGGCTGGGCCGGTGACGCCTTCGTCCCCTACCGCTCGGCCGGGGGGTACGGCTACGTCTGGGAGACCGCTTGGGCGGACGCCGGCGAGGCCCGGGAGTTCCACGAGGCCTACCGCGAACTGCTGGAACAGCACGGCGCGGTATCCCGCGGTGACGGGGTCTGGGTCGTCGAGGAGGGCTCCTTCGCCGACGCCTTCCGGGTCACCCGCGACGGGAGCCGTGTCCGAGTGGTCAACGCCCCGACCGTCGGGGACCTCGACGGCGTCCACGCCAGGTGAGTGGCGGGCTCCGCCCGGCCCGCCGGGGGTCGGCCAAAGAGCAAGCCGTTTCAACCGGGCCCGAGTAGAGCTGGCATGGAGTTCGACATCGTGAGCCCGGAGGCGATAGCGGACGGGCGAGCGACGGACGCGTACTTCGACCGGACGGTCGAGACGCTTTCCCACGCCGACCGGAACCCGCAGGTCGTCGCGGAGGTGACCGCAGACCAGTTCCCCACCGGCGAGTGGCATCTGCTGGCGGGGCTGAAGGACGCCGCCGCGCTGTTCGAGGGGCGCGCTGTCGACGTCTTCGCGCTCCGGGAGGGGCGGCTGTTCGACGGCGGGCCGGTCCTCCGGGTCGAGGGCCCCTATCTCGAGTGCTGCCGGCTGGAGACCGCGTTACTCGGCTTTCTCTCTCACGCCACCGGCGTCGCGACGAAGGCCCTGCGCGCCAGACGGGCAGCACCGGACTCGACGGTGCTGAGCTTCGGGACCCGTCACGTCCATCCCTCAATCGCGGCGATGGTCGAACGGGCGGCGCTGGTTGCCGGGCTCGACGGAGTCTCGAACGTCGCGGCCGGCGAGGTGCTCGGTCACGAGGCCGGCGGGACGATGCCACACGCGCTGATTATCTGTTTCGGCCGGGGTAACCAGGAGGCCGCCTGGCAGGCTTTCGACGAGGCTGTCGCCGAGGACGTCCCCCGAGTGGCGCTCTGTGACACCTACGACGACGAGGTGGAGGAGGTCCTACGGGCGGTCGAGGCCGTCGAGGACCTGGAGAGCGTCCGGCTCGACACGACCGGCTCGCGCCGCGGGGAGTTCAAACACATCCTCCAGGAGCTCCGCTGGAAGCTCGAGACCCGCGAGACGGAGCTCGACATCTTCGCCAGCGGTGGGCTCACCGCCGAGACGCTGCGGGAGCTGCGGGACGTGGCCGACGGGTTCGGCGTCGGCAGCTACGTCAGCAACGCCGACCCGCTTGACTTCGCGCTCGACATCATCGAGGTGGACGGCGAGCCGGCCGCAAAGCGGGGCAAACTCGACGGGACAAAACAGGTCTACCGGACGCCCGACGGCGGCCACCACGTCGGGTTAGCCGACCGTCCAGGGCCGGCCAACGGGGAGCCCCTGCTGGAGCCGCTCATTCAGGACGGCCGGGTCGTCCGGGCGTTTGGCATCGACGCCGCCAGCGGTCGCGCGCT
>ERZ1034569.957-NODE-957-length-9943-cov-18.590413_pt1 | contig 9943 bp, 6 predicted proteins | sample MGYA00520706_ERZ1034569 | MGnify/ENA primary metagenome ERZ1034569 (study PRJEB33760, sample SAMEA4777722) | hypersaline lake metagenome | biome: hypersaline environment; feature: brines | place: Spain | collected 2014-08 | depth 0 m ...
TACTTCTCGCGGGAGGCGCTCAAACGACGGGGCGTCTGGCCGCAACTGCCGGCGGCGCGGTGGAAGCTGGTCGTTGTTGGCGGCTTCGGAGCGGCTCTCTTTTTCGGCGGGGCAGCCTACGGGTACAGCGTCTTCTTCCCCGTCATGTTCGGCTTTCTCGCGGAGTTCGGCTTCGAGGCCGGCTTTGCGCCGCGGTACTCGATCGTGCTGTGGACCGAGTTTATCGCTCTGCTGACAATCTCGTTCGGTCTTGCCGCACAGATGCCGCTGGCGATCACCGGCCTGTCGTACGCAGAAATTGTCCGGTATGAGACCTTTCGAAACAAGTGGCGACACGCTGTCGTCGGCATCTTTGTCTTCGGTGCGGTGTTCTCGCCACCCGACCCGTTCACGCAGATCATGTGGGCGATCCCGCTGATCATCCTGTATGGGCTGAGTCTCTATCTGGCAAAGGTTGTCGTCACTGCCAGACGCAGCAGTGAGCAGATCGACATCAGCGGGACGGCACGCCGACACTGGAACGTCGTCCTTGGACTGGCTGTCGCCGGTGGACTCACACCGTATGCCTTCTATCAGTCCGGCGGACGGGAGGCGGTAAACAGCCTCCTGCGACGCGTTGGGAGTGGTTACCGTGCTGTGCCCCCCGGCGACGCGCTTGGGGTCACACCCGACGTTGCTGTCGGTGTCTACGGCACACTTGTCGCCGGTGTGTTCGTCATCGCTGGCCTCGCCTATCTCGTCTACGTCCAACTCGATCCCGATCCAGACGGCGAATTTGGCGACCCGACCGCTATCGACCTTTCTCAGCTCGACGCTGGCGGCGTCCGGGCTGCCCCACCCGAAGCGTTCGCCGAACTCACCGAGCCGGAAGCGACACAGTACGCCAGCGAGGCCATCGACGACGGCGACGAGGCGAAAGCGCGCGCGATTCTGGACCGCTTCGACGAGGTCGAACAGACGACCGACGACGCGGCCGAGGGCGACGCATCGGGCGAATCGGAAGGCGAGACGGCCGACGAGGAGACGCTCGGTGATCGCGCCACCCGCGCCGGCGACTCCTTCCTCGACGAGCTCACCGACGGCGAGTCCGACACCGACGACATCGGCGGCTACTACACGGATATCGCCTTCGTCGCCGGCAGCCTGCGCTCGAAATCCTTCCGGATCGTCGGGACGTTCATGCTCGTGCTGGCGGCGACGTTCACGTGGTTCTACGTCGGCGGGCTCGGTGCGGTGCGGCGGAACTTCCTGAGTCGCTTACCGCCGGAACTCGTCGACGAGAAGACGCTGACGGTGATCACGCTCCACCCGGTCGAGGCGATCCTGTTTATCGTCAAGTTCTCCGTGCTGATCGGTGCGCTGTCGATCCTGCCGATGGTGGCCTACTACGCGTGGCCCGCCCTGCGAGAACTCGGCGTCGTCCGCGGGCGGCAGAACGCCGTCTTCCTGTGGACTGGCTCGCTCGTCGCCGGCCTGTTTGGTGGGTTCGCACTCGGCTACCTCTACGTCGCGCCGACGATCATCTCGTATCTCGTCGCCAACGCACAGGCCGCCAGCATGATCATCACCTACCGGATCAACGACTTCTTCTGGCTCATCGCGTTCACGACCGCCGGGATCGGGCTGCTCGCGGATATCCCGATTCTCATGGTGTTGCTCAACCGGGCCGGCCTCCCGTACGGGGCAATGCGCGCCCGGTGGCGTGAGGTGACGATCGGCCTGCTTACCGCGGCTGCCATCCTCACGCCGGCGGATATCACCACGATGTTCCTCGTGACCATACCGCTGATGGGTGCCTACGGCATCGGACTCGGCGTGCTGTACCTCGTGACTGCCGGCGGCCGACGCAACCTCGCACCGCCGGCAGAGATCGTCAGCTAAGCGCTGTCGATGTTGCTGTGACCTGCGCGCGTTCCTCGTCGATCACCCGAGCGAGACGAACAGGACACCGAGGACGGCCAGCCCGCCGGCGAGCAACCGACGCCGTGCGTGCGGCTCGCCCAGCAGGACACTCCCGAGAACAACCGCGACCACCGCCTGTGTGTTGACGACCGGCGACACCACACTGGCCGGCAACCGGACGAAGCCGACCGAGACGAGGTGCTGGCCCACCGCGAGGACACCCCCGGCGGCCACCAGTTTGCTACAGTCGGATCGCCACTCGACGGCTGCCCGCCCGCGCCGGATCGCAACCGGGGCCAGCGCGACCGGCACGAGTGCGAGCGTGAGCACGACGAACCCGCTGGCGGGAACAGCAAGTTCCTGCATACTGATCCGTTTACCGACATCGACGACGCCGAACAACCCCGCGCTGGCGAGTCCGAACAGCGCGGCCCGCCGGGACCGTAGCGAGCGAATGGGGGCCAGCAGCGATTTTCCACGGTAGTTGGCGACGTACACCGCGCTCGTGGCGACGCCGACCCCGACAACCTGAATCGCGGCGAGCCGCTGACCGAGTAGCAGTACCTCCAGTGGCAGGACGAACACGGGAACGATCTTGCTGATCGGGGCGACGTAGGATACATCTCCGATCGCCAGCGCGTGGTAGAAGGCCGCCAGCGCGACGGCGATGAGGCCGACCGTGCCAGCGACGAAGACGATCTCACCAGCCGACAGGGGTGGAAAGAGGTCGTCGAGCGTTCCGGCCGTTGCGATCGCCGGGAGATACCAGCCGAGACCGATCAGGTGAACGACGGCGAGATAGCGTGTGGGTGGATAGTGACTGAAATAGTGTTTGACAGCGACGAGATAGCCGCCGAGCAGGAGTGCCGCGGCGATCGCGGCGACGAGTCCGCTGGTCATCGGGGCGCGTCGGTTCGCCCGGTCGTTGTTCGGTGACACCGGTACATGGACAGGTTAGAGGACCGACGGCAACTCGGTCAGCGACGCTACCTCGGCGGATGGGGTGATCGGCAACGACACGTCTTGATTGTGGTCGCGCCGTACGAAGACGGCGTCCAGCCCCGCTCGCGTTGCCGCTACCACATCGGTTGCGCGATCGCCGACGTAGACGCCGTCGGACCCGTTGAGGGCGTCGCGACCGGTCAACAGGTAGTGTGGATTCGGCTTGCGGCGATAGAAGCCGCCGACTCCCGGGTCACGACCACGGACGTAGTCGAAGGCCGTCAGATCGTATCTATCGACGACGAACTCGGTGACAGCGTCGTAGTTGTTGCTGACAAGCCCGAGGGCATACTCGTCGTCCAGCCGGTGGACCACATCGGCATCAGGATACAGCGTCCGGTGCCCGGCGTCGAGTCGGTCGATCGCGTGGCTCGCGCTGTGCTGTTCCCGGCGATGGTAGAACTCGACGGGGTCGACACCGAGGCGGTCACAGCCCCTGATGAACTCGGTGTCGTACTCGTAGCCGGCCAGCAGCGATCTGGTGTCGGCGTCGACCGAGAGTTCGGCCGCATCGATGGCATCGTCCAGCGCCCGCTCGTGCACCGCCGGATCGGTGCCGTGGCCCTCCAGTACAACGCCATCCATGTCGAACAGCACGAGCGACTGTGTGGCCTCACTCATTGCTGACTCTCGACCGGTGACCATTCCCCAGTGTCTGTGGACTCCTCATCGGCGTCGAAACTCGCGGTCGATCACTCATTTGCGTCCCCCATTGTCTCCGATCGGTCATCTGCGTCCTCCATTGTCTGCGATCAGTCATCGGTTACTGTGGGTGATCGGCATCCGCGTTACTTGAATAATCATAATAGGCCTATGGTGGCAGCTATAGTTCCTGTACAGCTATATATCGATGGCACCTCCTGCTGATCGACGAGACTGGCTGCACCTCAACATGCTAATGGTCGCATTCGATGCGAGACGAGTGAAAGGATTCAAATATATTCTTGAGATATTATCCAGCGATGACCAAGATCAGTGTTGAAGTCCCTGACGAGCTACTCGACGACCTCGATGCACACGTCGGCGAGGGTGGAAAGTTCGTCAACCGCAGCGAGGCGGTGCGGGCCTCGATCAGAAAGACGCTCGACATGCTCGACGAGATCGACGCACGACAGGGGCGGATCGACGATGAGTAGTCGCGCTGCCCCCGGTAATGCGACCGACCGGCAGGCCATCGGCCAGATCGCTCTCGTCGGCCTGTTCGTGACCGCGCTGGTGACCGCGCAGTTGACCGCCGCGAAGGTGCTCGCGCTGCCGCTGCCGACCGAGTTGCCGGTCGTCGGCGCGACGATCATGCTTCCTGGCGCGGCACTCGCGTACGCCCTGACGTTCTTTGCCTCCGACTGCTATGCGGAGCTCTACGGCAGACACGCCGCGCAGGTGCTGGTCAACGTCGCCTTCGCGCTCAACTTCGTCGTGCTCCTGCTCGTGTGGTCGACGATACAGGCGCCGGGTGCTAACCCTGAACTCTCGGAGGCGTTCACAGAAGCTCTCGCGCCGAGCGTCAACATTGTCCTGGGGAGCCTGCTGGCGTATCTCGTCAGCCAGAACTGGGACGTGATCGTCTTCCACAAGATCCGGGAGTTCACCGGGCGCGACCAGCTGTGGTTCCGCAATCTCGCCTCGACGGCGACCAGTCAGGCCATCGATACGGTCATCTTCATCGGCATCGCGTTCTATCTCGCACCGCGAGTACTGGATGTGGGGCCGGTGCTCCCGACAGCAGCACTTGGAGGACTCATCGCCGGCCAGTACCTGCTCAAACTGGTGATCGCCGTCCTCGACACACCGTTCGTCTACCTCGCCGTCAAGTTGATCGGTCGTGTTAGCGCAAAACCCGACCCGGGTGCGTTCGGAAACTGATCGCCGGCGGCGATTGGCGGAGACCGTATCGATTACTCCTGTTCCGGTTCGTGCGTCTTCCGTTCCTGTTCGGGATGTTTGATGAAGACGGTCGTGTGGCTCGGCACGTCGTCGGTAACCCACGAGTTGGCCTCGATACTGACGTGGTCGCCGACGGTGATCGGCCCGAGTACCTTGCACCCCGCGCCGAGCACAACGTTGTCACCGATAGTTGGGTGTCGCTTGTAGTCCTTTTTCAGTCCGTGTTCGTCGTCCTCGTCTTCCTCGAAGTGGAGCGCGCCGAGGGTGACCTCCTGATAGAGGCGGGCCCAGTCGCCGATCTCGGCGGTTTCGCCGATGACGACGCCGCTGCCGTGATCGATGAAGAAGTAGTCGCCGATCTCCGCGCCGGGATGGATATCGATCCCGCTGACGGATTTGGCGGCCTCCGCGAGCTCCCGGGCGTAGACCTGCTCACCTTCGGTGTAGAGTGCATGCGCAACGCGGTGGACCATGGTGGCGACCAGCCCCGGATACGAGCGGATGATCTCGACGTAGCTGTTCGCGGCCGGATCACCCTTGTAGGCGGCCTCGACGTCCTGTTTTAGCCGTTCGCGGATCGTCGGGAGCTGATCGATGACGTTGCCCACGGTACTGGAGAGACAGGCCGGCCCGTAGGGCTGAATCCCCTGACAGAAGAGGTCGCCGAGCCGGTTCAGTGCCTCCAGCGTCGCCGCCTCGTCGCCAACGAGCTCTGCGGCGTTCCAGCAGCCGGGAAACATGAGCTCCCGGAGCACGCCGACCTCCGTGATGACGGCCTCGCGGTCGGGAAAGTCGGCCCGTTTCTGGGTCTGAAACCGCTCGTCGTCGGCCTCGTAGGCGGCCACCAGCTCCGTGTGCGCCGTGCCAGTGTAGCTGAACTCCATCTACCCGCTGTTGGACGTGCATGGATATAGGTGCTAATATCCTCCGGGCAACGGTCGCAGCAGCGACCAGCATCTCACGGCCAGCAATTGTGATGCTGTGGCCGTGGGAGCTGATACCCTGATAGATAAAGCCACCAGCACGGGATATCAGTGCAAATAAAACATTATAAAATTGGAGAATAATCTGCCGCGGAAAATAAAGCAAAAATCAAATTTATAGCGGTTATAATGAATAGTTTAAACACAAAAACGTTATATAATATTACGGATGTCTAGCTGTCATGATTGTGCCGGGGTACCATTGGTATACTCACATCGTGCAGCATAGCGTATCGACTGTTCTTGGAGGGCGACGATGCTAGCGCTCAGCGTCAACGTCACCGCTATCGCCAACAGCGTCAACAGCATCTGGGTGCTGACGGTCAGCTTCCTGATCTTCTTCATGCAGCCGGGGTTCCTGTTACTGGAGGCCGGGCAGGTGCGCGCGAAAAACGTCGCCAACGTTGCGATGAAAAATCTCTTCGACTGGAGCACGGGGGTCCTCGCATTCTTCCTCGTCGGACTCGGCATCGCGAGTGCCGTTGGCACGCTCACCTCTGATCCGGCGTCGTTTTCGCTGGCCGACAGTTTCGGTTACATCACCGACCCGGGGCAGTGGATCGGCTGGTTCTTCGGGGCCGTCTTCGCAATGACCGCCGCAACCATCGTCTCCGGTGCGGTCGCCGAGCGGGTCAAGTTCAAGGCCTACGTCATCTACTCGGTCGTTCTCACGATGGTTATCTATCCGGTTGTTGTCGGCCTCACGTGGCAGGGCGGTCTGTTGTCCAGCGGCGGCTTTCTCGGACAGCTACTCGGTGTCGGCTACCTCGATTTCGCGGGTGCGACCGTCGTCCATATGGTCGGGGGGATCGCCGGGCTCGTCGCCGCTGCTGTCGTCGGCCCGCGACTCGAACGGTACGACGAGGAGGGCGACAGCACGCCGATCCCCGGTCATTCGGCACTGTTCGCCGTTCTCGGCACGCTGTTTCTCGCCTTCGGCTGGTTCGGGTTCAACGTCGGCACGCAGGCCACGGTGTTCGATCCCGAGCAGGGCGCGTTCCTCGGTGAGGCGCTGGGTCGGGTCCTGCTTGTCACGACGCTCGGCATGGCCGCCGGGGCGGTTGGATCCTCGATCGTGACGACGATCTCGCAGGGCAAACCGGACCCGCTGTTCACCGCAAACGGGCTGCTGGCCGGTCTCGTGGCGATCACCGGCGCGGCACCACACGTCACGTGGTGGGGCGGCGTCCTGCTTGGCGGGCTCGGTGGTGCGATCGTCTACCCGACCTACATCTGGACCGTCGACACCCTGAAAGTCGACGACGTGTGTGGCGTCTTCGCCGTCCACGGCGCGGCCGGCGGTGTCGGGACCGCGCTGATCCCGTTTTTCGCCGTCAGTTCCGGCGGCGGCTGGATGTTCATGGGTATCCCGCAGGTACTCATGCAAATCGCCGGTATCGCTGTTATCGGGACGTGGACGGTGCTGTCGACGATCGGGGTGTTCTTCGTGATCAGATCGGTGATGAACATCCGTGTCAACAGCGAGTACGAGGAAACCGGGCTCGACCAGACCGAACACAACATCCTCGCGTACCCGCAGTTCGCGACCGACGGCGGCGTGCAGGCACAGTCGGGCGGCTCTACCACAGCGACGACGACACAGCCGACACAGTCGACGGGGTCGTCGGGCGAGGAGACAGAGACGACGACGTGGCGCGGTCAGGAGGTCGAAACGCAGGCCGCCGCGCTGCAGGGTGGCGGGATCAACTCACTCCCCGATCCCGCGTTCATCGTCGACAGCGAGTTCGAGATAACCGCGCTGAACTCGCATGCGATCCGGTTTTTCCAGACCACCGAACAGGTTATCGGCGACCCGCCTGACGAACTCGTCGACGACTCCGAGGCGATGATCGACGCCGTCGGCGAGGTGATCGACACCGGCCAGACGATCCGCGACCAGCGCGGCACGGTCACGGTTCACGACGAGACCATCCCGATCGTCTTCAAGATCTCGCCGCTCTACGAGGGCGACGAGGTTGTCGGCGCGATGACGATCCTCTCGAACAACGCCGAGGAGGTGGCGACCGAGGAGTACCGTGATCAGGTCATCGAGAACCAGCAGGCGAAACTCGACGCCTTGGCCGATGGGGCGCTCGACATCGACGACGGCGTCCCCGATCCGTCGGTCGAAACGGCGGCGGCAACACAGCTACAGGCCGCTTTCGAGGCGATGGACGACCACATTCAGCAGACAACCGAGAACATCGTCGCCATCGTCGAGAAACTTCCCGGCCAGTCCGAGGAACTCGCACAGACGAGCACCGAGCTCAGCGAGTCCAGCGCGGAGGTGCAGGCCTCGATCGAGGAGGTCAGCGAACTTGCCGACACGATCGACACAAGGGTCGAGGGGCTGTCCCAGCAGGCGGCGGATGCGAGCCACAACGTGTCGGATCTCTCGGCCTCGATCGAGGAGATCACCTCCTCGACGACCGAGATCGCCGATCAGTCCTCGCAGGCCACCAAGCTCACCAACGAGGCCGTCGACGAGATGGTCGAGACGGTCGAGTACATCCGCGAGGCTGCCGAGCAGACGACCGAGGCCTCCGCGGCTATCGACGAACTCGAGGCCGACATGCAGTCTGTCTCCGAGATCACGACCATCATTCAGGATATCGCCCAGCAGACGAACCTGCTCGCGCTCAACGCCTCGATCGAGGCCGAAAACGCCAGCGAGAGCGGCGACGGGTTCGCGGTCGTCGCCGAGGAGGTCAAATCACTGGCCGAGGAGACGAAGTCATCGGCCGACGATATCGATCAGATAATCAAGACCGCACAGGAGCAGACCGAAACCGTCGCCGAGACGATCACCGAAACAACCGAGGAGATCACGACCGGTGCCGACGCCGTCGAATCGGCGGTTTCGGATCTCGAAACGGTCAAAGAGCGGATCGAGGAGACGAACAACGGGATCAACGAGATCAGCGATGCCGTCGACAATCAGGCAGCGAACACACAGGAGGTCAGCACGGCCGTACAGGCCGTCGAGGAGCAGACGACGACCATCGGCGACCTTTCGACGGAAATCTCTGAGGAGGTTGCCGATGAACGCGACGAAATGCAGGGTGTCGCCGACCTCGCCGACACGCTGAGCGGGATCGCCACTGACATGCACGCAAACATCGAACGGTTCGATCTTGGCAAGGGGCTGGCGGGATCGGCACCGAGTCCGAGCGACTGAGTCGGTCTGTCGCGCTGATTTCCCCTTATCGAATCTCGACGTTCGTAAAGATGAACTTGGCACCGCCACCGACGCTCTCCGCGACCTGTACGTCCCAGCCGTGTGCGTCGGCGATCCGCTCGACGATAGGCAGCCCAAGTCCGGTCCCCTCCCGTGAACTCGTTTTTCCGAGTTCGAACACCTGATCCCGCTGTGACTCCGGGATCCCACGACCGTCGTCCGCGATATAGAACGCGGCTTTCTCAGCTCCACCGGTTCGTGTGGCGGTCGCCATCGGCTCCTGCAGCCCGACCCGGACCGTCACCGGCTCCTCGTTGTGGTCGATGGCGTTTCTGAACACGTTCTCGACCAATCGGCTCAGTCGGTCGCTGTCGCAGACGAGGTCGAACTCGTCGACAACTCGGAGCTCTGAACCGTTCGTCTCGACGAGTTCCCATCCGGATTCGGCGAGCTCCGTGATCGATACCGCCTCGACCTCCTCGACGGCCTGTGCCTCCTTCGTGAGCGTCAGCGTATCGTCGATAATCTCCTTCATCCGGTCGTGGGCCTGCTCGATGAGTTCGATACACTCCTCGTTGTCTGGCTCGTCAAGCTGATCGAGATACCCCTCGGCGATATTGATCGGGTTCCGGAGGTCGTGGGTGAGAATCGAGGCGAACTCGTCGAGCTGCTGGTTCTTCCGTTCGAGCTCCGCTTCTCGTTGCTTCTGGTCGGTGATATCGCTGTAGACGGCAAACGCGTAGCGACTCCCGCCCTGTTCGTACGGGACGCCACGATAGAGGAACTCCCGCTCGCCGTCGGCTGTCGCCCGCGTCAGGACCGCATCGTTGTATTTGCCGTCGCTGGTGCGTGAATCGAGATCTGCTGACTCGTCCTCGTACTCGTCCGGGACGATGAAGTCGTTCAGCGATTCACCCCTGATGTCGGCGGGTGCGTAGCCAAAGACGTCCTCGAACGCCGGATTGACACTCCGCACGATCGGCTCGCCGTCGAT
>ERZ1034569.958-NODE-958-length-9941-cov-75.717479_pt1 | contig 9941 bp, 9 predicted proteins | sample MGYA00520706_ERZ1034569 | MGnify/ENA primary metagenome ERZ1034569 (study PRJEB33760, sample SAMEA4777722) | hypersaline lake metagenome | biome: hypersaline environment; feature: brines | place: Spain | collected 2014-08 | depth 0 m ...
CATGACGCTGGTCGTGGTACCGGTTCGGTACCCACTCACGGCACACTCGGCGGCGACGCTCCGAGAGGGAGTGCGCGTCGCCGACGAGCGCGACGCCGACCTGCGGGTGCTCCACGTCGACCTCTTTCAGCAGGGCGGCGACGTCTCGCGACGGGACCTCAAGCGGGCGGTCGAACGGCGGCTCGGCAGTCTCGATCGGGCCCGGTACGCGGTTCGGCGGGGATTCCTCGTCGAGGAGACGATCTTAGAGGAGGCCGTCGCCGAGGACGCGGACGTGGTCGTCATCGGGTCGAAACAGGCCGGGCGCTGGCGCCGGATGGTCCAGACGCTCCTGTCAGATCCCGATATCGACGCGTACCTGCGCGACCAACTCGACTGTACCGTGATCACGGTGGATGCGACCGCCGACGCGGCCGAGTGATCCCGCGGACGGTCACTCCGGGGACGCGACCGCGTGTCGAGGCTCGTACTCGATGACGGTCGCGACGCGGTCGGCGATCGCCTCGCCGAAGGCGGTCTCGACGACGTACAGCGCGAGGTCGATCCCCGAGGTGACGCCGCCGGCCGTGAGCAGGTCACCGTCGTCGACGACCCGCGCGTCGACGACATGGGCACCGGACGCGCGGAGTTCGTCGACGGCTCCCGCGTGGGTGACGGCGCGGCGACCGTCGGTCACGCCCGCTTCGGCCAACAACATCGACCCGGTACAGACGCTCGCGATTCGCGTGCCAGCGGCGTGGTGGGCCGCCAACGCGTCTGGAACGTCGCCTCGCTGTGCCTCTGCCCACGCGCTCGCTTCCTCGTCGCGGCCGTTCCACCCGCCACCGGGCACCACGAGGAGGTCTGGCGCACCGTTACTTTCGGGCTCCGGGAGGGTCCCGTCGACACCGACCTGGGTTCCGTGACTCGCCGTCACGGTCTCGCGTGCGTCGAGCGTGACGTACCGCACGCGGCCGGCGGTGTCGGAACCACCAGCGGTGGCCGCGTCGGCCGCGTCGCTGGCGGCAGCCTCCTCGGCCGCGCTGTCGCCGGCGTACGTCAGCGCGTAGTCGAACACCTCGTACGGACCGATTCCATCGAGCTCGTCGAAGCCGTCGTACACCAGCACGTCTACGTGCATACCGGCCAGTGGACCGGAGCCTACATCTCGGTTGTCCCTGCGGCAGCCCCCGAACGGGCGAGTCCGCTGGGATGTCACGAGCGCACGGACATCGCGAGCGACGGTCGCCCGCGAGGTACCGCAAGAGGCTCCACCGCAGGAGACTCCCTACGATGACTCGGCGAAGGCGGCGACGACGGTCTCGAGGTCACCCGTGACGCGATCTCGGTCGATCTGTTCGCCGCGGTAGGCGCGCTCTACGACTCCGTCGGGGTTCACGAGCAGTGTCACCACCGCGTGGGTGAAGTCGTATCCCTCGAGCCGGTCGCTCTGGGTTGTTCGTTCGAAGCCGATGCCGAGTCGCTCTTCGACGACCGTCTTGGCCTCGGCGGGCGTCTCCGGCAGCAGGTAGTGCCAGTTCCCGGCCGAGAGGTCGATCCCAAGCGTCTCGGCGTTTGCCCGAAACGCCGCGGCGTCGTCGCGCTCGGGGTCGAACGAGATCGGGAGAAACACCACCGCGTCGGTCATTCCTGCCTCGGCGATCCGCCGCTGTACGCCGGCGAGTCGATAGAGCAGGATGCCGCACTCGGCCGGACACGAGGTGAATATTGCGGTCACGATCGCCGTCCGATCGAGTGCCGTGCTGTCGATCGTCGCGTCCGCGAGCGGTGCGGCGAGTTCGAACGCCGGCAGCGGCTGGCCGTAGGCGGGGTACGAGAGGTCCTCGCTGTCGGCGAGTTGGTCCTCCTGGGGACCGAGCACCACCCCGTCGGTGTCGGTCCCGAACAGCCGGCTCGTGCAGCCGGCGAGTCCCCCCGTCGCCGCTGCGCCCATCCCACCGAGTACCGTCCGCCTGTACATGGTTGTCCGGTGGCGTGGGCCACAGATAACCCGTCTGGTGTGTGCGTCGAACGGGACTAGAAGGGCGAGTAGTACGGGATCGGCGGGTGTGGGAGCGGGACGCCGAGCACCGCGAGTCCGTGCTGGAGCGGCACGTACCCGAGTGCGACGAAGGCGACGCCGAGCACCCGGTGAAGCTGCAGTCGCCGCTCCGTGCTCACCGACGCGAAGAGCGTGCCGAACAGGAACATCGCCGGGATGGTCCCGACGCCGAGCGCGCCGAGGGTGACCGCGCCGCCGGCGACGCTCCCCTGGACGAACGCGTAGAGGAACGCCGGGTACAACAACGGACACGGCAACAGGCCGTGAGCGGCCCCCAGTCCGAGTATCCGCCAGTCGCCGACCCACGCGTCGATGCGCGGGACGAGCCGGGCCGTGACCGCCCGAAACAGGCGGTCAAGTCCGGGGACGGACATCGCGTAAAACTCGAGTCGCAGCGCGTAACGAACCCCGGTCGCGACGATGACGGTTCCGACGAGGATGCCGGTGATCGCGTGGACGTCGTCCGCGACAGTCGTGACCGTCCGACCGGTGACGAACGCGAGGCTCCCAGCGAGTCCGAACAACGCACCGATGGTCGCGTAGCTCCCCGCACGTCCGAGGTTGAACAGGGCATGTTGGCGCACCTGCTCGACGGTGAGCGTCGCGGGCCGTCCCACGGGTCGGCCGCCGTCGGTCGACCGGTCGTCCTCGCGCATCCGGTCGGCGTACGTCGAGACGAGCGGTCCACACATTCCGAGACAGTGTGCGCCGCCGAACAGGCCGATCAACACGAAGACGCCGAGTCCGAGCGGCTCGCTCGTGTAGATGGTTCCGGTCGGCTCACACGTCGCCTGCGCGAGCACGGTCGAGAGCGCAGACGCGTGGCCGCCGGTGACCGATGACGCCGAACCGCTCAACGACGGCGGCGACGATAGCCCCCACGATGCGAGGCCAGTGAGCGCGGACATACACGACCGTGGCTGTGAACACTCCTAACGCGTCTGGTGCGATCGCCGAACGGAGCCGGTCAGATCACTCGAAGAGCCGGTCGACCGTCCGGGTGAATCGGTCGAGCAGCCGGTCAGGCAGCGAGGGCGAGACTGTCTCGAGGAGCGTCGCCGTCCGCTCTGGTGCCGCGAGCCGGAGCGTCATCGGCCGCGAGTCGGACTTTTCGAGCACCCCGGCGTCGGCGAGCGTCGAGACGTGCCAGGCGACGGTGCTGCGGGCGAGACCCAGCTCCTCGGCGAGGTCAGTGGGTCGTGTGGGGCCCGCTGTGTACAGTCGAACGATGAGCTCTCTCGCGGTCTCACGGCGCAAGAACGCGATCGTCCGTCGCTCCCACGGGTCGAACGCGGGATCGAAGTAGTGGGTGCGCCCCGCGACGCGCTCGACCGCGAGTTCGTCGTCGCGGACGAGCCGGCGCAGGTGATACTGCGCCTGGCCGGTGGCGACGTCGAGCTCGCGCCCGAGCCGGTTGAAGTGGACGCCGGGGGTGTCGAGCACGTGCCGACGGATGCGGGCTCTGGTGTCCGACATGTGGATGGCCGAGCTAGCGTCGGTGCGGATAAAAGCCGCTCGTGTCGTCTCCGCGGTCGGGAATCGATCCGCCGCCAGCCGGGTGCAGTATTCATGTCCGTGGCGCGTCGATCGACCGTATCGATGACCGACGTGAGCACACCACTGGCGGCGGGTGGCTGGGGAGTCGAGGGCTCGGTTCCGCTCCTCGTCGTCGTCGCCGTCGCGGGGGTCGGCACCGGCGCGCTCTTTGTCGTGAGCCTGCTCGCGTACCGCCGCCGCCGGACCAAGCAGTACCGGCTCGTCTGCGTGGCCGTCGGGGTGCTTCTCGCCCGGTCGGTCGTCGGTGCCGGCACTGTGCTCGGGTACGTCCCGATGCCGGTCCACCACTTTCTCGAACACAGCCTCGACTTTCTGATCGCCGCGATCGTCCTGTACGCGGTGTACGCCCACGCGCCGGGGACGCCCGGCGAGTCGACACCGTAGGGGGTCGCCCGCGCGAGCGGTCGTCGGTGCGCCAGCGATCACTCGCGTCGTGACGCGCGAACCCCCTCGAGGAACGCGTCGAGGCGCCGCCCGTACGCCAGCGTGGCCGCCGAGACGGCCGTCGGGACGACGGTCCACGCAGCCAGCGACGCGAGCGCACGACCGGTCGCGACGAAGCCGCCCTCGGGGGCGAACGCGACGCCGACGACGTGTTCGAACACCAGTCCGCGAAAGGCTCCGTTCGGCGTGCGCACGAGGAGCCCCGAGATCGCCTCGGGGGAGGTCCCGCCCGCCAGCGAGCCGACGGCAGCGAGGTCGCCTCCAAGGACGCCGAGGACGACGGCGAGCGCACCGAGTGCGATCGCGGCTCGGCGCGAGGCGGCGACCGCGGAGACGGCCGTCGCCAGCGCGAGGTACGTGGCCGCGAACGGGACGACGAACGCGAGAAAGCGGACGTACAGCCACGGCGAGTCGACGCCGGAGTGGGTGGCGAAGATCCCGGTGTCGGGCGCGGCAGTGAGCCAGATCCCCACGCCGACGAGGACGTACGGCGCACCCACGACGACGAGCAGTCCGACCACCCGCGCGAGCACCACGCCGAGGACGTACCCGCCGACGCCGACCGGGTACGTTCGGACGACGGCGAACTCGCCGCTCTCGGTGTCGGTGAGCAGCGCCCGGTAGCCGAGCACGAACGCCACGAGCGGGACGACGACCTCGGTCGGCAAGAGGAGGTCGACGACCGCCGGCACGAATCCGGTCGCACCACCCCCGCCGACGGCGACGATGCCGACCAGGAGCGCGAGCAGACCAACGCCGAGCACGCCGTAGCCGGGCGTCCTGAGGACGGTCGCGAGCTCGCGTCTGAAGATCGTGGTGAGCCCCGCGAGCGACTCCCTCATCGGTCCGACACCCCCGTCACGTGGACGGCCGGCGACGCGTCGGCTGCGACCGACTCGCCGACGACGGCTCGGTACAGCTCGTCGACGGACGCGACGTCGTAGTTGTCGAGGAGGTCACCACGGGAGCCCGCGGCGGCCACCTGACCGCCCGCGAGGAGGACGACGCCGTCCGCGTGGTCGTCGACGAGCTCGAGGTCGTGCGAGCTGAGGACGACGGCCGTCCCGTCGGTCGCGGCCCGAGTAGCCGTCCGAAACGCGCGCTCACGCATCCCCGGGTCGAGGCCGCTCGTGGGCTCGTCGAGGACGACGAGCGGAGGGGTACCGACCGTCGCCTGTGCGATACCGAGCAGCCGCCGCATCCCCCCAGAGAGCGCCTCGACCGGACGCTCGGCCGCGTCCGAGAGTCCAACCCGTTCGAGCGCTGCGTCCGGGTCGGCGTCGACGAGTCGGGCGTAGAACGCGAGCGTCTCGCGGGCGGTGAAGCCGTCGCGAAACGGCACGCGTTGCGGCAGGTAGCCGACCGGCTTCGGCCCGGAGGGGTCGGTCACGGACACCGTTCCCGTCGTCGGCTCGGCCGCGCCGGCGAGGAGTCCGAGCATGGTCGACTTTCCGGAGCCGTTCGGGCCGACCACGGCCGTCACGCCGGGGCCGACGTCGAGCGTGACCGAGTCGAGCACGGCTATCCCTCCGTAGGTGCGTGAGACCCCCGACAGCGAGGCGACCGCGTCGTCGCTCATCGGCGTCCCTCCGCGAGGGGCGGTGAGTCGGGTCCCCTCGTCGACGGCAGCTCGGTTGACGAGTTGGTGGCCGGCGACGCGATCGCTGCCCGCCACTCGGCGTGGACCGAGTCGCCGTCCGGCGACCGCGCCGCGGCGACGCGGGCTGGGGCGAACGGCTCCGTCGCCGGATCGGGATCGACGATGCTTCCGGAGCGTGCGCCCGGCACCGTCCCGTAGAGTCCGTTCAGGAGCGTCCCGGCCGGCGACTCGCGCAGCGCGGCCGCCGCAACCTCTCGGTGGAGCGCGGCGTCGACGGCGGACGTCGGCCGGTACGCACGACCGCCTGGCTCGTGGAGGCCGACGGTCGCGCCCTCCCAGTAGTTGCCGCGACCGTCAGCGGCCCAGACGCGAAGGGCTCCCGGCCCCGCGATCGCGTGGCGATCGTTCGCGACGAAGTCGTTTGCGACGACACGGCTCGAGGGAACGACCGTCGTCGCGTGGGCGCCTTCTTCGTTGCCGACGACGACGTTGTGTTCGTACAGCGATCCCCGGGAGCTGGTCGAGAAGCCGAGCCCGTTGTGTGCAAGCGTGTTGTACGCCACGTACGCTCGCGTGCCCGACGCCTGTATTCCGGCACCCGATCGTCGCACGTCGTTGCCGACGATCGCGTTGCCGGACGGTCGCGTCATCACCGTGATCCCACCGAACCGCGCGTCGCGAAACGTGTTGTCCGCGATCAACGCGTCGCCGGTGTACATCAGGTGCGTGCCGTACCGGTTGCCCCGGAACGTCGAGTTCCGGACGATCGAGCCGTCGGCGCGGTGCGCGTAGATCCCGTCGCGGCCCCCATTGAAGACGGAGTCCGTGACAGTCACCTGTGATTCCATCGCCGTGATCCCCATGAAGCCGTCGCGCCAGTCGTCGCTCCCGTCGACCCGGAGCGCACGGACGACGGCGTCGGACCCCCCACGGAGGAGGACCCCGCTCGCGTTCGTCTCGACGGTCACGTCGTCGACGAACAGACCCGGCGCGTCTATCGCGCGAATCCCGGCGTCGCCGTAGCCGTAGCCGAGCTGGATGTTCGTATCCCAGCTCCCGTCGTCGCGGGCCTGTCGTCGCGCCGCCTCGGGGTCTCTCGTCCGGTTACCGGCGCCTGCGACGTGGAGCCCGGAGAGCGTCACGTTCGGCGCGCGAACCGTGATCACTGAGCCGGTCCCGTTCCCCCGAACGGTCGCGTCGCGGCCCGCGATCGTGATCGAGCGGTTCACCACGACCCGCTCCGTGTACGTCCCCGGCGGGACGGCGACGGTCGTGTTCGGTGGTGCCGCGTCGACCGCCGCAGCAATCGTCGGCTGGTCCTCGCCGACCACGACGGAGACGGGACGGTCGGCGGTCCGTGCCGCGGTCGCGATCCGCTCGTCGGCCGTCTCCCACCGCGCCGGGGCGACCGACCGCACGGTCGCCGCGGAGTCGACGTCGAAAGACGACCGGCGGACGGTCTCCCAGTCGGTGACACGTCCGCCGTGGTCGGCCGCGAACGCCGTCGCCGCCTGCCGGCTCGCGAACGGGACGACCGTCTCACCGGCTGGACTCCGGGCGTCGCTGCCGGCGACGTACGTCGCGTCGTCCGCCGGGACCCACTCGGTCGCCCGCTCGGCCGTGAAGTAGCCCGCTCTGGTGACGTCCGGGTTCCCGCCGTCGAACGTCTCGACGTAGACGACGAGCGGATAGCCGAACTGCGCCTCCGTTCGCCCGTCGTCGATCGTCGCGACGAACGACTCGACACCGTTGTAGCCGACCACGTACTGCAGCTGCGAGTAGAACACCTGGACCCGGGGAATCCGGGCGTCGCCCCGCATCAACACGTCCGTCTCCGAGGAGAGCCCGAGCTCGACCGTGTCGTCGTACGCCACCGGTCCGGGGACTGCTGCGGCCGGGTCGACGGCGAACGCACCGACCGTCGCGGCCCCCGCGAGCGCCCCGACGACGACGAGCGCGGCGAGCACGCGACGCGAGCGCTCGCCGAACGGGTCGAATACTGCCACGCAGGTGATTCGGCTTCCTCCGGTATAGCCGGCGTGGTTCGTTTCTCGAACCAGGAACCGGATCCGGTCCGAGCGACTATGCCCGCCGAGCGCGAACGACCAGTCATGCCACCGTCACCACGATCGGCGATCACCCGACGCCGGGCGATCGCCGGCGTCGCGGTCGCGCTCCCGGTATCGCTCGCTGGCTGTCTCGGGAGTGACCCCGCAGCGTCCATCGAGCCTATCGCGCTCTCCGGACAGCGCGCCTGCGACGAGTGTGGGATGATACTCGAGGACCACCCGGGGCCGGTCGGACAGGTGCACTTCGAAGACGACGCGCCGGAGGGCGGTCGACCGGCACAGTTCTGCAGCAGCGTCTGCACCTACACCTACCGGTTCGACGCCGAAGACGCCGGCCGACAGCCGATAGTGACGTTTCTCACCGACTACTCGCGGGTCGACGAGGAGGTGTTTCGTGCCGGGGACGACGTGCTCTTTTCCTCACACGTCGAGGCTGCGGCGTTCGCGCCGACGACCGAGCTGACCGTGGTCGTCGGCAGCGAGGTGTCGGGGGCCATGGGCCCGGCCATCGTTCCGTTCGGCGACGGTGCCGACGTTGAGTCGTTCCTCGCCGAGTACGGCGGCCAGTCGATGGACGCGGAGGCCGTCGACCGCGGCACGCTCGAAGCGCTCTGAGCCGCCTCGGCCGCTACTCGTCGGGGTCCTCTCCGCGGGCGCGCTTGTACATCGCCAGCGCGTCCTCGCGCCGCGAGGCGTGGTCGACGATCGGTGCCGGGTACGCCGGAGCCGCGTTCGCGCGTTCGGTCGGCGAACGCTCGTGCCAGCTGTGGACGACGTCGGGGTCGACGCCGCGAAGCTCGGGCACGTACTTCCGGATGTACGCGGCCTCGGGGTCGTACCGCTCGCCCTGTGTCATCGGATTGAAGATGCGGAAGTACGGCTGTGCGTCGGTCCCCGTCGAGGCGGCCCACTGCCAGCCTCCGTTGTTGTTCGCGGTGTCGTGATCCGCGAGTCGGTCCCGGAAGTGGCCGTAGCCGTGTCGCCAGTCGGCGAGCAGGTCCTTCGTGAGGAAGGAGGCGACGATCATCCGCACGCGGTTGTGCATGTACGCCTCCTGGCGCAGCTGGCGCATCCCCGCGTCGACGATCGGGTAGCCGGTCTCACCGCGCTTCCACGCGGCTATCTCGTCGGGGTCGTCTCGCCACTCGATTCCCTCCTCGTACGTCTTGTAGTTCTCTGTGACGACTTCGGGGTTGTGGTACAACACCTGCGTGTAGAACTCGCGCCAGGCGAGCTGCTGTTGGAACGCCTCCACGCTCGCTTCGGCCTCGTCTTCGGGACGGTCGGCCGCGGTCGCCATCGCCTCCTCGGTGGCGGCGTACACCTCTCGAACCCCGATCTCGCCGTACGCGAGGAACGCCGAGAGCCGTGAGTTGCCGTCGCGAGCGGGATAGTCGCGGTCCGTCTCGTAGCGGAACACGGCGTCGGCAAGAAACGTCGAGAGCCGGTCTCGTGCGGCCGCGGTCCCTGCGGGGCCGACGTCGGCCGCCGGATCGTCGAACCCGAGCGACGACGCGGTCGGAAGCTCGCCGACCGCGACGTCGTCGGCCACCGCACCGCCATCGGCCGCCGCGTTGCCGTCCGTCCGCGTGGCGAGATCGGCCGCCGCGTGGAGCGTCTCCGGGTCGGCGAGGTCGGCCGCGTCGGGCGTGGGAACCGGCGCGTCCTTCTCGCGGTCGGTCCACTTCTTCCAGTAGTACGAGTACACCGAGTAGGGGTCCCCAGCGTTCGTCCGGATCGAGTCGGGCGTGTGTAAGACGGCGTCGTGGTGGGCGTCCCGTGCGACGTCTACGTCTGCGAGCGCCCGACGAACCGCCGCGTCGCGCTCGCGGGCCAGCCCGGAGTACCCGCGGTTCCAGCGGACGCGGTCGGCGTCGAGAGCGTCGGCGAGGGTCGGGACGACAGCCTCCGGGCGGCCGTGTGCGACGATCAGGTCGCTCTCGCGGTCGCGGTACGCCGCCGCGAGCGCGGCGAGTCCGTCGAGCAGACGTCGAACGCGGACGTCGCTTCCGTGTTCGAGGACGGCCGGGTCGAAGACGAAGACGGGCGCGACGGTGCCACGGTTGGCCGCTTTCGCGAGGCCGACGTTGTCGGCGACGCGGAGGTCGCGTCGGTGCCAGAATAGCTCCATGTCCGCGCAACGAGCCGGACGCTCCTGAACCCTCCGCCGAAGCCGGAGCGACTGGTCAGGAGACGGCGACTCGACGATTCGACCGCCGTGGCGGCTGGT
>ERZ1034569.959-NODE-959-length-9937-cov-23.213115_pt1 | contig 9937 bp, 12 predicted proteins | sample MGYA00520706_ERZ1034569 | MGnify/ENA primary metagenome ERZ1034569 (study PRJEB33760, sample SAMEA4777722) | hypersaline lake metagenome | biome: hypersaline environment; feature: brines | place: Spain | collected 2014-08 | depth 0 m ...
ATCTTCTACCCGGCAATGGCGAACAGCTACGAGCGCGTGCAAGCGGCTGATGCCGGCCAAGCCGATCGCGCACTCGATCAAGCCGACAGCGACATCCGGATCGACTCGACGGCGAGCGGGGAGGTCGATGTCACCAACAGCGGCTCGACAGCACTTCCGGTCAACGAGACGGATCTGCTGCTTGACGGCGAGTACCAACCGCGGAGCACTGTCACAACTGATGTGGGTGGCAACACAGCTACCGACCTCTGGCTGCCGGGTGAAACGCTAACGCTCGATCCGGATGCGGGCCTCAACGGTGTCAGTCAGGTACGGGTTGTCACCGAACACGGTGTGAGTGCGTCAGCGGTGATCTAACATGGCGAGTGTCTCAGTCTCTCACCTGATCATCTTCATCGCCAGCCTCGTTGTCGCCGCCGGCGTCGCTGGGACGCTCACGACCGGCGTCGAACGCGTCAGCAACGCGGTTGAGGACGGCAGTCTCGATGTCAGCCAACAGGTGCGGACGGACATCGATATCGTGAGCGATCCCGCAAACCCGACCATCGACGGGACAAGCGGCAATCTGACCGTTCACGTCCGCAACACCGGGTCACAGGCGATCTTCATACGTCCAGACGCCGTCGATATGGTGCTGAATGGCCAGTTCGTGACAAACAGTGATTTCACCATCACCGACGCCAACGGTGGGAAGACGGTGGCCCGCACCGGCGATGTGATGGCCATCGAGATCGACAGCAGTCTCGTTCAGTCCGGTGACAACAGATTATTCCTAACAATCAATAGCGATGAGGAAGTATATGCGTTTAGGAACTGACCAATGAGCACAGCACGTCGTGATATCCTGTCGATCGGGCTCGAAGGCCATGACCAGTTGAACGCCGAGCTCGGCGGCGGGTTCCCACCCGGCAGTATCGTTCTCATGGAGGGCGACTACGGGGCGGGCAAAAGCGCGCTGAGCCAGCGGTTTAGCTACGGGTTTACGCAGGAAGACACGACGGTAACCTATCTCTCGACGGAGCTGACTGTCAGCGGATTTATTGATCAAATGCACTCGCTGTCCTACGATGTCACCTCCGAACTGTTGGAGGAACAGCTCCTGTTTTTGAGTGCTGACTTCGACAGCGGTGGCGCGCTGCGTGGCAACGAGGATAAAGAACGGAAAGAACTGCTCAAACGGCTGATGGACGCCGAGGCGATGTGGGAGCCGGATGTTATTATCATCGACACCTTCGATGCGATCCTCCGTAACGATCCCAAGTTCGAATCCCTCGTGCGCAACGACGAAGGGCGACAAGCCGCCCTTGAGATCATCTCGTATTTCCGTGATATGATCTCGATGGGGAAGCTGATCATCATCACCGTCGACCCCTCGACAGTCGACGACGATACGATCGATCCGTTCCGGTCGATCGCCGACGTCTTTATTGAGCTAGAGATGGCAGAGGTTGGCAGCGAAACCCGGCGATCGATCTCGGTGAAACGGTTTGCTGGGATGGGCGAACAGGTCGGTGACAGCATCGGGTTCTCGGTGCGCTCCGGCACCGGGATCGTCATCGAGAGCCGGAGTGTGGCCTAACGATGACCGATCAAGGGACGCCAACGCCATCAGACGAGCTCAGACAGGTCGCCAACCGGCGGCCCCACCTGCGGGAACACCTCCAGAAGTTCAAACAGATCGCCGGCGAGTTCCCGATGTTGGTTGAGGAGCCCGACGACTACGAGACCGACCGCCCGAACGTGATCTACCCGGTCGGCGGCGCGGTCTACTGTCACGTCTACGGCGATCTCGGCCAGAAAACAAAATACTACACCATCGAACCAACACTGTCGGAGGATGAGACGGTCACCCTCCAGAAGGTCAAACGAAGGCTGCTGTCGATGAGCGGCCACAAGGAGTCACCAGATGATGACGCCGGCTACGATGACCTTATCGAGGAGCTTCTCGAAGAGACGACCTACGTCACCGACGGCGATATGTCGTTTTACGATCGGGTTAAACAGCTCTGGAACTTCGGGAAGGTCAAAGTCGACCAGAACACCTACGACAGCATCCGCTACCGGCTCAACCGCGATATCGTCGGGTTCGGGCCGCTGGAGCCGATTATGCGGGATGACCAAAACGAGGATATTCACGTTATCGGCCCCCATGAGACCCACGTCGATCATGCTACCTTCGGGATGCTGCCGACGACGGTCGACTTCGGCACCCCAAGTGAGTTCGACAACTGGCTGAAAAACATGGGCGAGCGGATGGGCGACCCGATCTCGGACTCAAATCCGATCGTCGACTCGACGATGCCCGATGGCTCCCGTATCAACATTATCTACTCCGACGACGTATCGCTAAAGGGGCCGTCGTTGACGATCCGGCAAGGTACCGAGGTGCCGTTGTCGATGATGCAGATCACCAACTGGGGGACGCTGTCGCCGATGATGGCGGCATACCTCTGGATCTGCCTCGAAAACGAACAGACGGTCTTCGTTGTCGGCGAAACAGCATCCGGAAAGACGACGACGCTCAACGCCTCCTTCTCGTTTATTCCCCGGGATTCAAAGATTTACACCGCCGAGGATACCGCCGAGGTCATCCCACCCCACGACACCTGGCAGCAACTGCTGACCCGTGAGGGGATGGGCGACGAGGACGCCGAGGTCGACATGTTCGACCTTGTGGCGGCCGCCCTGCGGTCGCGGCCTGACTACATCATCGTCGGCGAGGTTCGTGGAGCCGAGGGGCGGATGGCGTTCCAGGCCGCCCAGACCGGCCACCCGGTCATGCTGACATTCCACGCCTCGGATATCGTCACCATGATCCAGCGGTTTACCTCCGAGCCGATCAATGTCCCCGAGACGTTCATGGGGATCGCCGATGTCGCGCTGTTCCAAAACCGCGTTAAACAGGGCGAAGATGTGTTGCGACGTATCACAAGTGTCCAGGAGATCGAGGGCTACTCCTCGGAGATGGGCGGCGTCGTGACCCGGCAGGTCTTCGAGTGGGATCCCGTTGAGGACGAACACACGTTTAAGGGGATGAACAACTCCTACGTCTTAGAGGAACAGATCGCCCCCCTGCTTGGCTACGCCGACACCCGCCAGATTTATGAAACACTCAATCATCGGAAAGAGGTTGTCGACCGGATGATACAGGAGGGGATTCTTGGCTACCACGAGGTCAACGATGCGATCGAATCATTCCAGCGAGACGGCGTCGAGGGGCTCCCATTTACGATGAGCACGGCGCCGGACATCAAGTAGGTGGCCTATGGCGACACAAGAGGGCTCCGGCGACCGGCTGAACTCGCTGTTGGCGTTCGTCTCCGATGTCTTGGCCTCCTACAGCCGGCTGGATATGTCGCGGCGGCGGTATATGCTGCTCATCTTTCTGCCGACATTCAGCGTGTTTCTGTTGTCGATCGCGGCGGCGATCGTGCTCCAGATCCCGGTGACCGCAAAGATCCCGATCCCCCTGCTTGGGTTGTTGGTATGGGTGACTGGCCTGTTGTATCCAAAGCTCTACATCACCCAGAAGCGAACCGAGATCGAGGATAAGTTCCATCTGGCGATGACACATCTGACGGTGTTGTCAACCACAAATATTGATCGCGTTGAGGTATTTCGGCGGCTGGCGGCCGAAGACGAGTATGGTGCCCTCGCCGACGAGTTGGGTCAGATTGTCGGGCTTGTCGACACCTGGAATCAGAGTATCGATGACGCCTGTCGCCGGCGGGCCAAGGAGGTGCCAAGCGATGTGATGTCGGATCTCTACGAGCGGTTGGCATTTACCCTTGAGGCCGGCGAGGAGCTCAAGGAGTTCATGCTCGATGAGCAGGATTTCATCATCGAGAACTACGAGACGATCTACGAGGGCCAACTGGCCAACCTCGAGGTGATGGAGGATCTCTACATTTCGATGATCCTCTCGATGACCTTCGGGCTCGTCTTCGCGATCGTTCTCCCGATCCTGACTGGCGTCAACCCGACGGTGACCGTCTCGGCAGTCATCGGGTTGTTCTTTCTTGTTCAGGTGGCGTTCTTCTTCGTCATCCGGAACATCGCGCCCTACGATCCGGTGTGGTACTTTCCGGAGCCGCGGTTTGTCGAGGACAAGGAGCTGTGGGCGGCGATCTTTATCGGTAGCCTCGGCTCGCTGTCGATCATCTTTTTTATGGGGCTTGGCTTTCTCGGCATCGGCCCGGGGATCGACGGCGTGCTCTTCTTCCTTGATACCGTCCCGCTGCCGCTGTATGTCTCGATCCCCGTGACGCCGCTGTTGCTCACCGGGATTGTCATGCGCATGGAAGAAGAGCGGATCAAGGAACGCGACGAGCAGTATCCGAACTTTATTCGATCGTTGGGGACAGCCGAAACCGCCCAACAGGCGACGACCGTCGAGGTGTTGAAAACGCTCCGGCAGAAGGACTTCGGTGGGCTCACGCCGGTCATCAACCGGCTCTACCGACGGCTCAGTATGCGGCTCAGCCCGGAGAACGCGTGGGGGGATTTCTCACTGGAGGCCAAATCCTATCTGATGCAGAAGTACAGCGAGATGTATCTCGTCGGTCGCCAGATGGGTGGGACGCCACAGGTGCTTGGTGAGCTTATTAGCCAGAACATGAACACGATCAATCAGCTCCGCGAGCAGCGACGCCAGGAGACGGTGACGCTGATCGGGCTGCTGTATGGGATCTCGGCGGCGGCCGTCTTTGCGTTCTTCATCGGGCTTGAGGTCGCCAACATCCTCGGAGAGTTCTCCGGGGCGTTGACGCTGGATCAAGCGGAGTTTGGCCAGCTCATCTACACCCAAGCGTACAACGTTCCCGTCATCGAGTATCTGCTGTTGTTGGTTGTGTTGTTCAACGCCGCGCTGTCGTCGCTGATGATTCGGACGATCGACGGCGGCAACAAGGCAACCGCCTACGTTCACTTCGTCCTGTTAACGTGGCTCGGGGCGGGCGTGGCGATCTTCACCCGACAGGTCGTCAGCAGCCTCCTGCAGATCCAGATCTGAGCCGATCGGCCGACCGACGCGTTTTATCGGTCAGCCATCGAAACCGAGGATATGTCAGCGCCGTTTCCGGAGTTTGAGGTGATCCCGGCGGTCGATGTACAGGACGGCGAGGTTGTCCAACTTGTCGCCGGCGAGCGTGGTACCGAAACACGGTACGGCGATCCTGTCGATGCCGCCGAGGGGTGGGTCGATCGTGGCGCGTCAACGCTGCATCTTGTTGATCTCGATGGGGCATTTGAGGGCGAGCGTGTCAACGCCGACGCCTTCGGATCGATCATCGAGAGGGCGTCGGTCGATCTCCAGATCGGCGGCGGGATTCGCACCGTTGAGGATGCCGTCGACCTGCTTGAACTCGGCGTCGACCGCGTTATTCTGGGCACCGCCGCGGTCGAAACGCCTGAGATCGTCGCCGATATTTCGGATCACAAGCCGGGAGCAGTGATGGTCAGTCTTGACGCCAAAGGCGGCGAGGTTGTCGTCTCGGGGTGGACCGAAAACACCGGCCTCGATCCGGCCGCGGCGGCCGGTCGGTACGAGGAGTTGGGCGCGGGCGCGATCTTGCTCACCGATGTCGACGTTGAGGGACAGCTCGCTGGCGTCAACACCGATCTCGTCGAGGGCGTCTGTGCGGCCGTCGAGATCCCGGTCGTCGCCAGCGGCGGCGTGGCAAGCATCGAGGATATCCACGCACTCCGCGAGGCAGGTGCAGCCGCGGTCGTCGTTGGCACCGCACTGTACGAAGGTGAGTTTACGCTCCAGGATGCGATGGCGGCGGTCGATCCCGACTAACACGCGTCGCCGAGGGAAACCACCATAGGCCCCGGGGACGACAGACGATATATGAGCGACAGACAGTCCGCCTCGCGGGCGGCAGCCGTCAGCCGCGAGACCGGTGAGACAACGATCGATCTTACCCTCGACCTCGACGGCGACGGCGACAGCGAGATCGACACCGGGATCGGGTTTTTCGATCACATGCTGACCGCGTTGGCGACCCATGGCCTCGTCGATCTCACGGTGCAGTGTGACGGCGACCTCGCGGTCGACGACCACCATACCGTCGAGGACGTAGCGATCACTCTCGGGGAAGCCATCGACGAGGCACTTGGCGACAGACGCGGGATCGTCCGGTACGCCGACCGTCGGGTGCCGCTCGACGAAGCCCTCGCCTCGGTTGTCGTCGACATCAGCGGGCGGCCGTACTTTGTCTTCGACGGCGACTTTTCCCAGGCCGCGATCGGCGACTTTACCAGCGATATGGCGCGGCACTTCGTTGAGTCGGTGGCAATGAACGCCGGGCTGACCGTCCACGCGGATGTTGACGGCGACAACGCTCACCACGAGGTCGAAGCCCTGTTCAAAGCCTTCGCGCGCACACTCGACGACGCAACTCGGATCGACGACCGGCGGAGTGACGCGCCAAGTACGAAGGGATCGCTGTAGGGGCGCGCCATGTTCGACGAAATCATGGGGAAGTTCGAGGGCAGCCCGAGCCAGCAGGCGGTGATCCGGCTGCTCCTCGAACGCGGCTTCTCGGTCAACGAGGACGGCCGCGTCGTCTCCGGCGGCATCGAGATCCCCTTTACCGAGATCGCCCGCGAGATCGATGTCGACCGCCGGGTCGTCGACTCAACGACCGACGCGATACGGGACGACCCCGAACTCCAGCGCATCTTCGCAAACATCGGCGCGATTCCAAGCTTGCGGGATCTTGCGCCCGTGTTAGATCTGACCGTTTTAACCGTCGAAGTCGCCGCCGCCGACGAATCCGGCATTGTCGCCACGGTCACCGACCGGATCGCCGAGGCTGACATCTCGATCCGGCAGGTCATCAGCGAAGATCCGGAGTTCACCGACGAGCCGAAGCTGTATATCATCACCGACGAGTCGATCCCCGGCGACGTGCTGGTGTCGATCCGCGAGCTCTCCTTCGTCCGGCGGGTCGAGTTCTGAGATGGAACGTGCCGAGCGCGTGATTCGGATCGTCGCGGTGCAGGCCGCGTTGCTGACGGCCGCGCTGCACCTGCTGTGGGCGATCCCACGGCTGTCGCCGTCGATGCTTGCCGACTCGGTCGCCGACAGCCGGCCGTTTCTCTTTGTGCCCGCCGCCGTCCTCCTGATCGCGGTTGCGGTCGCCGTCTTTCGCGGCTATCGCTACCGCCGGCTCAGCTCACTCGGTGGCGGTACCCTCGCCGTCTTGCTCGTCGGCTATCCGCTGTATCACGGCGGGAACGCGGCCGACGCGTTGTTGACCGAGCCGCTGGCGGTGGCAGCGGTTGCGGTCGAAGTCGTTGGCGTCGTTGCGTTCGCCGGCCTCTATCACGTCCATCATCCTGATCGATTGGGGTCAACCGCAGCCGCCGCTGACAGCAATGACGCCCGCAACAACTGACCAGTATCGCTTAAGCCGTCCGCCGGCCAACCGCTTCGTGTGCCCGAGTCTTTTTTGACGGTCGCCGAGCGCGCAGAGGCCAGCTTTGAGGTCAACGGCTCGGAGTTTATCGGCTACGTCGCGCCTGTCGAGACGGTTGCGGCTGCCGAGGCGGTCATCGAGGAAGTCGAAGCCGACCACCCGGAGGCGACACACGTCGTGCCCGCCTATCGTGTGCCGGCTGGGACTGCTTCGGCCGGTCAACCGGGGTCGGTGATGCTGCGGGAGTGGGCCAGCGACGACGGCGAGCCCAGCGGCTCCGCTGGTGATCCTGCGCTCAACGTCCTCGTCCAACAAGAGATCCGCAACGTCGTCGCCGCGGTCGTTCGATACTACGGCGGGACGAATCTCGGTGTCGGCGGGTTGGCGCGAGCGTATTCGCGAGGGGTTAAGCAAGCCGTTGCGGCGGCTGGGATCGTCGAAGCTGTCCCGCATGAGCGGTTCGAAGCGACGGTTGCGTACGACGATTCGGGAACAGTACGCGGGATTCTGGAGTCAGAGAGCGTCGAGTTCGATGCCAGCTACGAAGCAGCGGTTGAGTTCGTCGTTCGAGTACCCGTCGCAGAGGCTGGCGACCTGCGGGAACGACTGCGCAACGCGACCAGTGGGCGCGTTGAAATCGAGGAACGGTAAGCGACACCAGCAGCTGGGTCGAGTGAATACACGGCCGAACGAGCCGCTCTTTCTGAACGAGCATCACTCTCGATACGTCTCAACATCGATCACCGTTCTTGTCGCTTCGTGGGTAAGATCGCTGTCGGCCGAGACCACTGGTGCGTCCAGTTCGCGCCCAACAGCGACGGTCAGTGCATCGGGCCCGTCGAGAAACGGGCCCTCGGGGCCGACCTCGGCGGTGATCTCTCCAGCGACGACAGCGGTCTGTGCATCGACGGCGTGCGGTTCGCCCCATGCGAGAGCAGTGCGGGCTTCTTCGACATCGCCTTCCGGAAGATTGCCCTCTCCAACGAGAACCTCAGCGTAGGCTGGAACTGGCATGACCCATCGCTCGGCGTTCCCACCGTTGGCTTCGTAGAACGTTTTGGTCGTTTCCTCGCCGTTGAGGTAATCGATAAGAAAGTTCGCATCGAGCACCGTCATGCGTCAGCGTCCCCGTCATCGGACGCGGCCAGCCGACGCATCCGTGCTTTTCGCTGCTCTGTGGCCTGTTCGCGTTGGCTGCGAACGCGCTCGGCCGCTCTGTCCGACCAACGACCGAATCCGTCGTCGAAATTACCTTCGTCGCCACCGAGGACGCGCTCAAGCACATCGGTGTACGACTCGCCCTCACGTTGGTAGCGTTCGAGGATGCGTTTCACGCGGTCGCTGACGCGAATCTGTTCGTCGGCTGTCGCCGTTACGTCAACATTCACGTTGACGCGTCGTAGGCTTGGGGATGCTGCTCAGACCGTCCCAAATGCCCGATCCCCAGCGTCGCCCAACCCCGGCACGATGAAGCCATCATCATCGAGTCTGTCGTCGATAGCGACCGTTAACACGTCAGCATCGGGGACGCTTTCGCTGACCCGCAAAACGCCCTCCGGAGCCGACACCGCTGATAGTGCGATCAGATCCTCGAAGCCAGCGGCGGCGTCAACAACATGATCAAGAACGGCACACATCGTCGACCCTGTTGCCAACATTGGGTCGGCGACGATGACGGTGTCGTCGGCCGTGATCTCGGGAAGTTTGACGTAGTCGACTGTGATCGGGAACTCCCCGTCGTCGCCCATCCCCGCAGCCTCATCGCGGCTCGCGGAGATAACGCCCTGTCTGGCCTGCGGGAACGCCTTCATCAGCCCCTCGACGAACGGTGTGGCTGCCCGGAGGACGGTGACGATGACAACGTCGTCGAGCCCGGTGACACGTTCGCCGGTGGTGTCGGCCAGCGGCGTCTGGAGCGGAACGAACTCCGTCTCCATCGCGCCGTCGATGATCTCGTAGCCACAGACCCGCCCGAGTTCGATCAACCCCTCTCGGAAGGCGACCTGCTCGGTATCGATCGATCGCAGCGTCGACAGCGTATCCTTCGCCAAGGCGTGGGTGATCAGGTATGCGTCCTCGCGCTGTTCAATTGGCATATGTGAGCAGGAGACAGCGATGGTAAAAACAGCCCCGATGGCGCGGCGGGCGGTAGCGACGTTTATGTGTCGGGACAGCATTAGAAACCGATAGCAGAATGGAGGAGAGCATCTCGGGGTTCAAGATCGACGGCGCGTGGGACGATGTGGTCGAACACGGCGAGCGCATCACCCAAGCCCTTCGAGACGAAGATATCGAGGATGCCGACGATGAGGTTCGATCAGCCTTTAGGGAGTGGGACGAGTGGCGACCCAAAGCCCACGAACAGCTCAACACGGATGTCAACGAGAAGACAGCCGAGCAGGCCAGCGTTGCCGAAGGCAAGGGCGAAAAGGCGGGCAAGGCCGCAAGCGACGATGTGAAAAAGGCCGGCGAGAAGCTCTCGGAGTCCTACAAACGGATGGAAAACGGTGACG
>ERZ1034569.961-NODE-961-length-9927-cov-100.701884_pt1 | contig 9927 bp, 9 predicted proteins | sample MGYA00520706_ERZ1034569 | MGnify/ENA primary metagenome ERZ1034569 (study PRJEB33760, sample SAMEA4777722) | hypersaline lake metagenome | biome: hypersaline environment; feature: brines | place: Spain | collected 2014-08 | depth 0 m ...
GCGTACACTTCGAGCTCACCGGCCGGGACGTCACCGAGTGCATCGGCGGGGCCCGCGGGCTGAGCGAGGCCGACCTCGGGCGGGCCTACGAGTCGCGCGTCGACCCGCGGCTCAACTACGAGCAGTCCCTCGAGATGGCCTTCAGCATCGTCCGCAAGTACCGCCAGCTGCACGGGTGAGTCCCCCAGGCGCACGCCGGCCGGCCGCTACAGCGAGACGCTAAACTCCTCGTCCGCCCCGAAGGAACGCACGAGCGCCGCGTAGAGCTGCACGCAGTGCTCGATGTCTTCGGTGTCGGCCACCTCGACGGTCGAGTGCATGTAGCGGAGCGGCACGGACAGAAGCACACTGGGCACGCCGCTGCGGGTCTTGAAGATGGAGTCGGTGTCGGTGCCGGTGCGGCGGCTGCTCGGCTCGTGCTGGAGCGGAATGTCCTCGGCGTCGGCCACCTCGATGACGCGCTCCACGAGCTGCGGGTGGTTGGACGTGCCGTGCGTCACGGTCGGCCCCGCCCCGAGCTCAACGTCGCCGTGCTTGGTGCTGCTGATGCCCGGCGAGTCGGTGGCGTGGGTCACGTCGAACGCGATCGCGGCGTCCGGATCGAGGCGGTGCGTGATCATCTTCGCCCCGTGCCCCCCGATTTCTTCCTGCACCGAGTTGGCCGCCTGCACCTGCCACGCCGGGCGCTCCTCCGCCAGCCGCGCCACGGCCTGCGCGAGGATGAAGCCGCCGAGTCGGTTGTCGATGGCGCGGGCGGTGATGCGGGTGTCGGTCAGCTCGGTCGGGCCCACGTCGAACACCATCGGGTGGCCCACCCGGATGCCGCGGTCGTGCACCTCCTCCTCGTCCTCGGCCCCGATGTCCACGAACAGCTCGTGCACCTTGGGCACCTTTTCGTTCTTGGTGTCGCGGATGTGGATGGCCGTGTTGCCCACCACGCCGGTGACCGGCCCGTCGTCCCCGAGGATGCGCACACGCAGCCCCCGCGCGATGGCGCGGTCGGAGCCGCCGATGCGGTTGATGTGGATGAAGCCGTCGTCGGTGATGTGGCGCACCATGAACCCGATCTCGTCGGCGTGCGCGTCGAGCATGACGCTCGGGGCATCGTCGGCCGTGCCCTCCAGGCGGGCCCAGGCCGTGCCGTACGCGTCGGCCTCCACCGCGTCGGCGTGGTCGCGCACGTACTCGGTCCACACGCGCTGCCCGGGCGCCTCAAAGCCGGTGGGGCTCGGGGTGTCCAGAAGATCGAAGAAAAACGATTTCGCGTCGTCGGTCATGCGGACGGAAGGAATGGGTGAACGGAATCGTAGGCGTCGGACTGGATGCCGTCTTCTATACGGGACGCCCCCGCGTGGTGTCCGGCGCCCGCATCAAATTTCGGCATGCCCGACGGTTTCCAACCCGACCGTCACAGCCCCGTCGCCCGCCCCGGGACCAATACGAGAAGAAAGAGCTATGTTATAGTCGCTTCTCAGACACCGTTCTCGTGCGTTCTCCCTTCCCCGATTCATCCCGCCGATCATGCAGACGACAACGGACCGCACCTACCACATGCTTATTGTGGAGGACGACACCGACATCCTCATGGGGCTCGAAGAGTATTTTGAGCTCGAAGACTACGAGGTGGACACGGCCGAGGACGGGGAGACGGCCCTCCAGAAAATGAAGGACATGGACAAGTGCGACGTGGTCCTCCTCGACGTAATGCTGCCCGAGAAGGACGGCTTTGAGGTGCTCGAGGAGTCGCAGGAGATGGGCTTCAGCGCCCCCGTTCTCATGATTACGGCCCGCGGGGAGCAGGAGTCGAAATTGAAGGGGTTCGGCCTTGGGGCGGACGACTACATCACCAAGCCGTTCAATGTGGAGGAGCTGGCGGCGCGGGTGAAGGCCATCCTCCAGCGCACCATGCCGCCCGCCGAGGCCCCGATGGACGTCTACGAGATCGGGGACGTGGAGGTCAATTTCTCGACCCACGAGGCGTACCGGAACGGCGACGAGCTGAACTTCACGGCCCTGGAGTTCGACATTTTGCGCTACCTCATCCAGCACAAGGGCCGCACCGTCACGCGCAAGCAGCTGCTGCGGGACGTCTGGGGCATCGACGAGAACATCATCACACGGACGATTGACCGCCACATGGCCTCGGTCCGCAAGAAGATCGAACCGGACCCGTCCGACCCCACCTACATCGAGACGGTCTACGGCATCGGCTACCGGTTCGACGAGGAGTAGTCCGCCTGGACGCCCCGACGCCCCCTGCCCCTACACCGTCTCCTGCTCGGACCCTGTCGTCCGCTCGGCGCCCTCCAGTTTGTACCCAATTCCGTACACGCTCTGGATGGGCCACTCGTCTTCCGCCTCGCCGTCCATGACGTCGCGGAGGGCGTTGACGTGCCGGTCGATGGTGCGCGTCTCCACCTCGGTGGGCAGGTCCCACACGTCGCGGAGAATCTGCTCACGGGTGGCCGTGCGGCCGCGCCGGCGCAGCAGATAGGCGAGCAGTTTGTACTCCAGGTCTGTGAGGTCGACGGGCTCTCCGTCCCGTGAGACATCGTCCTCTTCGAGATCCACGCGGAGCCCCCCGACCCGAAACGTTCCGGTTTCGTCGGTTGCCTCCGCCTCCCGACGAAGCAGCACGTCGATCCGTGCCACCAGCTCCTCCGTCTCGAACGGCTTCGTTAGGTAGTCGTCGGCTCCGACCTGGAAGCCCCGCATCTTGTGCTCGTGGTCGCCGAGGCCCGTGAGCATGAGCACCGGCGTGCGGACCCCGTCGTCCCGGGACTGCCGGAGCACTTCGAAGCCGCTGAGGTCCGGCAGCTTCGCGTCGAGCACGATCAGGTCGTACCCCGGGAGCCGTGTGGCCTCTTCCAGGGCCGTTTCTCCCGTCTCGGCGAGCGTGACCTCGTAGCCCTCGGATTCCAGGTAGAGCAGAAGACTCGTGCTAAGCTCGCTATCGTCCTCGACGACGAGAAGAGAGGGGCCTTCGGGGTCGGAGTCGGACATGGAGGCAAAAGAAGTTAGGCAAAGAGAAGAGTCGGCGCGGAGTTAGGTAGCCCATACGATACGAAGCACGGTACGCTTCCGACAGGGCGCCCGATCCTATTACCCTCTCGCAACAAGAGAAGCTGGTTCAACGGATTCATATCCCTGCGGCCCCGTTGGGAGCCGTCCCGACCGCATTCCTCCTGCATTCGGCCGGGGGCCCGGTCGGCAAACGGATGGGGCGGGCCGTACAGCGATGCCAGGGGTTCATCCGTGCATGACGGCGAGGGGCTCCAGCCGCGCCACCTTGCCGGCGAGGCGCGACCCGGCCACCGTCTCCACGACCCCGCCGATGTTTTCCTTGAGCTGGACGCCGGCGGACGCGGATCCGTCGCCGGACCGAACGGCGACGCCGTCCCCGTCCCCGTCGAGCGGCACCGGCTCGGCCTGGTGGTTTGCCTCGTGGCGACTCATGGTCCGTCCGGCGCCGTGGCAGGCCGACCCAAAGCTCTTCTGCATCGCGTCGCGGGTGGCCAGCATGACCCACGAGGTCTCGCCCATGCTTCCGGGGACCAGCACCGGCTGTCCGAGGGCACGGTACGGGAGCGAGATGCCCGGCGTGCCGGGGCCGAAGGCGCGCGCCGCCCCCTTGCGGTGGACGTAGCAGCGCATGTGCTTGCCGTCGACCTGATGCATCTCCACCTGCCCCAGGTTGTGGGCCACGTCGTAGACCGTCTTGAGCCGTTCCCCCGCCCCCTCAAGCAGATCGTCGAACACCTCGCGGACGCGGTGGGCCAGCACCTGTCGGTTGGCATAGGCGTAGTTGGCCGCGGCCCGCATGGCCCCCATGTAGTCTTCCGCCTCGCCCGAGTCGAGCGGCACCGACGCCAGGTTCGGGTCCGGCGGGTCGATGTCGTAGGAGGGGGCCACCTCCTGAAATCGCTCGATGTAGTCGGCACAGACCTGTCGCCCGTACCCACGGGACCCGCAGTGAATCTGGGCGACGAGGGTGCCCTCTTTGAGGCCCATCGTGACGGCCGCCGCGCGGTTGAAGACCTCCTCCACGGAATGAATCTCGATGAAGTGCTCCCCGCCCCCGAGCGTCCCGAGCTGCTGCGCCCCGATCGACCGGGCCGCCTCGCTCACCTTCTTCGGGTCCGCCTCGTTGAGGCGCCCCCCCTCCTCGGCGCGGACGAGGTCGTCCTGCTGCGCCATGTCCTTGCGCAGGGCCCACTGGGCCCCGGACTGGGCGACGTGGTCGACCTCGCTCTTGTTGAGCGAGATGGACCCCTCCGCGTCCGTCCCACTCGGAATGTGGTTCTTCAGGGCGTCGGCAAGGGCGTCGAAGTTGCCCTCCGCCTCCTCGGTCTTGATGTCCGACCCCAGCAGTCGGACGCCCGCGTTGATGTCGTGTCCGATGGCGCCGGGCGCAATGGTGCCCACCGGCCATTTCGACACGGCCACAATGCCCACCGGCGCCCCCTGCCCGCTGTAGACATCGGGCATCACCACGAGATGCCCCACCAGCCCGGACAGCATCGAGGTGCGAATCGCCTGGCCGATGGCCTTTCGTTCGAGAATCTCGTCGATGAGATTCTCACTCGCGAGGATGCGCACGGGCACCCGCATCGCGTCCTGGAACGACTTGGGGATTTCCCATGTGAATTCGTCGATCCGCGTCAGGTCCGTGCGTTTCATACGCTAGAGGCTCGCGCACGCCCCAGGGCTGAACGCCGTCTGGAACGCCGCGTCTTGTTATTTTTGAGACGTAATTGAGCGAAAATTGAACCATGGGAAGAAATTCAGTGTTCCACTTCCATCTTCCTCATGGGGACTTCCCCGTAGGCTTTCTTTTCGAGCGACGTGCGTTGCACAGTCGCTGTGTCCCCTCTTCAGCGAGGACGGTGCCCCGGCGTCGGTGGGGTTACGCTGGGGCTTCGGCCGCCCGCTCCGCCGCCTCGTTCTCGGCCCCGCCCACCTCGTGAATCCACCCTCCGCCGAGCACGTCTTCGTCCTCGTATAGCACGAGGCTTTGCCCCGGCGTGATGGCGCGTTTCGGCTCGGCAAAGGCCACCTTCAGGGTGTCCTCGTCCGGCTGCCAGGCCAGGCACCCCGCCCCATCGTCGTTGTAGCGGATGGTCCCCCAGGCCGGGCGCTCCCCGTCGAGCTCGGGGTACTTCACGAGGTTGATCTCGTGGGCCGTCAGGGTCTGTTCCATGAGCTCCTCCCTCGGCCCCACCGTGATCGTGTTTGTCTCGGGGTCAATGTCGGTCACGTAGACCCGCTCGCCGAGCGCGAGGTCCAGCCCCCGGCGCTGGCCGATGGTGTAGAAGGGGTAGCCGTCGTGCTCCCCCACCACGGTGCCGTCGCTGAGCACGAACGTGCCGCCGCTTACCTCCTCCTCGAGGCCGTCGACGCGGTCCTTCAGGAACCGAGGGTAGTCGTTGTCCGGGATGAAGCAGATCTCGTAGGAGTCCGGCTTGTCGGCTACGTTGTCGAGGCCGAACTCCGCCGCCATCTCGCGGATCTCCGGCTTCTCGTACGCGCCAAGGGGGAAGATCGAGCGGGCGAGGTGCTCCTGCGGCAGGCCCCAGAGCGCGTAGCTCTGGTCCTTGTTGCGGTCGAGCCCGCGGCTCAGGAGGTAGCGGTCCCGTTCGTCGTCGTAACGGACGTTGGCGTAGTGGCCCGTGGCGATGTACTCGCAGTCCAGGTCGTCGGCCCGCTGCAACAGGGCGTCCCACTTGATGTGGGTGTTACAGAGCACGCAGGGGTTGGGCGTGCGGCCCGAGAGGTACTCGTCGGTGAAGCGCTCGATCACCCAGTCCCCAAACTCCTCCCGCAGGTCCACGACGAAGTGCGGAAAGCCGTGCTCAGTCGCCACCACACGGGCGTCGTTCATCGACTCGATGGAGCAACAGCCCACTTCTTTTCCGTCGCGCCCCCCGCTGGTGGAATAGTCCCAGGTTTTCATGGTGAGGCCCACCACGTCGTAGCCGCGCTCTTTGAGCAGCACGGCCGTCACCGAGGAGTCGACGCCGCCACTCATGGCGACGAGCACGCGTCCCTTCTTGCTCATGATCTAGGCGGTGAGTCGAAAGAGAAGACTGTAGACATGTAAAACCGCCGCGCACGGATGGGCGTTCCTCAGTCGCGTCGGGGCCCCGCCGATCAGCAACACACGTGCCCCCCTGCTGCTCGGCCGCCTCGAGCGGGAAATGGTCTTCAGAAAATATTTGCTTGTACCACGACCCCGGAAAGCAGAAGTTTGAAGGCATCACTCCCTGCCAAACGCCCCCGGTACGTATTCTATGTCCACGTCGACCTCTGCGTCTCGCAGTACCGTCACGACCCCCCTCGCCCCCGCGGCCATCGGCCCGTACAGCCAGGGCGTCCTCGTCGACGACCGGCTCTATGTCTCAGGTCAAATCGCGATCGACCCGGACACCGACAGCATGGTGGACGGGACGATTGAGGCGGAAACGGAACGCGTGCTCGAAAACGTTGGCGCCGTCCTGAAGGCCGCGAGCATGTCGTTCGAGAACGTGGTGCGGTGCGAGGTCTTCATGGCCGACATGAACGACTACGCGCAGATCAACGAGGTGTACGCGCGGTACTTCAACGAAAAACCGCCGGCCCGGCAGGCCGTGGAGGTTGCCAAGCTCCCCCGGAATGCACGGGTCGAGGTGTCCTGCATCGCCATCCGGTAGAGCCCCAGAGGGCGTCCTACACACCCTCCACTTCGAGTCGGTAGTAGACCTTGGCCCGGACTGCTCCATCGCCGGCGCTTTCTAGCCCAAACCGGCCGTAGAGCGTTCGTGCCTCGTCGTTTCGTACAGCCTCAAGGACGGGTGTAGACGTGTCGTCGACGACGAACGAAGCGCCGTCCGGAAAAGACGTGACCTGTGCAACGCGAGGGCCTTCTGCGTCTGTCCCCAAAAACACATCTGCGTCTCTCAGCGACGGGGCAGATTCCGGATTGATAATCTTTACACTATCAATTCGGGCATCGACCACATCACTCCGGCTAAATCCGTTGCGGGACAAAATGGCGTCGAGGTCATCCGACTGAATCTTCGACTCGACCGCCACTTCTCCATCCACAACGTCCTCCCCTTTGTACTCGAACCGATGCTGCACCGTCGGAGCAATGGGCGAGTTCGCGTTCAGGATGGCCGTGTTGCTCGCCGACGCAAGGTCGCAGCTGGTCCACGCCACACTTGCGGCCAGCAGCACGATCAGCAACGATCCTCGGCGCAGGGTCCGTTCGGCAACGGTCATGGCACGTGCGGTTGGCTGTGAGGAGCAGGGCACCAGTGTGAGCAGTCCAGCCCCGTCCCCACCAGGGCCGCACGCGAACGGGCCCTACTCGCTGGAGACGATGCCCTTGTTGTACTGGTTCTTGTACTTGCGGACGGCCCGGAAAATGGCGCTTGCGAGATAGGTCTGGCCCCGGTCGCTGTTGAGGAAGCGGGCCTCCTGGCGGTTGGTCAGGTACCCAAGCTCCACGAGGACCGACGGCATTGAGGCGCTCCACAGGACGTAGAACCCGGCCTGGTGCACCCCCCGACTGCGCCGCTGGACCCGCTCCTTGAACTGATTCTGGACGATCGACGCGAACTCTTCGCTGAACTGCATGCTCGCGCTGAGGAAGAGTTCGCCCTTCACGAAGGCCTCCGCGTCGTACTCGTCGTAGCGGTCCGGATTCTCCTCGTACTCCCGCACAACGCTGTTCTCCTGCTTCATGACGCGCCGCGCCGCGTCCGTCTTGGAGCGCCCCAGGAAGTACGTCTCGGTGCCCTGGACGGACGCGGATTGAAACGCATTGGCGTGAAGCGAGATGAAGAGGTCGCCGCCCCTCCGGTTGGCCAGGTGCCCACGCTCCTCCAGGGCAATGAAGCGGTCGTCCGTTCGGGTGTAGACCACCTCAAGGTTCAGGCGGTTCTCGACGTACTCCCCCAGCTTGTGCGCCACGTCCAGCACAATGTCCTTCTCGTACAGCCCGTGGGCCACCGCTCCCGGGTCTTTGCCCCCGTGCCCGGGATCGATCACCACCGTGTCGAGGCGTGATCGCTCGCGGGAGAGGGTCGCCATCGGGTCCCGCCGGCGTTGTTCTGTCCGGGCGGCCGTCGGGGCGTCCGCGGCGGATGGAGACGAGGCGGACGCGGTCGACGCGGGGGACGAGGCGGCCCCCGAGGCCACCGGCGGGGCGTCGTCGTACGCGAGGTTCAGTAGCACGTCGTCGGACGCCCCGTCGCGGTAGGCCGTGGGCGAGATCGAGCGGTCCGAGGTTAGGGTCACCCGAAGGATCAAGTGTCCGTTTTGCTGCGTCACCGTGTAGTCCTCAACCGGCCCTGCCGGCGCCCGCTTGTCGTAGTCCGCGTGGAGGGTCGTGTTGTAGAGCACCCACTTCAGTTCGCGCGCCTGCTCCGGCTGCAGCATGTACGCCTCGGGGGAGCCCGTCGTCCGGACGCGCACGACGTAGCCCTGCCCGTCGGACCGGGGAGAGAAGATCACGTCGGTCACGAGCACATCGGCCTGGGCCGGCCCCGCCGCCACGAGCAGAAGCCCGACCAGGAGCCACGACGGGCCCCAACGCGATCGATGCCCGGCGTCGACACAACGAGCGATGTGGGCCCGGAACCAATCCATAGACAGATGCGACACCCCTGACGAAAAGCGACGTGCGGACGGTGGCTGCGTGCCCCGCCGCCCCACAAGATGCGGCGCAGCCCACTTAAAGTAAAGGATGAGGTGACAACGAGGACGATGCGGGCGGCGGACGGCCCTGCGCGGCGTCGCTATCGGCCGCGCGTGGAGTCGATGAGTTGGCGGAGGTGGCGGTCAATCATGCGGTCCCGCATCTGGGCCCGTCGCTGAAGGTTTTCCTGCAGCTCACGGATCTGCCGCTGTAGGCGCTCGATCTCGCGGCGCCGGTTTTCCTGCTTCACCGCAAAAATGTCTTCGAGCATGGCGCGAAGCGTGTCGATCTGGGCCCGGCGCTCCGCGCCCTCCGGCAACAGCCGAATGGTGCGCGCGAGGTTCCGCGCGTTCTGCTCCATTTGGCGCTCGCGCTGAAGCCGCTCGTAGAGCTCCCGGCTGGAGCGCTGCACGGCGTCGAGGTACTGCCGGTGCGACGCCTCGGGGGCACTCGCGGCCTCGACCCCGTCAGGGGACGAAGAGGCTCGCGCCTGCCCCCCGCCACTTCCCAACACGACGGAGGCCCGCTGCCGCCGCACCTCCTCTTCGGTGATGGGCCTCAGTCCATCCTGCACCACGAACAGGCGTCCCTTGAGCTCCACGACGGGGCGCTGGATGCCGACGAACCGGTAGTTGGCCCGCACCCCTCGCAGGTCCAAGCTGTCCGGGAGCTGGTCCGCCGACAGAGGCTGCCCGTCGACGTAGACGGTGCCGTCCCGGATGTTCAGGGTGTGGGTCTGCTGGGCCGACGCGGCGGGCAGAAGCAGGCCCCACAGGAGGAGCCCGACGGCGAGCCCGGCGACGACTCGACGACACGTAGAACCCAGGCGGTGCAGAGCGATCATGGGGAAGCGAGACGTGAACAATGGGACGCGAGGCGAGGCGGAAACGGATGTTAGGGGCGGCTGACCCGCTGGAGGGAGCCCCACCGGTCCGGCGCGCTCCGTGCCTGCAGCCGGTCGATGCGGCGCTGTATGCGGATCAACTCCTCCCCGTCGTCCCACGCCGGGATGGCGTCCGCGTCGCTCGACCGGGTTTGGGCGGTCGTGGGGGCCTGCCGGGGCGCCCCGTCCATCGCGCCGGGCGCCGCGGCGTCCGCGGCCGGGCCGTCGGACGTTCCGTCGCCCTGCCACCACCCCAGGCCAATCACCAGCAGCAGGGCAAGCGCGGCACCGGCGGGCTGCAGGCGGCGGGCCCAGGCGTGGGAGGGGGCCCGCGCCGGGCGGTCCTCGCTCGGGGGCGCGGCCG
>ERZ1034569.963-NODE-963-length-9915-cov-11.297870_pt1 | contig 9915 bp, 11 predicted proteins | sample MGYA00520706_ERZ1034569 | MGnify/ENA primary metagenome ERZ1034569 (study PRJEB33760, sample SAMEA4777722) | hypersaline lake metagenome | biome: hypersaline environment; feature: brines | place: Spain | collected 2014-08 | depth 0 m ...
GATCATATCGTATATTATATATATACGTACCCTCAGATACATATATGAAAAAACGGGCTACTTGAAGGGTGGAGCCGAAACGCACCCGATAAAAAGCACGCGTCTCTGCCTACTGAGGTGGGGTCTTACACGAAGTGAGTTCTAACTCCAGAGATATTTAATCTCAATATTGTTAATTAGCTATCAGATATAGCATATATTTGACGGGCAAAAGTCTCTATCTACAGGTGACTATATATACTGTGAATCATATCTCGCTTAACTGGCATTAATAACGAAGGTGTATAATCTGGAGGTGTATTGACCGAAATTATCAAACAACTCGTCTGACATTCTCCAGTAGACGAATGACAACTCAAGATTTACGTCATCATAATCGCACAGTTATTGTTACAGGCGGATCCAGCGGTATTGGCCGAGGTGTCGCAATTCGGTTTGCTGAGGAAGGAGCAAATATTATTATTGCAGATATTCGTGAATCACCAAAGCAAGGCAATCGATACGAAACAGACATGACAACGCCAACCGCAGACGTGATCAATAATAGCACTCCTGGTTCAGCGAAGTTCGTTGAGACAGATGTAAGTGACTCTGAAAGCGTTGCGTCTATGATTGAGACAACGATCGAGTCTTATAGCCGCCTCGATGTGGTCGTGAATAACGCAGGAATACAGATTGTTGGTGACTCACAGACGATTACGATCGAGCAATGGCAACGGTCTCTTGAGATTGACTTGAATGGCTACTTTTACACGGCGAAATATGCCATCCCACACATTGTCGAGCAAAATGGCCAAATAATAAACATTGGCTCAGTTCGAGGTTTCGAAGGCGGTGGTGGTCCACCGTATGCGGCCGCGAAAGGGGGTGTGGTTAATCTAACGCGCGATCTGGCGATGGAACTCGGAGACGAATCAGTTCGTGTGAACTGTATTAATCCCGGATATATCGAAACGCCGCTTCAGGATATCGTCACTGAAGACGATTTTGAAGAATCTCAGGCACAGACTCTCCTCTCTCGATTCGGAACGCCGCGTGATGTCGCTAATGTGGCGGTATTCTTAGCCAGCGAGGAAGCGGGCTTTATTACCGGGGCCAATATCCCAGTTGACGGAGGGTGGCTGGCCCATAGCCGTGTGTAACCTAACCAACAATATTTTACACACTCCATTTACATATATACTGATGGTTGGGACCACTAGCTTTGATTTCAGCGGCGAATCAGCAATTATCACAGGTTCAACATCTGGCATTGGGAAAGGAATCGCGAAGGCGTTTGCCCGCACTGATGCAAATGTTTTAATCAACTCTCGAAGCCCTTCCTCAGTAACCGAGACGGTTGAACAGGTTGACGAGCTTGGTGAGGGCACGGTTATTGGCCATCCAGGTGATATTAGTGATCCAGAGACTGTGAGTGAACTCGTTGATACGGCAATCGAATCATTCGATAAACTCTCAATTTTAGTGAATAACGCGGCTATCTGGCCGATGGAAGATGAGATGATTGATGCATCACTCACTGAATGGGACAAGACAATGGGTGTCAACGTCAGAGCACAATTCTATATGACTAAATTAGTCGCCACACACATGCGATCTGCTGGTATTGAGGGACGTATCGTTAATATAACGAGTCAAACAGGTGATCGACGAACCGGAAATAGGGGACTATATGGCGTCTCAAATACTGCGGTCAACGGGTTCACCTATCGGATGGCTGGAGAGCTCGCTGAAGATGGTATTCGGATGAACGCCGTCTCGACCGACTTGACTGAGACTTCTCAAGTGAGATATGAAGCGAAACTTGCAGCGGAATCCCGTGGTGTGCCGGTTGATACAGTCCTCGCCGAATGGGCTGAGGACATTCCACTCGGTCGAATGGGGCGCCCCGATGATCTTGCGAACGCAGTATTATTTCTCACCTCTGATAGGGCGGATTATATCGTTGGATCGATTCTCAGAGTCGCTGGTGGCGGTAATTTGAATTAACCGCTATGCTTCGTCGCTTAGCCGCCAGATTCGCTCCATTGTCGGCATTTCCATCGTCTCTGGGTCAACACCGCTTAGTTTGAATTGATCAACGCGAGCCTCCCATTCTTGTGTCTGGGAATCATCTCGATACTGTTCAACGAATGTATCGAAATCATTGACAGTGACGACGCCAACAGCGATATTCCCGGTGACGAATAGTTCGTACTCTTCAACACCCCCTTGTTTCATTGCTGAACTGACTGCTTCAGGAACTTCTTCATGCGCCTCAACATACTCATCCACTTGGGTAGGATCAAGCCGTTGCAAGATGGCAACTCTTTCAGACATGATTTACTAACGTGTGCTGCTGCATAATCATATACCCAGCGACGAGAGTATCTTCGTGCTCGCCGGAACCCGGTATTTTATTTTATCACTGACCGTTCTTTTGTTGTATGAACTATCGACAACTTGGGCGGACAGGCACCCGCGTGTCTGAACTCTGTCTCGGCACGTGGCGATTCGGGAAAGAGACGAATGGGGTAATTGAGACGAATCGTGAGGAAGCGTTCTCTCTGCTTGATGCTGCATGGGAGCATGGAATTAATTTTATTGACTCGGCAAACGTATATGGGGCGCCAAATGGACTCTGTGAGGAGTATATCGGTGAATGGTTGAGTGAGTATGAGCGCGATGATTTCGTCATTGCATCGAAAGTCTATTTCCCATTTGATGGGAACGGCCCACCCGGTCCGAATGACTCTGGACTCGGTCGCAAACACATTCGAGCACAGATCGAAGGCACGCTTGAGCGGCTAAACACTGATTATCTCGACTTATATTATATACATCGCTGGGATGAGGACACCCCCATTATCGAAACCATGCGAACACTCTCCGGTCTCGTTGACGATGGGAAAGTCCATTATCTGGGAGCCTCAACCATGGCAGCGTGGCAACTCACCAAAGCTCTCTGGACGGCCGATACAAACCAACTCCACCGTTTCGATGTGACCCAGCCACTCCATCATGCAGGTTATTATGAAGACGTGAGAGAGTTTCTCGACGTGTGTGCAGATCAAGATATTGCTGTTTGTCCGTATTCCCCGCTGGCAGGTGGGTTCTTAACTGGCAAGTATGAGCGTGCTGACCCTGATGATCCTGAGGCAGTCAGAGCTCCTGATGGAACTCGGGGAAGCTTTGATGATTTCTTTGACGACTGGTATCTCTCTGAGCGAGGGTGGAAAGTCCTTGATGAGATCCGCACGATTGCTGCCGAGGAGGAAGCAACACCTGCACAGATTTCACTGCGGTGGCTTATGGAGTGGGATGAGTTCACCTGCATTCCAATCGTCGGTGCTCGGACGACAGACCAACTTGCAGAGAACATTGAAGCAACGAACGTCCAACTTTCAACTGCACAGCGAGATCGCATTACGAATGCAAGATACGCTGAAGATGGCTCTATATGGGGGCATTAGTCGCTTGCCGTCGAGCGGACATATGTTACCGGACAGGACGCCCCAATCAGAACACTCTGTGCAGTGCTCCCAAAGACTGCCTTTCCGACAGGTGAGTGGGCTCCGCCTGAAATAATCACCCGGTCAGCATCCATCTCCTCAGCCACAGAAATGATTCCCTCACTGATATTCTCGACAATCCCCTTTCGAGAACAACTCACTCCCTCGTCAGCAAGCATCGTCTCCACTCGATTGAGTGTGTCATGCCGGGCAACAAGATTGTCGATATCCTCTGCAGTCGCGTTTGAGAAATTCAACTCATCAGTCAATCTCTCAAACTCTTCAGAGCCAAATACATGAGTTAGAATGACTCTTGCATCGTTTGGATGTGCCAACTGAAGAGCGACGCTCGCTAAACGTTCAACCCGGTCCTCATCATCTGGGCCAACGGCCAAGATAATTGTATTTACAGATATGTCCATATGACATGCAACTGAGAGTGAGTAAAAACGACTGTGATCACCTGATCATACACTACAAGTTATTGAACCCTGCAATCGTCGTTGGTGGCTCTTCGATTAACACCGGTTCTCTAAGATGAGGAAAATCCAGTCGTCATTACCTCGTTCAGCTCTTCAAGCCCTGTTTCTGATGGGATATAAGTATCAACGAGTGAGCCCTGAAAAAGCACACCAATTCTATCTGCGTGGGTAAGTACAGACTCGATATTGTGACTGACGATAATTATCGTAATCCCCGATTCGGCGAGCGTATTCAGTGTATCCTGCACGAGACGAGTCGCATCAACTGACAGTGCACTCGTCGGCTCATCAAGAATAATCACATCTGGGTCGAATGCCAGCGCGCGTCCAATGGCAACTAGTTGTCGCTGCCCGCCAGAGAGGAACTCAACCTCGGTTTTAATGTCAATATTCCGACCTAAACGATCAGCGATAATATGCTCAGCGCGCTTATACGTGGTTTCCCAGTCAATAAATTTGATTGGTCCAATGCCTCGTTTGGGGAACTGTCCCATGAAAATATTCGTTCCTATGTCGAGGTCGTCCATCAGTGCGAGGTCTTGATAGACTGTCTCAATACCCTTTGCTCGAGCCTCAGATGGATTCGTGAATGATACTTCCTCACCGCCTTTATACAGGTTACCTTTGGTGGGTTGGTGGACACCACTCAAAATATTCATCAATGTCGATTTGCCTGCGCCGTTATCACCAACGAGCGCAAAAATATTTCCTGATCTGACTTCGAGTGAGACTTCATCAACAGCGAGGATCCGTCCGAACTGCTTTGATATCCCTTCAACTCGGAGTTCTGGCGTCCCAGTTGCCTGTTCGGTCTTCGTCGTTGATGTTGTCGGTGACTCTTCTTCGAGACTCATACGCTTCCACTCGCTAAGATACGGGCACGAATCTTTTCTTGAGTACTGTACAACAGTATCGCGACCAATAATACAATTCCATTGACCATTTGAATTTGTGTCGCTCCAACTGCTGGGCTATTATTTAGTGCTGACTGGACGACCTGAATGAGAATCACACCACCAAGAGCACCGGTTATCATCCCGCGACCACCAAAGAGACTGATCCCTCCAATCACTGCTCCAGCGAAGGCCTGAAACACCAATCCTTCACCAATCAGTGGCGGGACAACTCCAACGAATCCAGTTAGCATCAATCCAGCAAGTGCTGACAGTAAGCCGCTCATGGTATATACCGCAATAATCAGCCGCTCTGTATCAATCCCAACTTCACGAGCAGACTTCTTGGAACTGCCAAGTGCATACACTGCCTGTCCAAATGTAGTGTACTTGAGGATGAACCCCAGAAGAAGAAACATACTCAGAAAGACAGCGATCGCGAAGACGGGTGAGGCACCAACCTGTGTATAAGTGCTCGGGAGTCCTGTCACCGGTTGTGTCTGCATCGCAGTTTTAGCACCCTGGAAGATGATAAGAAAAGCCAGTGTCTGTAAGAAAGGGTTCAGTCCAACTTTTCCGATCATCACGCCATTAATAAATCCGACTGACCCCCCGATGAGAAAGATGAGCCCGAAGCCTATCCATGGATTTGTCGTCAATCCCCAACACGAAGGACATGTCCCGAGCACCATACCAGTAAACATCGCTGAAAACCCAGCGATTGATCCGATAGAAAGATCAAAATGTCCAGAGAGTAGGCAGAGGCTTTCAGCTAACACTAACAGTCCGATCGGTACGGCTCCCCAGAGAATAAGTCGAATCGCTTGCGCATTCCGAAACGTCTGCGGAACAGTCAAGAAAATGCCGAGGATGACAACGGCTAAAATCGGCCAGATCATATTATCTAAGACTGTCAGAATAATATCATCACGGTCTGCCGAGGCTATCCCAAGCAATGACTCTGTAGTAGACATGTTGATGAGTGAGAAAAGCGTTGTCAGCCCCAGACGTTGCCCCAGAGGAACGGCTGGTCAAAGTTCTCTTGAGTAATGACGATACTGTTTGTTCGGAACCACGGGTGACCGTTCTGCTCACGCACCACGCCCGGCTCCCAGATTGCCTTCGACCACATTTCGACGCCTTTGTGTTGCCCGGCAGGAATATCGAGTTGACCAGAGGTGATTTCTGTTCCAACCTCTGGGATCACATTGGGGTCTTTCCCATTCTCAACATACTGCCGCATATATTCCAGAGCAATCGGATTATAGAAGTAATTCGGCTGATCAACTGCCGCATCAATCATGCCGTCACCAACCAATGGGTTTACCTCGGGACTCCCGTCCATCTGTGTTAACACGATATGATTTTCCTCGCCTCGCGGGACAAGGATATCGAGATTTCGAAGTGCTTGGACAACACCAAGCCCCATCGAGAGATTGGCAGAGTAAATCCCATCTGGGCGCTGGTTCGCGTTAATCCACTCCTGAACGGTTGACTGTGCGTTGTCTCTGGCGAACTCCCCATTGAGCGTTTCGAGAATCTCGACGGAATCACTTTCTTGGATCACATCGACGAATCCTTGTGAGCGCTGATTCGCTGACTGGTTGCCCTGTGGACCTCGGATATTCAAAACCTCGTATGTACTTTTCTCAGGATATTGCTCTTCAAGTGCAGTTATCATTTCCTCACCAGAACTGGCTCCTCCATCATAATTACTGAAACCGACATACATCGGAATTTCACTACTTGAGGTATCTGCATTTGTCGCAAACACTGGTGTCCCACCTTCGATTGCCTGGTTAATCGCTCCTTCTGCAGCACCTGTTGACCAGATTCCAACGAGAATGCCATCATAATCCCCATTTGCGAACTCACGGATGTCTTGAACTTGCTTTTGAGCGCTTTGTTGATTTGGTCGAACGTCTAATTCAATACCAATATCTTCTGCATAGAACTTGGCCGCCTCAATATATGCAGTAATCCAAGACCCCCCACGAACATACGCAGACATTCCAACTCGATCGAGTGACCCACCAGAGCCACTACTCTCGCCAACCGTCGTTCCAGCCGCTGATTCAGTCTCTGACCCTCCAGAACCACCTCCACTACATCCTGCGAGGGCAATTCCGCCGACTACTGCGCCAGTTGTCTTTAAAAATGACCGTCTGCTGTTCTGTGACATGCTTATAAATAGGGTGCTTCAAGTAATAAACGTTTTCAATGGTTATTCATCAAGGTTTTTATGCGTAACATAGCTTCGCTCAGCTTAACCTGCCTTCGGAATGTTGAGGTACACTCATTGAATCGAATTGAATTGTGTGGATATGAAACTGTATCTCGACACAGCAGATATCACTGCATGGCACAAGTGCTCGCTCACATCAGCGATTGATGGCGTAACCACGAATCCTGCTCTTGTCGCTGGGTGTAACAAATCGTATGAAACTGTTCTTTCTGAATTCTCAGGTGTTATTGATGGGCCAATATTCGCTCAAGTAACGGCACGTACGGCCAGTGCAATGATAGAACAGGCAAATCGCTATCACCAAATACATTCATCAGCAATTATTAAACTACCAGCGACTGAAGCAGGATTCACCGCGCTCGCTGAGTTACGGGAAAAACCGATATCAGCAGGGATTACAGTATGTTTTACTGCTTCGCAAGCTATCCTTGCTGGTAAATTAGATGCAAGCTTTATCGCGCCATATGTCGGCCGGATGAATGATAATGGGCAAGATGCGGTCCACATTGTCAAGCAGATTCTTGACATTTATGATGCTCATGAGTTCGACACAGAAGTTCTTGCAGCTAGCCTTCGTAATGCCACAGACGCGACTGAACTATCTGCGGCTGGCGTAGATGCAATAACGCTCTCGCCGTCAGTGTATGAATCCTATCTTCATCACCCACAGACCACGGCGAGTGTTACTGAATTTCACCAGATATGGGAAGATGCTCACGACAATGCTGACCAATAGTTACGCGAGAGTATATGCATCAGGCGACATGATTGCTCTACGAACGCATGACATCCACCCCATCCGTGCTGGTCGCAGGAGATACACTCATTGATCTCGTCCCAACAGCAGCGGGTCCACCCTCAACAGAGCTGAAATATGAGCCGAGCTTCGGAGGCTCTGCAGCAAATGTTGCAGTTGGACTCGCCCGACTAGGACAACCACCGCTCTTGTGGACTCGTCTGGCAACAGATGACTTTGGAAGTGCACTCAAACGCGAGCTCATTGACTCGGCAATCCCAGATAAATATCTCATCGCTGATTCGACGGCACAGACCACACTTGCAGTTGTTACTCATGATGAGACGGGCGATCGATCATTTGGATTTTATCGTGGTGCTGGTCCAAACACCCGTCTTCAACGAGGGGTTGTAAGCGATACTGATCTTGAAATGACGACATGGGTGCATACGACAGGAGTCACACTTAGTGTCGAACCGAGCCGCAGTTCGACATTGGAACTCCAACGCCGAGCAACAAAGAAGACGACTGTTTCACTCGACCCAAACTGGCGACCAGAGATGTGGGAGAGTGCTGATACGTTCGCAGCTGTCATCCGTGGCGCACTCACTCATGTGGATGTAGTCAAAGCAACGCCTGAGGATTTCAGTGCTGCTGGCTTTGATACCTCCGACCACAAACGTCTGTGCCGACGCGTTAGTGAGTACGGTCCTCATACCGTTCTTTTAACTCTCGGTCAGCGAGGGGCAATATGCTACGGCACAGAGAACAGTCCGGTTTCTGGAGTAACGACACACTCAGGGTACGATGTTGCTGTTCAAGATACGACCGGTGCTGGTGATGTCTTTTCAGCGGGATTTATCGCAGGCATGTCAAACGGGGAGACCGACCCATATACACTGCTCTCAATTGCAAATGCGGCAGGCGCAGCGACAACGACACAGCCAGGTGCAGTGACAGCTTTAACCGGTGTTGAAACAATTGAGGATATTCATGGACCACTTCCGTGGGCCACGGGAGAGTGATCACCCAATCGATTCAACGTATCCGAGTCGGACGATCAGAATGATAATACACCTAATGACCTGGTGTTTCGCTTCGGACCTAATCCGTGAAGTGCGGAATCTGTCCTCAAGCGCAGGATTGAGCTTCCAGCGGTTAGAACTGAGATGCGATATCTGTAAGCGTTGCAGCTGTTTCGGTAATTGAGTCAAATTCACCCGCACGTGCTGCGTCCAAGTCAGCTAGTGCACTTCCGACACCGACTGCGAGGGCACCAGCCTCAAAGTAAGCAGTTGCATTTTGCGTTGACACACCGCCCGTTGGTATGAGTGGTACCTGAGAGAGTGGCCCATTAATTGCACTGAGGTGATCGGGTCCACCGCTCTTCGCCGGAAATAATTTGACGGCTGCAGCACCCGCTTCAAAAGATCTAATTACTTCTGTAGGAGTGTATGCACCAGGGAAAACTGGCGCAGCATACCGATTACTCATCTCAATCACTGCCTCGTTTAATGTGGGGGTGACAATGAATGATGCTCCTGCCATCAACACGTTTCGTGCGGTCGGTGCGTCAAGAACAGTCCCCACACCAAATATTACTTCATCATCAAAATGATCTGAAAGCATCCTAAGTTGTTCAACGACGGCAGGATTGTCAGCAGTCACTTCGATCACATTTACTCCACCATCTACAATCGCTTCAACCGTTTCTATCAAGAGATTGGAAGGTGTTCCACGAAGAATACCAATCACACCTGTCGTCTCTACCTCTGACACGAGTTGGTCTGGACGCATACTCAAATCAAAACGTCTGAGTGTCTTAATTTAGCGGGAAGTTGCTCCAAAGTGATTATCTACAGAATGCAGAAAAAATATCCTATGTCCAGACGGAAGTCACTGATGTGATGGCGAGAGTCGAAAATGCTTAAACGACTTCAGTTGGCCCCGAAGTGATCCACTGGGGGCAAACAGATGGTGTCGGTTTTCATTTGACTTCAACGTACTTCATCATATATTGACACGCTGATTCAATCTACTGGATGATCCAATCCACACAGCTGGGTAT
>ERZ1034569.966-NODE-966-length-9879-cov-6.915411_pt1 | contig 9879 bp, 6 predicted proteins | sample MGYA00520706_ERZ1034569 | MGnify/ENA primary metagenome ERZ1034569 (study PRJEB33760, sample SAMEA4777722) | hypersaline lake metagenome | biome: hypersaline environment; feature: brines | place: Spain | collected 2014-08 | depth 0 m ...
TGCTGCGCCGGTCGAACCCATCCCACGCCGCGCTCCACAACGCGATGCGCGAGGTCGAGCGCTCCATCGTCGGCGAGGCGACGAGCGTCGAGGGCGCGAAGCAGCTCTTGGAGGACGTGATCGCCCGCGTCACGGAAGACATCGAGACGGCGAAGGGCGAGGCGGCGGCGAACGCGGCCGAGCACATCGAGGACGGGGACACGCTGCTCGTCCACGACTACTCGACGACGGTGTTAGAGGCCGTCGAGAACGCCGCGCGCGACGGGGCGCACCTGACCGTCTACGTCACCGAGGCGCGCCCGCGGACCCTCGGCCGCAAGACCGCCCGCGTGCTCGCCGGGATCTCTCGGGTCGACGTCCACATGGTCGTCGACAGCGCGATGGGGTACGCGCTCCGCGACTGCGACCGCGTCCTGCTCGGGATCACGTGTATCACCGGCGGGACGTACTACAACCGGATCGGCACGTTCCCGCTCGTGGTGACCGCCCGCGAGCTGGGCGTCCCCGTCACCGCGGTCGGCTCGGGCGCGAAGACCATCGAGGAGTTCCGGTTCGAAAACGAGTTCCGCGACGCCGTCGAGGTGATGCGCGAGCCGGTCGAGGACGTCGAGATCGAGAACCCCAGCTACGACGCCACGCCCATCGGGATGATCGACACCGTGATCACCGACGACGGCGTCCGGAACTGATCCCGCTATCGCCGTTGAAGCGGCGAGACCCGCGCGAGCGACGCCGAACGGCCCAAAGCGCTTTGTGCGTGTAGTGTGTTAACGGTTCGTATGAGCGTACACCCGAGTTCGACGGCGGTGTTCCAGATCCCCGACCAGGGGCTGACGGGGGTGGGCTGTACGAGCGTCTGGTGCGACCTCGGGGCGATCGCGACGCAGCCGAGCGTCGTCACGGCGGTCGCACTCGTCGGCGTCCTCGCGCTGCTTACCTTCGCGTACGTCCGCGAGGCCGAGGCCGCCTGCCGCGACGAGCGCCGGCGCGTCCTCGACGAGCGGGACGCGTTCGAGACGTTCGCCGAACGGGTCGGCCGGATCGACACGGTCTCGGTCGCGACGGACGCGACCCCGTCCGGCGTGCCGGCCGCCGCCCTGCGCGGGATCGGCGGCGGCGGGCGGCGGCCGGGCGGCGGCCCGGCCGGCGACAACGTCACCCTCAGGCGGGTGCTGGCCGCGTACGAGGACACTGTCATGTCCCTGCCCCACTACCGCGCCGAGTACGACGAGACGACCGCCCAGAGCCTGGCCGCCGAGCTGGGTCCGGACACCGCGACGGCGCTGGCGTCCGACGGCGGCCTGTCGAGCGGGGCCCAGTCGGCGCTCGTCGACCGGAGCCGCCACGCCGTCGACGCCCGAAACCGACTCGTCGACGCCATCGACGAGGAAATCGTCGAGCTCGACGACCGCGAGGCCGCGCTGTCGACGATCGACCGCCGCCGCCGTCGGCTGGTCGGGCACATGGACGGGATCCGGTCCGAGAGCGAGGCGGACGCGGCGATCGACGTGTGGAACCGACTGACGGAGCTCGAACGCCAGTGCGACGAACTCGCCGCCGAGCGGCAGGTCTCCCTCGACGACCCCCCGCTGACGCCAGAGACGGCGGTCGACACGGACAGAGAGCGACCCTTCTACCACTACCTCTACGGTCCCACCGACGGTCCGCGTTACCCGGTGTTGGCGCAGATCGCCGAGGTCGCCGACGGGATCCGCGCGGACAGGGACCGAATCGGCGCGCGGATCGCCGGCGACCACTGACCCGATAGAGGGTCCGATGGCCGGGCCCCGGCCACTAGCGCGCGGATGCGATCGGAGGCCGATCCCGCCGCCCGCCGGGAAACTCAAAACTACCGGATTGTTTATGAACGTAGGGCGGGACGGGGGGTGTATGAGTTGGCAAGCGGCGGAACGAGCGTTCACGGACGACGCGATCGCCCGGGAGACGCTTCCGCAGATGTTCGAGCGGACCGCGGAGCGGCACGCGCCGCGGACCGCGCAGCGGTACAAGGGGGGGATCTACGACCGCTCGCTCGTCGCCGAGGGCGTGATCGAGCCGGCCCCCGCGGGCGGGTACGCCGACCTGACGTACGCCGAGATGCGCGGGATCGTCCGCAACCTCGCGGCGGGGTTCCGCGAGCTGGGCGTCGACGACGACACCCGGGTGGCGATGTACTCGCAGACCCGCATGGAGTGGGCGCAGACCGACTTCGCGGCGCTGTCCGCGGGGGCGGTCGTGACCACCGTGTACGCCTCCTCCTCGCCGAGCCAGCTGCGGTACCTGTTGGCGGACCCCGAGGCGACCGTGGTCGTCGCCGAGAACCGCGAGATGCTCGCGGACGTGCTGGCGGTGCGCGACGACCTCGGCCACGAGCTCGACGCGATCGTCACCGTCGACGACGTCGACGCGGACGACCTCGACGGCGACGCGGACGACGTGTATGGACTAGGCGAGGTCCACGCGCTCGGGGAGGACGCGTTCGACGAGGCCGCCTACGAGGGGTGGATCGACGCGGTCGGCGTCGACGACCTCGCCAGCCTCATCTACACCTCCGGGACCACCGGGAAGCCGAAGGGCGTCCGCCTCACGCACGGCAACTTCCGAGACAACGTCTCGCAGTGTTACCGCCGGTTCGCCGACCGGCCCGACCGCGACTCGGACGCCCCCGGGATCTCCGCCGAGTCGACGACGCTATCCTTCCTCCCGCTCGCGCACGTCTTCGAGCGGATGGCGGGCCACTACATGATGTTCGCCGCGGGCGCGACGGTGGGGTACGCCGAGAGCCCCGACACGCTCCGCGAGGACTTCGGGCTCGTGCGCCCGACGACGACGACCAGCGTCCCGCGCGTCTACGAGAAGCTGTACGACGCGATCCGCGAGCAGGCGAGCGAGTCGCCGGTGAAGGAACGGATCTTCGAGTGGGCGGTCGACGTCGGCCGCGACCACCACGAGGCCGACGACCCCGGCGCGCTGCTCGACGCCAAGCGCGCGGTCGCCGACCGGCTCGTCTTCTCGTCGGTCAGGGAGGCGATCGGCGGGAACATCGACTTCTTCATCTCGGGCGGCGGGTCGCTGTCGGCGGAGCTGTGCGCGCTGTACCACGCGATGGACCTCCCGATCCTGGAGGGGTACGGGCTGACGGAGACGTCGCCGGTGATCTGCGTCAACCCGCCCGAGCGGCCGCAGGTGGGGACCATCGGACCGCCGGTCGTCGACACCGAGATCGCGATCGACGACGGCGTCGTCGGCGAGGAAGTCGCCGACCTGGCGGGCGACGTGGGCGAGCTGCTCGTCCGCGGCCCGCAGGTGACGGAGGGGTACTGGAACCGCCCGGACGCGACCGCTGACGCCTTCGTCGACGCCGACGACCTTCCGGAGGACGCCGTGACCGCCGGCACCCCGCCGGACGAGCGGGTCGGCGAGGGCGAGACCGACCCGGAGGCCGCGGCCGCGGAGCCGTGGTTCCGCACCGGCGACATCGTCCAGCTCCGTCCGGACGGGTACGTCGCGTTCCGCGAGCGGGCCAAGCAGCTGCTCGTGCTCTCGACCGGCAAGAACGTCGCCCCCGGACCGATCGAAGACCGGTTCGCCGCGAACGAGTTCGTGGAGCAGTGCGTCGTCCTCGGCGACGGTCGGAAGTTCGTCTCGGCGCTCATCGTCCCGAACTTCGAGCAGCTGACCGCGTGGGCAGAGGCCGGCGGCGTCGACCTCCCCGAGGACCGCGCCGCGGTCTGCCGCGATGACCGCGTCCGCGACCGCATCCAGCAGGAGGTCGACCGGGTGAACGACGAGTTCGAGTCGTACGAGCAGATCAAGCAGTTCCGGCTCGTCGAAGAGGAGTTCACCGAGGCGAACGACCTGCTCACGCCGACGATGAAGAAGAAGCGGCGGAACATCCTAGACCGGTTCGCCGACGAGGTCGAGATGATCTACGAGGAGTAGCGCGGCCGGGCCTCGTCGGGACTAGAAACCGATATCCGTCGGAAGGGAGTAGTAGCGGCAATGGCCCCCCGCATCGCCCCTCGATACGGGTTCGCCGCGCTCGGGGGGTGTTGTTTCGGCCTCGGCGCCCGTCATCTGGCGCACCAGGGGCAAAGCGTGGGGATCGTTCTCGAAACGCTGCTGATACTCGGCCTCTCCAGCGTCGCCTTCTACACCGTCCGCGACCTCCCGCGCTGGGGGATCTCCCGCTCGGGCCAGTGGCGCGCGGTGCGGATCGGCGCGGGGACCGCGCTCGGGTTCGCCGCGCTCGCCGGCGTCGTCTGGGTCATCTGGTTGATCGGCCACCACGCGTTCAAGCTCTCTTTCCTGCTCTCGTTCGCCGCCAGCCTCGGCGCGGCGGTCGGGTCGCGCGGGGGTCTCTACGCGGTGAAGGCCGACGAACAGCTCACCGAGGCGCAGGAGCTCGCGACGCTCCTCTCGATCAACGACCGGGTGTTGCGCCACAACATCCGGAACGAGCTCTCCGTGGCGCTCGGCTACCTCACCGAGATCCGGGACGCGGACGGGAACCCCGAGACCCGAGCGCAGGTGGCGACGATCCGAGAGCACTTGGAGTCGCTCCTCGAGACGAGCGACCGGACGCGACGGCTCGCGTCGATCTGGCGGACCGACGCGCGGTGCTCGGTGGACCTCGTCGCCGTCGTCGAGGAGGAGGTGGCGCAGCTGACCGCGGACGCGCCCGACGCGACGATCCGCACGGAGCTCCCAGAGCGCTGCGTGGTCCGGACGCACCCGTCCGTTCCGGTCGCGATCGAGGAGGCGCTGCGGAACGCCGTCGAACACAACGACGACGTGACCGTGACGGTGCGCGTGTGGTGCGAGGACAGCGTGCACCTCGTCGTGGCGGACGACGGGCGAGGCATCCCACGGATCGAGCGGCGGACGCTCCGGAACACGGAGGAGACGCCGCTCGAACACACCGAGGGGATCGGGCTGTGGCTGATATACTGGGCCACGACTCGGGCGGGCGGAACGGTGGAGTTCGCGGCGAACGAGCCGCGGGGAACGGCGGTCCGGATCCAACTCCCCGACAGACCCGGTTCAGACGCGGCGGACGACGCCGATCCGGGGGACTTCGAGCCGGACGATTTCGACCCGGACGGCGATCGACTCTGGGAGCGCGGGTCGGAGGGTTCCGGGTCGAAGCCCGGCGGAGAAGGCGAGTCGGTCTCGGAGCGCTAGGCCGTCGACGGCGCGGACTCCGGCCGGTCGTCGCGCTCGACCGAGTCGCCGTCGGCCGGCTCCGACTCCGTCACGGGGTCGCCGAACGCGTACACCGTGTTGTGGCCGGTCACCTCGACGGTGAGGAAGTCGCCGACCTCGACGCCGCGGTCGGACGCCCCTTGGACGATGATCTGCCGGTACGCGCCGTCGCGGCACTTGACCGAGTCGCCGGTCCCCTCCTCGACGACGAGCACCTCGAACGTCTCGCCGACCATCGACTCGTACGCCTCGGCGACGACCTCCATCTTCAGCTCGGACATCGCCTTCGAGCGCTCCTTCTTGATCGTCCCGCCGAGGCCCTTCATGTCGGCGGCGTCGGTCCCGGGCCGCTTCGAGAAGCGGGTGACGTTGATCTTCTCGGGGCGGACCTCGGCGAGCAGGTCCATCGAGCGCTCGTGGTCGGCCTCGTCCTCGGTGGGGAAGCCGACGATGAAGTCGGTCGACAGCGTCCAGTGGTCGAGCCGCTCGTCGAAGGTGTCGACGACCTCGCGGAACTTCTCGACGCGGTGCTGCCGGCGCATGTCTTCGAGCACGTCGTCGGAGCCGGACTGGACCGGCGCGTGGATGAAGTCGTACAGCTCCTCGTTCTCGGCGAACACGTCGGCCAGCTCCTCGTGGATGCCGTGGATTCCGCCGGGGTTCGCCATCCCCAGCCTGACCCGGAAGTCGCCGTCGATGTCGCAGATCCGGTCGAGGAGCTCGGGGAGCTTCCGGTCGCCGTTGTCCCAGCCGTAGACGCCCGTGTCCTGGCCGGTGACGCGGATCTCCTTCGCGCCGGCGTGGACCAAGGCGCGGGCCTTCTCGACGTTCTCCTCGACCGACGGGGAGTCGACCCGGCCGGTCGCGAACTTGGTGATACAGTACGAGCAGTTGCTCATACAGCCGCGCGCGATGGGGAGGATGCCGACGACGCCGTCCAAGACCGGCTCGGCGTCCGGGGTGACCGTCGGGCACTCGCCGTTGAGCACGTAGGTCGGGACCTCGTCCCAGTGGAGGACCTCGGCGTCGACGTCGGCCTCGGCGAACATCTCGCCCTGCGCGAGCGCCATACAGCCGGTGACGACGAGCTCGGCGGTCGTCTCCGACAGCTCCTCGGCGCGGCGGAGCATGTTCCGCTCCGTCTTCTCGACGACGGTACAGGTGTTGAGGATGGCGACGTCCGCGTCCTCCGGGCCGTCGGCCGGGCGGTGCCCGCCGTCGCGGAGGGCGCGCTCGATCTCCCGGCTCTCTCCCCGGTTCGAGCTACAGCCGTACGTTTCGATGTGGTACGTCGCCATCGGAGTGATTACGTTAACGACCCCGCGGGCAAAAACGCGACGGATCGGGGCGTGGAGGGCGGCGGGCCGACCCGCCGGGAGTCAGTCCTCGGCGACGGCAGCGGTGGCCGGGTCGGCCTCCGAGGCGGACTCGGCGGTCGCCTCCGGCTCGTCGACGCCGTCGCGCTCGGCGGGCGGCACGGCCTGGTAGACGGAGCGGCGGGCGTCACGGGGGCAGAGCCCCTCCTCGACGAGGCCGACCTCGGTGAGCTTCTCGACCGCGAACCGGACGGTGCGGGTCGAGAGTCGGGTCTCCTCGGCGAGGCCGGTCTGGTCGAACCGACCCTCCGCGTCGAGCACGTAGTAGACCAGCTTGGCGCTCGGCGGGAGCGGTTCGAGCAGCTCGCGGGTGCCTTCGTCCATCCCTCATTTACAGGGGCGAATCGCGCATAACCGTGGCCCGCCTGTGCGCGCGCGGCGCACGCCAACCCGTCTTTTATATATTAGTTCTGCTGGCGGAACTCGAACCGAGCGCCGTCCGCGTCGTCGATTGCGAGTTCCCACCCGTGTGCGGCCGCGATCTCGCGGACGATCGCGAGGCCGAAGCCGGTCCCGTCCGAGCTGCTCGACCGCCCGTACTCCGCCGCCTCCTCGGGGTCGATGTCGAAGCCGTCCCCGTCGTCCGCGACGTAGAAGCCGTCCGGAAGCGGGCCGACGGAGACCGTCAGGCCGCCCGTCGCGTCCGAATCTGCCGAACCGTCAGCGGTTCCGTGTTCCACGCTATTATCGGGCTCCGCCCGACCGCTCGTGGAACCGTGTTCCACGCTGTTCGTGAACAGGTTCTCGAGGAGCGTCCGGAGCCGTTCCGGGTCGGCCTCGACCGTGAAGTCGGCCCGGGAGAGATCGAGCGTCGCGTCCTCGGTGTCGACGGTGCGCCACGCCCGCTCGGCGGCCGCGTCGAGCGAGACGGACTCGATCTCGTCGACCGTCTGCCCCTGGCGCGCGAGCGCGAGGAGGTCGTCGATCAGCTGTTTCATCCGGTCGTGGGCGGCCTCGACCTGCCGGAGCTCCTGGATCACGGCCTCGTCGTCCGTCACGGCGCGCGCGAGGTCCGTGCGACCGGCAGCGACGTTGAGCGGGTTCTGGAGGTCGTGGGAGACGAAGCCGGCGAACTTCTCCAACCGCTCGATCTCGCGCTGGAGCGCGGCGTCGCGGTCGCGTAACTGCTCGGTCCGCTCGGCGTGATCGAGCGCGACGGTGACGTTCGCCGCGAGGACGCGGGCCAGTTGGAGGTCGGTCTCGTCGAAGAACGCCGGCTCCTGCGAGCCGAGCGGCATCACGCCGTGGTCGCCGAGCGGCACGACAAGGAGGCTCCGGAGGTCGCCGTACCCGACCGTGGTGTCGACCGCCTCGAGGTCGTCGACGACGATCGGCTCGTCGGAGTCGAAGGCGTCCCAGACGAACCCGTCGCCCGGACCGAACGCCGGCCGCTCTCCGAACGCCTCCGTCGCCTCCCGGCTGATCGCCGTCGGGCGGAGACGGTTGGCCGACGGGTCGTACAGTCGGACGCCGCTGTTCGGGAACTCGAGGGTGTCTATCGCGGCGCGGGCGGCCACCGCGGCGACGTCCTCGCGGGTCTCGCCGCCGAACATCTCCCGCGTCGTCGCGTGGAGCTTCCTGAGGGTCTGTTGGACCCGCTTCTGCTCGTCGATGTCGGCGTAGATGGAGTACACCACCGACTCCTCCGGCTGGACGACGGGGATCGCGTGGAGGATGAAGTTGCGCAGCCCGTCGGTGGTCCGGCGGCGCACTTCGAGCCTGATCGGCTCGTCGTCCCGGACGAGGCTCTCGTGTTCGAACTTGTCGGTGTCCGGCGGAATGACCGCGTCTGAGACCTCTTCGTACGTCGAGTCGGCGGCGTCGAAGCCGAACGTCTCCACGAAGGCGTCGTTGGTGTTCGTCAGGCGCTTCGTCCCGTCCGCGTCGATGACCGTCGACGCCATCGGCAGCGGGAGGTTGTCGTACAGCGCCGCGAGGCGGTCCCGCTCGGTGCGGAGTTCGGTCTCCGTCCGGATCCGGTCGATCGCGTTCGCGGCGTGCGACGCGATGAGCTCGGCGAACTCGACGTCGCTGTCGCCGAAGGCGGCGTAGCCGTCCGAGACGGCCTGGAACACCCCGTACGGCCCGATCGGTACGCTGATCGCGGACCGGACGTCGTCCGAGACCGGGTCCGCGACCTCCGCCGTGTCGAGGGGCTCCGGGCCGCCGACCCGGTCGTGGTCGGGCGCCTGCGGCCCCGAGTCGGCCGAGTCCGCCGGACTCTCCAGCTCGTCCGGGTCGGCCGGGTCGACGCTGAGGTTGTCCACCACGACGGTCCGCTGTTCCCGCGCGGTGTAGCCGACCACGCCCTCGTCGACGTCGAACGTGCGGATCTCGTCGGGCGAGACGCTCTCCGACCGGACCACCGGGACGAGCCGGTCGCCGCGCCGGCGGGCGACGACGCAGCGGTCGAACTCGAGGATCTCCTCGGCGACGTCGATGACGCGGTCGAACACGGTCGGGACGTCCTCGACGTCCGCGAGTCCGGTCGCAAACCGGTGGATCCCGGTGATCTGGTCGTTCACCTCCCGGAGGTCGCGCTCCGCCCGCCGTCGGCCGAGCGCGTTCGCGACGCTGTTGGCGAGCATCTCGTAGCGGTCGCGTCCCGACCCCTTCTGGAGGTAGTCGGTGACGCCGGCCGAGATGGCCTCGCTCGCGATCTCCTCGCTCCCCTTGCCGGTGAATAGGACGAAGGGGACGTCGGGGTCGACCTCGCGGACCGACTCGAGGAACTCCAGCCCGTTGTGCCCCGGCATGTCGAAGTCGCTGACGATACAGTCGATCGACCCCTCGCGGACGACGTCGAGCGCCTCGTCGGGGGAGAGCCGCGTGATCGGTTCGACGCCGTCGAGCAGCCGCTCGACGTGGGTCGCGGCGAGGTCGGCCGCCCCCGGTTCGTCGTCGACGAACAGGATTCGCGTCGCGGTGTCGTCGGCCGGTCCCGACCGATCGGGAGCCTCCGCGCCGGAGCGAGGCGGCGGGTCGTCGGGACCTGAGTTCATGATCGACGGTTACGCCAGCGGTAACTTTAGCTTTCGCTCTAACTACCGGGATTGAAAACTAGAGCCGCCGACGGCGCGCCCGGACGCGGGGGCGGGCGTCTACAGGAAGTCCTCGACGTGGTCGGCGACCTCCTCGGGGGTGTCGCCGACGGGGACGCCCGCATCGTTGAGCGCGTCGATCTTCGACTGCGCGGTGCCCGTCCCGGAGCCCGAGACGATGGCGCCCGCGTGGCCCATGCGCTTGCCCGGCGGGGCCGTGCGCCCGGCGATGAAGCCGGCGACCGGCGTGTCCATGT
>ERZ1034569.967-NODE-967-length-9876-cov-19.523877_pt1 | contig 9876 bp, 12 predicted proteins | sample MGYA00520706_ERZ1034569 | MGnify/ENA primary metagenome ERZ1034569 (study PRJEB33760, sample SAMEA4777722) | hypersaline lake metagenome | biome: hypersaline environment; feature: brines | place: Spain | collected 2014-08 | depth 0 m ...
ACGACAAAGCGAGCCGGTCAGCACCAGCGGCATGGCGAAAGGCAGCGTCGATGTCAACGAGGTGCTCCGCGCGGAGGGTGACGGCTACACCCAGGCGATCGCCGACGAGTTGGAAGCCGACGGCTGTGAAACCGTCTGTGTCTGTCGTGAGGGAAACCCCGATCAGGAGATCCTCGCACACGCCGAGGAGAACGATATCGATATCATCGCGATGGGCACCCATGGCCGCAGCGGTGTCGAACACGCGTTCCTCGGCAGCGTCACCGAGAAGGTCGTCCGAAAGTCAGCAACACCGGTGCTGACGATCCGTCAGGACAACTAAGCTGACAGCACTCCATGTTCTTTTGCCAGGAGGATGCCTTCGAGAGTGGCGTCGTTCGTCGGTTGGGCCCGCGCAACCGACAGTGCCTCCTCAGCTGGCACCGATTTCGGTACCAGAAACTCGTTTGAGTCGAGTGTTCGCTCGGCCGGTGTCAACTCGGTGGCAAGGACGACCCCCCGGCGGTGCCGCAACAGGCCGGTCGAACACCAGCAATCCTGGAGCAGTTCGGTCTCGCCGGGGGTGAAGCCAACCTCCTCTTTGAGTTCGCGGGCTGCCGCCTCACTAAATGACTCGTTGGGCTCGACAATGCCAGCCGGGAGTTCATACTGAGTTTCTCGAACTGTCGGGCGGTACTGCTCGACGAACAGCAGCTCGCCGTCGGTGACCGCCACGATCACCGTCGCCGGCGGGAGTTCCGCCCAATAGTAGCGTTTCGTCGAGCCATCCGGCTGTTCGACCAGGTCGTAGCCACCCGTGAACCAGCCGGTGTCGTACTCGGCGACCGAGTCGATGACCGGCCACTCAGGATCGGCAAGCGTCGATAGCTCGTGGGTGTCGGTCGATCTGTCGCCACCCTCGTCGTCAGAACCGCTCATTGTTGATCACCACCGGCCCCGTCGCTGGCGACGGTAACGCTGTAGCGATCACCCTCGTAGGTGACGAGGACGCGGTCGCCGTCGTCGCGGACGGCGTCGCCGTCAAGTCGCTGGAGGGCGTCGAACTCGTCGAACGGCGAGTGGGTGAACCACGTTTTAGCACCGCCGAGGGCGCGCTGATAGCCGGCCGAGCGGTCGTCATCGGTGGTTAACGCGGTTGTGAGATACGGAAACCGCCGCTCGCTGATCGCGGTCGCGTTGACCGCGGCTCCACCTTCGTCGGTCGGGGTGGCTTCGAGATAGTAGGCCTCGCCGCTGCCGAGATAGCTCGGGACGGCCCCGACGGCCAACAGCGCGACGACAACAAAGCCCGTCAGCAACAGCGCGTTCCGCATGATCCGGCGCATACCGGTCGTATGCGACCCCTCGGGATACCGATTTCGGGACGCCAGCGACCGCTCGAAGAGCGCGGTGGCGACCGGTTTTTTGCTGTTGGGAGCCAACAGATGGTATGGAGTTTCGCTTCGAGTTGGCACTGGCGGCCCATCTCGAAGTCACAACCGACTGGCTGATCGCCCGCCAACTCGGCGGCGCGGTCGCCACCCCCGGCGGGCGGATCATGGATCTGTGTTGTGTCCGGCCGACCGACGCCCTTGCCGACCGGGCAGCGATCACCAGCGAGACGATTCCGCCGCTGGCGATCGAAAGCGACGTTGGCTCCGGGGAGGCTGTCGACTGGCGACCTGCCTTCGACTGCAGCATCGACCATGCTCGAAGCGTCGTCGACCGCGCTGTCGACTGCGGGTTTTTCGCGGTTGAACCCCACAACGGCCGGCGATATGTCCGCCAGACAACCCGCTATCCCGACTGGGTCGACTCGCTGGTCGGCATCGAGAACAAACCCGATCTCGACCAGCCGGGCGATCTTGACCGCCAGCTTCGGGTCGATATCGCCTTGGGGCTTTTCGATGAGGTGATCCTCGCCACCGAAAGCTACGTCACGCGGGCGCATCTCAACCGCCTCCCTGAACCGGTTGGTGTCTGGCGATTTGATCCCGACAACGGTGAGCGCACGGTCGTCCGCGAGCCGACGCCGCTGTCAACGGACGAACCCGGGATCGAACCAACCGCCACCGAGCCGCTCCGCACCGATATCGCCGTTGTTGACGCCGAGGCGAAGGCGCGCAAGCGACGGCGGATCGCCGAACGCGCCTACGGAAAGGGGTGGCGTACATACGACCTCCCGGCGTGTGAACACGCCGATCCAACCGACGATGGGCGCCCATACTGTGGATTTTACGACCGCGTTGTCGATCCCGCAACCGACTGCGGCGAGTCATGTCCGGGCTACAAGCCGGCCGATCCGCCCGAGATTGATCAGGAAGCGATCCGCGAGCAGCGAAGCCCATGGGTCGCCGACCCGGACGGTATCAGTCGTTCACAGAGTGGGCTGAATCGGTTCCTGTGAGGGTCATTGCCAGCAATGTCGACGACGCGACTAGTCGGCAAAGTAGCTGGTGAAGAATCCGGAGAGAAACGCCGAGATCGCCACCGAGAGTGTCACGTCGCTGAGCGTGTAGCTGTCATCGTCGCCAGCCAGTGCGACGGTGATTGCGACACTAATTACGAGTGAGATGATCCCATTCAGGAAGTCCTTGTTGAGTCCCATACAGTACTGATCAACCGAGAGGAGTATAGGTTTTGTGCGACCGACTAGCTCAGACTGGTAGTTCCGGGTCGTGTGGGTACTGATTCCAGAACAGCTTCCATCATGGCCGTACTTGGATACCTATGCCCACCACAGCAGTTGACGGACAGACCGCTATCGTTACCGGCGCAAGCAGCGGGATCGGCGCGGCAACCTGCCGCGGCCTCGCCGCCGCGGGAGCCACCGTCGTTCTCGCGGCGCGCAGCGAGGATCGGCTGCGTGAGCTAGCCAGCGAGATCGACGCTGACCACGGGGTTGACACGCTGGTTGTACCGACCGACATCCGCGATGAGGCTGCTGTCGACGCTCTCATCGAACGGACGGTCGCCGAATTCGGCGGGATCGACATCCTCGTCAACAACGCCGGGCTCGCCCGCGGGAGCGACGTCGAAACGATGTCGACGGCGGCTTACGAGACGATGCAAGAAACCAACGTCGACGGGATGTTTTACGCGACGCGGGCGGCGATCCCACACGTCCGCGAGCGAGACGGCCATCTCATCTTTGTCGGCAGCTTCGCCGGGCAGTACCCGCGATCGTACAACGCGGTGTATGCGGCCTCAAAATGGTGGACGCGAGGGTTTGCCAAGAGCGTCGCCGCCCAGGTCGGCGATGACGGCGTCGGTGTGACCGTCGTCAACCCCGGCGCGGTTCGTACCGAGTTCGAATCTGCGGACGGACAAGCCTTCGAGGAGGTCTTTGCGGAAGGCGAGGCCAGCGAACCCGAGGAGGTCGCCGAGGCGATCGTCTTTGCCGCGAGCCGAGACGGCTCAAGCGTCAGCGAGATCGACATCAACAACCGAAGCAAGTTCGCCGACGACTTCTGAGCCGACAACGGCCAATGATTAATGTTGGTGTCGGTAGTTGGACAACCCAATGCAAGCGACACCACAGCTCAGTGACGATCTGCTGCAGTGGCCGTATCTGTCCCTGCTAGCGTCGAGTGTCGCCGTCGGCATCGTCTATCTCCTCTATCTGTTCGAGCTTGCGCCGACGCTTATCGGGGTGGTGCCGCGATCACAGCTAACCGTCCTGTTGGGACAGCTATCGGTGACGCTCTTTGGGGCGTATCTCGTCGTCGTCTTCATCGACCGATCGGCTGCGGCGACACCCGATGCCCTACAGTCGACAGCCCGATCCGACAGCCCGAACGGTGCTGTCCGGCACGCTGGCAGCGCCGAGCGGCGTAGCGATGGCGACAACGAGGCCACCGATGTCGGCGGCGACAGCGGCACCGATGACGACAGCAGCGACGAGAACAGCACCCACGAGACGGCGATGACACAGTTCACACAGGCGTTGGACGAACACCTCGGGATGCTGTGTGCGTGGTATGTTGCCGCCCACCCCGATTCGACAGGTGAGCCACCGGCAAGCTACGACGCGCTGTTCGATGCCGACTTCGCCGAAACCGTCCGCCGGCTCGACTTTGCGGCCCCCCACGAGGGTGGCCCACGCGACGGAACGTGGATCGCCTGGAGTGCGGTGCGGCTCAGTGAGTTCCGACGCGAGACGATGGCGATCATCGATGTCCACAGCGATTCCATCGAGCCGGCTGTCGGTGCATCACTCCACAACCTTGCGAACTCCCGACTCACGAAGCGCGTGATCACCGCCGAGGAGGCCGCACTACCCGACCACCTGCCAGCCGACACCGCACTGGTACTGTTTACCGAGACCAACGGCGACGACCCACTGCACGCACATCTCGAATTGCTGCGTGAGATGTTGGCGACGCATGAAACTCACAGTGCCACATCAGTAACACCGATTGGCGAGCGAGACTGCTGGAGTGGCGACAGTCCCGAAGCCGGCGTCGCGCGGGCAAACGCGGCCGACGACGCTGAGCAGTATTACAAATTATTCTGAGCGGCCGCGACGACCGGCTTACTCCGTCGTCGCCCCAGATTCAGTCGTCGCGGTATCGAGGCGGGTTACCCCGGTTCCATCGAGGCGGTACTGCTCGCCGTCGACGGCCAGCGGCTCCTCAAACGCTTCGTCGGCTGGATAGTAGTGAGCAGTGTGTACCAGCCGCGTCACGTCAGCTTCGAGCTCGTCGGCCAACGCCAGCGCGCCCTCACGGGTCATGTGTTTGGTACCGAAGCTTCGCGGAACCCCGTCGGCGTCGTGGTGGCTCCCGCCAAGCGGGTGGTGGTCACAGAGTGCGGCCGACACGATAGCGTCAGCGAGAAACAGGTCAGGGTCACTGAGTTGCTCACGGGAGTCAGCAGGGATATCGTAGCTGGTGTCACCCGACAGCGAGAGCTGAGCACCTGTCTCGGGGTCGACGACGACAAGCCCAAAACAGAGTAGCGGCGGGTGTTCGACCGGCACCAGCGTGAGTTCGAGTCCACAGATCTCAACCGACGCCAGTGGCGTCACATCAAACACTGACACCCGATCGAGGTACTCGTACTTGCGGCGGATCGTCTCGGCGACCGATTCGCCGGTTTTGGGGTCGACCTCGTTGGCGGCGTAGACGGGTAGCTCATCGAAAACACGGTAGGCGTTGCCGAGGCCGTCGAGATGATCGAAGTGAATGTGGGTGACAACCGCGGCGTCGGGCAGTGGCACGGCCTGACTGAGAAACTGCTGGCGAAAATCCGGGCTCAGATCGATAAGAATCGACTCGTCGGTGCGTTCGTTCTCGATGTGGACGGAAAATCGGCTGCGTTCGATACCGCGAGCGCGGGCCGCAACACAGGTTGCACAGTCACAGCCGACGGTCGGCGTGCCCGTCGTATCGCCGGTGCCAAGAAGCGTGACGCGCATGCTCATTCCGGTTCCCTACTGTGGTGGTGTTTCGGCGTCGTCGGTGGTAGCTGCCTCGTCCGTACTGTCGTGGTCGTGATCATGCTCGCTGTGGTCGTGGTCATCGTGGTCATCAGCACTGCCGGTGAGTGCCGCACCGTCGCCGTCGATCATGTCCATGTTCTTGAGGTTGTCACGCTCCTCGAAGTCCTCGACGGCAGCGATCAGATCGGCTTGGGTGAGTTCGGTTCGTTCCTCGGTCAGGGCCTCAAGCACGGCCTCCCGCAGCACCATCCGGAGGTCGCTGCCGGTCAATCCCTCGGTGTGTTCGGCGATCACCGTGGGATCGAAGCCGTCGATCTCCATCGGCTGGGTGATGACCTCGAGGATGTCCGACCGCATGCCGCGGTCGGGTTTCGGGAAGTTGACGATCTCGTCGAACCGCCGCCACGCCGCGGCATCCAGCTGATCGGGGTGGTTGGTCGCGCCGATCAGCAGGACATCGTCGCGGATCAACGAGATGTCGTCGATCGATTTAAGTAGGGTGTTGACCGCCCGTTTCAGCGCGGCGTGTTCGTCGCTGCGGCGGGTTTTGGCAACCGAATCGAACTCGTCGATAAAGAGGATACACGGCGAGAGCCGTTTGGCGACCTCAAAGGTCTTTTCGACGTTTTTCGCCGTCTCGCCGAGATACTGGCTGGTGATCATCGAGAGTTTGACCTCGACAAAGGGGAGCCCGAGTTCGTGAGCCAGCGCCCGCGAGATCGTCGTCTTCCCGGTGCCCGGCGGGCCGACGAACAGCAGTTTGCCGATCTCGCGCAACCCGATCGAGGCGAGGTAATCGCGGTGTTCGATCGCCTTGACGATCTTCTGGATCTCCTCTTCCTGATCGGTTGTGAGCACGAGGTCGTTGAGAGTCATCTCGATCTCTTCGGGGGCACGCACCGAGACGAGATCCAACATCTCGGCGTCGTCGTCCTCGTCGAAATACTGCGACAGCAAGGCGTCGATCCAGACACGGTCGGCCTGGATCGGGCGAGTGTTCTCACGGGCGTCCTCGTAGGTGACTGAGACGCCATCCTCGTTCTCGGCCGCGGAGGCGATCGTGGGGTTTGTCGCCAGCTGCTCGTCGTCGGCGCGTTCGAGATACCACTCCACAGCCATCTCCGGTTGGGTCAACGAGATCTCGCCGGAGAAGTCATCACGCTGAGTAAACAGCAGGCCAGAAACCGCCTCCCACGGGCGCTCGACGCCGGTGGCCGTTCTCGCAGTTGATTCGGTCACCGTCAGCGGGCGGGCGATCTCACCTGGGGGGGTTGGTTCGTCGGCTGTCGATGCGTCGCTCTCGTCGGCATCGTCAGCCGTGTCGGTATCAGTCCAAAACACCTGCCGGAAGCGCGGCGGGAGATCGTTCTCGTCTAACGAGCGTGTCTCGTTGTAGACGTGGGTCGTCAGGAGGAACTCGACAACGGTCAACGCCGGGTCACTCATCCCACATAGCTTCTAGCTAAGTTCGCTTAAGACCGTCGAAGCAACCACCGCGACGCAGGCGATCACCGCAATGAATCCGACCCAAAATATACGCAGTTTCGAAACTGTGTATGTCGAGTTCAAATATGTCCATGAAGTAAGACAATCAGTTATGAAAGCATACACAATCACCTAGTACATATTTATAAAATAGACAGATAGCGGCCATCTGACGCACAACTCGACACACGTTAACAAACAGTATTTTACCTCGCCGGGCCAAGGAGCACAATAGTCATAACGTAGATGAGGGCCATTCTGTCACCCGGATATCGACACCTGAACAGCCCCCAGGTCATACACAACACCCCAACCACAGACAGCGACCGATACAGAGACGAAACAACAGCGATAGCGGCCGGCGGCAACAACGCTGGTCAACAATGGGAGGAGACGCCGTGTCGCTGACCGACGGCGACAACGTCTCAGAGCCACCATCGACCGACGATGATGCGGCAGCAACCCACGCGGATACCGGACGTGCAGGGGTAATCCTTGCTGGGGGTCGCTCTGAACGGTTTCCAACTATCGACAAGGCGTTAGCCCCGCTTGACGGGACGCCGCTGCTCCGCCGTGTTGCCGATGCGTTGTCGCCAACGGTTGAGGAACTCATCATCAACTGTCGGCGTGACCAGCAGGCAGCGTTCGCCGAGGTGGTCAGCAGCGATCCCCGATTTGCGATCGATCCGGTTGCTGATCGTGGGCCGCTGGCTGGCCTTCGTACCGCGTTGTCAGCGACCGAGGCGACGTATGCGGCGATCCTCCCCTGTGATATGCCGTTTGTCCCGGCAGGGTTCATCGAGTATCTGTTCGGCCAAGCACAGCACCAAACCGGGGCGGTGCCGTGTGTTGGAGGGCGACAGCGAACGTTACCGGCGGTCGTGCATGTTCGGGCAGCCGCCGCAGCCTGTGAATCAGTTCGTCGGCAACGCGACAGCGATCTTGCGGCGTTCGTTGCGGCGCTTGATCCGGCTGTTATCCCCGAACAAGCGGTGACCGCACACGTCGAACCGAAATCCCTCACCGATATCGACACCTATCACGACCTCGCTGGCTGCAGAGACTGACGCCGTGGGCCATGTGCCGTTAGGTGAGCCGATCGCCAAGCTCCAGCGTCCCGAGCCAGGTGACCAGATCCGGGGCGAATGGGTAGGCCCAAGCACTGCCGAAGATTGCTTTGAATGTCGCGGCGATACTGAAAACGATCGTCAGCAGACTCCCAACACCAGCCAAGAAGAGCAACACACCACCAACAAGAGCAAAGACGGTCGCTAACGGCTCCGGCAACAACGAGACAGACACTGTTTGACCGGTAGTGGTTGTCAGGTCGTCGGCACCCAGCACAAACAGCACGATGCCGACAGTCGCGACGCCGAACACCGAGAGATGCCAGTTCAACGCGTTGCGGGCATTAGCCCGTGTGAACTGGTGTGAGGAAAGCAGATACACGACGGCAGCAAGCATAATCCCGATCCCGAAAAAGCCGGTGAGCAGCGTAATCGGGTGAATAAAGACACCGAGCACGGAGCGTTCAGCGAGCAGTTCAGGGCCATCAGGCGAGTCGGGCGGGGACATCAGTTACGTCGTTGGCGGACATACTCACAGCCCCGGTATCAAATCATTGGATCCGAACCGCCGACGAAGCCACCGAACAAGTCGTTCAACAACGAGGATTCCGATACTGATCAACAACAGGTCAAACGCTGTGCCCCAAAAGACAATGTCACTGGTTGTCGACCCAACATCGAGACCAGCGATCGTAAGGACGGCCCCAAGAGCTAACAACAGCAGTGTCAACTGGAGCCCGGCAAGCGCGAGCGTCCGAACCCCGGCGGTATCGCGCATCGTCAGAAACCCGCGCGTCGAGAGCCGATCCAGCGGTGAATCGCTCGCCAACAAACGTTCCCCGGTCGGCGACAGCGGCCACTCGGTCTCGGGGTGGTTGATGTAGTAGAGCGTAATCGATTCGGGGTAGGTTTCGGTGGCAACAACATCGATCGCCTGGAGCTCGTTGAGGCGGTTGCGGACAGTCGCTGTGGACACATCAGGTTTGATCCGTGCCTGCAGTTGGCGGATCGAAAAAAACGGCCGGTCAGAGTCCACCATCGTCTCAACGACGTGGGCCTGTGTCAGCGTGTTGTCGAGGTTGCGTTCGATCCGCTCGTCGATCCACTCGGGCAGCGACGACACGGATAGGGGTTTGCCAGCGGTCATTATAAATACACCAGCGTCGTCTCCGCGGCTGAAACAATCGCTGAAGCGTAATCAGTCATCGCCCATCGTTGATGCCGGCCGGGGGCCGTAGCCGCCGGCTGTTTGCCCGGCCGCCGATTCAACGGTGAGGTCGCCGGTCAGCCCATCCTCGGAGATTGAGATCGCGACTGACGCCGGACGGGCGCGGTATGTTGTGCGGTGGTTGCCGTCGGCGGCAATCTGCGTCGTTGTTGTGACGAGGCCGACGGTTTCAAGCCGGTTCAGTCGGCGGTAGACTGTGACCGTCGATGCCTCACAGCGATCGGCGATCTCCCCAGCTGTTTGTTCGCCGTCAGCCAGCGCGTCAAGAATCGACTGGGCGTAGTCGTCGGCAAGCAACGACAGTACCTCGTCGACAGCGATATCCTCGGTCGGTTCCGCAGCATGTGGTGTTCGGGAGGGCTGCATACACGCCACCCATGGCTGAGAGGGTCATAAATACGGTTGCGAATTCGGCGTCGGCAAACCGGGATTTTGCCGCGGCAAATCGGCGTTTGGCGCGCGTTAAATCGCCCGACTGCGATCGAATTTAGGAGTAAAGCGATCAAATCTGCAGCTCAGCGTTTGGCAGCTACGACGCCCCGTCACCATCGACACGGCCCTGATCGAGGGCGGCCAAGACGCCGCGGACGTTGAGCCGCGTTTCGGCCCACCCCTTCTCGGTGCCCCAGATCTCGGTGAGATCGGTGTTTGTGACGAAGTGATCAATAACTGCC
>ERZ1034569.968-NODE-968-length-9876-cov-7.689950_pt1 | contig 9876 bp, 5 predicted proteins | sample MGYA00520706_ERZ1034569 | MGnify/ENA primary metagenome ERZ1034569 (study PRJEB33760, sample SAMEA4777722) | hypersaline lake metagenome | biome: hypersaline environment; feature: brines | place: Spain | collected 2014-08 | depth 0 m ...
GGATTGAGCGATGAGCTACACCCACGTATGGGATTACCCGATATGCCCTGATTGTCACTCAGATATCTTTGTCGAGGGCAATAAATCCGTATCTTGTGAAGAATACGTCTGTCACTCATGCGATATCAGATTTCACGATCACGACGGGAGCCTTACAGCATGATGATAAGACCTGAATAGGTGCCTTGATCAATGTCAGTGAGCGAATGAATCCAAACGTATGAACCGCTGTTTGGATGCCTTCTTTGGACAAACCGGGGAATTTCTCTAACCACGGCTCTGTCACTGACCAGAGACATTCGACCTGATTTGTATGCACACCATCCTCAGTGACAAATTCCTCCTCGTGAACGACAATCCGGTGCTCATACTCCATCGCAAGATACGCTCGGTGGGCATCACTCCAGACCTCTCCCAGCCTAGTAGTTCACAGAAGAACTGGGTGGTTAACTAGACGTGCATCAGTCGGAATAGTTTTTTCGCATCGAATGAGTGAATCAGTTCACCCAGAAGTTTGTTGAATCACTACGCTGGGAGAGGTCTTCGGTTTCTGTGAGTACCAGCTCTAACTCATCCTCGTACCTTGAGCCGTCTAAGCCACGTATGACCCGTAACGGTCCCCGGCATGCTCCTGCTACGGTTACCTCATCGCCCGGGTCTCCAGTCCAACCAACCTTCGTCTACTCCGATTTCAGCCTCCCGAGAGAGGCTCTGGCGGAAACGTTCACGCAGGGTTCGCTTGCAGGAAAACCCAACACTGCCGTCCGGCCCGTCGACCATATTGTCAATCTCCAGATCACTCACAGTTGAGGGGATAGAGACAATAGTGGAGCATGCTGAACCAATTCCGACAGAGTGATGTCTTGATGCAGCGGTGAGCCTTAATACACTCTTGACCCAACTCGGCCAGTATCGCTTCTGCTTCGTCGGAGAGTCGACAGATCCGGACGGGCTCATATTATGATCTCAACAAACTCCCAGTGTATCATCAGCTTGCACGCTTTGAAATCGGTCTTCGACAGCTCATCCGAGAGCACGCACCCAACTGGGAAGAACGGACGAAAGTAACGCTTGGTGCATTCGGATCCCGCGAACTAGTTCCAGATCGTCTTACCATGGCGAAGTTGCGAGACCTCATCCAAATCCTCCAAGATCTCAGTTTAGAATCTGAACTGGGGGTTGATCTCTCTAAACACTCTGCATCTTTGCATGATATCGCAACCCTTCGTAATGCTGTTGCCCACTACAATTCGCTTGTACATGTGATGAGTTCACAACCGACTGACAATGACCCCGAGCGTGGAGCACCGCAACTGGCGACAGAATATCATCTCCTATCAGCCTGTCTAAATCACTGGAAAAGCCATCTCAGTGAATCGCCTGAAACTGTGCTCGGTGTTCGCGGTCTCCATATTCCGATACTGATTATTAGTTTATTATTTATCATTTGATCCCAATTTATATATGTCAGTGTATAGCACAATTTTGTAATTGATGATGGATAGTGACGTACTTAATATCGACGAGAGTTCAGCACCTATTCTGGCGACAGATGAAGAAAAACTGGTTCGATATCAAGATGATAGTGCAGCATTCACGAGACTTGATCGTTCATACATCGCAGCGGCTGCAGCTGCCTTTCGTGATGGACATGATATCGCTCTTATCTATCCGTCTCCACCGACGTACGTGCAGTTGCCCGTACTGCTTGCCGCTGGTTATCAGTCCTTGGGTAATGAACCGCCTGCCCTATTCATCAGCAATCGGTCAGGTATCCGAGAGCAATATTTCAATCTCGGAATCAAAGATAAATTTTCACCGCCGGGTATAGAGGCCGATCCCTTAGCCAAATTCACAGCCCCGATGGTCAAAACTGGGGATGGAAAATCAGTTAGTCATATAAAACATCACAAACCTCAAACTTGGGATGGAAAGCCCGAGCAGGCAGCACTCGTGCATACGAATTTTGGAAAGAAAATTTCCAAAACCTGTGAGCTACCACTGTCAGGGCTGGTACTAGATTTCACTACTGGCCTTCTCGATGATCGGTCTACCCAAGAGAGTTATGAGCGGCTTGCTCAAGAACGCGATATTCCCCGGATCATGATCTTTGATTCGCCGACACATGACTATCTTGAGGTTCTTGAGCAGGCGAATGCGAACCGGGATGATGCCGAAGACGAGACATTGTTCTGGGGGTGGAGTCATACTGAAATCGAAGGTGCCCCGGATCAGCTTCTATCTCCAGTAGCTGATCTGGATGTAACCGCAACTGATGGAGGAGCCCGAGCAGATGAGGCAATTATAGCAAATCCATTCAGTGAATCTGTAGGCCCTCTCCGTAACATCGCAAACGGGATCTCAAGAGAAGTTATTGAAATCCCTCATAACTTGCTTGAAGATGCTGCCACAAAAGCGTGGGAGAGAACCTACGAGGCGGCACAGACAGTCCGCGATCAAGACCGTGTCTCATCTTTCGTTCATCAGAGCATCGCGAACTCATATTTCATTTACGCATATCTCGATACGATGCTTTCAGCGGTCGACTACCATGACTCACTGATGCGAATGGATGATACGGTCAGCTGGGGGACCGGCAAAACTATTGATAGTAAAATTACTAGTCTCAGAAAAAGAAAGGATTCGCTTGATAACGAAATACTGGGTCTCGGCGAACAGATCGCAGACATTTGTGATGCATTTGAGGAGGTAACTGAGGCATTGAGGGAGCACAATCCCAAAGCCGACGAATTGGCAACACAGATTCGGGGAGCTGTCGAGTCAGACCAGTCTATGACAGTCCTTGCTCCGACCCGAAAGCAAGAATCGATTCTTCGGTCATTCATTACTGAGCGAACCGAGATGTCCGGGGATGTCCTCTCCGGGTCCGGTATCAAATTTCACAATTTGTACAGCCCTCATACAATTCCTGAGTCGGATATACTTTTGTTTCCCGGTGTTCCAACAAATAGCCATTATCCCGCACTTCTCGCAGGTGCAGCCTCCGAACACCGGTTCTTATTGTACAACTGGACTACCGACCGATTCAGGCGTCGACTTAACGATGTGTTGAATATAGCAGAATGGCGGGCTGGTGGAGGTCCGATGCACCATCTCGCTGATCAATTGCAATTGTCCAGAGACCAGTTGAGCCAATATACCACCACTACTGATACTCGATCACCTCAACCATATATCTGCGATAGTGGATCGACAACGCAGACAGATCCCAGTAATGAAGTTTCTGTCTCAAGATCATCAGCCCGCTCTGGAGGTGGACATAAACTGGGGAAAAGCGACTCTGTGTCTCCAGACGATATCTCCATTGAATTCAGCGATTTAGCATCAAATGGTGACGATGAATTCTGGATAACGGAACAAGAGTTTGACGCCGGCGAAAAACAGGAAACTATTAATCCCGGTCGGTCTGGAGCTGACGCAGAATCAAATGGTCGCGGTGAAGTGACTGCCATAGAAATCGAATTCAGTGACGGAGCGGGACTGTATGAGCAGCCGGGAGGTCAGCTGTGGAAAGTTGATGGTAGCAGAAAAAAACTTTCACGTACCCGCATCGCAGCCCAAGCCTTGGAACTGGGGGATGACGTAATCGTTATCAAGGACGATACTCGGCAGGATCTCTTCGAGCATATCGTTGAAAAGATCCACTCCGAATGCCGCGGACCTTTCCAAGACTATCTTTCAATGCTCGACCTGTGGGTTACCGGTCTCGATCAGATTATAGAAACGTTGACTCCAGACGCAGAACAGCGCGAGATACTGGACATCCCCAAGCACAAGACGCCACCAAAGGGGGTTCTCAGTCAGTGGATCAAAGAGGACCTCAAGAAGTGGACCGGATCACACGATGTCGACCACGATCCAACACGAACTACTGATCAAATTAAAAGCTGGTTGAAAAAAGAAACACTGGGTCCATCATCTCCAGTCGTGATCAGAGCACTTGGTGAATGCTACGACGTCGAATCACTCAGCTCCCATTCTGAACAGATCTTCAGGGGTCTCAAGAATGTTCGAACCCTGCACCGGCAAGTTGGTAGGAATCTGAGTAAAATCCTCATCGGTGCCCGTGAATCGGATGCAGACGATTGGTTGCTTGAGGAATGTGGTCTGAGGATTGGAGATGTTCAATCTGCAACTGCTGTCAAGACGGTGTCAGCAATAGATACAGAGGGCAGAGAAGTTAACACTGCAAAGCTTGGTCGACTCATCAGATAATAAATCATGTCGGATCACAATAACACACAGGGTACGAATAAAAAAAAGCAATCTCCAGAAATCATTCCGGATGAGACATCCCCTGCAGATGCCGACGGATTTCTGAAAGAACCAACCGAGAACCTCTCAGATGCCGCCTATCGGGATGAGGCACGTCTTGCGGAATATATTGGCTCACGTGTTCTGAAGACTATCAGTGGAACGGGTGATCGTCGACCAGCAGACAGGAAGTCAATGTTAGACAGACCGTCTGATCGGTACTTCGCTGGACAACTTGTTCCCAAAAAAGAAGCGGAACAGAGTGATTTAGATGATGAGATGCAATCGAAGCTCAACCCCTCGGCAATCCAAGCAGAGTTTCTTATCGATCCGGAGAGTACCGATACTCTCACAGTTGAGATCTCAGGCCACGGGTACTACCGGACGTTCCCAACTTTCGAGGAACAAATGAATGATTCCTCTGTTGCGCTGGCAGACACCACTGATGACGATTCTGGATCCGAAGATGATGAAGATGATCGATTTACACCAGTCTATCGTCGGTTATCCTTTGAAACTGGCAGCATCTCTATAGAAATTCCGTCACTTGACAAACTTGACCATGGTCGAATTCTGAATGCAAAAGTAGAGACGGTACTTCTTGACCATCTTCAAAAAAGCCTTCAGGCCAAAATTCAAGATATCGAAGCCTCGGACAACCAGCCCCCAGTTTGGCGACCCTCCACAGATGTCAAACGAGAAATAACCGTTCCCCCGGTTAGTAGTATGGAGTCTCCTGTTTCGGTTGGTCATCGGTGGGATGGGGAATACATATTCTCTCCGACGTTGCTGGATATTGGAAATCAGGAAGAAGCAGAGCGGCGATATGACGCATTACTTGAGGAGATTACTGATGGTCCGGAGCATGAAATTCTCTGTCCACCTTGGAATATAGATGTCAGTTGTGAGTTCTCCGAACGCTCTGAAAGGCAATTGCTGGGTGTGGATCATCCGATTCTTCAAGGGACACTAACCGTTGAAAATCACTCGGCACCGAATCCGGGTACCGACGATGTTGATTCGGAGTATGGGCGATATGACTACGATACGACGTTATTCGATATCGATGCCCGACTTGAGCTGGAGACCGGTGATTTCGAAGACTTCACCTTCGAAAGGCTTGATCAAGACTTCCGTTACGACAGACGAATTCCCGGGCACGGAACTAACTGTAACGTCGTTCGTCCAGACGACGAACCTACCGGAGTTCTTGAGACAGAGTACCTGCCAACATACCGACAAAAAAGGTTTGTAACACGCGATCCGGAGTCACTGGAACCCACACCAGATACGGATTTCTTGACACTGGCAGATCTGGAGAATGGAGGTCTCGAAGCTCTTGAGAATCTGATCGATGCGATGGAGTGGTATCTCACTGATTTCGAAGAGGGGTTTGAAAAAGCCCGTTATCAGGACTATGAGACCCGGGATAATTTCTTCGACGAAGATGCCGAAGACATGGCTAAGGACAGGGAAGCGTTCCGGCGAGAAATAGAACGCTGCAGGCGAGCCGTCGATTGCCTTCGATCAGACTTACAACGAGCCAATAAAGATTCGGATCATGAACCGTGGATCGCCCGATCTTTCGAGTTGATGAACCAGACGTTCCGTGACAAGGTCGAAGGCCCCGACGGAGAGGCAGAATATGAATCTTGGCGCCTGTTCCAGCTAGTCTTTATTCTCCGTGTCTTACCTGATATTGCTACTCGCGCTCCCGAATATGATGAATGGAGTGACGTGTCGTGGAGGAAGGAAAACAACGATTACACCGATCAAGAAGAATCTCAGAATTATAATGGTGAAGATATGGAGGCGTTGGATCTCGTAGACATCGTCTGGTTCCCAACCGGCGGTGGGAAGACGGAAGCGTATCTCGGTCTGGCCGTATTCAGTGCGTTCTTCGACCGGTATCGTGGAAAACGATACGGTGTCTCTGCATGGACACGATTCCCGCTTCGTCTGCTGTCGCTTCAGCAGACACAGCGTATCTGTGAAATCCTGATGTATGCTGAACTCATCCGGCTAGACACACCCAGTGTCCGAGAGAGGGGTGGACTGCCGTTTTCACTGGGGTATCTCGTTGGGTCTTCAAATACCCCAAACAAACTCAGTTCATATACTGATAACGAATATGCGGAAGACGATGACTATCTCAATGAATATCTTCGCTATCAGAATGATGATACTCTTCGTGATGAGAAGCAAGTTCTCCCTAACTGTCCAATCTGTGGTAGCGAAGCGAACTTACGAGTAACTGAAGATATTCGACTGGCACACAGCTGTACAAACTCTCGAGAGAACTGTGCTTGGCAACAGCGTAACCGTGATTCATCAGGTACCTATCAGATCTTTGCTGAAGATGAGTTGCCAGTACATGTTGTAGATAATGAGCTGTACAGATATGCCCCAACGATGGTTGTCGGTACGATCGATAAGATCGCGGCAGTTGACTACGAGCGCAAGTCAGGGCATCTGTATACTGGACGTATGTCTCACTGGTGTCCTGACCATGGGTTTGCCAGTGGTGGGGAATGTACCGAAAAATACGGCTGTCATGAAAAGTACGGAGGTGACGCAAACCCTGCTGATCGATTGATTCCACTCTCGGAAACTCCTATGGGAACCCCTCATGACATTGCACCCACGCTGCAGATCCAAGACGAGCTTCACTTGCTTGAAGAAACGCTCGGCACCTTCGACAGTCACTTCGAGACCCTCATAGACACGTTGCAGCGGCAAAACGGTAAGCAGCGGACAAAAATTATCGCTGCGACCGCGACAATCGAAGAGTACGGTCGACAGGTCAAAGACCTCTACCTTCGAAAGGCAGAACGCTTCCCCTCACCGGGACCGTACAAGGGAGAAAACTTCTATGCGACAACCAAAAACACCACGCGACGACAATTCTGTGGGATCATGCCCCACGGAAAGACCCATATTAACGCCGTGCTGGATCTGATGTACCACCATACGCGTGAAATAGAGTTTATTAGGGAAGAATTGAATTCGACGACCAGAGATCATCCACTCGTAGATGAACTTGGACTGGAAACGGTCTCTTCGAGTGAGGACTTCAATGAGTTGCTATCTTTGTATGAGACAACACTTTCTTACTGTATCAGTAATGACGAGAAAGACCGTCTGATGGAATCTATCCGTGGTCAGATATCAGATTACCTTCAGCGAGAGGAATTACCGACTCCGCTCGAAGAAGAACTCACTGGCGACACTAAATTCACAGAAGTTGAAAATATCCTTAATAACCTTGAAAACCCGCCTGAAGACCCTGAAGAGCGAATCAGCATGCTAGCGGCTACGAATATGATTAGCCATGGAGTCGATATTGAGCGGTTCAATTATATGGTGTTTTTCGGTATGCCTCGCCAGACAGCAGAATATATCCAGTCCAGTTCTCGGGCCGGTCGTAGTCATCCAGGGTTGGTAATGCTCTGTTTCAATCCTGCACGAGAACGAGACCAGAGCCACTACCATATGTTCAAAAAATACCATGAATACTTGGACAGACTTGTTGAAGCTGTGCCACTCAATCGGTGGAGTCATTTCAGTGTGAAGCGAACGCTTCCGGGGGTATTGTTCGCGTGGATTCTAACTGAATGGTGGTACGAAACTGATGAGAATCTCTACTTTGCTGAACCAGTCGAAGAAATCGCACGATCTCTACAGCCCAACACGACCGTGGATAATTCGATACTTGATGATTTGAGCATAGAAACACGTGATGCCGTCATAGAGTTACTTCGTAAGTCATATGGAGCAGATCTTCGTGGTGAACTCCCTGATGCATTCGAACAACAGGTACTGAGTGAATTCGACCGGGCACTCGGCAATCTCGAGAATATTGATGAAGATATGGCGTCAGAGGCTCTCAATCCGGGACCGATGACGAGTTTACGCGATATCGAAGAAACGATTCGAATTGTCCCTGATGATGACACTGACAAGAGAATATTTCGGAAGATGTCCAAAAGATAACAATGAGTAACGATAATTATATGACACGCGGGCAATCACAGGTGTTGTACAATTACCTTCCGGGGAAAACATTCGATTACTCTGGCCCTTATGGAATTCACAAAGTCACAAAGGTTGATACTGTGAAGAATTCTGATGTCGATACTCAATTTGTCATAGAACGCGTGCTCTCGCGGGTCAGACAATGGAACAGTACAGATGGGACGTTAGGGGCCACCGGATTCACTCAAAATCCAGAACAGTATCAATTGGTCGATCCCACCAAGGTCAGGAGTGAACTGTTTCCACTATTATTCTATTGTTCTCAGTGTAGCATCATCGATACTTACGATGGTCTTGAACAACTTGACCGATATAATTCGACATTGACGTGTCGTCACTGTGATGGTGATCTTAGACAGTATCGTTACGTATTCATCCATGACTGCGGAAATATTGAGACACCAGATCCCGGCAAATGCAGTGGTTGCGGCAGCTATAATCAGTGGGTTCTGAACACTCAAGACAGTCAACGATTTGAGAACTTCAGATGGCAGTGCACCGACTGTGGAAATCAGGATGAGCTGAATGGTTGGTGCGACTGTTCTCTAAAGGATAGTCGAATGCGATTGGCCGTCCACAGTGGAAGTAGCGTCCACATCCCTCATCATTTCTCTTTGATTAATATCGAGGAACGAACGTCAGGGAGTCCTGATAGCCCGGTATACGCCAAGAAGGTTCTTGCTCGGTATCTCAAATTAACTGATACACCTATCGATGATATTGATCTTGAGCTGGCTGGCGGGGGCAAAGAGATTCAAAACTTACAGACAACGCTGGAGGAACTCGAAAAGATGTATGAACAGAGCGGTGGAAAAAGCCTGAAAGATTCAATCGAGGAAACAAAAAGCAAAATTGATAAACTCCAGACATCGACAAGCCCTCTCGCAGATATTGTTGAGGATCATGTCTCTATAACTGAAGTCAGTGAAGAAACCGAAACCACACTCGAGGATTATCATGCCACTATCGTTTATCAACTCCGTCAGTATCTGAGTACAATCGAGGACTTCGATAGAAGAAGCGTTCGCCAAGTGATCACCGAGGCGGGTCTAGACGATCCTCAGAGCGTACAATCACGCAAGGCTCGCGCCCAACGAGTGGAACGAAGACTAGATGGAAGCGGCATATCCAGAGCTACATTCATTGAGGACTTCCCAATGACAAACGTCGTTTTCGGATACAGTCGTGGGAGTAGAGATGAAGATGAGGCTATTCTCCGAGGCTTTGGAGAGAACGCGATTAATTCTAGTGGTGAGGGGTTCCCTATCTTCGTAGACACTGTTTCTACAGAGGCAACTCAATTCGAACTTAATCCACGCGCCGTTATGGGATGGTTGCTCGAAAACAGTCGTAGTAATGAATCCCCCGGCCGACTACTGCGTGATAAATTATTTGACACAAGTCCACCAGCTGATCATGGATATCCAGTTCGATCGACGTGGGATACTGCAACTATCGAGAGCTGGCTTGAGCGTGCCTCGATTTCCACTGACGATGTAGAATCCCTCGAAAAATGGGATGAAAGCGAGATTAGAGCATGGATCGTAGACAACATGACCGAAATCC
>ERZ1034569.969-NODE-969-length-9865-cov-4.538838_pt1 | contig 9865 bp, 9 predicted proteins | sample MGYA00520706_ERZ1034569 | MGnify/ENA primary metagenome ERZ1034569 (study PRJEB33760, sample SAMEA4777722) | hypersaline lake metagenome | biome: hypersaline environment; feature: brines | place: Spain | collected 2014-08 | depth 0 m ...
CCGACAAAACCAAACGTCGGCGCCATCCACCTGAGAAAGGTGGCACCCTCAGCGACGACTGCCGGGGAGTCATCGAACAGGCGGATGATTTCGGGCGCGAAGGCGAACGTGAGCACTCCCAGTGCCGACAGGACGAGAAACGACGCCTTCGCGGCGAACCGGTTCGTCGCGACGACGCGGTCCTCCCGTCCGGCGCCAATGTTCTGTCCGGTCATCGCCTCTACACCTCGGTCGACGGCGATTGCGGGCATGAACACCATCGAGAACACGCGGATACCGACGCCGAACGATGCGACGACGGACGTCGAGAACAGGGTCACGATAACTAACACTGCATTGACTGATACGGCCCGGCCGGTGTTCTCGATAGAGGCGGGGACGCCGATTCGTAACAGTTTGCGACTGTATGCCAGATCCGGTATCATCTGTCGGGGGCGAATCTGGATGCCGTGGGCCCCGCGGAACATAATCCAGAGTCCGACCACCATCGCTGAACCGCGGGCAAACACGGTGGCGATGGCTGCCCCCTCAACGCCGAGTTCGGGGAACGGTCCGACACCGAAGATGAGCAGCGGGTCGAGCACGACGTTTGCAACGACCGTTCCAAACATGACGAGCATGGGCGTAACGGTGTCGCCAGCCCCCCGCATCAACGCGATGAACACGGTAAAGCCAAACAGAAACGGGAGGCCGAGACTGATGACTTGCATATAGTCGATTGCCAGTGTCAGGACGGCTTCCTCTGCGCCGAAGACCTGCAGCAACTGCCCGACGCCAGCGTATCCAACAGCACCGAGCCCGACCCCAGCAAGGAGGGTGTACACGACGGTCTGTGAGGCGGCGTACTCGGCCTTTTTTGTCTGTTTTGCCCCAGTGTGCTGGGCGACCAGAACGCTACCGGCGACGGTCAACCCGAGTCCAAGCGAGATGAACAGGTAGACGAGCGGAAACCCGAGACTGATGGCCGCGAGCGCGTCTGTGCTGTACCGGCCGAGCCAGAATGTGTCGGCCAAGTTATAGCCGACCTGCAGTAGATTGGTGATGACTATCGGCAATGAGAGATAAAACAGCGACTTTGGAATCGACCCGTTGGTCAGATCTAGCTCCGACTGACTCTTGAACAACCCACTGAGACGGGAGCGGAAACTCACAGTGGCACCTCCCGAATCATAGTTTCGACGACTGATGTATCATTGCCGTTGGGACCTGACGAACAATGCCACAGTATCGGTGTCACCACCAGTAATAATAGATTGGCAGTAATAAGTTGCGTCCCAACAGTCCGGCGCCGCTCACCACTGGAGGGCCGGACGGTAACTGACACTGTTGTCTGTAAGTCTCTGAAGGTATTCATTACTCGGGTGGTGAGTTCTTCGGTAATGTCCTGCCGACGGTGCGAGAACCGGTAGGGACAGGCGCTCCTGTCATACTGGTGGCTGTAACAAACTGAAATAATTCGACACCCCGGGGTGGCGAATATCTTTACGAACTTACAGCTACCAGTATCAGTCGTCACCCGTTGCTAGCATCTGCTTGATCTCTTCCAGTTTGAGATACGACGCGAGAGCGAGAATCGTGACGGGCCAGAAGCCCACGAACTGTCCCCGCTGTTTGTCCCCGCGAACGTAGTAGAAATACAGCGCGAGCGCAACCGAACCGAGTGATGCTAGTACCACTGGTTCGGCTCCGTCTGCCGCTTGACTCGCCACTTTCGTCTCTTGATCTGTCACGTGAGTATTTATGACTGTACGTTAATACCCCTTGGCATCTGTTGACCGTACCACGACTGCCACAAGCACTGCGGGTCACCCGGTGCTACGGCCCACGCCCTCATGCTGATTACTGTAGATTACTTCCGGATAGCGTCGACCCCGGGGTCGGCGGGTACCGGCAAATTGCGACAACAATCAGTATCACCTAATTCGAGGCGGAGGCCCCACAACAAACTGTTTCAGGTTGACGCCCATATCGATTGTATGAAAGATGTCGACCCGGACACGATGATGGTTGCTGCTGGCGTAGTTCTCAGTTTCGTTGCTTTGCTGGGGATATACCCGCTCTGGCGGGATACCCGAGAGTGACCTGCGACAGGCTGATACTGGTGGCTGTAACAAACTAACGTAATTCGCCACCCCGGTGTGGCGAATATCTGTACGAACGTACAGCCACCAGTATGATACAATCGGTCGTATCAGTCGTCGGTCGTCGTGACATCCGAGAGCGCCGGTGACGCCGCTGTCGACGCGCCCACAGATACGTCACCGTCGTCCGTCACCCGTGCCAGTAGTTCACTCAGCTGGGTCGCCTCTGTCGAGAGTGTCGTACTGGTGTCGTCAATCCGGCTCAACATATCTGCCTGTTCGCTCATCGCTTCAGCGACGGCCCGGCTCTCCGCTGCTGCTCGCTCGCTCGTCGATGCGGCTTCTTCGACGGTGGAGACGGCTGCCTCAGCCTCGGCGGCCTGCCCCTCGGTGGCCGAACTGCTCTCCTGAATCGAGTCGTTGACCGACTCGACCCGGTCGTCGAAAGTCCCTTTGCCTAACGTGACCGGATAGGACGCCGTAGTCAGTCCGGAACAGGTCGGGGGCGTCGATGGGATGACCGGTTCGGTAGTGGTCGAGTGTCAACACCGATTGTGGCCACGCGATGGCACTCGGCTGGTGGATTCGCTCTGGACCGATGGATAACTGGCTTCCGTGCGGGGGCCGGACCGTCTGTTATGAGCGACACCGACGGTGCAGCCACTGTTGGGGAACTGGCGGAGTACTGCCAGATACGGGCGCGGCTCCTCCACGGGCGCGCCGAAACGCTCGAAGCGGAAACTGCGTCGTTACTGACCGACATCGACGACGACCTCTCGGCCGTGCGGGCCGAGTTAGACGAGCACAACTCTCCGACCGCCGAGTCCTCGCCATCGGGTCCAGACAGTACCGACTCCGGGGACGAACTTGCCAATTTGGAAGCCACCGAAGCGGAACTCGCCGAACAGCAGGCGGTGGTCAAGGCCAAGCAAGCCCGCCGGGCTGCGTTCGAGGCGTTGGCCACTGACTACCTCGATATCGCCGAAACGCTCGAGAACGAGACACCGACAGCGTCGACGGCGGTGACTCGTATCCTGCAGTTCGAACGTGACCGAGATGCGCCCACCTACTTCGAGGACCGAGAGACGCTGCTCGAAACCGCGGCAAAGAGCAACAGTGACGCACCGTGACGTGGTGATAGTGACACTTGTGGCAATTCGTCGGGACGCGCCGGCCCGGGGTGGCGAATATCTGTACGAACGTACAGCCACCCGTATGAGAAACGACCTTCCTCCCCGGCGACAACTGACGGCGAGTCCCGTACCAAAGCCCCACCTTCTATTCGTGCCGAGTTTTCGTGCGCCGATACTGTGAGGGCGAGGGTCCCAGACAGACTATCTGGCGATATTCCCACGGAACGCCTCAGCCTGGAGCACGGCGTCGACGGCACGGGTATATGCTGCCCCGCGCCAGGAGTTGATATCGGCCGATTCAGTTTTGAGGGTGTAGACTTTCCGGAACGCAGCACCCATCTGTGTAGCCAACTTCTCCTGGACTCGCTGCTTGCTCCAGTATTCGTTGGTCGTGTTCTGGACCCACTCGAAGTATGATGCCGTAACGCCGCCTGCATTGGCCAGTATATCCGGAATAACCGGAACGTCGTTCGCAGCGAGATACGCATCGGCGTCGGGCGTTGTCGGCCCGTTGGCCATCTCGAGGACGACTGACGCTTCAATATCACGCATATTCTCCTCGGTGAGCTGGTCTTCGATGGCTGCCGGAACGAGTACGTCGACATCGAGCGTCAGTAATGCAGCGTTGGTGATTCGCTCGGCCCCGATATCGAACAGGTCCATCTCCACCTCGTAGCTATCCAGCAGCGCCGGCACATCGAGACCGGATTTATCGTAAATCGCTCCCTCGGCGTTGCTGATGGCCACGACGTCGTAGCCACGCTCAGTGAGGAATTTGGCGAGATACGACCCCACATTCCCGAAGCCCTGAATCGCGACGGTCATATCGTCGCTGTTCAATCCGACTGTCTCGACGTATCTGTCCAAAACCACGGCCCCACCCAGTGATGTCGCGGATTTCCGTCCCTCACTGCCGCCGAGTTCCGGGGGTTTTCCCGTGATGACGCCGGGTGCTTGTGCGCCGACGATGGACTCGTACTCGTCGCGCATCCACGCCATGGTCTGGCCGTCAGTATTGACATCCGGTGCAGGAATATCTCTGTTCGGGCCTATATCGCGGTGATAAGCCTTGACATACGCTCGTGAGAGACGTTCGAGTTCACCCTGTGAGAGTCGGTTCGGGTCGATCTTGACGCCGCCTTTCGCCCCGCCGAAGGGGATATCGGCGACGGCGCATTTAAGGGCCATGAGAAAGGCCAGCTCTTCGACTTCGTCAGCATCGACGGCCGGGTGGTATCTGATGCCTCCTTTCGTCGGGCCGCGGGCGGTATTGTACTGGATGCGAAACGACGGAAACACCTCGACGTTCCCGTCGTCCATTCGAACGGGGAGATTGACATTGGTCTCCCGATGTGGTCGCTCCAGCAGTCCGAGGTCGCGTTCGGCGAGTGCGGCGACTTCGGAGACTCTGTCCAGTTCTATCGCACAAATCTCACACAGCGTATCAGTACTGTCGTGTCCGAGGTCAGTGTTCATGATACACCTCTCCCGCTACAAAACCGTTGAGACAGTAATAGGTCTGGTAACCTCGTTGTAAGACGGTCACTTCGGGGTACGTATCACACAGCAACCAGAAAGAGCCAAGCGCCGTCTCAACTCCTTTTGTCGTGTATAGCCAACCCGATACTGTCCAATGTGCACAACCACCACAGATACTTCATCGACCCCTACGTTCTTTCGGACCCATGGTCGAACCGCCAGTGGATTTCGAAGTGCCAAGTGATAAAGACGCGATTCTAAGCACACCGGAGGGGAACAGCCAGCATATCCTCGTGACCGCGAATCGCTACGCCGACAACCCGCATCAGGAGCATGAGGGGGCGCTCATCGAGGAGACATCGGCGTTTCGCTCCGATATCGAACTGTTTTGGGACCTACACACGCTCGTCTGGGACCCCGCGACTGCGGAGACGTTAGACGTTCGCAACGATGCCGTTGCGAGCGAACTGCGCTGGGCCTCGCCTCGTGTGCCGGAACTCCTGATGCAAAACGAGTTCGCGTTCGCCGACGGAACCACGGCCACGCTGAACCAGTCGGTCGTTACCGGGTCGAACCAGTGTTCCATCATACTGGACAACCGGATGGAATTCGAGGTCAATCGTAGCCGAACGCTGTACACCACCAGTAACCTCGGAATCAAAGGACACAGCCACGAGAACCCCCGTGCTGTCCAGGCGGCTCACGTCCGCCACGAGGACGACTGTGACGTCATCACGGCGACTGACGGCAACAGGCACGTCGCCTTCGCGCAGGCACACGACGGCCGGCGTCGGTTTGACGGCCACCGAGTGGGACGAACCGACCTGCGCGAGGGCCCCGCCAAGAGTGCGTGGACCGACATCTACGAGGAGAACGACGGGTGGATCGATAGCAACGAATCGGAGTCGGGGAACCTGGACATCGGCGTCGGCCTCCACACGGCGGACGTAGAGAGCGTCGAATGGCAGACAGCAATCGGCTTTGCCACCAGCGAGGACAACGCGGTCGCAAACGCACGTGGCGCACTCGACGCCGGCTACGAGGCCGAGCGGGTCGCCTTTGCCGAGTCGTGGGAAGCGTGGCACGACGGCGTCCGCAGCGCACCGACTGGCGACGACACCGTCGACGACCGCTACGCGCGCTCGATGACGAGTATGAAATGTTCACAGGACCACTGTCGTGCGATGGTCGCCGGCGCGTTCAAACCACAGAACATGAGCTACAAGTTCATCTGGCCTCGCGACCAGGTAGTTATCATTCAGGCCCTGCTCGCTGGCGGGGCTACCGATGAGGCTCGCCAGTCGCTTGCGTGGCTGGCAGACGTCCAGATTACCGACGAGGACCCTGTCACCGACGACCGGGGAACCGACCGCCGCGGGACCTGGTGGCAAAACTACTTCACGACCGGCGAGGCCCACTGGACGGCGCTCCAGCTGGACCAGGTCGGCGGCCCCATCTACGCCCACTGGCTCTGCTGGACTGAAACCGGCGACGCGGAACTTCTCGAAGAGTACTACGAAATGAGCGAACGCGCCGCCGAGTTCCTGCTTTCGTGGGATAACGACTGGGGATTCCCCCGGAAACACCAGGACCCGTGGGAGGAGGTGTGGGGCTACTCCACAGAGGGTGTCGCATCGGCCATCGCGGGACTCCGGTCGATGGCGGCGATGGCCGACGCCGTCGGCGATGCGGAACTCGCCGAGCGCTGTCGAGAACGAGCCGACAGCTGGGCGGGAAACATGGCCACCTACTGCTTCAGGCAGGACACGCCATACGGCGATCATTACGTTACCGCTGCCGAGCCCGAATCAGACTACCTCTCACCGGACGAACGGCCCGACGCGGCCGCGTTCATGGCCCACTGGCCGTGGAACGTACTGGACGCCGAGGACAACGGTCTGCTCTCGACGGCCAAACTGGCCGACGACGGTGCGTGGGGGGCCGACGACACACCGTGTCTTGGCCGCTACCCGAACGACCATTACACACCGACTGGCGAGCCGACCGACGGCGGCTGGCCGCTGTGTGAGGCTTACGCCGACGTCGTTCGCTGGCAGACGGGGCTGGACGAAGACGCCGTTCGCGACCACGTCTACGACCACGCCGGCGAATGGACCACGTCGGCCGGTCTGCTGCCCGAGCGCGTTGATAGCGAGGGCCAGGTCGACTGGAACTCGAACCTGCAGTGGAGTCAGGCGATGTACGTCCTGCTCGTCGAGAGCCACGAACGCGGCGAGCCGTACGGACTCGCTCCGAGTGAGTGAGCCGATTTCCGACAACCGGAGTACTCGAACCGGTCGGTCACCGCGCCGCCGTCGAGATATCACGTAATTTTCGCCGCTCCATCGTCGACCGTTGCGACAGTTGTCGGCGTCCGTTCGCCACGGTCCCCGCACTCGCGACGTACTTCACCCTGGTTGCGGTTCGGATCTGCTACCAGGGCGGAAGACGATGAGGAACGGACTCCAGAAGAACGCATGTGGGCTGCAGGAGACGAACTCGGTGCCGAATGAGCGCGCATCATGACACATTCAGCAGAACCCACTGATACGGTCGGTTGTAACGATTTACCGGTGCTTTGCTGGGGGGTCTGACAAATCCCGGCAATGGCTTACAACTGACCGTATGAGATAACGAGTTCAACTGCGCTTTTCACGCGGTTTCGCCGGGGCCTCTCCAACCCGCATGGTGACCCCTCATACCGGTGGCTGTACGTTTGTACAGATATTCGCCACACCGGGGCGGCGAATTACGTTAGTTTGTTACAGCCACCAGTATCAGCCCCGTCCAGACGTACGATATGATTTACGTCTCCAGTACATACTGACAAATATGGTTTCTGACCACCACGACAGCCAAACTGTTCAGGAGGAACCGAATCCTGCAGCACTCTCGTTTGCCGGCGGATTCGCTGGAACTGTGACCGGACTCAAGCGTGGCGGTCTTCCGGGAGCGGTCCTCGGCGGGGTTGTCGGTGGAACCGTCGGGTATCTTGCCGGTGCCTCAGCGAAGGCCGAGTCGGTGGCACGCGATTCCCAGCAGACTGAACCCATCCATATCGATACTTCTGGGGCTGATACCGACGAACCCAGTCAGGAGACGGCAACTGGCGATGACGGGACTACGTCTGGAGACGACATGGGCGATCATGATCAGACGAAAGACGACGACCAGTCCGATAGCTCCAATTCCTGATACCGGTGGCTGTAACAAACTGACGTAATCCGGCATCCCGGGGTGGCGAATATCTGTACGAACGTACAGCCACCAGTATGAGGGGTTTCAACACCGCCATGCGACATCTGCGAGAGACGGGGGTTTGCGCGTCAGTCTCATTTCCGGATTGAGTCGCGAAGCTCAGTTGTAGGCATATCATTATTATACATGCTGCACAAACTGTACTCCATGCGACTATCAGAAACCAGAGACTTATTTGCGCGCCGCCTCGAATTCCCGGTGACGCGAGAGACAGTAGTTGAGCAAGTGGGCAGCACCGAACTTACTGCACCCCTGGGAGAGAACGTAACCATTGCGGAGATACTCGGCCGCTGCGATACCGATGAATTTTCTTCAGCCGATAGGCTGTACGGCACGCTGATGAATTTCGTCGGAGAGAGTTTTATTGGGCAAAAATATTATGACGATAGGGGTGGCTCGGTGAGCGACGCTGGTGACGGTGAGGAGGTTCGGTTCTGATGGCGGTAACGCTGTTCTCTGGAGTCACTGGCGTTGGATTGTCCACTATTTGCCAAGCGGTGCGAGCACGGGTCGGCGACGAGTTTCTGTTAATCAATTTCGGCGATGTGATGTTGGAACAAGCGGCGACACATAACATCACTTCGGACCGACAAGAACTATCGGCGCTCTCACAGAGACAGACACAGCGGCTTCAGCGCAGAGCAGGCGAATATGTCGCAGACAAGGCTACCAGCAATCACATCATTCTATCAACACACTTGGCTGTTGAAACGGAGGCTGGATACATTCATGGCCTCCCCGATAGCGTACTCCGTGACGTCGCGCCAGACACGTTCGTTCTCGTCGAAGCCGACCCGGAGAGCATTATAGAACGCAGAACCGAAACTGATTCGCAGACGAACAGCGTTTCAGAACGGGAAATTGAGTTCGCACAGCAACTTAACCGAACGGCCGCATTCGAGTATGCACGTGACCGCAATGCTCACATCCAATTCATCGAAAACGAGAACAGCGTTAACGAGGCTGTCGAGAAGACTGTCGATATATTAACCGACGAGTGATTTGGGATCGCCAATCCGGTTGAACACACCACACACCCAGTGTTACAGAAGCAGCTCACGGATGTGAGCACTGCCCACCGTGACGGGAACGTTGTGTTCGAGAAATCGGCACAGTTGAGACTCTAACGGAGCACACCGCGCCGGTCACCACGTGGAAGATATACGAAAAATACCGGTTCAACCACACGGCTCAGTTCAGCGAGTTTGCGAAGCGAGGAGGCCGTAGCGAGCAGTGCTCATGCAACTCGCAGACCCCTCAGAGAGACGTTAGCTGGGGATAGCGAAGACGTTTGGTCGAGATGAAGAGGGACACAAATGTGCCGTACAACGGCCGTTCTCGTGGCTTTCAGCAGTTTCGAGGCGGAGCCCCCGGCCTCAAGGAGCGAGGGCTTCCGACTAGTCGGAAGCACGAAGCGAGTATGCCGGGGAGGAAGCCGACATAGTGGGAAACAGACACCGATGTTTCTGCCATGTGACTTCGCTGTCCGATACTCTTTTTACAGGGGCCACCGTACATATATCAAGTGATACCGTCGCACAAATCGCCGGTATTACGGGCCGCAGTAGCCCGGCCCCTGAATGGTGGAGACGCTGACCCCGAATGTCGTTCGGTATGGGTGAGGAATGGCCTTCCTCCCCAGCGACAACTGACGGCGAGTCCCACATCAAAGCCCCACCCTCCACGAGCGAACCCGTCAGGGTGAGCGAAGTAGGGTGGGGTTGGTTACAGCGGGATGCCCGCGCTAGCTCACGAGACGATCATGGGCCGACCCGGCCACGCTCGGAAACAGCAGCAGACCACGCGCTGGTACCTGAACGCCTACCTGCACGCCGATGACCCGGACGTTCTGCCCCTCGGCGAGGACGTGCTTGACGGCCTCCAGTTCGGAGGCAAACGGAACTACGGCTACGG
>ERZ1034569.970-NODE-970-length-9863-cov-8.128569_pt1 | contig 9863 bp, 6 predicted proteins | sample MGYA00520706_ERZ1034569 | MGnify/ENA primary metagenome ERZ1034569 (study PRJEB33760, sample SAMEA4777722) | hypersaline lake metagenome | biome: hypersaline environment; feature: brines | place: Spain | collected 2014-08 | depth 0 m ...
CCGCGGGGCCGGGCCGCCGCGCCGAGGCGGGCGAGGTGGAGGTCCTCCGCGACCGCCCCTGCCGGTACCGGCTGGCCGAGCCACAGTGAGCGGCCACGGCCGGGCGACGTATCACCCTCACCAGCGGCCACGGGGGTAAAGACACTTATCGGGCCGACCGCTCCAGCCGACCGATGCCCTCCAGCGAGAGCCACCGGTCGACGGACCGGTGGGCACGCCGCGCACTCCCGGTCCTGTTGCTGGTCACGATTGTGCTCGCGGCCGCCGGACCGCCGGCAGCCGCCGCACCCGCGTCCCCCGTCGTCGGCGGCGACACGGCCAGCACGACCGGGGCGGCCACGCCACACGGCCCGTCCGGGAACCTGACCACCCTCGCCGGCGACACGGTCCGGTACGACGAGTTCGACAGCGTCGCGGCCGTCGACCGCGCCCACGCAAGGGGGTCTCTCGAGACGGCCGGGAACGTCCGGACCGGCGATCTACTGGTCGTGACCCTCGAATCGGAACGGCTCGGGGCGGCATACGCCGAGACCAACGGCTCGGACCGGACCGGCCGGCTGGTCCGGGCGCTGAACGAGACCAACGCCAGCCTCGACGTCCTGGGACCGACGCCGCCGAGCTGTGAACAGCTCCGGATCGACGTCCGGGAGAGCCGCAGCCGGACGCTGGTGAACGCCTCGTCGGGGTCCGTCCGGCTCCTGCTCGACAGGGGGGGACTGGCGGCAGAGGGCGGCTGCGACGGGACGGTCAACAACGGTGACTACGAGGTGCGTGCCGACCTGCCGACCGCGAACGGAACCCGGAGCGAGTCGACGTTCTTCCGGCTCGACGCGTCCGAACCGGACGACAGCCCCCGAATCGGGGAGATCGAAACCCGGCGCGGACCGCCGTCGCTGGCCGACGACCTCCGGAGCGCGGCGGCTGTCCGGCGGGCGGCCGCGGCCGACCGGCTCACCGGGGCCGTCCGGGTCGTGGACGGCGAGGTCGCGGTGCTGACGATCCGTTCCGAGCAGCTCGCGAACGCGTATGAGAACGCGAGCGGCGAGACACCGACCGAGCGGTTGCAACGCGCGGTGAACGCGACCGGCGGCCGGTTCACGCTGGCGTCGCGGTCACGGGAGGGAGTCGTGGGCGAGGACACGGACCGGGACGGGGGCATCCTGCTCTCTGGCCCCGGCGTCCGGACGTTGCCGGCGACGGCGAACGACACCGTCCACGTGGTCATCGAGACCGACGCGGCACGAGTCGGTGAGGGGGACGACACGGTGGCGCTGTCGGCCACCGTCCGGAGGAACTTCGAGCCGGTGCTCGTCCTGCCCGGCGGGAGCCCCGAGCGGTACGAGGGCCAGTTGGTCCTCCGGGGCCCGAGCGCCGACCTCCGGGTACGGAACGAGTCGGCCGACCGACAGCGTGACCTGGCGGTCGTCGGGACGGAGGGCCGGTTCGTGGTTCAGGGGTCGACGGTTCTCGCGCCGGGGTCGCGGCTACTGCTGCGGGTTCGGGCGGGGGACCGCACCCTGGCGACTCGGACCGTTCGGGTGGAGGCCGGCGGCCGCAGGGGTGACGGGGAGTTCGATGCCACGTTCGATGTCGGGCCCCGGTCGGCGGGCGATGAGCTGTCCGTCGAGGCCTCCCGCGACGGGACCGTGGCGGGTCGCGTACCCGTCATCGTCGGGGAGCCCGCGACGCTGCGGAACGTGACCGCGCGGCGGGTCGGGTCGGCGCCGGAGGGGTCGGAGGTCCGCTTCGCCGCCACCGCCCGGTATCCGGCGCCAGGGTACGTGGTCGTCCGGAGTCCCTTCCTGGAGGACGGGTTCAAACCAGTCCCGGTCCCGGCGGGCGAGCGCGTCCGGGTGAACGGGACGGTCGTGCGCTCCGACGAGGACCCGGCACAGCGCCGGGTCCGGCTCATCGCCGTCTACGACAGCAACCGGAACGGCGAGTTCGACGGCCCGGGTGTGGAGGGTCGCACCGACCGGCCGTTCCCGGCGACCGGGGGTGGCATCCTCGCACGGGAGGCCGAACTTCCGCCACCTTCTTCGACCCCGACGGTCACCGCGCCACCGCCGGGGACGACGGTAGCAGTGACGGCATCCGGCGCGCCCGGGTTCGGCGCCCTCGCGGCACTGGCCGGCGTGCTGCTGCTCGTCATCGCTCTCGTCCGGCGCGGTCGGTCGTGGTAAGGCTTGCGAATTCCGAAACTGCGTTTCGAGATTCGTAGCCCATCGCCGGCCTTATTACGATGTGCGGACCACGACGCGGTAATGAACGTAACCGGCGAGGACCGGACCATCCTGCTCATCGGGAGCGGGCCGATTCAGATCGGACAGGCCGCCGAGTTCGACTACTCCGGCGCGCAGGCGTGTCGTGCCCTGCAGGAGGAGGGCGCCCGGGTCGTCCTCGTCAACTCGAACCCCGCCACCATCATGACCGATCCGGAGATGGCCGACGAGGTGTACGTCGAGCCCATCACCACCGAGGCCATCGCGGAGGTCATCGAGGAGGAGCGCCCGGACGGTGTCATCGCCGGGCTCGGCGGGCAGACGGGGCTGAACGTCACTGCCGAACTCGCGGAGGAGGGCGTCCTCGAGGAGTTCGGCGTCGACATCATGGGGACGCCGCTGGACACCATTTACGCGACCGAGGACCGCGACCTGTTCCGCGAGCGGATGGAGTCCATCGGCCAGCCCGTGCCCGCCTCCGTCACCATCGAGTCGGGCGAGGAGATCGACGACGCCGTCGACCACGTCGGCGGGCTGCCCGCCATCATGCGGACGACCTACACCCTGGGCGGCGCCGGCTCCGGCGTCATCCACGGGATGGAGGAGATGCGCGAGCGCGTCCGGAAGGGGCTGCGCCTCTCGCGCAACGGCGAGGTGATGATCACGGAGTCCATCGACGGCTGGGTCGAGCTGGAGTACGAGGTCATGCGCGACGCCGACGACTCCTGCATCATCATCTGCAACATGGAGAACCTGGACCCCATGGGTATCCACACCGGGGAGTCGACGGTCGTCACCCCGAGCCAGGTCATCCCGGACGAGGGCCACCAGGAGATGCGCGACGCGGCGCTGGAGGTCATCCGCGAGCTCGGCATCCAGGGTGGCTGTAACATCCAGTTCGCGTGGCGAGACGACGGCACCCCCGGCGGGGAGTACCGCGTCGTCGAGGTGAACCCCCGCGTCTCCCGGTCCTCGGCGCTGGCCTCGAAGGCGACGGGCTACCCCATCGCCCGCGTCACGGCGAAGGTCGCGCTGGGCAAGCGCCTCCACGAGATCGAGAACGAGATCACCGGGGAGACCACCGCCGCCTTCGAGCCGGCCATCGACTACGTCGTGACGAAGGTGCCGCGCTGGCCGAAGGACAAGTTCACCGACGTCGACTTCACCCTCGGGACGGCGATGAAGTCGACGGGCGAGGCGATGTCCATCGGCCGCACCTTCGAGGAGTCGCTGCTGAAGGCGCTGCGCTCCTCGGAGTACCAGCCCGCGGTCGACTGGGCGGACGTGAGCGACGCCGAGCTGGAGACACAGTACCTCGAACGGCCGTCGCCGGACCGGCCGTACGCGATGTTCGAGGCGTTCGATCGGGGCTACTCCGTCGAGGCGGTCGTCGGGATGACCCGCATCAAGCGGTGGTACGTCGAGCGGTTCCGGAAGGTCGCCGAGGCCGCGACCGCCGCCCAGGACGGGGCGTTCGCGGGCGCCGCCGACCTCGGGTTCACGGACCACCAGGCCGCGGCCATGGCCGACGGTGCCGGGACCGCCCCGGAGTTCGCCTCCGAGGCCAACCCCCAGCAGGGGCCGGTCGAGGCGGTCGAGGCCGACGCCACCGCTCGCCGGTTCAAGCAGGTCGACACCTGCGCCGGCGAGTTCGCCGCCAGCACGCCGTACTACTACTCGGCGCGTGACCCGTACTCGGGTATCGCCCGCGACGAGGTGCAGGTCGACCGGGACGCCGAGTCCGTGGTCGTGGTCGGCGGCGGCCCCATCCGCATCGGCCAGGGCGTCGAGTTCGACTACTGCGCGGTCCACGCCGTCCGCGCGCTCCGGGAGCAGGGTATCGACGCCCACGTCGTCAACAACAACCCCGAGACGGTGTCGACGGACTACGACACCTCCGACGGGCTCTTCTTCGAACCGATCACCGCCGAGGAGGTGGCCGACGTGGTCGCGGAGACCGAGGCCGACGGCGTGATGGTCCAGTTCGGCGGGCAGACCTCCGTCAACATCGGCGCCCCCCTGGAGGACGAGCTGGAGCGCCGCGACCTCGACTGCGAGGTCATGGGCACGTCGGTCGAGGCGATGGACCTCGCGGAGGACCGCGACCGGTTCAACCGCCTGATGGACGACCTGGGCATCGCCCAGCCCGCCGGCGGCACCGCCGTCAGCGAGGCCGAGGCACTGGAGCTGGCCCGCGACCTGGGCTACCCGGTTCTGGTGCGTCCCTCCTACGTGCTGGGCGGGCGCGCGATGGAGGTCGTCCACTCCGACGCCGAACTGGAGGAGTACATCGAGGAGGCCGTGCGCGTCTCCCCGGACAAGCCCATCCTCGTCGACGAGTTCCTCGCCGACGCCGTCGAGCTCGACGTGGACGCCGTGGCGGACGGCGATGACGTGCTCATCGGCGGCATCATGGAGCACGTCGAGACCGCCGGCGTCCACTCGGGCGATTCGGCCTGCATGATCCCCCCGCGCTCGCTCTCGGACGAGGTGCTCGAGCGGGTCCGGGAGGTCACGCAGGACATCGCGGTCGCGCTCGACACCGTGGGCCTGCTGAACGTCCAGCTCGCGGTCCGTGACGGTGAAGTGTTCGTGCTGGAGGCGAACCCGCGCTCCTCGCGCACGGTCCCGTTCGTCTCGAAGGCCACCGGCGTCCCCATTGCCAAGCTCGCCGCGAAGGTGATGGCGGGCTCCTCGCTGGCGGAGCTGCGCGCCCACGAGATGGTGCCCGAGCACGTCTCCGTGAAGGAGGTCGTCCTGCCGTTCGACCGCCTGGCCGGCAGCGACCCGCGCCTGGGTCCGGAGATGAAGTCCACCGGCGAGGTCATGGGCACCGCCCGCTCGTTCGGTAAGGCCTACCTCAAGTCCCAGTCCGCGACGGGCAAGGCCATCCCCACCGAGGGCGTCGCCCACGTCGACCTGGAGTCCGTGCGCGAGCTCTCCCAGCTGGACGAGGACGTCAGCGAGGTCCGCGCGGGCTTCGAGCGCCACTTCGACGTCCGGCAGTTCGACGACCTCGGCCAGGCCATCCGCGACGGCGAGGTCGACCTGGTCGTCTCCCGCGAGCGCGAACCGCTGGAGGTCGCCGTCGAGGAGTCCATCACCTACTTCTCCACACTCCCCTCCGCGAAGGCCGCGCTGGAGGCCATCGAGACGAAGGACGAGCCGCTGGACGTGGCCTCCCTCTCCGAGCGACCCCGCGAGCGCCGGCAGTGGGGCATCCGCGGGGAGTAGGTCTCGCCCCGAGTAGCCCCGTAATGCGTGTCACAACCCGTCTGTGACCGGTTTCACGCCGTAGCTCCAGTGACGAGCGGTTGTTCGTGCAGTAGTCGCGGAGTGGCCGGCACCACGTCGTGGTCAGAACCCGACCGGGTTCCCGTAGACCAGCACGTACAGCCCCCCCATCGTGATGACCATCCCGGCCAGGGTGTTGATGATGGGGTACCACCAGTAGGCCTCGTCGACGTCGACGCGGGCGTATGTGATGCCGAAGACCAGCAGCGGGTACAGCATCAGGACGACGGTGAAGAACGGGTGGACGTAGACGAACGCCATCGCGGCGACGAGCCACATCAACCCGCAGTAGAGGTAGGTATTGAACTCCCCCAGGTAGGTCGCCGTCGTGCGGATGCCGGCCCGGCGGTCGGGCTCGATATCGGGGATGGCCGAGAACGTGTGCATCCCCATCGTCCAGAGCCAGCCGCCGATGATGGCGCCCAGCGGCGGGAGCCGCCCGGCCAGCGCCGTGTACGCGATGACGCCGGGGAGGATGTAGAGCCCGTTCGAGACGGAGTCGAGGAACGGCGTGGTCTTGAACCGGAGGGGTGGCGCGGAGTACTCCGTGGCGAGGAGGCCGAAGAGGACCAGTACGGCGACGGCGGTGAGCGGGAGGAGGGGGACGAACGCCAGTCCGAGCAGGCCCGAGACGATGACGGCCCCGACAACCAGCCGGGAGCCCTGATACCGGACCTCGCGGCCCTCTTTCTTCGGGTTCTCGGCGTCGATGTCGGCGTCGAAGATGTCGTTGACGCCGTAGAGGTAGACGTTCGCGGGGAGCAGGAAGTAGCCGAACAGCGCGAGCCCCAGCGGGTCGAACAGCCCGCTGACGGAGTCGGCCGCGTAGGCGACGCCGACGATGACCGGGCCGGCCAGGTAGAGCCAGAACCGGGGCCGCGAGAGCCGCAGCAGGTAGCCGACGGCGGTGTCCTCCGGCGGGAGGACGCGGTCCAGGGCGAACCGCCCGGGTTCGGACTCCGACCCGGCCATGGCTATCGGTCGGGCGCGCTGCCAGCCAGGTCCTCGATGACGCAGTCCGCGGTGTGCTGGCCGCTGACCAGGCACATCGGGACGCCGATTCCGGGGGTCGTGTACGAGCCGGTGAAGTAGAGCCCGTCGACCTCCTTCGAGCGGTGGGGCGGCCGGAGGAAGGCGGTCTGTCGGAGCGTGTGGGCCATCCCGAGCGCGGTCCCCTGCATGGAGTTGTAGCGGTCGGCGAACTCGGAGACGGAGAACGACTCCTCGACGACGATGCGGTCACGCAGGTCGACGCCGGTGTTCTCCGCGAGGTCGTCCAGTACGAGTTCCCGGTAGCGCTCGCGGGTCTCCGGGCCGTCCTCCAGGTCGGGCGCGACGGGGACGAGGACGAACAGGTTGCTGTGGCCCTCCGGCGCGACCGTCTCGTCGGTCTCGCTGGGAACGCAGACGTAGTAGGCGGGGTCGTCCGGCCACGCCGGGTCCTCGAAGATGGTCTCGAAGTGCTCGTCCCAGTCGGTCGGCAGGACGAGGGTGTGGTGCTCCAGCGGGTCCACGTCGCCCTCGACGCCCATGTAGAGCAGGAACGCCGAGGGAGCGTAGGTCCGGGAGTCCCAGTAGTCCGCGTCGTAGCCGCGCTCGTGCTCGGGCAGGAGCTCCTGCTCCGTGTGGGCGTAGTCGGCGTCGCTGACGACGTAGTCGAATCGCTCGCGTCGGGGGCCGGCGTCGGCCGTCGTCGCCCCGCCGTCCGCGGCCGCCTCGACCGGACTCACACCGTCGGCGGCGGTCGCCTCGTCGCTTCCGCCCGCCGTGCGCGTCGGGAGCGTCGGCTCGGGTGCGTCGCCGACGAGGAGCTCGAAGCCCTCGCGCCGGGTGATGATCTCCTCGACGGGCGCGCCGGTCCGGTAGTCGACGCCCAGCTCCGCCCCCAGGTTGGCCAGGCCGTCGACGACGGCGCCGATGCCGCCGTCGGGGTAGTAGACGCCGAGATTGAAGTCGACGTGGCTCATGATGTTGTACATCGCGGGCGTGTTGCTGGGCGCGCCGCCCAGGAAGACGAGCGTGTACTGCATCAGCTGCCGGAGCTTGGGGTGGTCGAAGTAGTCCGCGACGTAGTCGTCCATCGTCCCGAGCAGTTTCAGGCCGACCGGCGCCGCCTTCAGCACGTCCAGGTCCACGAAGTCCCGCAGCGAGGTGCGGTCCGTGTAGACGAACTGCTCCATCGCGGTCTCGTAGTGGTACTCCGAGGTGTCGAGGTACTCCCGCAGGGTCTCGCCCGCGCCGTCGGCGTACGACTCGAAGGTCGCCACGTTCTCGTCGAGGTCGGGGACCATGTCCACGTGGTCGCCGTCCTTGAAGAAGACCCGGTAGTGGGGGTCCAGCCGGCTGAGCGAGTAGAACTCGTCGGGCGACCGGCCGAAGTGGCCGAAGAACCGCTCGAACACGTCGGGCATCAGATACCAGGAGGGACCCATATCGAACTTGAACCCCTCCGTTTCCAGCCGGGAGGCGCGCCCGCCCAGCTGCTCGTTCTTCTCCAGTACGGTCACGTCCGCGCCCGCGTCGGCCAGGTAGCAGGCCGTCGAGAGCCCGCCGAAGCCGCCGCCGATCACGGCGATACGCTCGCCGTCGAGCCGTTGCATACACCAATGGAGGGGCGGCGCAGGCTAAAGTGGTCCGGTCGGGAGCCCCGGACGCCCCCGGGAGAAGGGCTTTTTACCCGCTCACCCCAGTCGTCGCCGTGCCCCGCACGCACCTGACGAGCGTCGACGACGTACCCGACCGGGGTGGCTGGCTGTGCACCGTCGAGGAGTCGGACGGCTCCCTTCGGGAGGTAGTTCTCGTCCGACTCGCCGACGGCATCGTCGCCTGGAAGAACTTCTGCCAGCACGAGACCGACCAGAAGCTCTACCGCGAGGGGGTCGGGACCGTGATGCGCGACGGCGGCATCGTCTGCCCGAAACACGGCTCCGTCTTCGACGCCGCGACCGGCCACTGCGACAACGGGAAGGCCGCCGGCTCCACGCTGGTCGAGGTCGATGTGACCGTCGAACTCGGAGCGGTCTACCTCACCGACGACGACGTGACGTTCGACCACGCCGGCCCCGCCGACGCCGTCGACGGCGACGACGACGACGATGACGACGACCTGCCCGATTCCACCTCGCATCTGAGCTTCTGAGCGGCGGTCTCGACGCACGGCACCGACCCGCGGCGGCGTTCGAGCGACCGGCGACGGCAGCGAGCGGTCGATGTTTGCGGGCCCGAACGGGCAGCTGGCGCTGGCACGGCTACGCGATGTGGGTATCGGCGTCGCCCGGGAAGGGGCCGGTCGGCAACCCGTCGGGAGCCAGGCGCTGTCCGTTCCGGCGGAACGGCCCGCCTGAGCGCCGTCGGCGGCGCTCGCGGCGGTCGCGACTCCACCGTTCCGTACCGTTTATACCGGCGCGACCGGAAGCACCGGGCATGGCGAGAGAGCAGACCGAGGTCCGCGAACTCCAGGAGGGGAACTACGTGATGATAGAGGACGTCCCCTCGAAGATCACGGCCTACAGCACGTCCAAGCCCGGCAAGCACGGCAGCGCGAAGGCCCGCGTCGAGGGGACCGGCGTCTTCGACAGCCAGAAGCGCAACTTCACCCAGCCCGTCGACGCGAAGGTGTGGGTGCCCATCGTCGAGCGCAAGCAGGGGCAGGTCGTCTCCACCGCCGACGGCGAGATGCAGGTGATGGACCTCGAGACGTACGACACCATCACGATGCGCATCCCCGGCAGCGAGGAGATCAGCGCCGACGACGAGATCGAGTACCTGGAGTACGAGGGCCAGCGGAAGCTGGTCTGAGCCGGGCGCACCGACCCGCCGACCGACGACCGGTTCCCCTCCTCAGATCGTGACCCCCTTCCCCGGCGCGACCGCCGACCGTTCCGACGCCGACTACGTCCTCGTCGGCGCGCCGCTTGACCGCTCGACCTCCTTCCAGCCTGGGGCCCGCTTCGGGCCCGGCCGCGTCCGCCGGCTCGCCCGCGGCTTCGAGGACTACGATACCCGCACCGACGCGCGGTTCACCGACCTCGCCGTCCACGACGCCGGCGACGAGTCGCCGTGGGCCGACGCCGAGGAGTACCTCGACCTCCTGACCGGACGACTGCGAGACGTCGGGGCCGACGACGCCGTCCCCCTCCTCGTCGGCGGCGAGCATACCGTCACCGTCGCCGGGGTCCGCGCCGTCGAGCCGGACAGCTTCGTCTGTCTGGACGCCCATCTGGACCTCCGCGAGGAGCTGGGCGGCGACCCGCTGTCGCACAGCACTGTCACCCGGCACGCGCTCGAGGTGGCCGACCGGGCGGTCATCCTCGGCGCTCGCGCCGGCAGCGAGGCCGAGTACGAGCG